>Ga0255406_1001_pt1 | contig 31871 bp, 29 predicted proteins | sample ANMaggSeSYBR01F8_FD_182124 | JGI IMG/M metagenome (GOLD analysis project Ga0255406, IMG submission 182124) | Sediment cell enrichment communities from methane seep in Santa Monica Basin, California, United Staets - ANME aggregate JGI... | ecosystem: Environmental > Aquatic > Marine > Cold seeps >...
CCCTTTATATGCTTTTCTGCTTCCCATTAACCCCGAATCAAGAAATTTGGTGGAGGAAACCATCTCAAATTGTTGATCCCAATGGGTGGAAAGATATTGGGACACTTTTTCTTCGTGGCCTTTTTTGATAAACAAAAAAGGAAGGCGGCTCTCACCGCTGGGTTTCATGATGAGGTGATCGATCAAATTCGCATGTGTATTCAAGTTATATTCCGTGAGAATATCCACTGGTATTTGTCCATGATCGGCAGTAAGCAAGAATAATGTTTTTTTATGGTTTGAAGATTTGGCGGTGGATAAAAATTGGAAAAGAAATTGGGCGAAGGCATTCCATTCATCTTTCACGCGCGGGTGCAGCGGGCCGGAACGGTGAGAACGCGAATCAATTTCACCCCAATAAATATACATGAATGATTTTTCTTTTTCCTTATCTTCGAAAACGTCTCTGACGGAATTCCACAAATCGCTTTCAGTTTGAAAGGCATGCTTCTCAACGTCTCTAAAAATCATTTGCGATAAACCGGACTCAGTGATTGAGTGGTGTTGAAATACGTGTGTTTTTACTTCATTTTTATGAAAATGAGTACCCAGGGTGGTAACTGGAAGAAAGTTTTTAGGGTCAAATCCTGCATCAACAATATTAGCCTGGTGGTTAATGAAGGATGCTGCGGAGTGGGTGATCATGTTTGTGATACAACCAAATTCCTTTAGAAAAAGCTCGTATCCAATGATGCCGTGTTCGATCGGCAGTTTTCCAGTCCAAAGTGTTGTCAGCGCGGCACTAGTTGTACTGGGCACGATGCTGGTTAAGGGAGTAAATAAACCTTTCGAAAGCAGTGGTTTCCATTCTTTTTGCTGTTTACCCTTGAGCACATCAGTATAAAACTGATTGAAAATGGACAGGCTTAAACCATCTATCAATAGCAGGATCACCTGGTCAAATTCTTTGTCGAGCTGATCTAATATGATGGGCGCTAGTGGGGAACTGTTCGTTAATGGACAACCAAGCCAGCCGGAAATACTCCCAGGAAGATTTGCGATGGACAGCCCTTGGTAAGCGGGGATCACCACATCTTTCCCCGCCAGGAAAGCTGGTTTTTCTTGGGATAGAATAGCATTCAGGACCTGATTGTAAAAATTTTTCATTGGTAGCTCAATGTAATTTAATTAGGCGAGTATCCATCAATGGTAAGCATGTGATACATATATAAATTATTTGAAGATATGCTTATTATAAATGGTAAACAAAGGCGTTATGTGGCCAGAAGGTAGAAGAACAAAGTGATTATATGGGTGAATTTGAAAAGCGCAGGAAAGAAGAAATTAACAACATCAAAGAGAATAAATTACCAACAATCGATTTTATAGAGAAGGGCAAAAAAAATTAAATCAATTCGACAATAGATGGGTTTGAGACATGGGTATCTTTAACTGGTTAGGGTGTCTTTATCATAAACTATTAAATCTTTTGTATAATCAGATCAATAAAAGAAGAGGAATATGCGTCACGAACTACTCACGTGGGATAATGTTGATAAATTAATTGAGCACCTCATTCCCCAATTTGACTATGATTTTGAGGGAATGGTTATTATTACGCGTGGCGGCATTGTGCCGGGGGGGTTGCTGGCTGCAGCGCTTCAATTGGAGAATATTTTGACTGCATCAGTGGATTTCCCTGCTGAAGTCGAGATGGATATTGCCAGACAGCAGAGCCGTTTTGTTTCCTGGCCGCAGTTTATCCAGTTTCCAGATAGGTCTGTGTTGAATGCCAGGCGAATCCTTATTGTTGATGATGTGTGGGGATCTGGGCGAACGATTACCGCTGTTAAGAATCGTATTTCAGGATTGGGTGGATTACCTTATACCTGCGTCCTTCATTTCAACCCATACCGAAACCTGTTTGGTAAATACCGCCCTGATTATTACGCTGCAACAACAGATGCGTATATCGTGTACCCCTGGGAGGCTCAAAGAAGCAGGGATAATCCAGTTGTGGGCGGGTATGACCAGTAACTAAGAAGGTAAATTTGACAGGTTATCGAGCAGAACCTGGCGATATTTTTCCACCATCATATCTACACAAAAATACTTTTCTGCTCTGGACCGTGCTGATTTTTTAAATGAGGGTAAATTATTGAGGATATTTTCTGCCGCTTTCGCAAGTGGTTTGGTTTTCGGCTCTTCCAAATCCCAGTAATTAGCACCGTATGGCACAATTGTTCCGCCATCCTCCCCGATGAGTTCGGGAAGTGATCCGGTGGCATAGCTGACAGCTGGCAACCCGCAGCCTAGCGCCTCAATTAGTGAATTCGGGCAAGCGGCATTGATCTCCGCAGGGAAAATAATATGTGCTGATTGGTCGAGTGTGGAAATTTCTTCATGCGGAATCATCCCCAACCAATTAATTTTAACCTTTGGCCCTGTTGAGACTCTGATTTTCATTGACGAGGGTACATTTCCTGCGATCAGTAAATCAACTGATTTGTGTGTTCGGGCAGATAAAGCGTTAGCCAGGTCAACTGCATTGAGCAAATCGCGCTCATGCCCGCCTTTGAAACTGCCTTCAACAACTAGCAGCCGGATTGTTTTCGAGTTCATATTTTTGATATTTGAAGGAGAAAACTCTTTAAGGTCAATGCCATTATAAATAACAGTGTGCGGCGTAGTAAGTGAGCCGTGTACTGTATTCCACCAATCCCGTGTGAAATTACTCTGGTAAATAACCACATCTGCTAACCGGCGGCGCGTGAATGATAATTGGAGGTTCATTCGCTCAGATCGGAGATAGTGCTTAAGCCCTGTAATTTTTTTCTTATGCAGCCAATTCATCCCATCTAAACGCTGCACAATGCGGATGCCATTGCGTTTTGCATAGAAGAGATCATTAAAATGCCAGGTGCTGCCAATAACCAGAATAGCAGCTGTGGATGGGTCAAGAGGATTGTGGTTGACGGGTATGCATAATTTTCCCAACCCTTTCTTGAGCTTCGCCTGGAAAGATGAAGGTCCGCCAATACCTTGTAATTTTGGAAGAATACAAATAGATGGGTCTGCCACGTTGGTTAAATTATCCTTTTATAATACTTCCTGATTTGAGAAAATGTTTCTCAACAGAATCTGGATGAATAAATGCAATTTTACTGGATTTAAGGATAAAATAGGACAATTTATACTATGGTAAACAAAAAACGCATTGTAATGAAGATTGACACATCTACCCTGACGGGCGGGGGAGAACGTTTACTCCTGGCTCAGGTTGTAGATCTGGCACGGCAAATATCCGAATTAGTTGCAAATGGAGAAAAAGTATGTGTGGTCTCGTCCGGCGCGATTGCGGTTGGACGTGAAGCGCTTGGATTTCCTGATCTTCCGAAATCGATACCCGCCAAACAAATGTTGGCTGCTGTAGGTCAACCGAGACTCATGAATGTGTATGAGCAATTATTCGAAATATTTGGGTGTAAAGTTGCCCAGGTTTTATTAACGCGTGAAGATGTGCGCGACCGCCGCAGATATATTAATGCGCGCAATACAATAAACTCGTTGTTGGATCATAAAGTGATTCCCATTATTAATGAAAATGATACTGTTGCTACAGAAGAAATTGGAATTGGGGATAATGATAATTTGTCAGCGCTCGTTGCCAATCTGATCGAAGCAGATCTACTGGTATTGCTGACAGATCAAGAGGGACTCTTCACAGCTGACCCTGACCGATCAGAAAAGGCTGAACTGATTCAACGTATAGATGGTGAAGATATTCCTGAAGAAATATGGAAAGCTGCAGGCGGTACACAGAATGGATTAGGTACTGGTGGTATGTTAACAAAATTGCAAGCTGCTGAAATTGCCAGGCGGTCAGGGACACATGTTGTGATTGCAAAAGGAAGTACAAAGAACGTGCTCACCAGAATTGCTGCTGGTGAACAATTAGGCACACAAATCTATTCCCCATTTAATACTTTAGAAAGCCGGAAGAGGTTTTTACTGGCTGGCGCTCACCACAAAGCAGCCATAATCATTGATGCTGGTGCAAAACGCGCGCTTCGAGCTGGCGGATCGCTTCTTCCTGTTGGGATCTCGGCGATAAAAGGTGATTTTGATCGAGGTGACATTGTACCTGTAAGAGGGTCTGAAAATAAGGATTACGCGATTGGGTTGGTTAATTACTCATCAGAAGACGTGAGAAGGATTATGGGCAGGCAATCTGGGGAAATAGAAGGGCTGCTCGGTTTTGCTTTTGGGGATGAAGTGATCCATCATAATAATATGACAGTGCTTCGGTAAAGGTGGAAACATGCTGAATATAGAATCAATTTGCAAACATGCGAAACAAGCCAGCCGATCCTTAGCGCTGATCTCTACTGAAAAAAAAGACCATGCATTAACTGCACTTTCTGAATGGCTATTGGCTCATCAGGATGAGGTTATCAGGGAAAATGAAATAGATATCCAGGAAGGCCAGGCCAGTGGATTGTCATCAGCGATGATCGATCGGTTAACCCTCACGCCAACTCGCATACATAGTATGTCAGATGATTTGCAAAATGTAATCAACCTGCCTGATCCGGTAGGTGAGGTATTTGAAGAAAAAAATCTGGAAAATGGGCTGCATCTTAAAAAACTGCGTGTACCACTGGGTGTATTGGCAGTTATCTATGAATCTCGCCCAAATGTAACCATTGATGTGGCTTCTCTAGCGCTAAAAAGTGGAAACGCGATCATTCTGCGCGGCGGAAAAGAAACTATTCACAGCAATCGCATTCTCGTAGATGGGATCCACACTGCTCTACAAACAGCGAATATGGATCCGGATGCGGTACAGTTCATTAGTGACCCTGATCGGAAATTGGTGGAACAGCTGCTTACTATGTATAAGTATGTGGATATGCTTATCCCGCGCGGTGGCGCTGGCTTGCACAACTATTGCCGCGAACATTCCACTATTCCAGTAATTACAGGAGGAATAGGGGTTTGCCATCTTTTTGTAGATGAAAGCGCGGATCAAATCCGTTCGTTGGAGGTGATCCGAAACGCCAAAATCCAGCGCCCAACTGTATGCAACGCATTGGATACTGTGCTGGTACATAAAGCGGCGGCAACAGATTTTATCCCGCTGCTTATCGATCATCTAAAGAAAGATGACGTTGCGTTCAGACTTGATAAACGAGCGATGGGATTTCTTCCTGAAAAATATGACACGGAAGTTCGTTTAGCCAAGGATAATGATTTTGATACCGAATGGCTGTCTTTAGTGCTGGGCGTGAAAGTTGTTGATGGGATCAATGATGCGTTAACCCATATTTCTCAACATTCCACAGGACATTCTGACGGCATCCTGACGGAAAATGAAGAGAACGCAAATCGATTTACTTTTGAGGTGGATTCCGCTGCAGTGTATGTGAATGCCAGCACTCGTTTTACTGATGGATCACAATTTGGGTTGGGTGCAGAAGTGGCTATTTCCACCCAACGTCTTCACGCGCGCGGGCCAATGGCTCTGAGAGAATTAACGACATACAAGTGGGTGATTCGGGGAAAATATCATTTTCGCCATTAACCATCAATAATTGAATCTAACTGTTTAAAAGTGTTTCCACGATTTTTACCGCTGCTTTACCATCGCCATAAGGACTAGCGGCGTGCGCCATTGTCTGATAAGCGGATTGGTCATCGAGCAGGTGGGCGGCTTTATTGATAATAGTATTGGTATCTGTTCCAACTAATTTAAGCACCCCGGCATCAACACCTTCTGGACGTTCAGTTACTTCCCGCAGGACAAGGCAGGGGATGCCTAACCCGGTTGCTTCTTCCTGAATACCGCCTGAATCAGTGAGGATCAGGTGGGCGTGTTTAAGCAGGTGTACCAAAGATAAATATTCTAATGGGGGAAGAAGGGTGATGTTGGGAATATTGCTGAGTAATTCGTGTACTGGTTTATTTATATTTGGATTGAGGTGAACTGGATAGATGATCTCTATTTTGTCTTTATACCTTTTTGCCAGTGATTGGAGTGCTGCGCAGATGTTCTTGATGGGTGTTCCGAAGTTTTCCCGGCGGTGCGCGGTAACGACGATCAACTGTTTTTCTCCTGACAGGATTTCTTTCTTTCCTAGTAGATCTTCAATTTCCTTTGGTATTGGCAATGCGGTGATCTGGGTGAGCGCGTCGATGATGGTATTGCCGGTTACTTTGATGAGATTGTTTACGATACCCTCTTGCAAAAGGTTGTTGCGAGCCCATTCAGTTGGCGCAAAATGGTAATCGGCGGTTACACTAGCTACCCTCCGGTTGATTTCCTCTGGGAAAGGCTGCCACTTATCCCCGGTGCGCAGACCAGCTTCGACATGCCCGACCTTAATACGGCGATAATAAGCGGCTAGTGTAGCCGCCATAACGGTGGTTGTGTCACCCTGTACAAGCATCCAATCTGGTTTGAATTCTTCAAGGACCGGATCAAGGTAGGTGAAGATAGACGCGGTTAGCGAAGCCAGATCCTGGTTATCACGCATCAGGTCCAAGTCGCGGTCAGGTTTGATTTTAAAGAGGTCAAGCACCTGATCCAGCATCTCACGATGCTGGGCAGTGACAACGACAGTAGATTTGAATCGAGCGTCTTTGTCTAACCGCTGAATGATTGGTGCTAATTTAATGGCTTCCGGTCGGGTGCCGAAAACGGTCATTACGTGAATGAGGTCCATTACTTATTTTTTCCATCCCCTAATCGAATGTATGTGAAACCAGCGGACTGCCATGATTCTTTGTCCCACCCATTAACCGTGTCAAACACAACACGGGCACTGGTGCTTTCTGCAAATTTCAATGGATCAATTTCTTTCAATTTGGAATGTCCGACAAGCAGGATAACTATATCCGCTTGTGCTGCCGCCTGTTCCACTGTGCGGGCAGTTTCAATGCCTTCAATAGAATAATCTAAATCAAACGGTTCATAGATGGTTACTTTCGCATCTGCGTCTCGCAGGATTTTGGCGGTTTCAATAGCAGGAGATTCCCGAAGGTCATCGACGTTTGGTTTATATGCCAGGCCTAAGGCGGCAATCTTTTTTCCGCTAACCTTTCCGGTATTCCGTTCAAGGAAATCCAGCACATATTTTGGCTGGGTATCATTTACTGTGCGGGCGGTAGAGATCAGTTTTGCAAGGTCCGGGGCAGCTTCAACAAAGAACCAGGGGTCTACGCTGATGCAGTGCCCGCCGACGCCGGGACCTGGATTGAGGATTTTGACACGTGGATGACGGTTCGCGAGATTGATCGCCTCCCAGATATCCACCTGAAAGCGGTCTGCCAATCGAGCAAATTCATTGGCTGCCGCAATATTAATATCACGGTAGGTATTTTCCATTAACTTGACCATCTCCGCAGTTGTTGCGTCCGTAAGGATGATCTCTCCGCGCACGAACAAAATGTACAGCGCTTCGCCAGCTTTCGCTGAAATCTCATCAACTCCACCGATCACACGGGCGTTTTCGATCAGTTCTCTAAGTATTTGACCCGGCAGTACGCGTTCCGGAGAATACGCAAGGTAAAAATCCTTTCCTGCTATGAGCCCGCTTTCCTCTAAAATTGGCGCCACAATGTCAACTGTTGTGCGGGGTGGGGAAGTGGATTCCAGGATGACCAAATTGTCTTTTTTTAGATGGGGTGTAATGGCTTTGGCCGCAGCGATGACAAAATCGAGATCGGCTAATTTGCCCTCTTTAAATGGTGTAGGGACAGCGATGATGAATGCGTCCGCTGGCTGTGGTTGATCCTTAATGACTAAATTACCCGAATGGATGGCCGCTTGCACCAATGTTCGCAGACCGGGTTCAAATAGGTGCACCTTCCCATTGTTGAGGCTTTCAACAACCGCGGGATTAGTGTCTACCCCGATGACTTTAAGTCCATGTGTAGCAAACGTACTTGCTGTTGGTAAACCAATATATCCAAGGCCTAGTACGCAGAGTGTTTGATAATTCACAAATCATCTCTCCTCATAATAAGAATTTCACTAATTATCCCATAAATTATATTGGCTGCTCCAATGATCGTAAGAATAGGAAATTTAAGAAATTAAGATTGGTTTCATATATAATAAAAAGCTGATGTGGTCAAATGGCTAAAGCTGTTTTTTCCAGATAGGTAGGTGAGTGAATTATGAACCGAAAACTTGTTTTTCTCCTGATTTTTCTAAGTATCCTCTATGGCTGTGCTCTCATTGAAGAGAACTCCCCCCCTGGTAATGTTGAAGTCCCTGGTGAGTCGGAAAAAAGATGTGGGGATGGGGTATGTGATGGTCCGGAAAATGCGGATACGTGCCCTGAAGATTGCGCACTACCATCCACCGCGAGTTCGGATGAAGGAACCGCGCCGGGTATTCTTTCCGATGCAGATGTTGTATTGGCCCAGCTATTTATTGATGTACAAGCAAACCGTGAGGGCGGGGTAGGAAACTGTGGTCAAGAACCATGGGGTGTGGACCATATTGATGGAGGAGATTTTTCATGCCAGGCGCCTAAGTACTGGTATAACTACGAACTCTCCGCTACTATGCTGCAGAATCTTCAGGTTATGCCCAACGGGAATGAGAATTGGACGATTCTTGGCGAGAAGATTGGAGGGGGAACATACCAATCTGTGTCCGCATTATCGGATGGTCAACGTATCTGTGCACCTGTCTCGATTGTTGGTAATATTTTTGAATTGAATGCGGAGGGAAATTATAGGAATGGAGAAATCGCATTTACTTTTGAAGCAAATCCTTCTGAAGTCGCCACATGGAAATGTGACCAAGGGCAGGGTTATGAACGGGAGACTACTCTCTTATTGATTGACTGGGCAATCGCGATGACAGGGAATTATTCAGACCTTTCCGTGATGCTTACAGAAGAAGATTGGGTCAGTCCAGGCGTGTACCAGAAAATTATCACAGCATCTATGAATCCCAGCCCTGACAACAGGGATAGAGTTAATTTAACAATAGACTTTAGATGTATAGAAGAAGATGGGAAAGGAATCTACAATTCGGTGGCATGTCCGTGGGAAAAATAAATATATGTAAAGTAATCTGACTGAAAGGAATATATCGAATGAACAAAGAAATGAAAGAGAAATTATTGAAATCTGCAGTGGAAGCAGCAAGAAATTCTCACTGTCCGTATTCAAAATTTCGCGTGGGAGCAGCAGTATTGACCAAATCAGGAAAGATTTTCAAGGGCGGTAATATTGAAAATGTGTCTTATGGGGCGACTGTATGCGCAGAACGTGTGGCGATTTGGAAAGCCGTATCAGAAGGCGAAAAGGAATTTGAAGCGATTGCAGTGATTGGCCCGGGAACAGGCGAAGGATATCCATGCGCGCAGTGCCGTCAGGTGATGGTTGAGTTTGGTTTAGATTGGCTTGTGATCAGTGGAGATGAAGAGGGGAACTATTTGGGTGAATTATCTGTACGCGATCTGGTGCCATTCCCATTTACACCGGATGCATTGTTAGGATAAGGATAGAGATTATTTAATATATTTCTTCCTCACAGCCAGAAATGATAAAAGAATTCGGTTTTTGTTTTCTGATATCCACACTTCTCGTAAAGATGGCAGGCAGGCAGGTTATCTTCCTGCGTAATTACACAGGCAGTATGGCAGCCGTGTTGGATAAACCATCTCTGTGCGTCTAAAACGAGCTGCTGGCCAAATTTTCTTCCGCGGAAATTCTCGTCTACCGCGATTAGTCCAATATCGCCAACACCATTCTTGTCAGTTAAAGTAACCATCCCGGCTATTTGGTTATTCTGCATGATCACTAATACTTCGTCTGCCATTTCACCAGATACACTTTTTTGAATCCAAGTTTTATATAATGCAGTGAATTTTTCATGGGGAAAACGAGTATCAAGGGCAAAGCGTGAATAAACTCCACTTTGAATAGCGAGCTTTTCTAATTGGGCAAATGGAAAGGAACTGCGGTATGGTTCAGTTTTAGGTAAAGGCAACTTTTCCGGGTTGATGTTTTGTAAGTTGATTTCAAAAGTTGTTTTCTTATCTACCAGCATACCGGAATATGCCTGAAGATCGTACGCATTTTGTTGCTCTGATGCCCAATAAACAAGTTGGAATGCTTCCCTTTGCATTTCTGCCAGGATTGAAACAAGTTGATTTTCCTGCAGAGAAGCTGGAATGATCCTGCCGGTTTTGATATTAAAAAATTTTGTATCCCATGTGAGCAATTTATAGTTCATAAGATCGCTATAATTATCTCATAACCATATTTTTAAAAGTGGAATTATATGAACTTGCTCCTAATCAAGCGGCATTATGGTAATCGTAAAGAAAAAGACATAAGGATTGTAGGTGTAAGAATTCCATTACGGGAAAAAAGAAAAGACAATAGAGAAATGAGGATTTAAACATGGCTAAACAATATCATATCCAATTGGACGATGGAGACTGCGCACCGTTTGTATTGCTGCCCGGAGACCCGGGGCGGGTCAAAACAGTAGCAGATACATGGGATACATCCCATAAGGTCGCGGAAAACCGTGAATATGTAACTTATACTGGAGAATATAAAGGTGTACCGATCACCTGCACAAGCACTGGTATAGGCGCTTCTTCAACGGCTATTGCTGTCGAAGAGTTGGCTCGAGTTGGCGCAAGGACCTTTTTACGTATCGGCACCTGCGGTACATTTCAGGATCGGGTCAAAGATGGCGACATGGTGATCTTTGATGCGGCCGCCCGATATGACGGCGCGTCGCGAGCATACGCGCCGATTGAATTCCCGGCGGTGGCACATTATTCTGTCATACAGGCATGTGTTCAGGCAGCACAGCAGTTAGGAATTCCATATCATGTTGGAACAACACGTACTCATGATGGTTTATATGCGCGCCAACAGGCACTAGGAGGATCTTATAATGGATACTGGCAGTCTGATTGGGCACATCATTATGAGGATCTCAAACGGTTAAATGTGGTTGCTTCAGAAATGGAGGCGAGCGTGATCCTAGTGTTGGCTAAAATTTGGGGTTTGCGTGCAGGCGGCATTGCCACATCGGTAATTAATGTGCTAAATCCCTCCGGGGAAGAAGGGGAATATGATCCCGAAAAGGATTTTGCTCATTCTACAGAAAATATCAAGAATCTGGCACTGATGGGTAGTGAAGCTGTCTGTATCCTGGCAAATATGGACAAAGAATCGAAACACCCTTTTTCTTAGAAAATTCTTCAGAAAGTAGGGAGCCTATTAGGCAGTTAAAACAGATAGGATAGATTTCTGTCTAGATTAGACTCACATAGTACAATCAGCCCGGAGGATCTCATGCCGAAAACACTGTATTTAATTGATGGTCATGCCCTTGCGTATCGGGCATATTTTGCTTTAATGGCAACCGGTGCGCGGTTCCAATCTCGTTCTGGAGAGCCAACTGCCGCAACATATGGATTCACCAGTATTTTACTCAGCCTTCTGAATCGTGAGAAGCCAGAGTATTTAGCAGTTGCATTTGACACTGGAAAGACCTTTCGCAATGAGATGTTTCCTGACTATAAGGCCACACGCGCGAAAATGCCGGATGAGTTGAGACCACAGATTGAGCGCATCCGTGAATTGGTGGATGCTTTCAATTTTCCGCGATTAGAAATGGAAGGATTTGAAGCGGATGATGTGCTTGGGTCTATTGCCCATCAAGCTGCCGCAAAAGGAATGGGAGTGAAGATTATCACCGGGGATAAGGATCTGCTTCAGCTTGTAACTGAACGGATTATTGTGAATCTTGCGGGGGGAAGACAATCTGAAGCGAAAGATTATTTTCCTGAAGATGTGGTTAAAAAAATGGGCGTAAAACCCAAGCAGGTAGTGGATTTAAAAGCGTTGATGGGCGATACCTCTGACAATATTCCAGGGATCAAGGGAATTGGACCGAAAACAGCGGCTTCCCTGCTAGAAAAATATCCTACCTTAGATGATATTTATGCGAATATCGAATCAATCAGCGGAAGAACAAGGAAATTATTAGAGGAAAATAAAGATGATGCATACATGAGTTATGATCTTGCAAAGATCGTAACAAATTTAGATATTAATATCGACCTGGAACAGGCGCGTACGGACAACATCGATTTACAAAAAGTGACATCTCTTTTTAAGGAGCTTCAATTTCGTACATTGACTGCACGATTCGCGAATTTGTTGGGAGAAGGTGTGATTGGTGGAGGTGAACAATTGTCGCTATTTAAAAATCAACCGATGAAATTAGGCCTTCCGACCGCATACGATATTGATGTCACGATTGTGGATGATGAGGAGAGGCTTAATGATCTGGTTGGAAAATTGAGATCTGTAGAAAAAATTTCCTTTGACACAGAAACTACATCCACAGATCCGATGCAAGCGGACTTGGTTGGCATATCTATAGCCATTGAAGAAGGAGCGGCATTTTATATTCCCGTAGGCCATACGCATGAAAAAAAGCAGCTTGCTCTGCAAACTGTGATCAACGCGCTTCGGGGTCCGTTTACGGATCCCGCCATCCAGAAAATTGGCCATAACCTTAAATATGACTGCCTGATCTTACGTAATAATGGATTGGAAACCACACCACTCAGCTTTGATACAATGATCGCCGCCTGGGTGCTTGAACCGCGCTCTCGCCGGTTGGGATTGAAAAAGATGGCGGAAGCGGAATTGAATGTAAGAATGACTCATATTGAGGAATTGATCGGGAGTGGAAAGAAGCAGCTGACGATGGATGTTGTCGCGATAGAAGATGCCGCACCGTATGCGGGAGCTGATGCGGAAGTCCCACTGCGTCTTGAAAAGATATTGACAGAACGATTATCAACAAATAAATTGAGAAATATCTTTGAAAGCATAGAAATGCCTCTGGTTCCGGTTCTTGCAGATATGGAATATATCGGAATTGCGGTAGATAAAGATTTTTTTAAAAAGTTTTCGGAGGAATTGTCTGCCCGAATTGAAGAAATCACTGAACAAATATATGAGATTGTAGGGTATACATTTAATATAAATTCCACCCAGCAGCTTTCGAAAGTGCTATTTAATGTATTAGGCCTTACCCCGCCAGATTCAAGCAGGAAGACCAAGAGCGGAAATTTTTCAACTGCCGCATCTGTACTTGAGGAAATGCGTGGGCAGCATATTGTGGTTGAACTGTTGTTGGAATACCGTGAACTTTCAAAGTTGGTTTCTACCTATTTAGATGCTATTCCTAAACAAATTAATCCAAAAACAGGACGTGTACACACTTCATTTAACCAAACTGGTTCAGTGACTGGCCGCCTGGCATCTTCTGGCCCGAATCTTCAGAATATCCCAACGCGGACACCGCTTGGGCATCGGGTGCGGAGAGGATTTATTGCGAATCCTGGAAATGTGCTGCTTTCCGTGGACTATTCACAGATCGAACTGCGTATTGTCGCGCATATGGCAAAAGATAAAGCGATGTTGGATACATTTAGAGCGCATCAGGATATTCATGCGATAACCGCGTCTGCAATCTTCAATGTTCCTCTGGAAAGTGTAACGAAAGATCAGCGGCGGCACGCAAAGGCGATTAACTTTGGGCTGATCTATGGTATGAGTGCATTTGGACTTACTCGCACTACTAACCTAACACTCGCAGAAGCTGAAAATTTCGTGAAGGCGTATTTCCAGGAATTTCCTGGAGTAAAAGCGTATTTGGATGGCATTCGCAAGAGTGCAGCAGAGAACGGATATGTTGAAACATTACTCGGCAGGAAACGGTATTTTCCTCAGTTAAAAAATCCCGCAACTGCTCAAGTACGGTCGCGAGCAGAGAGGGAAGCGATCAATGCTCCAATTCAAGGAACTGCGGCGGACATCCTGAAAATCGCGATGATCAGGCTTCCAGGCGCGATTGAAAAAGCAAAGCTTCACGCAAAAATGCTGGTTCAGGTGCATGATGAATTGCTGCTTGAAACCCAGGAAGATGAGCTGGACGAAACGATCCGGGTTGTCCGCGAGATTATGGAAAACGCATTTGAGCTTGCAATTCCCCTGGAAACTGATGTGGCTTGGGGAAAGAATTGGGGCGATTTGAAAGATGTAGATTGATACCAGAAGGTATTTAAGAGAGTTCTTTGATTTTTAAATTACATGAGGAACATTAAAATGTAAGGGTCGATTGATGTGGTTAGTATCGTTGATCGCACGGATTATAGGTATATCACCATAAAAATCTATAATCGAGAGAGATGAATTATCTACCCAGTATGGCATGTAATTTTCTAGAGAATTACCTGAAAAATACGTAATCAGACATTTGATTAAACCTCCATGGGAGACAGCTGCAATGTGTTGTCCCCTGTGTTTTGTGAGGATTTTTTCTGTAAATGATTTAATGCGTGCTTCGATATGGGTGATTGTTTCTCCACCAGGGATCTCTGGACGAGGTGTACCTTTTTCTCTGTTAGTAAATATGAAATGGGTGAATTTCTGATAATATTCCGGTTGTTCAACATCCAATGAGTCAATGGAATGGTTAGCCAGATTCCCAAAGTCAATCTCCAAGAGATCTGAATCAATCTGAAGGTTAACATTATATTTTTCATTAATGAGTTCAGCGGTTTTTAATGCGCGGCTGGATGGGCTCGCATAGATTAGATCAATTGGGTATAGGTTGACTAACCGTTGGGATAATGCGATTGCTTGTTGAATTCCTTCCTGATTGAGGTGTGTATCAATGGTTCCCTGGATCTTTCTTTTTGTATTCCATTCGGTGAGTCCGTGCCGAACGAGAAATAAACGTGTGAAAATCGGTTCTTGATTTTTCTTTTCCATGTGGGTTGTCTCTTTTTTTGTGTAATAGATTAGTTCTTCTTTTTTCTGCTGCTATAGGGAGGAACGATGATCTTGTAGATCTGACAAACGCGTTCATCCATCATTCGGCTGCGGATTCGTGGGTCTATCTCTTTCAATGTCGCAGAGGTAGTGATGACAGTTGGAAGCTTTGTTTCATAGCGATAATTTAAGACCTGGTATAGTTTTTCACGTGCCCATGGTGTTGCGTTTTGGGTTCCCAGGTCATCCAGAATTAGTAATTTGGTAGTTCTAACCTGGTTAAAAATATTGTCGTAAGAAACTGTACTTGTTGGGCTGAAAGTTGCCCGCAGGTGATCGAGCAGATCAGGCACAACTGTGAAAATTGGATCATCACCCAAAGCAGCCCGATAGCGGCCGATAGCTGCAGCTAAATGAGTTTTTCCTGTACCAAAAATTCCCATTAATACTATCCATCCATCAGGTTTGTCAGCGAATTGTTGAGCAGAATAAAAGGCCTGGTCCAGGCTTCTCTGAGCATCAGGTGGAAGTTTTTCTGATTTGCGGGTGCTAAATTTCTCGAATGTACGGTGATCGCTAATCTGTGATAATGAGGAAATTGGTGATATTTCTCCATCAACCAGGGGATTCCTGAAATCCTGTGCATCTATTTGTACTTTGACCACCAACTCACGGTCCTGCAGGCGGGAACTGATGCGGTCTTCAATTTGTGCCATACTTAAGTTTGTGGTTATGACTGTTGGTAATTTGTGGTTGTACCGATAATTGATGATCTGGAATAGTTTTTCCCTTGCCCAGTCGGTAGCGTTTTGTGTGCCGAGGTCATCTAATACAAGAAATCGTATATTCCGGATTTCTTCAAACCGCTTCTCGTAGGTTGTTTCTTTGGACGTGAAAGTAAAACGAAGCCAGTCCAGCAGGTCGGGCATGGTTAGAAAAAGGGTTTCAATTCCAAGAGATACAACTTGGTTTGCAATCGCTGCTGCCAGGTGGGTCTTGCCGCAGCCAAATCCACCCATCAACAGCAGCCACCCATTCAGGTGCTGCGCATAGTTTTTCGATGTGTTGAATGCGACTTCAAGGGTTTTGTTTATTTCTCGGTTACCGCCAATGCCGCTTATATTAAAAGTATCAAAGGTCATGTGTTTATATACGTCCAGATTGCTGACTTGGTATAAGCGCTGTGTGCTTACCTTTTGTTTTATAACTCGCTGGCATTCACATATTTCCAGAGTACCAAAGTTGGGATCATCAATTGAACGCTCACGGCGGACGTACCCATATCCACCGCAGATGGGGCAAACTTTTTCTTTTCCTGGTTTTATTTTTTTAGTGATGTCCGATTTCTCCATATTCACCTTTGATGTAGCGCCGGTAATCCTCTTGATCGTGTTCTCGATCGGTTCCATCCCGTCCTTCTTTCTGCCAGCGGTCAAGAATGCTTTCCACATACCGCCAGCGGCGCACATTATTCTGAACCGCAATCTTAATTGCTTCTTCTATCCACTCAACAGGATAGATGTCTTCCGCTTCACGGAGGGCATCCGCGATAATAGGTGTAAGTGGTCCTATATTTTCCTGATACAGCCGAAAAATGTTCGGTTGTATCTGATCCAGTGTTGTTTTTACTGATTGTGATTTTTGCGATTTTTCAGATGCAGCTTTTCTTCCAAGCGGGCTGTTAATAAAATAGATGCTGGACTCTTTATTAAATTCACTTCTGATTTTTATGAGAATATTATCAACCACTGCTTTTTCCAATATTTTGGTAACTAATTTTTCTGGTTCATCGGTAGATGATATAAAACCGCTCATAAAAATTTCATCTAATAAAATGTCTGCTGCTGTTATTGACATCCCGAAATCGCCGATCGTGTTGGCTTTCCAGAGGATATACAAGCAGAGTTTAATTTCATTGATGTCTTCAAATTTGGGAAGCAATTCACGGAAAAATACATCAGGGATACCCGTAAATTCCTTCTTGTTTTCCTGAAATCCGTTGAAATGTATACTCATTGGCAAGCTTATGGTTTAATAGTTGCTGCGTTATAGAATTGTGCCAGATCTTTGATAAACACCAAATCAATATCCCGAGTGGGTCCATTCCTGTGTTTGGCAACAACCAATTCAACCAGCTCGGTTTTTTCGTTTTCACTGGGAATTCCATCTTTTTTATGGATAAACATTACAATGTCAGAGTCTTGTTCCAGGCTGCCAGATTCACGCAGATCTGACAGTATTGGCTTTTTATCAGATCGCTGCTCAACCGCGCGGGAAAGTTGTGCTGCAGCAAGGACTGGTACGTTTAATTCCCTGGCGAGTGTTTTTAGGTTTCTGGATATGTAGGAAACTTCCTGCACGCGATTATCTGTGCGGGATTCACTGGACATCAACTGAATATAATCAACAAGCACGAGATCAATATGGTGTTCTAAGTGGAGCCGGCGGCATTTTGTGCGCATTTGAATTGGAGTGAGCGCTGGTGTATCATCAAGATAAATTTTGGCATCACCCAGCACTTCAATTGCTTTGGTGAATAGATCCCATTGGTTTTCATCAATTTTACCGGAGCGTAAATTCTGTGTATTAATGCCTGTTTCTTGAGCGATCATGCGCTGTACCAACTGTTCGTTGGACATTTCTAAGGAAAACATTGCGACATGTTTTTTATGTTTCATAGCTGCATTCTTGGCAACTGTGAGCAGGAATCCTGTTTTACCAGAAGCAGGTCGGCCAGCAATGATCAAGAGATCTGACTTCTGAAGACCGCCGAGCAGTTTATCAAGATCAGCTAAACCAGTTGGGACACCATAAACCTCTTCGCTGCGTTGGTAAAGTTGTGAGACGCGATCATAATATTGGCTTACCACGGTTTGAATGCTTTGAAGATCACGCCTGATTCGGCGCTCGCTTAGATTGAAAACGGATTTTTCTGCTGAGTCAATGATTCTCTCGATTGGTTTGTCCTGCTGGTAAGCAAGTTTTGCCATTTCGTTTGCTGATGCAAGCATGCGTCTGCGCACTGATGTTTCTTCCACGATCTTTGCGTAGGCTTCCGCATTCAGTGAGCTTGGGGTTTGATTAACAAGCATCAATAAGTATGCCTGCCCCCCAATCTCTTCAAGCTGATTTCTGTTTTCTAATTCTTCGCTGACTGTGAGAATATCAATTGGAGATCGGTTCTCATGCAGTTTGGTAAAAATATCCCAAATCCATCGATTGCGGATGATATAAAAATAACCCGCTTCTAAAATTTGGGCGACATCATAATAAGATTCAGGATTAATCAGAACGGATCCAAGCACAGCTTCTTCTGCCTGGCGGTTGTGCGGCTGGGATTGAATAGTCTGGTTTTCAGAGTTTTGAATGTTGAAGTTATTTTCCATAAGATTATTTATTTTAATCAATCATCTCTGTTTTTTTGGTTCATCTTCATCTGTGCCATTTTCCTCAGTGTTGCCCTGATCGATTGTTTTCTCTAGATAGTCTTCAAAGATTGATAACCGATCTTCTCCGATTGTTAATGGATCAATTTTCGGCTGTTTTTTCTCCTCACCTTTTGTTATTTTATCTTCTTGCTCGACTTCTTCGGGAATGATTGACGCCTCATCCATCACCTCTTCTGAAACCATTATGGGAATGTGAGCGCGAACAGCAATAGCAATGGCATCAGATGGTCTTGAATCAATTTCTAATTCTTTACCATTAACTTCGATGACCAGCATGCCATAAAAAACATCGTCTTTTAAAACTTTGATGACTACCTTTATCAGTTTTGCATTTAGGGAAGTGATTATATTTTTCACGAGATCATGTGTTTGTGGACGGGAAACTTCAATTTCTTGCAGTGCAATTGTAATAGCTTCTGCTTCATAAGGACCTATCCAAATAGGAAGAAAACGGTCAGAATCAACCTGTTTTAAAACGACGATTCGCTGCTGATTTGTCAAACTAACTCGCAAGCTATCGATTTTCACTTCTATGAGTTTTTCCATCCGTTCCTCCACTTGAATATTATTTTAACATGCTGATATTACTTATCTTAAATATTGTGGTTTTTTAAGTTAAGGTATAATAATTCATGTTCGATTTCTATAAGGTTACTCTTGCGAGCAATACTGAGCGTGGGAAAAAAACTAATTTCTTGAAAGCAAGGTTTTCAACCCTTCAACATAATATTTTAAATACTACATAAAGCAATCACATAATGAAGCATTTGATTCTACTCATTGAGGGAAAACGTGTTGACCGCCCATCTTATATGGCTGGCCTTAATAAAAAAGGTTTTATTGTTGAGTCTGCTGTAAATGGCGCGGCAGCTATAAAGAAATTAGATGAATTAAAACCTCAAGCAGTAATTATTGATGCAGCGTCTATGCGTACAGCGGGAACACGTATCTGTGCATCGCTGCGCAATGTACTTAGTAAGACCCCGATTATATTAATTTTAGCCACTGATGCAAAAAAGGTGGAAAATGTGTGCGCTGATGAAATATTGTACCTTCCTTTCACTTTACAAAAATTATTAAATCGTCTGCGTCCATATATGGGAATAAGTAAGAACAAGAAATTGGTTTGCGGTCCGCTTAAACTTGATCTGAAGGACCGTTGGGTGATCTGCGGGAATAAAAAAACCCGGCTTACCCCCCGACTATTTGTACTGATGGAATCTTTGATGCGGAAACCTGGTGAAGTATTATTGCGGGAAGACTTATTCCGAACATTATGGGAAACAGATTATCTGGGAGATACACGTTCATTGGATGTGCATATTAGTTGGCTGCGAAAAGCGATAGAAGAGGACCCCCGCCATCCTGAATTCATCAAAACAGAGCGCGGCATTGGTTATCGGCTTGAGGTGGAAAAGCCGCGCCGCCCGAAGAAAAAACCAGAAAACAAAAGAACCTAGAATTCATTTCTCTTTAATTGATTAAATAAAATTAACTACAAGGGAAAGCAATAAACCACCGGCAATCACGCTTCCTAACTGTCCCGCAGTATTTGCTCCCATTGCATGCATGAGAATGAAATTCTCAAAATCTTCATCCTGCGCCATCTTTGCTGATAAACGCCCTGCCATGGGGAATGCGCTTATTCCACAGGCACCGATGAGGGGATTGATCTTTCCGCCGGTGACCAATGCCATTAATTTTCCAAACAACAATCCGGCTACTGTATCTATGACGAAAGCCAGGAGTCCTAACCCGAGAATTAATAGGGTATCCAAACGAAGGAAACTATCCGCAGTCATCGTGGCGCCTATAGTGAGTCCCAGGAAAAGAGTTGCAATGTTTATGATCTCATTTTGGGCGGATTGGTTCAACCGCTCCACAACACCAGATTCTCTAAGTAAATTTCCAAGCATTAATGCCGCAATCAATGGAGCGGCATCGGGTGCAAGTATGCTGATGATGATGGTTACCATGATTGGAAAAATGATCAATGCTTTTTTATTGACCGCACGAGGAGCATACTCCATCCTGATCAGACGCTCTTTCTTGGTTGTTAGTAATTTCATGATCGGCGGTTGGATGATAGGGATCAGGCTCATATAGGAATATGCTGCTACTGCGATTGGAGCAAGGATGTTTGGTGCTAATTTTCTGGCAACAAAGATAGCAGTAGGGCCATCAATCGCTCCAATCACGCTAATGGAAGCGGCTTCGTTAAGGGGAAATCCCAATGCTGTTGCTATCAATAATGTGCCATAAATGCCGAATTGCCCGGCAGCTCCCAATAAAGCCAGGTAAGGTTGAGATAATAATGGGCTAAAATCGATCATGCCTCCAACACCAATGAAAATTAATAATGGAAATAGATCTGATTCGATACCTGCCCGGTAAAGAACCGAGAGGAATCCCTCACCTGTCGGGGTAGCAGCCATTCCCAAATTTGCCAGAACACAGCCAAAGCCAATGGGTAGAAGAAGGACTGGTTCATATTCTTTAACGATCGCAAAGAAAATTAATATTAACCCAACCGAGATCATAACCAGATTTCCCCAATTTAGAGCCAGGAAATTACCTGAAAACAATGATTGGGATAAAGAGAAATCCATGATTATTCCACCTCTGAATCAAATTCCATCAGGACCTGGCTTTGACGCACATGATCTCCAATAGATATAAAAATCTTATTAATTGAACCATCTCTATTTGCCCTAATTGAGTTTTTCATTTTCATAGCTTCAAGAACACACAGTTCCTGACCGTATGTTACTGAATCCCCAATATTTGCTGTTATTTCAACGATAACTCCTGGTATTGGTGCGATTACCGTACTGGTTTTTTCAGATGGTTTTACGGAAGATCCGTTTGATTCAACTGGCGGAATAGGGTGGGTGATCTGGGGTGTCGATGAAACAGTTAAGCTTGTTTCTGATGGGATCAATGTTTCTTCTGGCCACACCTCAAATATTTCCCCATCCACTTCTGCTTGAATAGGGCGTGTTTGAATGTCGCCAATTTTGACTGTAAAAATTTTTTCCTGGATTTTCACGTGAATTTTCATTTGATATACCTGTTTCTGGATAAAAGATTAACTCTGTTATGAATTTGCTGATTTCTATGAGAAATTTGCCAAGAGCTCATCCCCTGATTACTTTTTAGACGAGGTGACAAGAAAGAAGTATTAAGTAAAGCGATCGAAACTGCAACAGATGCGGCAGCTGCTTTTTGTTTATATTGAAGATCTTTTTCTTTTTCAAGATTACTGTTAACGCCAGGAGTGTCTTCTTTTTTCTTTATACTTGTTGCGCGAACAAGCACATCCATCAAGAACCACAAAATCATTAAACCTAAAAAAACCAAACCTGCGCCGATTAATGAGATCCATAAAACATCAATCATAATATGCCTTCCTTAAGCAGGGGGATTCCCATGTTTACGGGCTGGGTTTTGGACATGTTTCTCTTTTGTTATTGAAAGAGCGCTAATGATCTTCACACGGGTTTCAGATGGAAGAATCACTTCATCAATAATTCCTGCTTTGGCTGCTGTGTATGGGTTGAGATAATTTTCTTTGTATTCCCCAATCAATCGTTCGCGTTCAGCTTTCGGATCATCTGCATTATTGATCTCTTTCCGATGGATGATATTCACGGCGCCTTCCGCACCCATCACAGCTATTTCAGCAGTGGGCCATGCATAATTAATGTCTGTGCCAAGGTATTTACTGCTCATCACGATGTACGCGCCTCCAAATGCTCTTCGAGTTACGATGCTTACTTTTGGTACGCTGGCTTCTGAATATGCATAAAGGATTTTTGCTCCATGGCGAATGATTCCTTTATGCTCCTGGTTTATACCTGGCAAGAAGCCCGGGGAGTCAACAAATGTCACAAGGGGAATATTGAATGCATCGCAGAAGCGGACAAATCGCGTGATCTTATCAGAAGCATCAATATCAATGATTCCAGCCAGCGCGCTTGGCTCTTGTGCAACGATCCCAACAGGGCACCCATTGAACCGGGCGAAACCCACTATAGCATGTGTTGCAAAAGTTGGTTGTATCTCAAAAAATGAATTTCGGTCAACCACTCTTCGAATTACTTCATGCATATTGTAGGGTTTTTTCACATCCTCAGGAATAATCGTATCTAATTCTTTGTCAATCCGAAAAGGATCATCTGACGGGGCAATACATGGGGGATTTTCCATGTTATTTGAAGGAAGATACCCCAATAGGGTTCGGCAGAGGGATAAAGATTCCAGTTCCGTTTTAGCGGACAGGGAAGCTACACCGCTAATGCTCATATGTACCTGTGCACCGCCCAGGTTTTCAAAATCAACTTCTTCTCCCGTTATTTCTTTGATGACATTGGGACCTGTGATGAACATATGGGATTGTTTTTCGACCATGACTATAAAATCTGTTAATGCGGGAGAGTAAGCAGCACCGCCGGCACAAGGACCCAAAATTAAGCTGATCTGGGGCACAACCCCTGAATAATTTGAATTACGGCGGAATATCTCCGCATAACCTTTGAGGCTGTATACTCCCTCTTGGATGCGTGCGCCTCCGGAGTCAATAAGCCCAATGATCGGGGCTCCATTCTGGGCGGCGAGATCCATCACACGGCATATCTTATGGCTCTGCATTTCCCCAAGCGATCCCCCCATAACGGTAAAGTCTTGTGCGTACACAAATACTTTCCTGCCGTTGATCTGGCCATAACCGGTGATTACACCATTTGCGAAGGGATCATTTTTTTCAAGAGGTGCTGAATTTTGTGCGACAAATGGTTCCAGTTCATGAAAGCTGGCGGGGTCAAGTAATTCCGCCAATCTTTCTCGAGCAGTCAATTTTCCCTTTTCGTGCTGCTTCGCTATGCGTTTTTCTCCGCCCCCTAATTTTGATTTTTTCCTAAGTTCAATTAATTTTTCGTTCGCATTCTTTTTCGCCATATTTTTTCCTGAAGAAGTTTCTCTCAATTTTAATCGAGAATGTGAAAAAATGGGATTTTGTGAGAAAAACGTATAGTTTGTGAAAGAAACAGTAGGAATAATCAATCATAAAGAATCATAAACTGAGAGGAAGTTCCGGAAAAGATCGTTTTACTTACTTATTGGTAGGGCTAATTTGATAGAGAGATTATCAATAACAATGCAGAAAAAGAGATAGGCAGGATCAGTGCTGACGCGAAGACGATATAAGCGGCATTTTTAAATCCTTCTTTTCTGTAGAGAAATGAACCAAAACCAAAATCAACAAAAAAAATAAAGAGTGATAAAAGGGGAAGCAAGATTAACCGTTCAGAAGAGGATTCTTCCCGATTGATCCCAATAGCTTCTAATCCCAATGGGACGGTGGTGCGAGTTGGGATTAGAAAACTTGTTGCAACAAGAAGCAGAAGAGAAAGAAACACACTCGATAGAAGAAATGCACGTGCTGCTGTATCTCTCATAAGAGAATCTAAAATGAACTGCGGTTGAGAGGATTGTTTTGCGATTGGAGTGATAGATCCCATCTCTGCGCTTCGGTAAAAATCATTTTCAAAGGCATTAATATTGCGTGGGGAAATTGCATATATCCTGTCTTTTGTGGCAATCAGGATAAGCTGTTTGTGATCTGATGCGATATATTCAATTATGCCGAGGTCTCTGTGCTTACGAGTTCCCAGCACGGCTCCAGGAAAGATGATCCGTGGTAAGGGCAATTTTATTGCAAGATCATATGGCAGCCGCATCCATTCTATTTCTGTTATGGGAATATCCTCTGTCCGCAGTCCCCATTGAATGCTTACACCGTCACGAGAAACCGTATATTTTGCCCTCAGTAAGGAAATCAGTTGGTATAAGAAAAAGGGAAATGGTAAAAAGACGAGCACACTGGTGATTAGGTAAAGGATGAAAATCCCTCGTGTTTGCTGAAATATTGCTAACCAAAGCAGGTATCCACTCGCGGCTAAGATGATCAGAAGAATACCTAAATGAATAATCACACCGCGTTTTGCAGAAGGACGGTGCTCTCTTTTTTGATCCATCAACATGATCCTCGATCAATCTTTAATGCATTTGGATAATTCACGGCACACAAGATCTACCTGACTCTCGGTCATCTTACCGGAGAAGGGTAAAGCAAGGCTTCGCTTGCCCAGGTCTTCAGTTATAGGATAATCTCCGGGTAGATAGCCAAATTGGTTAACCATGTAAGGTTGAAGATGGATTGGCAGGAAATATGGACGGACAGGAATACCTGCCGCATCCAGTTTTTTGGCGATTTTATCTCGACCCAGTTTTTCATCTAAGCGAATTACATAAACAAACCAGCTCATTTTCGTAGTGTCTGGAGAGATGAAAGGTTTTTCTACACCATTTATTCCATCTAATTTTATGTTGTACCAATTCGCGACCTGCGTTCTTTTCTCTAGAAGTTTTTTGACGCGCTTCATTTGTGAAATGCCAAGAGCTGCGCTTAATTCATCCAGGCGGTAGTTATATCCTAGATGGGTATGCTGCAGCCAAGTATCACCTGGGGCTCGGCCTTGATTCCGTAAAGCACGCAGCATATTGGCATAGCCATCATCATCCGTGATTACTAAACCTCCCTCACCTGTAGTGATCTGTTTATTAGGATAAAAAGCAAAAACCCCAAAATCACCAAACCGCCCAGCTTTTTTATGTTTATATTCTGCACCTAATGCTTCGCATGAATCCTCAATTAAAATTAGCTCATGCCGTTCAACAGTTTCTTGAAGTAAATCATAATCTGCTGGTTGTCCGAACACGTCAACCGGCAAAATTGCTTTGAGCGTTCCAGCATTATTTATTTGTTTTCTTGGCAGCCATTTTCTTAATTTATCGGGATCACCAGAAGTGATATCAGCAGCTGCCTGTTTGACCTGCAGGGGATCAATATTTCCGGTCCTTGGATCCACATCAACGAAAACGGGAACAGCATTCTCAAATAAGATCACATTTGTGGAGGATACAAATGAAAATGGTGTGGTGATGACTAAATCTCCCTCTGATATACCCGCTGCCCGAATGCAGAGATGTAATCCGGATGTTCCCGAATTCACACCGATGGCATGTGCTGCCCCTGTATAATCAAGGAGGGACTGCTCAAAGGTCCGTATTTTTGGGCCGATGCTCAGGTAATTTGTTTCGAGCGTTTCTAAAACAGCCTGCTTGTCATCTTTATTAATGTCCGGGCAGGACATTGGAACAAGATACTTTTTTGCAGCCATATTTTTCACGTTTTCCTGTTTAATATGTTCTTAATTAATTTTATGCTATGAAATATGTTCACTTAGGAAGTAGGAGATTCTGTAGAGGTTTCTTCTGTTGATTCCGATAACGCATTTTTGGCTTGTTTTAATCCGAGATCAACTTCGTCCTGCATGGTTATTTGACCACGGAGGAATCCCCCTTCTTCGGTTGAAAATGCAGAAACAATGACATCTCCCCACACACGCCCAGTTTTCCGTATTTCTAATTTTTCAGCAGTGATGCCTCCATTTACTCCCCCCGCAACGATCACGGTATTTGCGCGTACATTCTCACAAGTGATCTTTCCGGTCTCCCCGATAACAACAAGACCCTGAATAGCGATCTCACCTTCAAAAGTGCCTTCAATACGCACCCCGCCTTTCCCGGTGAGCTTGCCTTTCCAAATGATTCCAGATCCAAGTACGGAGGTTACCCGTTCAATGCGATCGGGCTGCTCCTGATTTGAGATTTTATTTTTACGAAACATATGTGTTTTCTTAGATGGCCTTGTTTTTTTTAGGATTATATTTTGGCCAGATCGTCCCTGCATAAACACGTGTCCCTGGCGGGACATCTTTTTTTATTGTTGCGCCATTCCCGACCAGGCATTCTTTCCCGACTTTCACGCCAATATTCACGGTTGCATTCATCCCTATTTGTGCAAAATCTTCGATGATCACATCACCGGCAATTTTTGAACCAGGAGATAAGTTGGTACATACTCCTAGTACACAATCGTGGGAAACGACAACGCTATTGTTGATCAACGAACCCATACCAACGACTGCGTTTCCGCTGACATAGCTTTGAGCAAGTACAAGAACACCTGGATCTAATCGAGCGCTTGGATCAATATGGGCTGATGGATGGACGATTGCTGGACAAACAAACCCTTCTTTTGCTAAAATTTGAAAAATATCTAGTCGGGTTTTATAATTTCCGATCCCGCCAACCGAATTAATCGCCAGGCGAATCCCGTCTTCTGCTAAATCAGGCAGCACACTGACTCCTCCTACCACAGGCGTTCCGATCACGTCCGTCCCTTTTTCCATTTTGTCGTCAATCACACCAACAATTTGATACGTACCTAGAACTCGAACTGTTTCAATGATCATCTTGCTTAAGCCGCCGCCGCCGTAGATGATTACTTTTGTGGGGTCGAAGTCAAATTTGGGGTATTTTTCATCTATCATAAGATTTATCCTGAGATGATTATAATCAATTCTTATTAAAACTGTTTTTTTAGCTTTGATAAGTCAGCAATGAATCGCCAGGGTTTGCTTTTCCAGGGTTCCGGTGTATTCTGAATTCCGATGCGTGGGGTGGAACTTATCCATCCGTCAGGAATGGACAACCCGAGTTCAATATGTAAAGGACTATCCCGCACACACAAATTTACTCCATTCAATTTGTTTGTGATTGATAGAGCTTTTGTCAATTTGGCTGGCCCGTTGCACCAGTTTTTTTCTTTGATAGGTGTACGCTGTCGGCGGATGTGGTAAATCCCTTCAATGGGATGAATTGCGCGAATTAAAACTGCTGCCGGGTATCCAACAACTCCTGCCACGCAATTGACCATCCAATGCATCCCGTAGGTAAAGTACACATACGCATGCCCCCCATCCCCATACATCACGGCATTGCGGGCGGTTTTTCCACTGCGTGCATGGCAAGCCAGATCTCTTTCTCCGTCATAGGCTTCTGTTTCATAGATGATGCCGCTTACTCGATAGCCGTCAACAGTCCTGACCAGCAGTTTTCCGATCAGTTGGCGCGCGACAGTAAGCGTTTCCCTTTGAAAAAAACCCTTATTCATAGTTCTTGTCAATCTTTTATCTCTTTGGACATAACCAGAATATCATCGCGCAGCTGCCAGCCTATTTTTTCCCAGAAGGCGATTCCTTCTGCATTATCGTTGATCACGAAGATGTGGCATTTTTGGATGCCTGATTTCTTGAATTCATTCAGGCACAGATCCACAAGTTTTTTGCCAATCCCCTTATTTTGTTCAGACTGATGTATAGCGAGATGATAGATGTATCCTCTCCTCCCATCACTGCCGCCTAATACCGTTCCAATTAGATTGCCGTTATTTAGAGCTGTAAAGCAGGTGTTGGGATTCTTTTTTAAAAAGTCACAGATATTATCTTTTTCGTCAGCACTGCTTAATCCTATGCCAGGCAGAGATTGCCAAAGATGCAGTGCTTGTTCGTAATCTGAGGTGTGCATTGTGCGTGTTGAATAATCCAAGATCCTCCAATTTCATCTTGGTGAATAACAATTTGAAATTTATATCATCTTACCAACCACAGCGTTATAAATCAATTGGTAATTTCCGTTTTTTCCAATGCGGGAAAGGAAAACCAAACATGATATAATTTGCGCCGCTTGGTGTTTTTGGAGAGGTCGCGTAGTCTGGCTTATCGCGCGCGCTTGGAGAGCGCGTGTACCGCAAGGTACCGAGGGTTCGAATCCCTCCCTCTCCGCCTTTTGCCCCCGCAAGGGGCTTTTTTTTTCTTCCCTCCCAAAGGTATAATAAATTCAAACTATATTTAATAAAGGCAGGAAAACTTGCAACCGAGAAGCAGAAAAGGAATTTGGATTGCGTTTATTATTGGGACTCTGGTATTAATTGTTGTTCTTTGTGGTTCTTGCAGCATTTTTGTTAATTCAATTCCTGAATTCATTGATTCACCTGTAATCACATCACTTCCCCAGCAAATTCAGGAATTAAAAGATCTCCCCACGCCAGCTCTGAAAGTGGAAGTACCTTCGTTTGCTGAGGGGGAACTGCCAGTTGGCGCGGTGGTCCAGATTCTTGTTGAGGGGATTGTGGAAGGTTTTATCGAGGAATGGAGTGGTTCTGGCACGATCATATCTCCAGATGGACTGATTCTTACAAATGCCCATGTTGCGGTCGGTGACAGGTTCTATCGAGCAGACCGATTGATCATTGCCCTAACTGTGGCTGAGGATCAACCTCCCGTTGCTGCATACCTTGCGGAAGTTGTGCAGTCAGACTCTGCTTTGGATATTGCTGTTTTGCGAATCACCTATGATTTGTCTGGACAGCGGATTGACCCATCAGACCTTGATCTTCCGTATGTCCAGTTAGGTAATTCAGATGAACTGAGGTTAGGTGACCCCATCACCATTCTGGGATACCCTGGAATTGGAGGGGAAACGATCACATTAACACGCGGTGAAGTGAGTGGGTTCACAGCAGGAACTGGATATGGAAACCGTGCATTTATTAAAACTTCCGCAACGATTGCAGGAGGCAACAGCGGTGGGCTGGCGACCGATCAGAATAATAAGCTAATTGGCATCCCCACGCAGGTGGGCGCGGGAGACATAAGCGGAGATATCGTTGACTGCCGGCCATTGGCTGATACTAATCGGGATGGATTTATCAACCAATATGATACCTGTGTCCCAACGGGTGGTTTTATCAATGCTCTGCGTCCAATTAATCTGGCGATACCTTTGATAAATGCTGCGATTGAGGGCAAGGATATATATATTGCAGCAGAACTTCCAGAATCAGAATTACCCGCTGGCGGAGAAATTATTTATCAGGATGATTTCTCTGATGAGGAAACTGGCTGGCCGCAGGAGAATAACACTGATGAATCGTTTTATTATCAGAATGGGCGCTATTATATCAATGTGAATAACGAGAATCATATCCGTCCGATAACTGGTGGAGAATATCTTGAAGATATGATCATACAAGTAGATGCTCGTGTGGAGCAGTCCTCAGGGGATGGGGATTTTGGTGTGATTTGCCGTTATCAGGACGACAGCAATTTATATATGTTTGAAGTTACTCAAGATGCCTATTACGCGATTTATAAACTGGTTAATGCAGAATGGTATCCGCTGATTGACTATACCTATTCAGATATGCTGGTCAACTTGAAAGAAGCCAAATTCAATGCGGCTTGCATCGGGGACACTCTCAGCTTTGCTGTCAACGGGAAACTAATGGGAGAAGTATCAGACCAATCTATCAAGGCGGGTGATTATGGGTTTTTCGCAGGGACGTTTGATTCCGGCGGAAATAAAGTGTCTTTTGACAATCTGATTATTAGCAAGCCCTAAGGATTCAGTAATTTATGGAGCATACGGTTGAAATATCATCATTAGTATATGAAGGTTACGGATTGGGGCGTTTGCCTGATGGAAAGGCGGTCTTTGTGCCCTTTGTGCTTCCCGGGGAAACGGTACGCATCAAGATCAGGGAAGAAAGAAAACGGTTCGCATATGGTGAGTTGGTTGAAATCGTTAAGGAGAACGAAAATCGAATTTTGCCCAAATGTAAACATTTTGGCCAATGCGGAGGCTGTCATTATCAGCATATTCCATATGATCTGCAATTAAAATATAAGCGCGAGATTTTTATTGAGCAGTTGCGCCGGCTGGGAGGGGTAGAAGAACCAACCGTTGAAAAAGTGATCCCTTGTGATCAAGAATGGCATTATAGAAATACGCTTCAATTCCACCTCACACCAGATGGGGAATTAGCTTTCATGAACGCGGCGCAAGCGCATGCTTTTAGAACTGAAGAATGCTATCTTCCAATGAAAGAAATCTCAAAAATTTGGCCGCTGCTGACTTTTGAGAAAGAAAGCGGAGTTAATCGTGTTGAGATCCGCCAGAATGATTTGAATGATGTTCTATTGAAATTGGAAGGAAATCAAGCAGTGATTCCAGCAATTGAAATCAATTCTTCAATTTCAACAGTTCATATCAGCTCGAACGATCAAGTTGTGATCGGGGGAGATGGCCATTTGATCTTATCTGTTTTGGATAAAGAATTTCACGTGTCTGCCCGATCATTTTTTCAAACGAATTTTGTTGGCGCGAAAGCATTAGTTGATACAGTGCTTGAGCTGGCGGATGGCCTGAGCGGTATATTGATGGATCTGTATTGTGGGGTTGGTTTATTCTCTTCATTTCTCGCAGACTCATTTGAGCATGTTGTTGGCATTGAGGCATCGAAGTCCGCGTGTGCAGATTATGCGATTAATTTAGACAGCTATGAGCATGTCTCTCTTTATGAAGGAACAGTTGAGAGGGCATTACCAGCAATCGATATCTCACCAGATTGTGTGGTGATTGATCCCCCCAGAAAAGGCATGAACCGATTTGCCATTGATGGATTGGTTGAAAAGAATCCCCCGCGAATAATTTACGTTTCCTGCAACCCATCCACCCTCGCGAGGGATGTGAAACGGTTGATGCGGTCAGGATATTTACTCGAGAGGTCGATATTAGTGGATATGTTTCCCCAGACGTATCATATTGAATCAGTGAATTACCTAACCCGCAAATAAAAATCTAGAAGAGGACAGATGCGAGTTCTGCGCGATATGCACGTGTATCAGGGTCCTCTTCACCCATGATCTCCAGAATGCTTAAGATAACCTGCTGAGCTGTTTTACTGCGGTAATGCTTATCTTGCCGCAGGATATCTAATAATCCATCTAACGCAATTGGATATTTTGCCTGGCTGGATAAGCGGATGCTGTTAAAGAAAATTGCATCCAGATCATTTTCGTTAGGAAGGTTCTCCTGATGAAAATCAATCAAGATTTTTGCGAAGGGTTTAAGTAATTCCGCCTGGTTGACTTCACGGACTGATGGAATACTCTCTAACAGTTCCATTGCTTCCCCGGGTTGATCCTGAGCTAATAATGCTTTTGCCAAACTAAGCATTGCGGCTGGCAAATCAGTTTTTTCCTCCAGCACCTTTCGTAGGATCATTTCAGATTTTTGCCAGTCCTGCGAGAGCAGAAGATTCTGCGCTTTGGATAAATCCAGATCGATAGGACCTGGTGGCGAGAGGTTGCTTATTAATTCCCGTAATCTTACTTCAGGTTGTGTACCCACAAACTCGGTTGTGACTTGTCCCTCAATGAACGCTTTTACAGTTGGGATACTGCGGACATTGAACTGCATCGCTAAATTTGGATTCTGGTCAATATTCACTTTTGCAAGACGCAAATTGCCGTTGGCTTCATTCACGATCTTCTCAAGAAGAGGGCCTAATGTTTTACAGGGATGGCACCATTCAGCCCAAAAATCAACCAGAACAGGCGTGTTTTTTGAGAAAGCAATCACTTCATATTCAAAATTAATTTCATTGACATCGATCACGAATTGTGAAGCCATCATAAAAATTTCTCCAAAAGCTCTTCTAACAAAATGCGCCTAATCTTCGCCATCAATTGGCGCTGCTGGCTGTTCAACGCGAAGCACATCACCATGATAATTTACTATGATCTTGAACCCAAGCATACCCAGGTACACACGCCCGTCTTCAGGAATACCGTT
>Ga0255406_1002_pt1 | contig 31523 bp, 31 predicted proteins | sample ANMaggSeSYBR01F8_FD_182124 | JGI IMG/M metagenome (GOLD analysis project Ga0255406, IMG submission 182124) | Sediment cell enrichment communities from methane seep in Santa Monica Basin, California, United Staets - ANME aggregate JGI... | ecosystem: Environmental > Aquatic > Marine > Cold seeps >...
CGGAAACAAGTTGATCCTCCTTCTGTATCGAGATAATGTGTTAACTCATCTAATAAATCTGAGAGGACTCAATTAAACCACTTCAAAAGGTGCTTAGAAATTGACAGTAAAAAACATTGGAAAAATATTGATATGAAAATTTTAGCGATCAACGGCAGCTATCGGGGCGATAGAGGTCATACTCGTTTTTTAATCGATAAGCTCTTACAGGGAGCGTCAGAGGCTGGAGCAAAGTGCCAGGTTCTCACGCTTTCTTGTCTCAAGATCAACCACTGCCTCGCTTGCGGCCAATGCCAAACAGCAGAACATCGCAACAAATGCGTCTATGATGGCAAGGACGATGTCCAGATGATATTTAACCAGATGGCCGAAGCGGATATTATCGTGTACGCCACACCGATCTACGTGTTCGGAATATCGGGGCTACTCAAGATATTCCTCGAACGTTTCTATGCCCAAGGGGACAGCGGCGATCTACGGATTTCGAAAAGTGGGTTGATGTTTCATCAAATTGATCACTTCGTCTGTTCGAAGCCATTTGTCACTCTCGTCTGCTGCGATAGCCTAGAGAAAGAAACTCCTAAAAATGTGCTGGCATACTTTCGAACATTCTCCAGGTTCCTGGACGCACCCCAGGTTGGTGCGCTGATACGCAATGGCGGTTGGTTATCGGGGCACGGTCAAGATCCCGAGCGCAAGAAACAAGTTCCTAAGATATCCGAAGTGTACGCAGCATACGAGCAGGCAGGACGCGAACTGGTGACGGAGGGACACATTCGTCGTTCGACTGCACGGCAAGCAAATCAGGAAATTATCCCCGTGCCCTTATTCAGCATCCTAAAACACCTAAGATCGTTTAAGAAAGTTGTGATAGCACACGCCCAAGAGATGATTGATGCTATGGAAGGGTGAGGTGAGAGGCAAATAATGAAAAAGGAGTTAATTTTATGGAAAAGAAAATGTCAAATTTCGCATATGAAATGATGGCTTATATAGGTATGCCAATCCGCAATCTTTTCATGCAGCCAAATAAGATATTAGCTGAAGTTGAGGTTGAACCAGGCTGTCAAGCTCTTGATTTTGGCTGTGGTCCTGGAGTATTTACAATAATGTTAGCCGAGAAAATAGGCCAATCAGGTTTTGTATACGCTCTTGATATTCATCATCTTGCATTGAAAATAATCGGGCAAAAAGCCCGGAAAAAAAGCCTTACAAATATCAAAACTATTCTTTCAAGTTGTTCTACTTCCCTCCCGGATAACAGCCTTGATCTCATTATTTTCTTTGATGTATTTCATGTGCTTGATAATCAGGAAGAAGTGCTTATAGAACTTCATAGAGTACTTAAACCAGAAGCAATCATGTATTTCAGCGATCACCATCTGAAAGAAAACCACATCGTGTCTACATTAACTAAAAACGGGTTGTTTAAGCTCAAGAGTAAGGGGAGAAAAACTTTTAGCTTTAGCAAAGTGATTAATATTCAGGCATAATAAATTTTCAGACTTTGCATTGAATAAGGCAGTACCTCGCACCTTATTGCCTGTGTCAAGCCCCCAAATTTAGTACCACTCATAAATAAACACTATGGACAAGACAGAGTGAATCGAGGATAACTCTTAACTAGTGGCTTTTTGGAAAACTAATCTCTCTATAAGTTCTGATACGTAAACCTTGAAATTATATATATGTTAGAATCGTTATATAGATAACAATAAATTCATGAAAAAGTACAGATTTCTTTTCCTATTTATCTTTCTATTAACAGCTTGTTTCCCCATGATTGAAACTCCCGATATTGAGGCTCAAAATCAAATCATCATTGAACCAGCTGAGATGGGTGCGAACTCGGACACCATTGATCCAGAATGCTTAAATTCAGAAATGAGCGTATTAGGCAGAAACATAGCTTCGCAATTTGAAAATGTTTCATTCGAGCAAATCATGACCTGGTTTTGCAGCGGCGCTGAGTTCGAGGACATTCTTATCGCATTACAAACCGAAAAAGTGACCGGCCAACCTGCTCAAGAGTTACTTGAAATGCTTGTAACAGATCTCACATGGGATGAAATCTGGCAATCAATTGGATATATTAATGAATAATATGTTATTCATGGAGAGGAAAACAATGAAAAAATTATCAGTGATCCTGCTAATCATGTTCCTGCTCACTCTATTTTTCCCGGTCGCTGTTTTTGCAGAAAAAAAGAGTCCTATTCTTAAAGGGGAAGTTATTTCTTTTAACGAAGATGAAGGGACAGTCACGATATTTACTGATGATGGAAATACTATTGTTGTACACGTGCCCCCTAATTTCAATTTCAATAATATTTCTAAAGGAAGTCAAGTGCTTGCCAAAGTTCAGCAATCGCAAAATGGATCGGTGGTTGCAGATTGGATAAAAGAAGTGAATAAAGGGGATGATGGTTTAGAAACCGAGGAGGATGGAGAAGAGGGTGAAGAGAAAGAAGGGTTAGAGGGTAAATTTAACAGCAGTTACTGTTCTGGTAAAAAAGAGGATGACCACCCATTTGCTTCAGCAATCGCAGAGACATACGGAACATCCGTTTCGGATGTTATGGGTTATTTCTGTAATGGGTATGGTTTTGGGGAAATCATGTTAGCCCTTCAAACACACCAGGCAAATGGTGAAGAAATTACTTCAATGTTAGCTCTCCGAAAATCGGGTCACGGATGGGGGCAAATATGGCAAGAAATGGATATGATCGGAAACCCAGATAAAGCGAAAAGCCCTCCAGGACAATTGAAAAAAAGCGAACAAACTGATATTGAATAAGATATTAAATTAGAATTTCCTTCTCTTACAAATAGCCGCCTTTCCCTCTTTTCGAGTGCAGCGTCAATGATATCAGGCGGACACAATGACACTATATACGGAATAGATTCAATCAAGGATATTGGCAGGTTTTGCGTTAACAGATCTTGCGGCTCTCCAATGGAGAATTATATGCCCTGGTGCGCCACGTAAAACGCATTAAATCCAGGCGCGGGACCCCAATATTTCGCGGCTTTATTGTTTTCTGCTGTTAGTTTTCAAAAGGTAAAGAGAGTAGAAGCTGCCGTTAAAAAGTCAGCTTATCATCTAATATTATTTTTCCAGAGCTTCGCTAAAATTATTTTCCACCAGATCAGAAAGCGCTTTCAACACTTCTTCTCGTTGTTGGCCCACCGCCGTTACCTGGATCTGGTGCCCCTTCAGAACACCAAGCATAGTGACCGCAATGAGACTTTTTGCCGACGCTGGCCCCTTGTTCGTGCTCAGATTATTTATCATAATTTCAGCATCGAAACTTGCTGCTGTTTGAACAAATTTTACAGCCGGCCTGGCATGAAGCCCATGCACGTTTCGAATAGTTAAAACAATTTCTTTTTTCTCTTCGCCATTAGAAAGCAACGTTTTCTTTTCGGTCTCCTCCTCAGGAGCTTCATCTGTTTTTTCTCTTAGCTGCTCATGCTTTGGTTTTAATGCATCCATTGCTTCCCGGTATACCATTTCCAAGTCGCTGCCTGAGCCAGCCTGCGCTGCTGCCACAACAGCACCTTCAATAAATGGCGCTGGACAAATCCGCACTTTTTGACACATATCCGACGGGATCAGATCAAGCGCCATCTGGGCACTGAGAACCGCACTGCCCAGGTCCATGAGAACCAGCACCCCGTCATCTGTATATATATCCTGAATTGCTTCAGCAATTTCCACCGCATTAGTCCCGATTTCCTTATGATCCTCCCCAATTCCTGCCGCAATAGATATTTTCATTTCCCCAGAAATAATCATCTGTTTAGCCAGATCCGCAGCACTTTCAGCCAAGTTTTTACTATGTGAAACAAGCAGCAAATTTACCATCTCTTAATCCTAACTCACATTATCCTATAAATCAATTTTAGGATTAATGTGGAATTCCCTCATCAATGAAAAACAACAACAAAATAATCACTCACGTTAAACATTTTTCAAAAATAGATCCTCACTTCTCTGGTTTTTTTCCAAAAAAACTGTGGAAAAAATTCATGCCAAAAAATACTGCCCAGGTGCTTCCGCCGAAGATCAAACCCCACAAGACCCCTTTTCCAATATTATCCTCAGCAACGATCACCTGCCAGCCGACCCAAAGTGCCAGAGAGATGCTGACAATGGTAATAGCCATAAGCCCTGATTTCCATGGAATCCAGGGCTTTCTTTGATTTTCTTTTTCATGCTTATTATTTTTAACTTTGCCCAAAATATGTCTCCTAATTGAATCAACACTCTGATATTATCACTGAAATAATTAAGGGGCGGCGGATTTCTCTGCCGCCCCGGTAATCGTTTTTCTGTGATTATTCTACCCAGTCAAAAGTGCGTGTTACCGCTTTCTTCCAACCCTTATAGAGTTTTTCGCGCTCATCTGCACCCATGATGGGCTTCCATTCTTTATCCTTACCCCAGTTGGCTCTTAGATCATCAACTTTCGCCCAGAAACCAACCGCAAGTCCAGCCGCATAGGCTGCGCCGAGAGCAGTAGTCTCAGCCACTGTCGGGCGGATCACTGGAACACCAAGGATGTCAGCCTGGAACTGCATTAACAGTTCATTGAACACCATACCACCATCAACTTTCAAGGCAGTGAGATCAACACCAGAATCCTTATTCATGGCATCTAAAACCTCACGGGTTTGATAGGCTGTCGCTTCCAGCGCTGCACGAGCAATGTGGCCGCTGTTGATATAGCGTGTCATTCCGACAAACACTCCACGGGCATCGCTCTTCCAATATGGAGCAAACAAGCCGGAAAATGCCGGCACAATGTACATCCCACCGCTGTCGTCGACGGTTTTAGCCAGTGGTTCAATGTCCTTGGACGCTTTAATCATCTTTAAATTGTCACGGATCCACTGTACCAAAGCACCAGTGATGGCAATCGAACCTTCCAAAGCGTAAACTGCCGGTTGATCACCGATCTTGTAACCAAGGGTCGTCAGCAAACCATTCTTTGACTGAATCGGTTTTGTCCCTGTATTTAACAACATGAAGCAGCCGGTTCCATAGGTATTCTTGGCTTCACCAGGATCGTAGCAGGTTTGGCCAAAGAGGGCTGCCTGTTGGTCACCAAGATCACCCGCCACAGGAATTCCGTCCAAGCCGCTATTCTTGCAATTCCCATACACTTCGCTGGAAGCCTTGATAGCTGGCAGCATCGCACGTGGAATGCTCATTGCTTTTAGCATTTCAGGATCCCAATCCAGTGTTTCAAGGTTCATCAACATGGTACGGGAGCCGTTTGTCACATCAGTAACGTGCACACCACCATCAGGGCCGCCCGTCAGGTTCCAAATTACCCAAGTGTCAATATTTCCAAAGAGAATCTCTCCTTTTTCAGCTTTCGCCCGGGCGCCATCCACATTATCCAGAACCCATTTGATCTTTGGTCCAGAAAAATAGGTAGCCAGCGGCAGTCCGACTTTTCCACGGAAGCGATCCTGCCCACCGTTCTTTGCCAGCTCATTACAGATCTTGTCTGTGCGGGTATCCTGCCAGACAATGGCATTGTAGACAGGTTTACCGGTTGCTTTCTCCCATACCACGGTCGTCTCACGCTGGTTGGTCACACCAACCGCAGCAATTTCGTCTACATTTACACCTGTTTTCTTCAACGCACCTTTAATTACTGTCTGTGTGCGTTCCCAAATTTCCATCGGGTCGTGTTCTACCCAGCCTGGTTTTGGGTAAATCTGCTCATGCTCTTTTTGGTCAACACCAATGACTTTGCCGCTATGGTCGAAAATCATAAATCGGGTACTGGTTGTACCCTGGTCTACTGCACCAACATATTTTTTAGCCATTTCATTTCTCCTTTTTAAATTTATTGTTTTACCCAAACATTCACAGCAGTATCCAGAAGCAAAAAGGAAGATGTCGCACCTGGGTCTTGATGTCCAGCGCTGCGTTCACCCAAATAACTGGCCCGCCCTTTGCGTGCTACAAGCGGTATGGTAGCCTTCATTCCTTCCTCAGCCGCGTTAGCAGATTCCTTCAGAGCTTCGTTCATAGATAATCCCTGTTTTACTGCATCGTTCAGAACCTGAACAGCCGGGGTCAATGCATCGACCATGGTCTTATCATTTAATACTGCCTTTCCAAGACTTACAACCCCACTGGTAGCCGCTTCAAGCGCAACAGCCCAATCAGATAGTGATAGTTCCATTTTTCCCTTCAGTTTGTTACCTGCCTGGATGAAAACTGTTGAGTAGAGAGGTCCGGCTGCGCCTCCTACCGTTGAGAGAAGGGTCATGCCCACAGTCTTGAGAACAGTACCAATGTCTTTATCTTCAACTGCAGGTAATTTTGTCAAAACAGCCTGAAAACCACGATACATATTTATTCCATGGTCTGCATCACCAATAGCCGAATCTAAATCTGTGAGATAATCTTTGTTTTCTACAATAACCTCGCTATAGGCCTTAATCCATAACACTACTTCATCTCTTGTAACTGGCAAATTAATCTCCTTTGTGATAAAAAGGCCGGGGAAAATCCCCAGCCTTTTTAATAAGCCTACTTTGATTTAGATACCCCAGCGCATGCCAGCAGTTTTCACCGGCGCGTCCCACAACTTGAGAAGATCGTCGTCCATCTTCAACACTGTTATGGATGCTCCAGCCATCTCCAAACTAGTGATATAGGGACCGATCAAATTGCGGACTACTTTCAACCCGGCCTTTTCTGCAATTTCAACCGCTTTCCGATAAATAATGTACAGTTCAATTAATGGTGTCCCCCCCATGCTGTTTACAAACACCAGCACTTTATCGCCAGATTTGAAAGGTATGTCCTCTATAACTGGCTTCATCAACATTTCTGTGATCTCATCAGCAGTTTTGACTTTCATCCTGGCCCGTCCTGGTTCACCGTGAATGCCAACACCAACTTCCATTTCATCTTCTGGAAGATCAAAGGTGGGTTTTCCTGCAGCTGGAACGATGCACGAGGTTAGCGCCATGCCCATGCTGCGCCCTTGTCCATTGATCTTGCGAGCTATGTCAGCAATCTCTTTTAGTGAGCGTCCTTCTTCTGCTGCCGCGCCAACAATTTTTTCCATCAGAACGGTCAGTCCAACACCGCGCCGACCAGCTGTCCAGGTGCTATCTTTAACTGCCACATCATCATCAACCACCACTGCTTCCACATCAATCCCTTCATCTTTTGCCAGATCTTCAGCCATTTTGAAGTTCATGACATCACCAGTGTAGTTTTTAACAATGTGCAATACGCCAGCGCCCCCATCTACCGCTTTGGTAGCTTCCAGCATCTGGTCAGGGGTTGGGCTGGAAAATACAGCACCAGGGCAGGCAGCATCCAGCATACCCATGCCCACAAAACCGCCATGCATGGGCTCGTGCCCGCTTCCTCCACCGGAAATAATACCCACTTTTCCTTTCACTGGTGCATCTGCCCGGGTGATGAAATCTGGGGCATAGTGAACTTTGACGAGATCCGGATGAGCTATTTCGATCCCTTTCAGTTCCTCTAATACAACATCTTCTGGTTTATTGATCAATTTTTTCATGTTCAGTACTCCTTTTTAATTTTATTATACAGTGTTAAACCATTGGATGTCAATTATTCGGGAAGATTTTTTGTGATGAAAGCATCGTAAAGCATGATGCCGATCGGTCCAGCGATCGCGGGGACCAACACGGGCGGGATCAGCCAATATAGGCCATCGAAAAGCCCCTTGGTGCCTACCAGCAAACCAAAGATGCGGGGGGCAAGGTCACGAGCGGGATTGATGGAATAACCGCTGGGGCCGCCAAGCGAAAGGCCCACTGCCAGCACTGTGAACCCAACTATTAGTGCACCCAGGTTGTCCTTCAGACCCATGTTCTTTGCGTCTCCGCTTGCCATAATGCCCCACATCAGTACCATTGTGCCAAAGAACTCCGCGACTGATGCGGTCAACATAGAATAACCACCCACTGAGGCAGCGCCTTCACCACCCCAGAATGTCGCGTTAAATACACCACCGGGGCCAGTTGACCAGACATTTGGCATTCCAGATGCTATTAGGCCATCACGGTAAATCAGGTAAACAGCGAATGCACCGAGGAAAGCACCGATCATTTGCGCAATGATGTAGGGTACAACTTTCTTCCACGAGAAGCCGCGTTTTACAGCAAGTCCGAGGGTTACTGCCGGATTCAGATGCGCGCCGGATACACCACCGGAGACGTAGACAGCAATGATTACCGCAAAAGCCCAACCGATAACAATGGTATTCCAGTTATAAGCTGGCGCAGCAAGACGGGGGGGCTAATCCAACGTTAGCCACAACGCCATCTCCTAAAAGAATCAATATGAATGTTCCAAATACCTCGCCAGTAAATTCTTTAAATATTCCTTTTTCTTTCATTTTATTACTCCTTTTTATATTTAAATAATCATTGGTTTGTTTTTGCTGTATCCCCCACAACGTCATAGGTATTTTTTTATATCAAATAAACACCTCCCTTCACTAAGAAAATAAAAAACAATCCTCATTGGGATCGAAATATATTTTTTCCCACGCATTCTCACTATAGCGCATAAAAAATATTAAGGCTTTAAAAAGTGACTTTCGTCATAAAACAATATGACATAATGCGTGTTGGTCCTGTTGAATTTAAAAGTGACCCCGATTCATCTCCGAGGTTGGCATTTCCCGGCTGGTGATGACATCGATACCCGTTCCAAGAATATTTTCGATCACAACATAGCCATTAGCAATCGGCGCAGTAAGTTCCACCTCACGCAGTTCCTTAAGAACTTTTTTTATCATGTTTTTCGGAATTGGCATTTTGGTATAGACTGGAACCAGCGGGTGAAACCCATTCTTCACCCGCACGGTGGAAGCGATCATCCGGCGCGGATCAGCAATTTCCAGCTGCGCGTATTCTTTGCCTTTTTTGCAGGCTGCTCCATCCACATTTACGACAGTCTTCCCCTCCACAGTCACTTCCAGCGCACATCCCTGTGGACAGCTGATACAAATTAATTTTATTATCTCTTCCATTTTTCCTCTCCTACCTTATCGGGGAGCCACATCGATTGTGAGACTTTCCGCTTTCTCTATATCCGTGTAATGTTTTTGTTTTAGAACCAAAGTGACCATTTCACCCGGGCGTACATAACGCTCGGCTTTGCGAGCAATCAGATTTTCCTTGTCATGCGCTTCAACCCAGACAGGCTGTTCGATCGGCTGGGTTACGCGCATCTGCAGGCGGATGTCCTGTTCCTCCAGGTTGCGCTTATCCAATATGTGCGGAACAATATAGCGCACATTGTCTCCAGCAATTAATGGTACATAGTAGGTTTCTTTTCTGCGAACTACCATGGCGAATTTCGCCGCCCATTTACCCGCCTGAAACCCGGCTTCTGTCACCCAATCTACCAGATCATAGACATGCACTACATTACCTGCCGCAAAAATCCCCGGTATGTTAGTCTGAAATTTATCATCAACAAATGGGCCATTAGTGATAGGGTCCAGTTTGACACCCGCTTTCCTTGATAATTCATTCTCCGGGATCAAGCCAACCGAAAGTAACAGGGTATCACAGGGGATTATCTCCTCAGACCCTGGAACCGGGTTCCATTTTTCATCTACCTGAACAGCTTCTACCGCTTCGACACAATTATTTCCCAAAACCCGTTTAACCGTATGGCGCAATTGCAGCGGGATATCAAAGTCCAACAAACATTGAACATAGTTGCGTGTTAACCCCGTTAGATATGGCATCACTTCCAACACACGCTCCACCTTTGCTCCTTCAAAAGTGAGCCGGCGGGCCATGATCATACCAATATCCCCGGAGCCCAGGATAACTATTTGATTTCCAGGCATATATCCTTCCACATTCACCCAGCGCTGCGCTGTTCCAGCGGTATAAACACCCACAGGGCGGTCTCCAGGAATGCGGATTTGCGGGCGAGAACGCTCGCGGCAGCCCATGGCGAGCACAATGGAACGCGCTTCGATTTCCACAAAACCAAGTCGTTTATTGGATGCGTAAATCTTTCGCTGCGGTGTAATATCCAACACCATTGTGTCTAGTAATATTTCCACACCCAGAGAAAATACTTCATCAATAAATCTTTGTGCGTAACTTGGCCCAGGCAAATCTTCTTTGAAGATTTCAACACCAAAGCCGTTGTGAATGCACTGCACTAAGATGCCGCCTAATTCCATATCACGTTCAATCACTAACACATCTTCAGCGCCTTCTTTTTTCGCGGCAACAGCCGCAGCCAATCCCCCCGGTCCGCTTCCGATCACAACTACATCATAGATATTTTTTAGCATCATATCAAATTTCCACTTGTTTTGTCGGTCTAGCCAAAAAATTAGATCCCTGCCCCTTCTTAGTAATCTCTAATGGGGATACCCCCAGTTCATCTGCAATGATTTTAACTACACGCGGCATATCAAATCCGCCCTGGCAGCGTCCAGTGCCCAACCATGTACGGCGTTTGATTGCATCATAGGTTATTGCGGGAATAGGAGCATTAATTTCCGCAACGATCTCACCTTCAGTAACATTCTCACAACGGCAAATCACGCGCCCGTAGCGTGGATCCATATCAATTAAAAGTTTTCGCTCCTCATGGTTCATATCGCGGAAGCGGGGGCGAGCGCGGCGAATGGGATCCCATCCCTTCTTCTCTTTTAATTTTTCGCCAGCATCTTTCAACAGATCAATCACCTCTTGAGCAATGGCTGGCGCCGATGTTGCACCCGGCGACTCAATTCCACCAAGGTTAACAAATCCCTGGACCTCTGTTGGAATTTCAATAATGAAATCATGCTGGTAATCTATGCCTGGTGATTTGCATGGTCCATTGCCATAAGGCCGGAGACCGGCAAACATCCCAATAATATGTTTCTGGCTTAAACTAGGGACCAATTTTTTGGCGCCTTGCCAGATCTCCTCCAGCCCCTCACGGGTTGTAGATCGGTCTTCTTTATCCTCATATAAGACTGAATTTGGGCCAATAATAGTATTCCCATGCAATGTAGTGGTTACGAGAATACCTTTCCCCTTTTCACTTGGTACGGGAAAAAGTACATTATCAACGGTAATGTCAGCACGATCAAATACAAAATATTCACCTTTGCGCGGCGTTATTACGAATTCCGGCCGTATCCCTGCTTTATGCATGACCTCATCTGAATACATTCCCGCACTGTTAATCACCCAACGGCACCCAAAATCTCCGCGATTGGTCTTTATTCCAATAATACGGTTTTCTTCCATAATGAAGTCTTCAAATTTAGTATTGAGGAGCACTTTGACCCCATTCATGACCGCATTTTCCGCTGCGGCAATGGTGACACCAAAGGGATCACAAATACCGCCAGTCGTTGCCCAGAGGGCGCCACTCACTTCCGGGTTGATATTCTTTTCCCGAGCAATAACCTCTGCCCGGGATAATAACTTCATACCAGGAACTCCATTTTTCCTTCCGTATTCCATTAGGGTATCCAGAGCAGGGAGTTCTTCTTCGCCAATCGCAACCACATAATCCCCACGCCGCTCAAAAGGAAAATTTAATTCTCCAGAAAGTTGATCCCACATCTGGTTCCCGTCCACGTTCATTCGAGCTTTCAGCGAGCCTGGACGGGGATCATAACCAGCATGCACGATAGCGGTATTCGCGGAAGAAGCACCCATGCATATATCTGCTTCTTTTTCAATCAACAGAACTTTGCCCTCATAGCGAGAGAGCCAGCGTGCTATCATGCACCCCACTACACCTCCACCGATTATGATCAGGTCATATTTTTCTGACATATTTACCTTCACTCCACATCTCAGTTTATTAATTACATTTTCAACTTATGAATATTATAATAAGTCAAAATACGATCTCGTGGGTATTTTTTAGCGTTATTTTTTATCGATGGAATTCGTGAAACCATCCACTTTGTCAATGTTCTAAAGGACTTTTCTTTGAATATTTAATCAACCTCGTTCTTTAATGAAACCTCTCCATAACAAACTGCAAGGTGTCCTGTAGTTCCCTCTTTCATTTAAAATAATTTAAGCATCCCTTTTGAGTATAACGTATTGTACTTTTAATCTCTCCCTTTTTCTGGCACAAATCTCACCTATTTCCCTAATATCTTACCTCTCTTTCGCAGCAATCCTCTGGAAATACCCACTTATTGATTACAAAATCGTTTATTAAGGACATTCATCCCACATTAATAGCGAAAAAAGTCATAAAGACATCCTCTTTTGATTAATGAAAAACAAATTATTCAATGAGGAAAGATATTGAATTTGTAGTATGGGTAATCGCGGATACGGTTCGTGAAAACGAAGATACCTAACTAAGTTGGATGCTGTTGTTGGTGATATTAAAAGCCCCCACTGCGTGCCTATCACGCGCGACAGCCATCAGGATATCCCGGGCATTTATGATCGATATTTTCTAATCCAGCAAGATGAAAGAAGTTTTACACTTATATCCGCAGCTCAAATTCTTCTTCACCAAACCCATGAGTAGAATCAATAAAATCTCTTCTCAATAAGCCATCTTGTTGTATGCTAATTACAAGGCTGTGAGTTCTTGCTCCTCCACCAAAAAACTTAACTCCCTTGAGAAGATCCCCGTCAGTGACACCAGTTGCTGAAAATATTATTGTCGCTCCACTCGCCAATTCATTGTGCGTGTAAACTTTGTCGAGATTTCCCCCCATTTGTTTAAGACGTTTTCTTTCTTCATCATTCACCGGCCAAAACCTCGCTTGCATGCACCCGCTTAAACATTTAACTGCCGCTGCGGTCATTACTCCTTCGGGCGCTGCACCGATACCCATCAAGGCGTGAACGCCAGATCCCCGCATACACGATGCCACTCCTGCCATTAAATCCCCATCAGTAATCAATCGTACGCGAGCTCCAGCACTTCTTATTTCGTCAATTAATTCACCGTTTCTTTCTCTGTCTAAAACAACTATCACGAGATCATCAACCATTCTATCTAATGTGCTGGCAATTACAGCAAGGGTTTCTTTGGTTGGAGCATCAATGTCTACTTTACCTCTAGCCATTTTTCCAACCACCAATTTATCCATGTACATGTCTGGTGCATGAAATAATCCTCCACGCTCCGAAACCGCCATCACCGAAATCGCTCTTGGACCAAATACTGCTGCTGCGTTGGTGTTCTCAAGAGGATCAACGGCAATATCCACCTCTGGCCCCTCACCAGTACCAATCTTTTCGCCAATATGCAGCATTGGTGCTTTATCACGCTCGCCTTCTCCTATGACAATAAGTCCATTAATATTTGTTCCATTTAAGTAATCTCTTATTGCTTGGACAGCTTTCTCGTCTGCCAACATCTTGTCTCCAAACCCAGCAGTTCTCGCCGCGGCTATAGCACCAAGCTCTGTGGCGTGGGAAAATTGCTTACAGATTGAGTGTAAAAGCTCTAATTTTGAGGCCTGTTCATTTATAGGTATTCTTCTTTTTTCCATATTATTCCTCACAAAATATATCTTTATTATACACTTATAAATGAATTGTAGGAGTTTTTTAAAAAATCCGTTCAACATACAATCGACGGTTGAAATTCCCGCTGAGATCAAAATCCTCTTGACGCAAGGGCAGGTAGTCAATATCCATGCTGTACGCCCGTTATCATCATAAAACAGCTGGATAATGACAAATTCGATAGTGCACAATCCTGGTAACTACAAGAGCCAGCAAGCAGATCACTAAGTGCTGAACCAAACGGATATTTAATAAGGTATATAAAATAGAAATCCCTCCTCTTACACACAGCCGACTTTCCCTCTTTTCAGGTACAACGCCGGCGGTATCAGGTGGACATTATAGACCGTTTAGTTCCTGCTTACGGAATGAATTCTTGCAGTTGCGCTCTCCTGAAAACACCAAACTGGTCATTATTGTTCAAGTATAAAAATTGACGCGGAAAAACACGAACCAGTAAACAGGTTTGAATCGCAAAAAGAAAACGGCGGTGTGATCAGCACCGCCGTTTTTTCTGTGTGTATACTCTTTATGGATCACAGTCCACCCAGAACTCGAACGGGCCAAAGGTTTGGTTATTAGGGGATTGGATGTTAACCTTCATCCAGAAATCGATTGCTCCCAGATGATCAAATTCCCAGCTGGCGTTAAGCACTTTGGTGCCGGCCGCGTCAAATACCATGGATTTGGTTGGGCCAACACCGCTACTGCTGCGTTCGGTGTTGTATGTCACTGTACCCGGACCATTAGCTGTGATATGAATCTGTATAGAGCGCACATAGGGTGGATTACAGTCTACGCCGTCCAGATTAGTCAGGTTGGTGGAAACACTGGTCACAGCGAAAGAACCCGCTGGTGGTGCCGCGGCTCCCGGCACTGTGATCTTGACCCAATAACGGCCCATGGCTTCCCCGTTTGCAGCGAAGAGTTGCCAGACGCCAGTGTAATCACCGGAGTCATTGGGGGCTTTCAAGTCCAAATTGAATGTGATCTGTTCGTTGGGTTTAACCAACGATGGCACTGCAAGGGAAGAGGCACCATCTAAACGGTCGCCTTCAACAAACTTGAAGTAATAGGAAGTAGTCCAGTCACAATCTCCTGCGTTGCGCAGCGTCCAGGTTTTTTCAAACGAAACACCCGGGGCAAATTCAGCCCCATCCGAAATTGTCTCACTTACGATACGGCTGCGGTGGCAGGGCGTTTCGTCCACTGCTTCCTCACTTGCCGAATCATCCTGTTCGTCGACAGGTTCAACGGATGCAACCGTGCTGTCCTGTTTATTGGAAAGAGCTTCCTGGGTCAGCTGCAGGGACTGCTGAGTCATCTGCAGGTTGATCGCTTCATCTTGATCGCCGTCCGAATTAAACGATATACCGCAGGCCAGGACAAACACCAGCATCAAAACGCAGCTTATTATACACACTAATTTTCTCTCACGCATATTTTCCTCTAGATGGTTTCAATAACTGTATCATAAAAACTTTTACATCCAAGTCACAAGTATATATTACAAAGAGATAAATTAGTAAAGCATAACATCCAAGATCTGGTACGTCACGGGGCTAATTATGGTACGCACACAATTTACCTCACAGCAAAGACAACAAATAAGGTCCCAATGTAAGCAAATCAATCATCTACACAAATCTCTGAGATTACGACCATGACCGGGATTCCAGACGCAGGCAGCACCATCTATTCCCTCCTGACGATTAAAGGTGGGGATTTCGATATTCCGTCTGTTTATATGACAGCAGCGGATATTTATTTTTGATTCTTCAGAGGAGCCCATTTTCCGCTCAACCATGGGCTGAAATCCCAATCGGCGAGCAGCCGGCACAGCTCACGGCGCGAGGAGAGGTTGAATTTGCGCAGGATGTGGCGGACATGGGTTTTGATCGTTTCCGGCGAAACCACCAGGCTGGCAGCAATCTGGCGACCGGTCAGGCCAGTACACACAAGGGCAGCCACCTGTTTCTCACGGGGGGAGAGCGCGTCCCAACTGCGGTGGGCGCGGTCCTTCAGGCGGCGATCCTTGACCGCCTGGTCCAGCAGGATCAGGATCATCTCATCCGGCTGATACCCCTCACGCGCGGATAAATTCCGCACTGAACGCAGCAGATCATCATCCACTATGCTGGATATCTGAATTGCATTCGCACGCTCAACCACTGCCTGAAGCTGCTGCCAGAGTGTCATACAATCATTATATAGAATATATGTTCTATTGTCAAGCGCTGAAAAAACAATTCAAGGCAGACGATCTTGAAAAGGAAAAATCTATAAAATTGTGATCCAGTAAAAGGGTTTTACCAACATTATGTGCAGGTCAACAAAACACAGCTGGCAATTAAAGCTCAATTGGCAACTGCTATTTTATATTCACCACATTTTGAATATGCGGAAAGAACTGGCGCAGTGTGCCCTCTACCCACCCCTTCAACGTGGAGGCCTGCAGCGCGCATTGCTCGCAGGCACCGCCCATTCTTACCTTAAGCGTATCTCCGTCGAGGGAAATAAATTCCACACGGCCGCCGTGGTAATGAGCTATATACGCATCCAATTCATTAATCAATCCCCGCACTTTTTCTTCGATTGTGTAATCGTGGTCGTGATTGAAATTCTCTAAATTCATTTATCTCACCAATGGTATTATGTTTATTTTACCCGACGATCATCCATTGCCAAACGGTTGACCTGCTTTATGAAATCAGGCGCATTCAATTTTCGCTCCACCACGCTTGAAATATACCCATCCATCAGCACGGTCATTTCTGTCTGCACTGCAGATGGGATAGATACATCAGCGATATCCGAAAACGCGCTGCGCTGAATGTGGCGCAGGAAACGGAGCGTATTCAGAGATATTTTACGCGTGTGGTTGTGCAGTTTTCCACAAGCAGGACATAACACACCGCCCTGCGCCGCAGAAAAATATTGGTCCTGGGCTGTGATCTTCTTTCCGCAGTCCACACAATCCGTCAAATCCGGGCGGAACCCGGCCTGATCCAACAAACGCAGTTCTAAGAAGCGGAGGATTACAAACGCTTCCCCGCCTTCGTTGATGCGTTTGAGCGTGTTCACAAGCAGGCGGAAAACAGCAGGGGCCGGATCTTCTTCAATGGATAATCGATCTGCTAATTCCATCACATACGCTGATTGTCCCGTTTTTACAAGGGAATCCCGAATCGCGAGGTTGTTGTGAATCGCATCCGCCTGAGTAATGATCCAAAAGGTTTTTCCCCGCGCCAACACAATCTTAGAATGCATAAATGGTTCCAGATAGGCTGCTTTTCGAGAGCGGATCTTCCTGACCCCCTTTGCCAGAGCCCTGATCTTGCCGCCTTCCAGTGAAAAAAGGTTAACCAGGCGGTCCGCTTCACCAAAATCCTTGTGTGAAATAATAACTGCTTCTACTGTCCTCAGGCGTTCAGAAGGCTTCATAGATTCACATTCAGGCTTTACTTAAGACTATCTGCGCCAAACGCGCCCGGCAGAAGATCTGATAGCTTTTTCTCCGCGGTGATCTTTCCATTTTCATCTGCCATAATAACAAGCATTTCTGGGCTGAACTCAGCCATTACCTGCCGGCAGGACCCGCAGGGAGTACCACCATCCTTAGTTACAACAGCGATGGCCTGAAACTTCTTTTCTCCATTTGACACCGCCTTGAAAATAGCGGTGCGTTCCGCGCAAATTGTTACTGGGAAAGCCGCGTTCTCGATATTAACACCATCATAGATACGGCCGGAATCGGTCAGCACTGCGGCGCCCACTTGATAATTTGAATAGGGCGTATATGCCCATTTTCGCACCTGGCCAGCGATCCTTACAAGATCAATTTTCTGCTCCTGTTCCAGTTTCTTCATTTCTGATCCTCTTCCTGTTTAGGTTTCATCTCTTTAGCGGGAACTCCTACGACAACCGAGCCATCGGGAACATCATGGGTTACCACAGAGCCCGCTCCAGTTTTTGCTCCTCTGCCGATCTTCACCGGCGCCACGAGCATGGTATCACTGCCAATGAAGGCACCTTCACCAATCTCAGTTTTATACTTTCCTTCGCCATCAAAATTACAGGTGATCGTGCCAGCGCCAATGTTGACATTGCGCCCGACATGGGCATCCCCAATATATGAGAAGTGTCCCATCTTAACGCCTGGAGCAAGATAGGAGTTTTTGATCTCGCCGAAATTACCCATATGCACATGGTCATCAAGATGCGCACCGCGGCGCAAATGGCCAAAGGGTCCCATATCCACATCGTTCTCTAACCTGGCACTCTCGAGCATGGCATAGAGCAGCTTACAGCGATCGCCAACTGTCGTGTCTTCCAGGATCACTGAAGGGCCTAATTTACATTCTTCTCCAACAATGGTCGTGCCGCGCAGGTACACTTCGGGGTACAGAACGGTATCTCTACCCAGCGTTACAGTGTCATCAATGAACACCTTGTCAGGGTCGATCATAGTCACGCCTGCCAGCATCCATTTATTATTGATGCGCTGCTGAATGACTTTGGCCGCTTCCGCCAAATGCACGCGGTTGTTGATGCCAATGGACTCCTGATGATCTTCAATCTCAATCGAAGCAACTTCCTGCCCGCTATTAGCCGCGATCTCAACCAGATCAGTCAGATAATATTCACCCACCTCTGACTTTTCGACCTGGTCGAGTGCATCCCAGAGCCATTCCGCATCAAAGCAGTAGGGGTTAGAATTCAATTCAGTAATCTTCTTTTGTTCAGGCGTGGCAGCTTTTTCCTCGACAATGCCAACGATGCGCCCCTTCCCATCACGAATGATGCGCCCAAATCCACGCGGTTCATCAGAGACAACCGTTGAGAGGGTGAGCTTACTGCCGCTCTCCTGATGCGTTTTCACCAGCAGGGCATACGTTTCCGAAGTGATAAGAGGAAAATCGGAATTGGCAACCAATACAATATCTGATCTCCCGCGCAGGACCTCACGCGCACACTGGACGGCATGAGCCGTGCCCAGCTGCGGCTCCTGAATCACATAGCGCGCTTTGCTGCCAAGCGTTTCCATCACAAGATCCGCACGGTTACCTACAACTACAAGAGGGGGGTCAGCGCAGATATTCCGCACCGCGTCAAAAATGTATTCAACCATGGGTTTACCAAGCAGGGGGTGAAGGACTTTTGGAATGTTCGATTTCATGCGCGTGCCCATCCCCGCCGCGAGTATCACAACATCTATTTTTGGTTTTTTATTATTCATCGAGTTTCATCTGCCTTTTTTTCAGGGTTGAGACAAGCTCATTTTTTTAAGCAAATATCAGGATTAGGAATTATAAACGAAGATTATTAACACAAATTGTCTCGAGACTGTTATTTTCAGGTTCAACCAGGGGCTGGATTCAACTGCCTGAGAGGATCGCGGCAGGCCAAAGCAGCTATCTTAATAATTCCTCAGTGTATACTGAAAGTATACGGATTTTAACAACCAATGGAGGAGTCTTGAAACTATACACGATCGGGTTTTCCGGGAAAACAGCCCTACAATTTTTTGAGATTCTCAAAAAGAATAAGATTGATTGTTTATGTGATATCCGCATTTATCCCTCAAGCGATGACGCCGGGTTTTGTAACCAAACCAATCTGCCATATTTCCTTGAAGAAATAGCAAATTGCGAATATAAATACTGCCCAGAATTAGCCCCCACAGAGCAGCTGCTCGATAATTACCATACGAAGCCTGATTGGCAAAAATACGTTAAACTATTCAATCAGCTGATGAAAGAACGGAAGATCCCATCTTCGCTTGACAGAAAATTCTTTAAAGTGAGAAAATGCTGTCTTTTATGCTTTGAGCCCACACCAGAATTTTGCCACCGCAGATTGGTAGCGGAACGGATGCAGAAACACTGGAAGGATGTGGAAATTATTCATTTATAATGTTTTTCCACGCAATACCAGGTGCTTACTCAATAATGATTGTGGTAAAACATTCAGATAGCAAAAACATGGAGGATTCACACCTATGGAAATAGCATATATAGCGATAGCAATAGCCGCATATGCATTAATTCTGGTTTTTCTGTATATCGCACGAGTAAAAGGCAAACAGCCATCAAAACCTTCTACACTTACAACGATCTCGTTGTCATTGGTTGTGATTGGCCTCATCTTCGGCAGCGGAAATAGCTGGTACGGCTATTCTATTATGGGGTCAGGAGTAATTCTTGCGCTTGTTATTCTGGCAAGAAGCTTGCAAAGATGAACCGAGCATTAATTTAAAGGCTGGGGCGCTCGGGGTCGAACCAAGATCCACGGCTTCAAAGGCCGGTGTGCTGCCATTGCACCACGCCCCAGTATTTGCAAGGTTTGAATTTTAACACAAATATTCGGCTAATCAGAGAGGATATAAGCATTCTAAGGCGTTTTTGGTGGTGAAATTCCCCATTTCGCCAAGTGGTAAGGCTTCAGCTTTCCAAGCTAATATTCGCGGGTTCGAGTCCTGCTGCCCGCTCCTTTTTATTTAATCTGCTGCGTTTATTAACAAAAAACTATTGAATATCAATAAATACAGATTTCCAATCCATTATTAAAAAAAAGGGCTCTGAGAGATAAAATCTCCAAGAACCTTTTCTTTAGGTCATTTGATTCAAGCTATTCTATGTTCTGGAAATAAAGGATACATTCTTTTCTTGTAGAAAATTCCGGGGAAGAAGCTCTGAAGGATGCAGAGTTGCACAAACTCTGATAGCCCTTCAGTTCTCCCGTATGGAGATATGCGACACAAAGACCGACAAAGCTTGGTGGATAGTCTGGGTAATCCGCGAGTTGTTCCTCATACAATTCTTTACAGAAAGGCATAAAATCCTGAGGTTCCTCTGGTACACCACACGATGTCAACAAAATCCCAACCAAAATTAACACATATATTAGTAAGTATGTCTTTTTCATTTTTTACTCCTTTAAATAACCTGCATACTAATAAGAAATAGACTTGTCGATAAGGCACCTCCTTATACATATGGGCGGGTATTGCTAAAACATCGAAGGGATAATTTAATTATATAGAAATCAGGAGCTGGTTTCAAGTATACCAATCTCGAACTAAAGGGAATAATTAAATAAACCGAGTATCCATCCTGTAGTTTACGAGTAATAATTGCCCAAAATGATACGAGGAAATTTTAAAAATTCTCTGAAATATATTTGTTAAATATTGTGTTTCCCAATTAATATCATTTGACATATTCAGAAATGAATTATATAGTACAGAGGATTATCAATTTTTTAGAGTAGATTAGCGGATATTTCAAGTGTGAAAAACGCGACTGTGGTAAATCGGCTTCAAAGACCGGTGTGCTGCCATTGCACCACGCCCCAGTATTTGCAAGGTTGAATTTTATCACCAATATTCGGCAAATCAAAAAGTGTGTGATCTCGAAAAATATCAACATCAGTACAGGCGACGGCAACATCGATGAATGTTTTACCGATCCTACATAAAGTTAAAGTGATTGTGGAATATCCAAGAATATGTCATAAGGTAAGAAAAAGAAAATATTAATAATGTGATTTGTTTTTTATATGGAAACTCCTGCCGAATAAAGTTAAATGCAAACAGCGTGATAACGGGGGCAAGTGGTGGAGAAAATAAATTCCAATCCACGTAAAGTCCAATCGTTGATCTCCAGAAAAAAAAGAATAGTATTCCACCGATAGAGGAAATAACAAGAAAATTATTTATGACGTTATTTTTTATCCCGCCGGTAAAAACCAGAGGGAACAAAAACCAAATTGGAGGGAAAATCAATCCCAATAAATTGATTTGTCCCCAAAAATAACTAGGGGTAGATTCAACAAAATTTGCAAGCATGCTCCCTCCTCTCCCCAAGCCCCAACTTGTATCGAAAAGCCTTTGTAGAGAAGCCCCTTTGCTAAGAAAGAATAAAAGTGTCCAAGACAGGAACCCAGCAAATAACAGGGTTGAAATCAATAATGGAAAATATCTCCTTTTATTTAGTTGAACAATAAACAAGAAAATTAAAGATGGAAACAAGAACACAGCTTCCATATGGAAGGTCATCGCAACCATCAAAACTAATGACGGAATCATTAAGGAAGTTTTTTTCTTTAGGAAAAAGCAACTTGTTAATAGATACAGAAATGTCAGCATTCCAACCATGGTGTAATTTTCCATATCCCCAAAGAAGAGCTGCATGAAACCACCGCTTAATAAAACTAAAAATACCATATATGGTTTCTCGGGAATTAATTCATTTGATAACACCAGCGCAATGTAAATAAAAATACTTCCTGCAAAAACAGAGATTATTTGGAAAGACTCATTTATAGAAAAACCAAATGAATTGTAGAAATACTTATATAACTCAAAATGAATATACGATTCCCACATCTCGTCAAATCGCACATGAAGTAAACCGCGCGCCATCTCGTCTGGGAACCATTGTTTGTATGCCAGAAAATCCCAGTTCTCAAAATTACTTCTGAATACCCAAAACATTAAAGTACAAATCAATGTAATTATTATTCTGGCTGCCCATCTGGGGAGATGATAATTCTTAAAGAATTTATCCTGTAACGGCTTGAATAACCGGCCTTTACCTGAAAGCAATATCGCGCCAAAAATAAATGCAATACCCACCACAATCAATGAGGGATGTACCGTATGAAGCTGGTTAAACCCAAAACGAAAATACATTTGCTTTGGAGAAGCAAATATTTCCGTATTCTGGTCATTTAATACTGGAATAAAGTAACTGGAATAAATTACTGCTGATATCCAGATGAATATGAAAATTAAATATAAAAAAGGAATATGTGATTGAGGGCGCTTCAATTTAAGATGCTTTGTTTTTTTTGTTGTTTGAGTCATGGTTTAGGTAAATCGGCACGAGCAATAAAATTATGGACGAAACCAGTAAAGCGGTATTTATCAAATGATTATTCACGAAATCTCCGCCTAAATCTACATATCGGGTCCACAGGATAATCATTTCTATCCAAGGAATTATGATAAAGATCAATATTATGATTTCCTTCTTGCCAAAATTATTTTGTACGTCTTTATAAATTGGATGCGTAATCCACAATTGCTTACGAACAAATAAAAATAAGTGGCCGCAAAAAACAGATGCCCATAGCGATATTGGCCGTATTCGATCATACAAATATTTATAATATGTGGAGTGGAAAATAATTGAAGGATCTAGTAATAATTCCAAGGAAATAGAAGCGGCAGTGATAATAAACGATACAGTTATTATGGTCGTTAATAGCAATTGGCGGTCGACTAAAAAAGCGGCAATTTGATTCCAAACGTTCTCGAATTTTGACGCTGCAGTAAAAGAATAGAAAATCATAAAAGATAAAAGAATAATCAAAGAAAAATAAACAACAATAATAATTAACCGAAACAAAGAAAACCCCATTAATACAATGCTGCTTGATTCTGATGGGGGTAAGGCAAGAAAACCATACAAACTAATAAGACCAAATATCTCTTGAAGAATCAATAGTCTTTGGATGTTATTTTTCGGGAAATGTTTTTGTTCTTTCACGCATCCCCTGACCAATTATTTGGAATTCTTTTTAATAAATTGAATTAATACAATCTATTATATAAAATTTTATTACTTAACACAATAAGCCGATAAGTTATTCGCCGTTTCCGCTTCAAATTTTCACTTCTCAGGTTGTGAAAATTTTTATGTAAAAAGCATTGTGCTTGTAAATCGGACTCATAGTCTGGTGTGCTGCCATTACACTACGCCCAAGTATTTGCAGGGTTGAGTTTTATCACATCAGGTGGTGAAACAAAATAGCTGAGAGCAAACGCGCAAAAAGAATCTTAAATTAAAAAAGGTTCTGAAAATTCAGAACCTTTAATTTCTTTTTTTTGTCTTATTGCCGGCCGCGAAGTTTTGGGTCAAACGCATCCCGCAGCCCATCTCCCAGGAAATTGAACGCAAACATGGTGATGCCCAGCATGATGGCCGGGAGAAATACCATATTGGGATATGTACGTATACTGCGCGATCCAGTGGAGATCATCGCGCCCCAGGATGGCATAGGAGGGTTCACGCCCAAACCGATGAAAGAAAGGAACGCTTCCGTTCCGATATAACCTGGTATCGCAAGTGTTTCCGCAACAATCAAAGTACCAATGATATTGGGTAAAATATGTTTGAAAATAATATGAAAATCAGAAGCACCCAATGAGCGGGCCGCATCGATATATTCTTTTTCTTTAACAGACAGTATCTGGCCGCGTGTCAGTCGTGCCATGGTCTGCCAGGCAGTAAGGCCAATTCCGACGAAAATAAAGAACATGCCGCCCATCGCCTCGTCAATCTTGCTGAACACATAAGCCGCTGTACCTGGTTCCAATTCAGTAAATTGGGTGCGGAAAAACGCCATCATCAGGATGATCAACAGCAAAGTCGGAAAACCATACATGATATCCACAAAACGCATCATGATATTATCTACCCGCCCACCCGCATAACCAGAAATACTGCCATATACCAACCCAATGACCATTGAGAGCACCGGCCCGACAAAGGCAACCGCCAGAGAAACCCGTGCGCCATAGATCACCCGGCTGAGAAGGTCACGCCCAATCCCATCTGCGCCAAAACTGTAATTTTCGCTGATCTTGGCATAGGGCTCCATCGAAGGGAATACTTTTATCATCCAGGATGGAACCATGCTCTGGTCATATAACTCATTTTCCGCAAAATGATAAGGTGCGATCTTATCGGCAAAAACAGCCATCAAAATCAACAAAAGAATTAAGATCAGCCCAATAACAGCTGCCCTGTTGCGAAAGAGCCGGCGTATCGCGTCTTTTAGAAGGGACTGGCCCGTTGCGTAAGCGACATCGCCCCCCCCAGTCGTTCTCTTTCTTTCGAAATCCGGAACTTTATCCATATATATCAAAACCTCCAATTACTTATGTGAGTACTTTTTATTTCAATCGGATACGCGGATCCAGCACAGCATATGACAAATCGACAAACAGATTTGAAAAAACAAGCACCAACACATACAAAAGAATAGTGCCCATAATGACTGGATAATCGCGGTTTCCGATGCTGGAAACAAAATATGCTCCAAGTCCCGGAATTCCGAATATGGTCTCGGTTACAAAAGATCCGGTCACGATCGCCGCGAATAAAGGCCCAAATATCGTCACCACAGGGATAAGGCCATTCTTCATCGCATGGCTGATGATCACCATACGTTCACGCAGCCCCTTGGCCCGCGCGGTGCGGATGTAATCCTCACCCATTACCTGAAGCAAACTTGCGCGTGTCAGGCGGGCAATGATCGCGGAGGAACCGGTACCCAGCGCGAATGCTGGCATAATTATATATTTAAAATAATTCCAATCCAATTTACTGGGAAATATCCCCAATACATACGGCGGCCGAGCTCCCCAGCCAGTTGGCGGCAGCCATTTAAGTGAGATGCCAAAGATACGCATCATAATTGGCCCGATCACGATCACAGGTACCGATACTCCAATAATTGCAACCGTCATACTCACGTAATCTATAACGGAATTATGCTTGATCGCCGAGGCAATCCCCAACGGTATGCCAATCATCCCTCCGATTAGTAATGCCATAACCCCTAACTGCAAAGAAACAGGGAACTGTTCTTTCATAATATCAGATACAGAACGGCTCCTTGAAGTGTAGGACGGGCCAAAATTCATCCATTTAAACCAGACACTGCCGACGTTGATATTGATGAGATAATCCACCATGACCGAATTCTCATCAGGGGGTTCGGAAGTTATCTTGGGAACAAATACATTTACGATGTAATCTCGATACTGGATAATTAAGGGGTCATTTAAATGATAGACCTCTTCAATAAGTTCTTTTTGTGCCTCCGGGATACGTTTTTCTGTGTCAAAAGGACCACCCGGGATGGCATGCATAAGCATAAAAGTGATCGCTGACACTGCCAGGAGAACCATGGCCATGTGAATTAATCGCCTAACTAAGAATCTTCCCATATCTTTTTTCTTTCATTATCGGACATTTTGAGTTGAAGTATGGGGAGGTTGTTTTTACCTCCCCATACAATTTACCTATATCTAATGAATATTTCTATTCATCAGCATAGTGGAAATCTTCCGCGCCTGCAAGAACCATATCAAGAACGTAAGCGTATGGGCTGCCGGTCTCTTTCTTGAGTGTGCGGATGAATCCGTAGTAGAAGTCATCAGCTGTTACGTAGCGGACATTACCTTCTTCATCCGTTACTTCAACGACCTCATCCAGAACCTCATCGTATTTCACCCAGGCTACGCCTTCCGTTATATGGAAGGTATATACGGTGCCGTCTTCAGAGACGTCCCAACTGTAAGCCATTGCGGGTTCTACAACACTGGTCACTTCATTCGCTCGGGTGACACCCGGGAACATGAGCATGGCTAATTGAATGGATGATGTATCCTGAGCTTTTGAAGGATCCAAAGTGGGAATGTCACCATAACCAAGGGCAAAGTTTATTGTCTTGGGGTCTTTGCTGGTATCCCATTTATCAAAGTATTCATGACCACCCATACCAAAGGTGCGCGTGACATATGGTTTTGTCAGCGTCTGGCGGCCGTACCAGTAAATCGGAGCAACAGCTGCATCTTCATAGTAAAGAAGGTCAGCAGCTTCCGCATACAGATCCTGTCTTACAGCATTGTCAGTCTCTTCCGCGGCCTGATCCATTAGGTCTTCATATTCCTGGTTGAAGTACTGGATCCCACCATAGACTTCACCATCGTCGCATGTGTTACTGCTGCCGCAAATGGCAAACAATTCATGAGTGAAGTTGTTGGCATCCGGGTAATCCTGGCACCAGCCAAGGCGGAATATCTGGGGAGCATCAGGACCATCAGTCAACTCGAGGTAGACTTTCCATTCCTGAGCAGCAATCTTGACTTCCACGCCAAGGGTATCCTTCCACATCGCCTGAATGGTCTCAGCGATGAGAGCATGTCCGGATGATTCATTGTGGAGAAGGGTGATGTCAAGATCCGCGGCGGCCTGGCCAGTTTCGTCCAGGTAAGCCTGGAGTTCTGCTGCAGCTGCAACGGCATCATATCCGATACCTGCTTCGGGGTGGGTTTCCATTGTCGGGGCGCCTGCTAAGCCGGGGTTCGCGACCCAGCGAGCGGGTGTCTGCGCGCCTTTAAGAACATTGTCAATCAAGCCCGCGCGGTCAATTGCAAGAGAGAACGCCCTTCGTACACGAGCGTCGTCCATCGGGGGTGCTGCGGTGTTAAAGCCGTAGTAGTATGAGCAGAACACACCTGATTGAACGTATTCGGCAGAGAGCACAGGATCCGCTTTCACGCGATCCATATCTTCTGAGGGAACAGCCGCAACATCCAAATTACCTGCTTCATATTCAGCCAGCGCTGGAATTGGGTCTAAGAAGCGGAAATTAACTTCTTCAACTAAAGGTGCAGGACCATATTCAGTGCCAACCCAGAAGGGGTTCTTGATGAGTGTGGCTTCATAGTCATGGATCCAGTCCTTCAGTGTGTAAGGTCCGTAGGTCTCAATGTTGCCGGGTTCAAACCAGCGATCGCCAAGCTCATCGATCGCCCATGAGGGTTGGGCATAACCCATCCACATACCTGCAACACTGGCGTTGAACAAACCGGGTTTTAGGAAGGTCAATTCAAGCGTCTGAGCATCAATGACTTTCACACCGACCTTGGTTTCATCACGGGGTTCCGCGACTTCTTCAACAACTTCTTCAACTTCTTCAACAACTTCTTCAACAACTTCTTCAACTTCCGGGGCTGCTGCCGGTCCGCAAGCGCTGAGAATCATAGCGAAAGCTAGAACAGCAAACATTATTACATAAAACTTCTTATTCATTTTCTCCTCCATAGGATTTGATTTTATTGTGTTCTTCTTAAGTTTATTGTTGGTGTCTTGTTGGTCTGCCTCCTTTCCGGCATAGTTAATCTATCACCTTAGTATAACAAATCATTATTTATTCTCTTCCCAATAATGGCATGCGACAAAATGGCCTTCTTCAACCTCAAGCAATTCCGGTTCCTCAATTTTACAGCGTTCTTTCGCCATAAAGCAGCGTGTATGAAAACGGCAGCCGGACGGGGGGTTAATGGGTGATGGCACATCCCCTTCAAGAAGGATGCGTTTTCGTTTTTCTTCGACATAGGGGTCGGGCACTGGAACAGCTGAAAGAAGCGCTATCGTATATGGATTATAGGGCTGATTGAATAGGGTGTTTTTATCCGCAAGCTCCATGATTTTTCCAAGGTACATCACAGCCACCCGGTGGCTGATGTGGCGCACCATCGAAAGGTCATGCGCGATGAACAAATACGTCAAGCCCAGATCCTCTTGCAGTTCTTCCAGGAGGTTTACTATCTGCGCCTGGATAGATACATCTAAAGCAGAAATGGGTTCGTCGCAAATGATCATGTCGGGTTTCAGGGCAAGCGCACGGGCGATTCCAATCCGCTGCCGCTGACCGCCGGAAAACTCATGCGGGTACCGTTTAATATATGAAGGGTTAAGGCCAACCTTTTCCAGCAATTCTTCTGCCCGGTCAGTGCGTTCTTTTGGAGTACCGACTTTATGAATCAACAGCGGTTCTTCAATGATTTCTTGAACAGTCATACGCGGATTAAGTGATGCATATGGGTCCTGAAAGATCATTTGAATCCTGCGGCGGGCTTTGAACAACTCCTTACGATCAGCCGAGACCAGATCCACACCCTCAAAGACGATCTCACCGGAAGTGGGTTTTTCAAGCTGGATAATTGTCCTTCCAGCCGTTGTCTTTCCACATCCCGACTCACCTACGAGACCAAGTATCTCCCCATGATTTACCGTGAAACTGATACCATCCACTGCTCGAACCGCATTTACCTGTCTTTGGAAAAGAATCCCTTCCGTAATCGGGAAATGCTTGACAAGATTATTTACCCGAAGAATGACACCATCCTTGTTCATTTGCGCTCCTTCCCTGTTGCAGGATTCACCCAGCAGGCGGCCTTGTGCTTTTTACCTACTTCAATAAGCGGTGGTTTTTCATTCCAGCAGCGATCAATAGCGAAAGAGCACCTGGGAGCGAAAGGACAATAACTGGGTTTTTCAAGCAGAACAGGGGGAAGCCCATCAATTGAAACAAGCTTTTCCTTTTTATCAGACTTCAGTTTTGGTAAGCTGCCCATCAAGCCGATTGTATAGGGATGCTGCGGGTTTGAATAAATTGTTTTTACTGATCCCTCTTCTACAATATAACCAGCGTACATCACAAGCACTCTCTGGGCAATCCCGGCAATTATGCCCAGGTCATGCGTTATCCAGATAATTGTCATGCTGATTTCTTCTCGCAATTGTTTTACAAGATCAATGATCTGGGCCTGAATGGTCACATCCAACGCGGTCGTCGGTTCATCCGCGATTAATATTTTTGGCGAACACATTAATGCCATAGCAATCATGGCACGCTGGCGCATTCCACCAGAAAATTGATAAGGATAATTATTAATTCTCTCCTCGACATTTGGAATTCCGGTCATCGTTAGAAGTTCAACCGCACGGTCATGTGCTTCTTTTTTCGAAACATCCGTGTGAATTTTCAGCGGTTCAGTAATTTGGCGTTCCATTGTTAATACCGGATTAAAAGAAGTCATTGGATCCTGAAAGATCATACTAATCTGGGCTCCTCTTATATGCCGAATTTCATCATGGCCCATACTTAACAAATCATGCCCAAGGAATTTTGCCTCTCCACCTACTATTTTTCCCGGGGGGGTTGGAATCAATTGAAGCAAAGACAGCATTGACACACTTTTACCGCAACCACTTTCGCCAACGATCCCTAGCGTTTCACCCTCCTCTAAATTGAAATCAATTCCATTAACCGCATGAATTGTGCCTTCGTCAGTTCTAAAATTTGTTTCCAGGTTTTTAACTTCTAAGATATTCACTATAGAATCTTCCTTGTTTTTGATAAGTGCTTAACAAAAATGCAGAGCATTATACTGTACCATAAATTCACATTATTATATCGTATATTTTGAGGTGTGTTTTATTATAAAATTACATGGTTCGTAAAATTTTCAATAGAGAATGCGCCACTAATTGTTTGCCGTGTTTGATGTATTAAATATGGTTAGAGAATTATCCGATTTCTATCTAGAAGTCTTTCATTCAGCATCACCACAGGTTCTACCAGTATATAAATTCTCAATATCTATCAAGAATTCCTCTTTATGATCAATACTTCCGTTAAATCCGCACACATCTTTGCTTTTCAGAAAAGACGAAGGGTGAAGGTACACAGGTATGAAAGGCAGTTCGTTATTTAGCATCTGCAATGCACTCCGCTCGGCCTGTATTGAAGCAGCCGTATCCATCCCTGCCTGTGCGCTCAGGGCGCAATTTTCATCATAAGAAATATTTGAAAATCCATAGTAGTTCGCGCCACCCGTTTTTTCCCCGACCCAATAATTCGCATCAGTTGGTATCTCGCTAGTCGTGAACAACCCGCAATCGAAACGCCCGCCAGTCTGCCAGGAAAGCAGCGCGAGGTCAAACTGTCTGCCAAAGATAGGGCCGTCAGGACCAGGCCGGTAAAGTTCACTGGCAGGCACCTGTAAAATATTTGTCTTTATGCCGCAACTCGCGAGTCCGGCGGCAATCTCGGAGGCGATTTCTCCGCGCAGCGTAGATTCTGAAATAAGCATCTCTATTTCAAATGCCGTCCCCTGGGGAACGTTATTAACACCGCCAGCAATTAATGGGGTGTCAGGATTAAGGTCCGGGTCCCGCCAGCCAACCTGCTCTAACAACGAAATACCCAAAGCGGGATCATATGGATAGGGCGTCAGGGTAACTCCGTCCAGTAAAGTGTGTCCTTCTCCAAAAAGTGAGTTGGTAATTTCTACCGCGCCGCCTAATAATTTATTACTAATCGTATCCCGATCAATACAATAAGCGATCGCCTGGCGGGTTCGGGTATCCCCAAAGATATCCGGGCGGTCACCGCCATACGGATAATAATAATCATCATACGTATACGGTGTAATGCCAATAGCCAGCATTTCTATCTCAGTTGGGTGATACGTTTTTAATAAAAAACCAGAGTTCTGAACATGCTCAGAAAGATAAATAATATCCTGCAGATCAAGAGCAGTGGAAGAAACAATATCACATTCTGATTCGGCGGCCGCGAGAATGGTATCCGGCTCAACATTCGCGAGGAATTTGAACGTGATAAAGTCTGTAAGCGGCAGCCCCTCATCTGCACGGAAATAATGTGGGTTCTTTCTTAAGCGGATAAATGCGTTCGGCTGCCATTCGTCCACTACATACGCTCCCCATCCCAACGGGCTGCGGTTGACTTCTTCCACATCTAACAGCTCATCCGCTTTGTATCCTCCCCAAGCATGCTCAGGCATCGGCGCCCAGAAATATCGTTCAAAGGCATCTGTCACCAATCCGGGCTTTCCCACCCACTCGACCGTTGTGTCATTCACTACTGTATAGCTGTCTGTCTGATCTATAATCCATTTGTTGATAGGTGTTGCGGGGTCTGAAGCAACCATGAATGCGTACAGAGAATCAGACGCAAGCAGGGGCTGTCCATCAGACCATTTCAATCCATCCAGGAGTTCAAAGGTAGCAGTTAATTGATTCACCTGCAGGTCACTAACCCCATCCCAGTCGACCGCGCATGTGGGGCTGGTGCACCCACTGGGAAAGACGCGTGTACCGGATTTCAGGGCAACCAGATCGCCATAGGTATTGATCACCCCATCGCCTTCAGACACTGAAACAGGAGTGAAGAATGCTGAGCTATCAGAAAATTCAGGCATCTTTTCAAGAATAACGGGGTTGATTTGTCCGCTGCCGAGGATATCTACGGGGCCATCGTAGATAGCTTGGAGGACTTCCTGAGCGGCCTGTGAGTTGGCCTGGTAGGGATAG
>Ga0255406_1003_pt1 | contig 29910 bp, 29 predicted proteins | sample ANMaggSeSYBR01F8_FD_182124 | JGI IMG/M metagenome (GOLD analysis project Ga0255406, IMG submission 182124) | Sediment cell enrichment communities from methane seep in Santa Monica Basin, California, United Staets - ANME aggregate JGI... | ecosystem: Environmental > Aquatic > Marine > Cold seeps >...
GGTAAAGACCTGTCATGTGCCTGGCCTTTGGCCCCAAAGATACCCCTGCAATCCGCTTCGGAGGTTGACCTTCAACAGGTTGACTGTGTTTTCTTATGCCTGCCTCATACTCGCTCCGCAAAAATTGCCGCCAATGCAAAGAAAGCTGGTGTATCTGTCATTGACCTTTCGGCTGATCTGCGTTTGAACAATCCTGAAGACTATCAATACTGGTATAAAGTTCCTCATGCAGCTCCTGATCTACTGCCTGTTGTTTATGGCCTTCCAGAATATTATCGAGAGCAGATAAAAGGAGCAAAATTAGTTGCGAACCCAGGCTGCTATGCCACAGCCATCTTGCTGGGCTTATTGCCGCTGGCTCAGGCTGGATTATTGATTGAAAAAATACCCATTGTTGTTGATGCTAAATCGGGCACAACAGGTGCAGGGCGCAATCCTAAACAGAATACTCTTTTTAGCGAAGTACACGGCAACTGTTCTCCATATAAAATTGGCCGTGTTCATCCACACATTAGCGAAGTAGAACAACAATTAGAAGCAAACGGCATAAAAAAAGGGCGTTTGATTTTTTCTCCACACTTATTACCTGTTGATCGAGGTATCTTAGCAGCCATTTATGCTCCAGTAAAAAATACTCAACGAGCAGCCGCAGCAATTCGGCAGGCCTATATCAGCGAGCCTCTGGTAAATACATTGCCTGATGGAGAACTTGCTGCCCTTGCGCATGTTGTGCGTACGCCCAACGCTGTGCTCTCCTTAACCCCTGTGGGCGAAAATAATCTAATCATTATGGTTGCGGTTGATAACCTCCTCAAAGGAGCCGCATCACAGGCAGTCCAAAATTTCAATTTGCTGTTCGGTTTTGAAGAAACAACCGCATTGCTCACTGCAGCGCAGAGGGCAGCTATATGAAAAAGCCATATAAAATAATCAAAATAGGCGGAAATGAACTATCTTCTCCTGAATTTATCCGGGGATTATCATCAGCCATAAAAGAAGAACAGAAAAAATATGCTTGCATTCTCGTTCACGGGGGCGGGCGGGCGATTGACCAGCTGATGGAAAAATTACAAATAGAACCTCATTACAGAGATGGTCAACGTATTACAGATAAAGCGACACTTGAGATTGCGGAAATGGTTCTCTCCGGGAAAATCAATAAAGAACTGGTGTTTGAGCTAACTGTAATAGGGGTAGAAGCAATTGGGCTAAGTGGTGTCGATCGGAAATTGCTGCAGGTTGAGCCGTGGGGGCAAGAAATGCACCTTGTTGGGCGAATCGTAAAAGTACGCGAAGATCTGTTAGCCGAGTATTGCGCTCAAGGAGTTATTCCGGTCATCTCTCCAATTTCAATTGGCCCGGCTGGTAAATACAATGTTAACGCTGACCATGCCGCTGGAATGATCGCCGGGGCATTGAAAGCTGAAGAAGTGGTTTTTATTACTGATGTACCAGGCGTTTTGGTTGATGATAATGTTATTGTGCAACTTTTCGATATAGAAGTGCAAGCACTTATTCAAAAAAGCACAATTCAAGGGGGGATGATTCCCAAGGTAAATGCGGCATTAGATGCTCTGAATTACGGAGCAAAAAGTGCAAAAATTACTAATTTGGCTGGTTTTAAAAAACAATCCGGCACAACCATCATAAGAAAAGGAAAGATAATGGCTCAAAAAAATAACACACAGGAAATCATCAAGAAAGAAAAAGAGTATGTTTTATCCACGTATCCTCGGCTGCCTTTTGTACTCACCAGAGGCAAAGGGTCTTTTCTCTTTGATAGTGAGGGAAATCAATACCTTGATTTTGGGGCTGGGATAGCTGTAAACGCTCTGGGCCACTGTGATGAAGAAGTGGTCAATGCGATCCAGCAGCAGGCCCAAACACTCAGTCACGTCAGCAATCTTTACTATACTGCTCCGCATGTGGAATTAGCAGAAAAACTTTGCCAGCTAAGTTTTGCAGACAAGGTTTTCTTCTCAAATTCTGGAACTGAGGCCATTGAAGCAAGCTTGAAATTTGCACGAAAATATGGACGGGCAAAATTCGGAGAAGGAAAAACAAAGCTGGTTGCCTTTTCAAATGGGTTTCACGGGCGTACATTTGGCGCGTTATCTATTACTGCACGTGAAAAATACCAGGCTCCTTTCAAACCGCTTGTACCTGATGTGGAGATAGTTCCTTTTAATGATATTGCGGCTGCACAACAGGCCATTGATGACAGTACGTGCGCTGTGATAGTTGAAGTGGTGCAGGGAGAGGGTGGTGTGAACCTTGCTGCCCAAGAGTTTTTACAGGCATTAAGAACATTGTGTACCCAACATGCTGCGCTGCTGATTGTGGATGAAATTCAAACTGGCTTTGGGCGTACAGGCAAGCTGTGGGCACATCAGCATTTTGATATACAACCTGATATGATGACTCTTGCCAAAGCTTTGGGCGGCGGGCTTCCTGTTGGGGCCACATTAATGACCAATGACGTGGCAGAACCCATTGTAGCTGGAGACCACGGCAGTACTTTTGGCGGTGGACCAGTGGCCGCGAGTGCCGCGCTCGTAATCCTGCAGCGTACCCAAGATCCAGACATGTTAGCTCATGTTCAGAAGATCAGCGCATATTTATGCAGTGAGTTGAACGCCTTGAATCTTCCGCAAGTTGTTGGAATTCGTTCATTAGGGTTAATGGTCGGAATTGAATTAAACGTAGATGCCAAGCCATTCTATGAAAAAGCTCATGAATACGGGATCTTGTTACTTACAGCTGGCTCAAATGTTCTTCGATTATTACCGCCGCTGACTATCACTAAAGCTGAGGTTGATCAATTTACTCTCGCATTCAAGAAATTGCTAATGGAGAAAACTATATGAAACATGCAAAAAAATCTGTAAATTACCAAATTCGTCCTGCACACCTCGCCGAAATCCCCAACATCCTGGCTCTTTTTGCCGATGAAGTTGAAGCAGGGCGCATGCTTCCGAGAAATAAGGAAGATTTACAGGCAGGTATTCAGGATTGGCGGGTTGTGTCAAGGGATGATGAAGTGGTTGGCTGTGTGTCGTTAGTGTTTTTTAATCCGAACCTCTGCGAAATCCGTTCATTGGCTGTAGCCGAATCTTGCCGCAATGATGGGTTAGGGAAAAAACTGATTGAAGCGGCTCTAATTCTTGCCAAAGAGCGCGGTGCAAAAGAAGTGCTTACGCTCACTCGCGCCGCAAGTTTATTCGAGCGCTGCGGCTTTAAAATCAATGATATTCGCAACTTTCCGAAAAAGGTTCAAACTGATTGCCAGGCCTGCCCTTTCATCGACTGCTGTGATGAAGTTGCATTACTCATTAAGATCGAATAGAAAGTGCTTACGTCATGAAAAATAAAATTTATTCACCAAAAGGGTTCCAGGTTGCTGCGCTCCATAGTGGGTTAAAACCTGAAGGCCGAATGGATCTTGCTCTTGTTCTCAGTGAAAATCCATGCCAGGTAGCGGCGGTCTTTACCACCAACAAAGTCAAAGCAGCCCCTGTGCTATATGACCAAGAAATCGTACAAGCTGGTAAAGATGTGCGCGCGGTGGTGATTAATACTGGGTATGCTAATGCCTGCACAGGGAGTGAAGGCATGGGACATACTCGGCAGATGGCTAAAGCAGCCAGTCAGCTATTTGCAGGAAGTGCTGATGAAGTGCTGGTTTTATCCACCGGGGTCATCGGTGTACCTTTGCCAATTGACATTATCATGGCTGGCATTAAAGAAGCAGACTGGCAGATCTCCCCTGGTGCATGGCAGGATGTTGCACAGGCAATTATGACCACTGACACACGCCCTAAAGTTTACAGTGTGCAAAGCCCGGCTGGTTATACCATCACTGGGGTTGCCAAGGGTGCAGGAATGATCTCGCCCAATATGGCAACCATGCTTTCGGTGATCTGCACGGATGCATCTCTCTCAAAAGACATGCTGACTAAAGTGCCGGAAATTTGGGACCAGACATTTAACCGGATTGTGGTGGATGGTGACATGAGTACTAATGACACAGTTTTATTACTGGCCAATGGTGCTTCCGGGGTAGAAGTTGATCCAGATAGTGATTTTTACGAGACTTTATTGCAGCTCTGCACCGAACTGGCGATGTCCATTGTGCGAGATGGAGAAGGCGCTACCAAGCTGGTTACTGTGAACATTGATGGCGCAAACAATCAGGATGATGCGGAAAATATCGCGCGTGCCATTGCTACGTCGCCGCTATGTAAAACCGCATTTTATGGTGCGGACCCTAACTGGGGTCGCATCATTTGCGCCGCGGGTTATGCAAACGCGGAATTTTCCCCAGAAAATGCGAGCTTGTATTTGAAAAAGGATGATCAGGCTATTAAACTTTATGAAAACGGAAAAAGCACTACTTACAGCGAAGCACAGGCGATTGCGTTAATGCAAACAGAATCATGGGAAATTCTTCTTGATCTTGGGCTGGGGACAAGCAGCTATTGGCTTTGGACCTGTGACTTGAGCCACGAGTACGTAACCATTAATGGACATTATCGCACCTAATTAAATCAAATAATAAATAAGGAGAAATAATTATCATGACAATTCACCCTAAACCAAAGAAAGTTGTCCTCGCCTATTCTGGCGGATTGGATACATCAATTATTGTGCCGTGGTTAATTGAAAACTATGGCTGTGAGGTGATTTGTTTCACAGCTGATTTAGGTCAGGAACAGGAGTTGGAGGGCCTTGAAGAAAAAGCCCTGAAAAGCGGGGCCACTAAATTGATTGTTGAAGATTTGCGTGAAGAATTCTTGACGGACTATGTTTTTCCTACCATGCAAGCTGGTGCAATTTATGAACGTAAATATCTTCTGGGCACCTCATTTGCCCGTCCACTGATTGCCAAACGGCAGGTAGAAATTGCTGAAGAGGAAGGGGCGGATGGCCTGGCGCATGGTTGTACAGGTAAAGGGAACGACCAGGTTCGTTTTGAGGTTTCAGCAATGGCGCTGAACCCTACCTTGAGCATTATTGCTCCATGGCGCGAATGGGATATTCTCAGCCGTGAGGATGCAATTGCGTATGCGGAAAAGCACAATGTTCCTCTGAAGCAGTCAAAAACATCTATATATAGCCGTGATCGTAATATCTGGCACATGAGCCACGAAGGCGGTATTCTTGAAGATCCATGGATTGAGCCAGAAGAAGCGATGTATACGCTTAGCCAAAGTCCATTTGATGCCCCTGATACTTCTGATGAAATTATGCTGGAATTTGAATATGGATTACCTGTTGCGCTCGATGGTAAAAAACTTTCTCCCGTTGAATTGTTAATTAAATTAAATAAGATCGGCGCCAAGCATGGGGTTGGACGCATTGATTTGGTTGAAAACCGTTTGGTGGGTATGAAATCTCATGGTGTTTATGAAACTCCTGGCGGTACGATCCTTTACAAGGCACACCAGGAACTTGAAAGCATTTGTCTGGATAAAGATACATTGCACTATAAACAAATGATTGCTTTACGCTATGCTGAAATAGTTTACAATGGCAAATGGTTTTCTCCGCTGCGTGAAGCGTTGGATGCATTTGTAGTGATAACCCAAAAGAAAATAACCGGGCATGTTCGTTTGAAACTATATAAAGGCAATATCATCGTCATTGGGCGAAAATCTCCTTATAGCTTATACCGGGAAGACTATGCCTCTTTTGGACAAATGGATATTTATGATCAGCAGGACGCAAAAGGCTTTATTAACTTGTGGGGTTTGCCGATGAAAGTAGATGCGTTGCTCAGCATTGCGGGTACAGGTAAAAGCCGCTTCCGTGCCCCAGATTATTCCATATTTAAACGAGACTGAACTTAATTGATGATAGATTGCAGGGTAGGTGATTTTTCTGCCCTGCAATAAGACAAGAGGATCCTATGAAATTATGGGGCGGGCGTTTCAGTGAAGACCAAAGTGACTTGATGAAGCAATTCAACGATAGCTTTCGGTTTGACAAAAGATTGTATGCAGTCGATATTCAGGGCAGCCTGGTTTATGCTGAGGCTTTGCATTTGATAGGGCTGATAACCAGTGCAGAACGAGACAGTATACAAAAGGGACTTGAAAAAATTGAAGCAGAGTTTGATGCCGGACAATTTCAAGCGAAGGCAAGTGATGAAGATATCCATACTGCCGTTGAACGGCGTTTATCTGAGTTGATCGGGGAAGCAGCCGGCAAATTACATACCGGGCGCAGCCGGAATGATCAAGTTGCAGTAGATTTGCGTCTGTATGTGATGGGGGAGATTGGGCAAACCATTAGCCTGCTCGAAGCACTTCAGCACAAGATAGTAACTAAAGCAGAAGCGCATATTGATGTGTTAATGCCGGGTTTCACCCATTTACAACCTGCCCAGCCCATATTATTCAGCCACTGGTTGATGAGCTTTTTTTGGATGTTTGAGCGAGATAAGGCCCGATTAAACGATGCACTGGCAAGAACAGCAGTTTCTCCGCTTGGGTCAGGTGCTTTAGCGGGAAACCCCTTTCCCATAGATCGGGCAAAGATCGCCGAAGAGTTGGGGATGGCGTCTGTCAGTATGAACAGTCTCGACGCAGTCAGCGACCGGGATTTTATCGCAGAGTTCTTGTTTGCTTTATCTTTGATCGCGGTGCATATCAGCCATTTTGCAGAAGACATTGTCCTGTTTAGTAATCCCGCTTTTAATTATTTGCAAATCGGGCAAGCCTATTCGACCGGCTCCAGTCTGATGCCTCAAAAACGCAACCCGGATTCAATGGAACTGGCCCGCGCGAAGACAGGACGGATCATTTCAGCACTGGTCAATATGCTGATTGTCTTAAAAGGGCTGCCTTCAACGTATAACAAAGATTTGCAGGAAGATAAAGAAGCTTTGTTTGATAGTGTTGACAACCTTACGCTGACCCTCTCCGTAGTTGCCGCTGTTGTTGATTCTCTGGTTGTTTTCCCTGAAAAGATGTTGGCACACTTGAATGAAGCAATGCTGGCAACTGACCTGGCTGATTATTTAGTTGCCCGCGGTGTTCCTTTCCGTGAAGCACACCATAAGGTCGGGGAAGTGATTCGCTACGCTGAAGAGAACAACGCTCCTCTCTCTGAAATTCCTCTGCCTGCATTAAAAAGCATTGCACCACAGTTTGAGGAAGATATCCAAGAAGTCTTTAATTTCACGCAGGCCATTTGTAAAAAAGATGGGGTGGGTGGTACTGCGCCGCAGGCGCTTAAAAGACAGATCGAAGTGGCGAAAGAAAAGCTTGGGTCGAAATAGATAGGTGTCTTAAGCTTGTGAAAAGCAAAAAAGGTGCGGGATGGAGATTCAAGCTAGCGTTATCCCCAAATAGTAGACGTTAAATAACCTCGATTCTTTTGGATTCTGTCACTACTCCCACTCTCCAGAGAGGGATATTCTTTCTTGCTGCAGATTTTTCACACTCATCCGCTTTTTCAGGAGGAATGGCGAACAACAGCCCGCCGCTTGTTTGCGCGTCAAACAAGATCATCTGCGCTTCTTCCTTCATTTTTTTCGGGAAGGTAATATGTGATTTGAAAAACTCAGCATTGTCGAACGTGCCGCCGGGAAAACACCATTCATCTGCCAGTCGGTCAGTATTTGAGTAGAGAGGGATGGCATCGAAGTGAAACCGCAGCCCAACGCCGGAAGCTTCCGCCATTTCCCAGGCATGCCCGAGTAAACTGAATCCGGTGATGTCCGTGGCAGACAGGGCGCCGTGTTTGACCGCAAGTTCAGCCGCCCCCCGGTTTAAGCGTTTCATCCACTCAATGGTTTCTTCAGCATCCTCAGGTTTGATCTTTTTCGCTTTGATTGCGGAAGCGATCACACCGCTCCCGATGGGTTTACTTAGGAACAGCACATCGCCCGGGTGCATACCGCTCTTGGTGAGGATACGGTCAAGCGGCACAAATCCAAGCGCGACCAGGCCGTATTTCGGTTCCTTATCCTGAATAGTATGTCCGCCGGCGATCACGACACCCGCTTCTTTGGCTTTCTCAGCGCCTCCGAGCAGGATCTCCGAAGTGATTTCCACGGGCAGCTGCGGAGGGAAGGCGGCGATGTTAAGTGCGAGGAAAGGGGTACCGCCCATGGCGTAAATATCAGAAAGGCTGTTTGCTGCGGCGATCAGGCCGTAATCAGTGGGGTCATCCACGATCGGCGTGAAAAAATCCGTTGTGATTACAAGCCCGCGCTGTTCATCCAACTTCCAGATAGCAGCATCATCCAGCTGGTTGATACCAGCCAGAAGATCGGGGTAATCTTCGGAGTGAAATATTTCTTTTATGGGGCGCAGCACCTGCGCCAGCGCATCCGCGCTATATTTAGACGCTCAACCTGAGCAGGTGGCTAATTCGGTCAGGCGAATTTTATGTTCACTTGCTGTCATAATTAGTAAATAGCTGCCTTTCTGTTATATTTTCACAACAATATTTATAGAAGTTTGATTATATCGTGAGGTCTTATAGCGTTTCATTGAATATCATGCTATATGACCCAGCAAAGTAGAGCGGTTTAAATATAAGGAAATTAAAAACATGAACACACTGACAACCAATAGTACTGGAGGGTCAAGAATGATGCCTGAAAGCAACCCGGATGCTAAAAAGTAGGCATGAAAACCAAATGGCACCCAGAAAGCGGGTGGGTCAGGTGGGCGGCCGGTGAGCTTAGGGCGGTGCAATAATACAACTAATAAGGTGCTGGCGAGAGGAAAGCCAATGGTAAGCTCGTAATACTGTCGCGGCACAATATAAACAATGAATGCGTTAGCACACAGCACGCTTACCAGCCCGAGTATAAGCGCTCCAAAGGGAGCCAGCCAGCGCCAAACCCCGCGTGCATGTGAAGTTAACAAGCGCATGCTGGCAGAAAAGGATACGACAACCCAAAACCAGGCCCAGAAATTTGCGTAAGGAACCCCGAAAAACTGGAAGTGCAGCCCCTGCCCCCAATCCCACATTCCCAACCGGATGGCTATCGCGTCCATCGCCAGATCAATGTTCAAAGCCATGAGGCTATCCAGGAGAGGGCGTATGGTTTCTGGCAGGTTGGTCGCGTCTGAGAATAACTTAGCGCTGTAAATAATGATGCCCCAGCCAATCCCGACCGCCAGTGGAACATCTGATATCATCAACAAAAAAGTCCCATAGCTGTAAGCATTTAGCTGCCAGATGGTAGCTAGCTCAAGCAGCACCCCAAACAGCACACCGGCAGCCAACCGCAGTACATGCTCAGGCCCGGCGCGCCAGGCATGTCTTAGGCACATGACCAACAGCACAATAACAATAATTTCCATTGAGATCAGATAGTAACTGGGCATAGATTTCCTTTATTCGCGATGGCATATGTGGGGTACAGATCCGCTGCTTTGAGTTTGTGTGTATTTTCGGCGATTGAGATCTGATTCATCTGCTGTTATTTTTTCCGTATCAACCAGATGGCAGCAAGCAGAGCCATCAGGCTGCCAAAGCCATAGTAACCGCAAATCCAATCGGCAGTCATGGCGACAGTGCTGATGAGAGCTATTCGGCGCGCAAGCTTGCGTTCTTGAACACTCTCAGCGTGCCGCATTTGCCATCCCCAAATAAGGTTCAACACAGCTGAGGTTAGCACGATCAGCCCGCAGACTAGTCCGATTATTGGAGGTACTGAGTGCCAGGATGGTACCGGTACTAGATCTGGAGAGAAGAAGATCGCCAAATCTTGTGCTCCGCCATAGATCATTAATAACCCACCCAGCAGGAATACAATCAGCCAAACCCAACGGTGAAATCCTTGTTTTTCCATAATCAACTTTCCTTTTCTTCAGCTGGACGTGGCTCAACTTGGTCGGGTGCAGCAGACGTTAGGGCGTGGCGTCGAATTCCATACAGCCTGAATTTTACTTCAATACCTTCTCCCGTGATTTCCATCTGGCCTTGATCCAATTAGAGCTAACAGCCATTAGGCAGGAAAGCAGGTAGAAATAGGTGATGTTGACCACAATTAACACCCAGGAGGAGCTGCCCATACCATCAATCTAGGGCGCCCCTTAAGCAGACTGTGTCAGCGGTTATTGCGGTTGAAACTCTCGTCATCCCGCCTGGCGAGAATAGAGAAGTAGATAATCAACGCTCCCTGAACAATGGGAAAGATTGGGTACCACCAGATCCCATTTCGATCGGGATTTCCCTGAATTACATGCACCCAAATCCACTGGAGCATAGCCCAGACAGCGGGTACGAAGCTAAGGATCAGTCCCCACCGGTTCCTGAAAAATAAAAGTATTATACTGATCGCCAAAAGTGCGGCAATGGTCATTGTAACGATACCGCCAATTGCGCCTTCCAGTTTCAGCGAACCGGGTATTTCCCGAACCAGTTTGTGGACAAAGAGGATGAACATCATTGCCATAACCGCTTGAATGTGAATGGACAGGCCTCCGGACTGGTTTTCGTTTTTTTTCATTTTCATTATCTCCTTATAAACAGTTAATATACTCAATTTTTTTCTTGGTAGAATACCTTTATCCACGCCAAAACGCAGAAATAGATAAGCGATAGTGCCGACAGCATTGTCACCAAAAGATTCCACCAGGCAGCGCCCTGGCCAGAAGCCGATCCAATTGCGCCCATTAACACAGGTAGAATGAGCATCCATGTTCCTGCGATGATCCCCAAAACCAAACCCCATTTGATCTTTAAAATAGCCATTACCATTGCCACGACCAGGAGACCGCAAACGACAAACGTGAGGACTCCTACGGAGCTGCCTGTAGCTTTGGACAAGGTAAAAAGTTCGGAAAAAATATTAACGATTTGCGCTATTTGAAGCAGCATCAATGCTGCAGCCGCCTGGATATGGACTGATCTTAAGCCTCTCCTGGTGCGTTTGTTTTCAGTGAGTTTAGGACTGTTATCTTTGATTCCTTTCAAGCAAAAGACAAAGATTGCCAAACTTGAGAAAAAAACAGCAATCGCGTTAATGGGAACTGTGTTCTCTTGTGGCGTTGCACCTCCAAGCTCGGCTATACGGCTAAAACGAGTGAGAAACTGAAAGGCAACGAGTGCCATGTGGGGAAATCCGGCGACGGCTCCAAGTATGTACCCTAAGAGGTTTTTACGCAGGGTAAGGATTAAAATAGCTGCAAAGAGCGGAATTCCACCCAGAACAACATGTTCTACTTTTAGGTGCGGCATGAGCGCTGAGAACTCTGACAGGTGCATGGTTTCGATCGCTATCAACCAATACAGCCTGATGTAAAGGGCGATTGAAAGAATGGAAAAGAGATTGGATTTCAATTTGCCTGTGTCCAGTCCTTTCTCTTTTGCATAGACTGCGGATGAAAAGATCAGGATGAGCAAAGCTCCGGCTATCAAATATATATACGTGTGGATTATTTCGCCTAAGAAATACTCATATCCGCCAATGGCAATTGCCTCCGCCAGTACTACATTAGGCATAACAAGAAGGTACGCAGCGGGAATGTATATCAGCACCTCCCGGCAGATATTTTTTATCTGTGTATTACTCACGCGTGATATTACGGCAAGGCTGATTAGGATAAGACTGTAAAGGCCCATTGCGGCTGGAAATCCTGCGCGCAGGAAACCCAGTAAGAATAGCGCCGGCGTTACAATCAGCAGCGCCACCGTTGAAATCAATAATTGGTTTTTATTAGTTATGTTCATGTTTAGCTCCTTATATATAAGTAGATAAGCAAATACTTATCCTTATTAATAAAAAAAGGGACTCCTGGATAATTCCGAGAATCCCAAATACCTAATCGTTATGTTCCTCGCATGCGCCCATATTGAGGCAGTGTGTAAATGCCATTTCGAACAATTCGTCAATATCGGCTTTGTAGGAACGCATGACACCTGTATTGATGCGGTAAAAGACCCGGAATCCTACTTTGTTAGAGTCAAGGATGCCGACATTTTTTAACACTTTGATATGCTGTGAGGTGGCTGGTTGAGTGACACCCAGTCTATTTGCCAGGTCTGCAACGCTGAGAGTGTCCTCAGGATTGGACGCCAGCATCCGGATTATCTTAAGCCTCATTGGATCACCAAGGGCCTTAAAGACTTCAGTCATCGTCCGAACAATATCTTTCATTGAAACACCTTAAGTATATAAGCAATTACTTAATATAGTACACGTTTTTTTTGTGGTGTCAAGTGCCAATTTGAATATCCTGTTTATCCTGCAACCGTGCTGATGTTGTCGGACCATGTGCCAACATATATTTGCATCATTAGGCGTTCAATAAGAACGAGCGAACAATTTAGCAAGGCGGATCTCTGGTTCGCTTGCCCTTATGATCAGAGCTAATCTTCTCTTATAAAAATACGGGCGTCACCTTTAGGAACTGTAAACTCCGTTCCCGATGCTCCCGTAGCAATATCAATATATGGAATATCTAAAGACAAAGTGATTGGCCCATCCACTGCTGCCGCGACAAAACCATTTGCAAAATCCCGAAGGGTGGCACTATTTTCTTGATAATATGGAGCGATGGGCTCACCAAGCATTACAGTGTAGTATTCGGGGAACCAATAATCCAGCACTCCGCCGTGGTCACGCGGCCCAAAATCATAAGCGAAATAGGTGTGGTCCATCAGCAGGCTGGCGACCAGCCCGGTGCGAAAACGAGACATATCTACTTCTCCGGTGTCATCCGTATCTACCGCATAGACGACAATATGCGGGGGGTTCGTGCTTTCAAGTGCCCTTTGGCCAGAAGCAAGCATCTTGTCCATGTTCAGACCGCAGAATGCCCCCAATGAGTTTTCCAGTAAATATCCGTTCAAGTACTGGGGAAAAGGTGAGCCCTCTGGAAAACCGCAGCCAGCGTTGGCGATGATCCATTTCTCTTCTGGAATACTATCGCGAAGCATGCTCAGTAATTGCTCCTGCCCGGAAACCCAGGCAGACGGGTCCAGGGGGATCGCTACGCCCTCCGACCACGAGCCATCACAGAAAGGGTAGGCGTCAAGCATGTCTATGATCACCCCATCGTGCTGCGGCTGGCTGGCGACCACAGCGTAATAGCTCAAAATCAGCTCCTGCCATCCGGGGTGCCGGGGATCCATCGCGTAGATTGCAGGATCATCCCATCCGGGAAAAGCACAGCGGTTGTCCAGGATACCATCGTTATTTTCATCGATCTTTAGGAACATGTCCTCCGTGATCTGCAAAGGTCCATCGGGATCGCCGCCGTTGGCCACAGTCACCAATAGGGCCTGCCACTCCGGGTCGCTGGACACCCAGTTAAGCGAGAGCCCGGCCAGCAGCTTGGCTGAAGGGTGGCGCTCTCGAATAACCGCTGCCTCACCCGGCTCAAACCATGCCGTCATCACAATGTCAAAGGCAGCGCTTTCGTGCTCGATCAGCTCGCCTTTCTTCGCCAACCACAGCCCCAGGCGCGGACTTCTGCTAACAGTGGTGCTATTGTCTTCTTTTGGCACAACCGGATTCTCTCTGCAACTGGTTGTGATGGGTAGAAACAGGATAAGCAGGAGCAGAACTAAGGACCGGAAATGTACTTGTAATTTGTTTATATATTGTGTGCTTATATCTTTGCTCATGATTTAAAAATTACCTTTTGTTGCCTAATGGGGGGTACAGGTTGTGTTGTTTCCCCGAGAGCACCTTGTTCATAATAACCATTTAATTGCGTGGATTATGTTATTGGCTCTTTGTCACGAAAACAGGAATATTCCAGCTACATACGGCAGCAAAACCAGCAGTGCCAGTGCGGTATGACCGCGCCGCGCCGTGTTGCGGCTGTCCCAGCTGAACAAGTAGACTGCCAGCGCAAATGCCAACAAGCCGCTGGTGAACAAGGTAATCACAGAACCCCAGGGTGAAAAATCGGCCGTCCTCCCCATTGCTAATCCATTGAAGGCGTTCATCGCCTGAGTGGCGGGCAGAAGCTGCGCGATTTTCCCGGCTGCTTCCGGCAGCATGCGGTAAGGAAGCATCAATCCTCCTACCACCATAGAGGGTAAGAAAACAAGCTGTGACCACATCACCGTCATGCGGGAACTGGGGGAAACAACCCCGATCAGCACACTGATACCCCCGCAGGCAATAGCCGTGCCAGCAAAGACCAGGATAAAATTGGGCCAATTCACCGGCTGAGGAGCGTCAAAGAGCAACGGCGCTGTGGCTGTAATGACTACGGCCACGATCAAGAGATGCAGCATGGTGGTTAAAGCCGGGATGACCAGGATTGAGATGGAGGGTATGCCGTTGATCTTATAGCTGCGGAAGATGCCGTTTTCTCTGGCATTCACCAATGGATCGGGTATACCCAGTAATGTGGCTGTCATTATGGCAAACACAACCATTGCCGGGATGGTATCTTCCCGAAAGGTGGGGTTGATCCCGCCCAGGACAAATCCCATCAACAGGTAAAAACCCAGCGGGAACAGATAGTTCATCAACAGCAGTGTCTTGTTGCGGATACCAGTGCGGAACTCAAAAGCGAAGTGGTTGATAAAAGCGTTCATTGTGCAGCTCCATTGGTGGTGATTTCAAGGAAACGGTCTTCCAGAGATGGCCGTTCCACGCGCAGGTCGATCAGAGAATCTCCATGGGTCTCAATGTGGGCAATAATGGCGGAAACCGTAGGACCGATATCCGTGCTGAAGTAGATGCTGTATTCATCTTTGACCGTTTGCTGACTCACGAACGGAAAGCTTGTGTCAGTGTTGGATAAGCTCGAGGACTGCGTACGCACGGAGACCTTGGTAAAGCCCGCACCTGTGGCGGTGATCTCCATCGGAGTGCCAATGGTGACGATCTTGCTGTTCAGCAGGATGGCCACCCGGTCTGACATTTCTTCAGCCTCAGCCATATCATGTGTGGCAAGGACGATCGTGGTGCCGTTAGATTGCAGTTCACGCATCATTTCGTGCAGCTCAACGCGGGTGGCAACGTCCAGCCCAGCGGTAGGTTCATCCAGGAAGAGCACTTGCGGATCGTGAGCTACCGCCAACGCCAATCCCAGCCGCTGCTGCTGCCCGGTAGAGAGTTTGTAAAACTGGTCTTTTCGCTTCTCACTCAATCCCAAACGTTCCAGAAGGTCGAAGCGAGGTTTTACGTCGTGATAGGCACAAAAGAAATTCATGGCTTCGTCGGGTGTGATGCTTTCTGGCAGCCCGGATGACTGCAGCTGCACACCGATCACATTGCGCAGCTTGCGGGGCTCACGCGCGGGGTCGATACCTGCCACTCGCAAAGAACCACCATTTGGAGCGCGCAGGCCTTCTAAGCTCTCCAGCGTGCTGGTCTTCCCGGCGCCGTTGGGGCCGAGCAGGCCAAATATTTCACCCTGCTTCACGTCGAAACTGATCTTGTCCACAGCGACGAAATCGCCGTAGGTTTTACGGAAGTCTTTTACTTCGATTATTGAATTTTTCATTGCTTATATCATCCTCGCTTATGTAAGCATTTGTGGTTGGGTGTTTCCTTGAGTAGTGACAAACTTCCTTTTTTTTCTATTTTATAATACCAGTTGTGCCTTGGGTGGTTGGTTTGCACTTGTTTATTGCATTATCGTAATTTCAAATAAATAGCGCTATTTTTCTATAGTCTCGGTTAATCCCAATACCGTTTTGATACCTGGCATGACCAATTGTTGAAAGATTTCATCCATACGCTCTGGCGTATAAGGCATCTTGTTTTCGAGCCACCACTTGAGCATGATCAGTAAAGCACCTGCCATAGAGCAGGACAGAATTGGCAGCGGGATTGAGGGGGGGTGTCTTCCTGTAAGGAGAAGTGTAAGGCGATCCTCGATTTTTTTGCTTAGAGCAGCAAGTCCCTCCTTTGTCAGCAAATCAAAACCTGATCCCCAGATCAATGTCCGGTAAACTTCATAATGCTCCTGAGCATGGTGAAACAGCACTGATGTATCAAACGGGCACTGATCTTTCTCGCTTATAACAATCGTTTGGACAAGCATATCCAGGATACGCTCAAAACCACTTTTCAATAGATCATCCTTGTTCTGGTAATGGGCATAGAAAGTGGCTCTTCCAATGTTGGCCTGGTCAACAATATTTTGTATGGTGATCTGGTCGTAATGCTTGGCAGACAACAACTCGATCAGGGCATGGATTAATGCCAGGCGAGTGCGCTGAGAGCGGCGATCTTGCCCTGGTTTTGTCATAAAGGTGACTCATTTTCGTACATATCACTTCTTTTGTCTATTACGGGACATTATAACTTGAATGTAGATTGACGATAGGGCATTTGGCATGGACAATGATGGCAACATAATTAATCTGCCTCTTGACAGGAATTATTTTTCAAGGAGAGAATTGAATGAACGAATACAAATCACTGTTTCAAACCAAACGCATTGATACGTCTTTGGAATTTATTATTTACCTGATCTTGCCGCGGTTGCTGGCAAAAAATTATAGGAGTTTTTCATGATACTAACGAATGAATGGTGGGCGGTTCTCCAGAACTATAGCCTGAGCATATTTCCTGCGCAGATCATATTCTATCTGTTAGTAGTTGCCGTGCTGGTGGTTTTTTTCACCCAAAAAGAGAAGATTGCAAACCGTGTGATAAAAGGCAGTTTTGTATTATTTTTTGGCTGGATAGGCATCGTTTTCTTTTTGCTGCTTGGGCAAGAATTGCCAGTTCACAATGCACAGGTTTTCCTGTTCTTGTCACTATCTGTATTGTTTGCTGTAGATTTCTTCACTAATACCTATCAGTTCAATATGCCGCGAGCTGGTTGGCGGAAAACGCTTATGATGATTGGCTTTGGACTGGTGCTGGCTTATCCGTTATTCGGAGTTTTGCTGGAACGCCCGGCGTCCCACTTGATCATCCCTGGGACTTTTCCCTGCCCTACCGTTGGGCTGGCACTGATCTTCATGGCAACAACGTTTCCGGCTAAAAATCGATTGCTGTTTCTCATCACGCAGGGATTATTATTGCTGTGGGCTGTCCCCTTCCCGATCATGATTCAGATACCACAATTTGGAGTGTATGAAGATTCCATAATGCTGTTGATGGGTCTCTATAGTTTGGGAATGTTGATTAGAAACTGGAAGCTCATCGAGCGTGTAAATTAGCAGATACGATAATTGGTTCACTATAGCTTTACTGACTAGAATAATTGGAGGTTGAAAGATGTCATTGGTACCAGAATTTCAAATTGATCTTTGGAATGCGTGGTGGTTTGTAGCTTTCTACGCGTTATTGAATATCACATTGGTTACAGCATTTCCTAAGGATTTTGCCAAGAAGGTATTTAGCGTACCCGAGTTTAAATCTAAAAAAGAGCGAGTGTTTGCTTTCCTCAATTTTTTGCTTTATTTCAGCGTTATGAGTTGTTGTATGTTTTTACCCCTAAAACTGGATACACAATGGTTTTATGCAGGATTGGCGGTTTTTACGATGGGCATAATCCTCTACACTACGGCAATGATCAACTACGCCAATACACTTCCAGGCAACCCTGTAATTAAAGGGATATATCGCGTTTCAAGGCATCCGATGCAAGTGACAGCCATTATCATCTGGATTGGTGCTGGTATTGCCACAGCGTCGTGGCTCATAATCGCGGCATGTGTTGCTCAGGGCATTCTATCTTATCCCTCGATGGTGGCACAGGAGCGATTTTGTATCGAGAGGTATGGAGAGCCGTATCGTGATTATATGAAAACATCACCTAGGTATTTTTTGTTTTTCTAATGTCGTAATACGCAAAGTATCGTGGCCCAAGAGGGCGCAGAGTGGCAGAATTGTTGTATTTCCCTTAAACAAAAAACGCCCGCCGGGCGAGTTTGTCTCAGTACCCCCAAGGGGAATCGAACCCCTGTTTTAGCCTTGAGAGGGCTATGTCCTGGACCGCTAGACGATGGGGGCGGGCAGACAGAAATTTTAGCACGCGCCCTATACCCTGTCAATTGTGCGGTCTCATCATGTGTTGTGCACAGCGGCCAATATTCTTCTAATCACATTCAAATAAGATGGACGCGTTCTGGTCTTGCGGTCTGCGCTGGTCCTGGCTGGTTTGAGGTCGGGTGCTGAATTCCTCAACAACCTGGCAGGAAGAACGCAGCCATTCCTTGACCATTCGGTCTTTTTCTTGTTCGATATTCTGATAATAGATATAGCGCAGATCGCCCGCTTCGACCAGCTCACGCAGGCCATCCACGTCAATGACCGGATCGCTCCCGGTAAACCCTCCCATATACAATACTGGGCGGTCGGTCGCAAGGATGAATGGGGCGCCTGTATTGGCATTTGGAACAGCAGCCAGATATTCTGTATCCTCGGTGTTCGCTATCAAGAAATCAAGCAAAGCGTTCTGGTGGGGATTACCTTGATTTTCATTTGGCGGGCGCATCTGGCTGGTGCTTTCTCCCGCGTAGGCGGAAGGCAGCCCTGTGTGGGGATTACCGATCAACACTGTTTGTACTGACCACCACAGTGGGATCAGCAGTACAGATATGAAGAGCAGGGCTGATAATATCTGTGCGATTCGCAGTTTTTTTGCGAACAGCAGCACAATCGCGCAGATGATAAACATCCCGATTGGCAGGAAAAACAGAGCGGTGAAGGTGATGAATTCTAACGCGAGATAGACCTGGAAGATAAGCGTCAGAAGAAGCGCGAATACCAACGCGCCTTTTTTCCATTGGACACCACCACTTCCCAGGTCTGTAAACCAGGATAAACCAGCGCCAACCAGCGCGGACAGCGGCGGTGCGAGCATGATCATATAATACGCGTGGAAAAAGTCTGCCATGCTGAAGAAGATCAGGCAGGTCAACATCCATCCTCCCCACAGAATGATGCCTTTGTGGGTTGAAGACATATTCTCGAGGGACATGGGCGCGGAGAATGCGAGCATTACCATGCCGAACAGTGCGAAGGGAAGCAGCCAGCTCATCTCTTTGGCTAATGGCGCCTGGAATAAGCGGAAAATTCCCGGCGAACCAGTTTCTTTACTGAAAGGATTTCCACCGGTCGGCTGAGGTGGACGTGCGCCTTGAGGCGGCTGGTTTGTTGGCGGCTGGCCCCCCATTTGGAGCCGGAGGATTCTGCGGAGGCATCGCGTTCTGAGAAAAATTAGCGGGGGGCTTCCGGGAACCATCAACGTTCTGCGGGGGATACCCGCTTCGGTTTTTTCCAAACAATCGCGACAGCCCGTTGTGCCCAAGGATGAGCTCCATGACAGTATTATTTTCACTGCTGCCCACATAGGGGCGTGCTTCAACTGGTGTCAGATCAACGACCAGCGCCCATGACAGCGATACTACCAGGATTACAAGCAGTGCGGTACTGATATATAAGATCCTCTTGCCCCAACCGATCTTCGCGGCAAGCAAGAAAAGCAGCAGAAACGCTGGAAGAACCAGATATGACTGCAGCATTTTTATGTTAAAACCCAGCCCAACTAGCACTGATCCAATAAGTAGATATCGCAGCTTTCCTGTATCTGTTGCTTGAATGAATGCCCAGGCAGCTAACAAAAGAGTAAAAACCAGCATGCCGTCGATGGTATTGTTGCGGTCAGCAGCGAGAACGATGGGCGTAATTACGTAAACGGCTCCGCTGGTAATGCCTGCCAAAGATCCGAAATATTTCTTGACCAAATGAAAAAGTACAGGGATAGAAAAAACACCAGCGAGGATGTTTGGCAAAGATACCGCAAAACCATTCACACCGAAAATGTATGCGGACAGTGCTTCGATCCACAATCCAAGCGGAGGTTTATCCACGGTAACTGACCCCCCGGGTTCAGCAGCTGCGAAGAAAAAATTATCCCACGACTGGAGCATGCTTTTCACTGCGGCTGTATAGTAGAGGTTGCCATCCCCGATTGCACCAATGTTTACCAAATGCAGCAGCAGGGAAACTCCCATTAATAAAGAAATGATCAACCAGGCAGGTGTAATATGCCAGAATAGTTTTCCATCTAGCCAGGGTTGCGATTGTGATTGAGAGGATGTGTTTTCTTTTTTCATTCTATTTTCCTTTGATGCCGGGGCTTTTCTCTGATGGATTGAACGTCCAGCGGCGGTTAGCCAGATAATTCCAAAACAGGACAACGATTGTCGCGAATGCTTTGGCTGGCAAATAACCCAATCCCGGCATGCCTAAAATTTTTCCCATGGGGATTTCTAATACAAGGACAATGGCTGTGTTCAAGCCCAATCCAACTAAGCTGATGATCGTGAATTGTAAAAATTGTTTCAGGGAGGACTTCCGACTTCTTTCATTGAAGGTCCAATGACTATTCCAATAATAATTATTGACCAATCCTGCTGAAAAGGATAAAGTATTTGCGATCAATGTTTGCCAATGATAGCTTTTAAGTAAAATCAAGATCAGATAATCGATTAAAGTGCCGGATGCACCAACAATGAGAAATTTTATGAGCTGCGGGGTGAATAAGTCCTTGAAATACTGTTTGGCTCTGGTCATGCTTTAAGTGTAGGTGTATATAAGCGCTTATGGAAGTGCATCCGATCATTTTTCTCATTAAAAACCCATGCAGGTTTAATAAGCGATCCATGACTGTTGTCATGGGTATTTGCAGCAGAATGGTGATTACTTGCACATGGCGGGGAAGCGTGGGCATGATAATATGGTTTTATGCAGAACATGAAAGACACAAGCGAAGAAGTCGTTATCTTACGCTATGCGGGATGGATGTGGTTGGCGTATATTTTAGCGTTGATGATAGTTGATTTTTCTGTTTTCAGGATAAGTCCCCGACCGCGGCTTTTCTCTTATTACATTGCCAACAGTGCGGCGGCAGCGCTTTTTATCATCCTTGCATATTGGAAGTGGGGATTTCATAAACTAGGTAGAGGGATGGTTGTAGGGTTGATCTTGTTAATCTCTGTACTGCCGATCGTGGTGAATCATTTCATTGTGCCGCGGATGCCTCCAGGCCCGATGGCAAATGCTGAGGGGATGGCGCTGCGCCTGCTTCCGGTGCTTTTTATTGGTTTGGTGCTGACTGCATGGCAGTATCGGTTTGTTGAAACCGTCCTTTACACCATTGGAATTGCCTTCTTAGAGATGATGATCGTGTTCGTACTGGTTAAAGGCCGTATTCAGGCGCTGCAGCTTTTCGCGCTGATCAACCTGGTGAGGACAGCCAGTTTTTTGGCGATTGGGTTCTTCATAACTCGCATGATGGCTCTTATCCACCAGCAGCAGCACAATTTACGTTCGACGAATGCGCAGTTAACTCAATACACGCATGTGTTAGAAGACCTTACTGTCAGCCGGGAACGAAACCGAATGGCGCGTGAACTGCATGATACCCTGGCGCATTCATTAACTGCTCTGTCAGTCCAACTGGAAACGGTTAAAGCGTATTGGATGATTGATCCAAAAAAAGCACAGCAGCTATTAGATCGATCGCTGGAAATCACCCGCGAAGGAACGGAAGAAACTCGCCGTGCGTTGAAATCGCTGCGTGCCAGTCCACTGGAAGATCTGGGTTTTTGTTTGGCGGTCAAACAGCTTGTGTTTTCTGCAGCGGATCGGACTGGATTGGAAACTGTTGTGCGTATTCCTGATGAGATTAATCTGCTCTCAAAAGATGACCAACAGGTGGTGTACCGAATCGTGCAGGAAGCAATTGAGAATGTGATCAACCACGCTGATGCATCGCAAATTGTGATATCAATGGAAGAAGATGAAAGTGAATTTGAAATGTCCATCAGAGATGATGGGATTGGATGTGAAGAAGAGATAAAAGCAGACGGATTCGGTATTTTAGGCATGCGGGAACGTGCCAATCTGATTGGTGGTGAACTAGAGATCCACTCTAATAAAGGGAAGGGTTGCACAGTGCTTTTCCGCCTGAATAGGAGTAATTATGAGAATACTCATATGTGATGATCAGGCATTGGTTCGGGAGGGGCTTGAATTGCTCCTTAACCTGGATCCAGACATTGAAGTTGTTGGCATCGCGGAAAACGGGAAAGATGCGGTGGATCTGGTCGGAAAACATAAACCGGATATTGTTCTCATGGATCTAAAAATGCCCGTGATGAACGGGATAGAAGCAACACGGATGATTAGGACCGCATTCCCTGAGATAAAAGTTTTAGTTTTAACCACGTATGATCACGATGAATGGTTGTTTGACGCGATCCGTGCAGGCGCTTCTGGATACCTCTTGAAGGATGCCCAGCGTGAGGATATCACCAATGCGATCAAGGGAACTTTTCAGGGGGAGACATTCATTGACCCAAAAGTTGCCGGTAAAGTATTAAAGCGAACAGCAGGCAGACAGGTTTATTCGCCATTAGAAATAACATCCAAATTAACAAAGCGCGAACTGGATGTGCTGCGATTGGTCGCGAAAGGACTTTCCAACACAGATATCGCGGAGAAACTACACCTTTCTAAGGGTACTATCCGCAATCATGTGAGTGCCATTTTCACGAAACTTCAAGTTAACGATCGTACTCAGGCGGCAATTCTTGCGATACAGCATGGCCTGGATCGATAATTTATGTGGTTTTTCTTAAACATTGCGGTTAATATAACTCTTATTGACTTCTTTATAGTGGCATGATAATATCAAACCATCATTAGAATAAATATCTCAGAACATTAACAATCTGCGAGAAAGGAATTTACATGAAAACAACCGCACTTATTTTTCGTATTTTAGGTCTTATTTTGTTCGCAATTGCCGGCTATTATTTAGGAGATTTCCTCGTTGAAATTACAGATAGTAATCTAGATCCTCTTCCTTACACAATTGGTGGAGCTGCTATCTTAGCAGTATTTGGATTTCTCATAATGCCGCACATCACCCTATATCCCATTTTGAAGGCCCGTTCTTACCTTACCAAGGTATCTGGAGCGACGCTCTTATCTGCCATGATCGGCTTAATTGTTGGTTTGATCATTGCGGCTCTTGCTTCTATTACTATGTCCTCATTACCCGATCCATTCAAAAGTATATTGCCCTTCATTGCGGCAGTCCTTTTTGGATATTTAGGTATCGCGATTGGTGTTAGCCGCCTGGGAGAATTCCGAGACATGTTTTCGTTTATTCGACGGGGATCAAAATCTTCTTCTGATACCGGCGGCAGAAAATGGAGCAGGGAACAATCCATTCTGATAGATACAAGCGTGATTATTGATGGGCGCATTGTAGATATAGCCAAAACCGGGTTTTTACCAGGAAATTTAATCATCCCGCGTTTTGTGTTGAATGAGCTGCAATATATCGCGGATTCAGCAGAAAGTTTACGCCGCCAGCGCGGCCGGCGAGGGATGGAAGTTTTAGCTGAATTGCAGAAGGATCGAGCGATTAAAACGACTATTGCTGATATCGATGTGGAGGGTGTCAGAGAAGTGGATGAAAAATTGGTTTTGTTAGGCAAGCAGATGAAGGCACCTATCCTGACGAATGATTTTAACTTGAACAGGGTGGCGGAATTACAGGGTGTCAATGTATTAAATATCAATGAATTGGCTAATGCTGTAAAATCCATCCTTCTTCCGGGTGAAGGTTTAGTGGTGCGGGTTATCCAGGAGGGGAAAGAACTTGGACAGGGAGTTGGTTATCTTGATGATGGTACTATGGTCGTTGTGGAAGACGGAAAAAATTACATTGGGAAAGAGATTGAAGTTTCAGTAACCAAAGTACTTCAGACTGCTGCTGGAAGAATGATATTTTCAAAGCCTGGTGGAAAGCATAAGAACAATAATAATCACAAATAAGAAGTAAAAGGAGCGACCGTATGGGATTGCAGGTTTATAACACACTCTCACGCAAGAAAGAAACCTTTGAGACAATTGAACCGAACAAAGTGCGTATGTATGTGTGTGGTCCTACGGTGTACAACAAGGCACATGTGGGGCATGCCATGTCTGCGCTTGTATTTGACGTTATTCGGCGGTATTTGCAGTACCGGGGATATGATGTGCGCCATGTGATGAACTATACCGATGTGGACGATAAGATCATTAAACGTGCCAATTCCTTGAACACGGATCCATTCAAGCTAGCCCAGACGTATATCGACCAATTTGACGCTCATCTTGCCGATCTGAACATTCTCCCTGCAACCCTTAACCCGCGTGCGACCACCGAGATGGAACATATCCTTGAAATGATCGCTGGTTTGATCGAAAAAGGGTATGCCTACCCAAAAGAAGGAGATGTATATTTCAGGGTTAGAAAACTAAAGGGATATGGAAAATTATCAGGACGGAAACTGGATGATATGCAGGCTGGCGCCCGCATTGGGGTGGATGAAAGAAAAGAAGATCCGATGGATTTTGCATTGTGGAAGGTGGCAAAACCTGACGAACCATCTTGGAAAAGCCCCTGGGGGATGGGTCGTCCGGGATGGCATATCGAATGTTCGGCGATGAGTGCGAATCACCTGGGAGAACAGATTGATATTCACGGCGGGGGAAATGACCTTATATTTCCGCATCATGAAAATGAAATTGCCCAATCGGAAGCGTTGACTGGAAAACAATTCTCTCGCTATTGGATCCACAACGGTATGCTGCAGTTAAGTGGGGAAAAGATGTCCAAGTCAGTCGGTAATCTTGTCTCAATCGAGGAGTTCCTTTCCAAGCATAAAGGGGATGCACTGCGTATGATGGTTTTGAACTCAGGATATCGCAATCCGCTTACTTTCAATGAAGAGGTGATCGGACAGGCTGAAAAAGCATTAGAACGTTTGGAGTCAGCATTAAAACCAGCACTGGCGGAAGCTGCCGGGTTGGCCGAAAAAGAAAAAAAGACAGTTGCTGCACAGATGGAAAAAACAGTGGCTGGCTTTGAACAGGCAATGGATGATGATTTTAACAGCGCGGGCGGATTAGGCAATCTGTTTGAATTGGTGCGGGTGATTAATCATGCTCGTGCGGACGGTGCCTCAGACGAAGACTTGTTGGATGCTCAGAAAATGCTGAAAATATTAACGAGTGTATTGGGTTTAACACTCGGGGCTCGTGAAGGAGCGCACCCTGCAGATGCTTTTGTTGATCTCCTGATTGATGTTCGCTCAGAGGTCCGCGAAAGTAAAATGTGGGTGCTTTCAGATACTATCCGCGATAAACTGGCTGCCCTGGGGGTGCTGGTGGAAGATTCAAAGTCAGGCAGCTCCTGGACATGGAAATGAAAGAATGGATAACAGGTAGAAATCCAGTATATGAATGCCTGCGTGTTGAACGCAGGCATTTTTTCAGATTGCTTGTCAATAAAAGCTCAAATGTTAAAGGGAGGATAGAGGAAATATTAAAAATTGCAAGGAGAAAGCAGATTAGCGTTGAAGCAGTAGATAAAAATGTTCTTTCAAAAATTGCGGAGCATCATCAGGGGATAGCTCTGGAAGCTAGTGGATATCCATATACTGATATTAATGCAATCCTCGATCGGGTTGAGCAATCAAAAAAACCAATGTTTATTCTCGTAATTGACCAGATACAGGATGTGCAGAATTTAGGAACATTGCTCCGCAGTGCGGAAATATTTGGTGTGCATGGAATGATAATACCTGCCCGGCGGGCAGCAGGAATCACGCCTGCCGTGGTGAATGCTTCTTCCGGTGCCAGTGAACACCTTCTGATTACACAAATGAATATTAGTCAGGCCATAGATGAGCTTAAGCAGAAGGGTGCCTGGGTGGTTGGTTTAGACATGGATGATTCCGCGGAATCTCTTGAGGAGATCAACATGGATGGACCATTAGCGGTTGTTGTCGGCAGTGAAGGGCACGGTCTGCGGAGACTTGTACGGGAAAAATGTGACCATATTGCGTTTATTCCAATGATGGGGAAAGTTGCTTCGTTGAATGCTGCCGTCGCTGGTTCGATTGCTCTGTACAGGGCGGCAGTTACTCGAAAAAATTAGCTTTTATTTCGTTTAAGCCAAAAGTTCTTTCCACTTATATGTATTGGATCAGAAAACTGCGAATGAGTTATTGGATAAATTGAAAACCCGGTTTTTGAAAAAGGGCTATTTTTTTGAAGATTTAAGCAGCTGAACATAGCCAAAATAGTGGGGGTGTTTTTGGAAATCATCAAACCCATTTTCTTTTAAGGTGGATTGCCAATCTCGTAGAACAAAGTCTGTTGCCAGTGGGCATTCCATTTTAAATATCCTCTGTACCAGCCAAGGAGACACCGCAGGGTCACACTCGTTGTAATCCAGAATGATGAATTTTCCACCAGAACGTAAGGCACGGCGAGCATTGGAAATGATCTTGAGCCGATCCTCCTGGATAAACCCATGCAGAACAAAGGAGATGAAAACTTTATCAAATTCATCCTTGTAAGGCAGCGGTTCGTCTATTCTCTGCTTTTTAAAAGTAATATTCGGAAAATTCCTGAAATTGTGATGTGCTTGTTCTAACATTTCCTCGCCGATATCCAATCCAAGAATTTTTCCTTGATCAGAAAGGTATTTTTGCATCAAGGAAGCGTTTCGGCCGGTTCCTGAACCCAGTATCAGAATATGGTCTTCTTGGCTAATGCTCATTTCTTTGATAGCCCGGCGAATGAAAAAGGGATACGTTCCCCCTGTGATTAGATTCATCATTAAATCATAATTACGCGCTTCAAATCCGGTTACTTCAACTTTTGAATCAGACCGGTCATATTGTCTTTCCATAATTTCTCCTTATTCGGTTGTTCATTCGCGGTAGAGTGGTTAGATAATTAATTTGCTGTTGGTCGTCAGGATCCAAATATCGATTGTCCACTTTGGATCACCCAAAATATCCATATTCCAATCATAATTAAACCAATTCCGAACCGAACTGCGATTGCGCTAACGCATCCAAGTGCCATTTCCTTGGAGGATCGAGCAGCTTTCCGCCAATCTTTTAGGCGTATGATCTCCACGGTCATCAGGACAATCAGAGCAGCGATCAATCCACCGAAGGGTGGAAAGAGGATGCTGAATATAAACGCGGCTCCTGTAGAGAGAAAAATGCTTAGCCAGGAAGCCCCGCTTTTTTTTGCCTTAGTGCCCATCATGAACTGATCAACCACATTACCAATCAGCATTAATACGGTAATTAAAATAAACAGAATGCTGGGTACAGTGGTAAACCCGGTTAGAAGGCCGTAGATTAGTGCGCTTATCCAAATGATGGTCAATCCTGGGATAATGACGGCCAATAAACTTATCAACCCTGCAATCATCGTGAAAAGAATAACGATCTGGGCTGCGACAAGCATGGATGGGGATAATCCAATACCAGTGGAAAATGATTCAAGGCCGGGTAATGAACAAGCACTTAATGAGGTCAATAGAAAAATGCTTAGGAATCCTCTAAGTTCTATGTTATTTTTTCTCATTTCTAATGATCTCTAGTCCACCCATCCAGGGTTTGAGCACATCGGGGACGCGGATGCTGCCGTCTGGTTGTTGATAGGTTTCCATCACGCCGATCAGCGTGCGGGGCATTCCCAATCCTGACCCGTTAAGGGTATGGACAAAATCTTTATGCCCGTTCTCGTCTTTATATTTTATATTCGCGCGGCGTGCTTGGAAATCCGTTACATTAGAAACGGATGATACCTCCAGCCACTCATCGCATCCAGGTGCCCAAACTTCCACATCATAGGATATCGCTGAGTTAAATCCCATATCACCGGTACATAATTGCACAACTCTGTGTGTCAGGCCAAGCTCTTTGCATGTTTGTTCTGCGTCACCAAGCATTTTGTCGAGCTCCAGCTTAGAATCTTCCGGTTTGCTGTAAATATACATCTCAACTTTATCAAATTGATGACCCCGTTTGATTCCCCGAACGTCTCTGCCTGCGCTCATTTTTTCCCTGCGGAAGCAGGGCGTATAGGCAGTGTAACGTTGTGGAAGTTTTTCAAATTCTATAAAATCATTCATGTGAATGCCGGTCAACGGAACTTCAGCGGTTGGCACCATCCACAAGTCTTCTTCATGATCGCGGTAGAGATTATCTGCGAACTTGGGAAGCTGCCCGGACGCAAAAAGGGTTTGGCCTTTAACCATGAAAGGCGTATATTTCTCAAGATATCCCTGCCGTCGATGTAGGTCCAGCATCCAGGCAATCAATGCGCGCTGAAGCTGCGCGCCTGCACCACTCAGCACGTAAAAACGTGAGCCGGTAATCTTCACACCTTGTTCGAAATTCATGATGCCTAGGTTGGGGCCTAATTCCCAATGCGGGAGAGGTTTAAAATCATATGTGGGTTTTTCACCGACCTGCCGCACTACTTTATTTTCCGTTTCATCTTTTCCCAATGGAACAGAATCATCCAGAATATTGGGTATTATTGCGATAAGGTTATTAAGGGAGATTTCAATTTCTTTGACTTTTGCATCGAGAGCAGCGATCTTTTCCCCGACCACCCGCATTTCTGCAATCTTTTGCTCCCTCTCCGTCTTATCTTTTATTTTACTGATCTCTTTTGAAACCTTATTGCGTTCGGCTTTCAGGACTTCAGTTTCAGTTAGAACTACACGCCATTTTTCATCAAGCTCAGCAAGCTGATCAACTACTGATGGGTCCATCTGTCGCTTTTCGAGCGATTTTTTAATAATTTCAGGTTTCTCACGCACAATATTAATATCGATCATCTCTACCTCTTCTTTGTTTAAATAAAACTTCCCTCTCTAGACAGGACGAGAGGGGTTTCCCGTGGTGCCACCTGTATTTACCGTTGAAAAACGGCCTTGTTCCTGCGGTAACGGATGCTCCGGTCTGCTTACGGCGGTTTCTCAACCCCTTCACAGACAGCTGCCCTTCTGGGCGCCGGATTGGAATTCCGGGCTGGCCTTTATGCTTCGATTATACCGATTCGTGTTTGGGTGTCAAGTTAATGGGTGATTATCCTTTGATAGGTTTGTCTGGCAGATAAATAACGCCCTCTTCTTTATCACCTTTGTGGATTACTTTGTCTGGCTGCGTACCGCTTAAAAAAGCGGTATATGCAGCGATTAAGGCGTTCAATTCACTAGCAGAATAAACCCGATCCAAAGGAAGTTGGTTGTTCAGCAAACGGTGGCGTGTGATCTCTTCAAAGAAGCACATCGCGTCTGGAACAGGCAGCCCGGCCAGGAAAAGAACTACCTGCCGCTGAAGACATCCCTCGAGCGTACCCTCTTTTAGAGGAGGGTGACCGAGGAGATTCCAAAAGGCAGCTTCTCCCTGGCATTCGAGGAATTGTTTTTCCGCTACAAGATTGGGGTAGAGCTGATATCCCAATTTATCCAGTTCCTCAAATAAATGAAAGCCTAGTTTCATCCAGCGGGGGCTTTTTTTCTTTGTATTAGGAGTGCGTGGGACGTTAATCCCGCGCTCTAACAATTCATATTCGACTAATCGCAGGTTCACCCATCTTCCCAGATGTGAATTTGGGGAAAGTGTTTTCCTGATCTTTTCCCTTTTCAGTAAACCTTTATTTGTTTTCATGGGAGAGTTGATGGCGGCTAACGCGTTCGATTGCCCGGCTAGGAAAGCGTACACATCATTAATTTTCCCGTGGCCGAGAGAACGAATGACCATTTCTTCATCAATCGCAACATAAGTAAAGGGGTGTACCCGGTCAGGGCTGACTTCTACACCGATAAAGGTAGTGAATTGGATCGACATATTCAACATAAGTTTAGAATTAATTGGTGAAGAAAGCAAATGGATAATTGCAGAAATGTGTGGGATATAATTCGACGGGAGGGATAAGGCAAATATAATGGACGAATCAATTCTCATCCGAAATGCAAAAAAAGGCGAGATGGATGCATTTAACCATTTGGTATTGACCTATCAAGAACAAGTTTTCAACCTGACGTATCGGATGTTAAATGATGAAATGGCTGCCGAGGATGCAGCCCAGAACACTTTCATCAATGCTTTCCAGCATATCAAGTCATTTCG
>Ga0255406_1004_pt1 | contig 28553 bp, 32 predicted proteins | sample ANMaggSeSYBR01F8_FD_182124 | JGI IMG/M metagenome (GOLD analysis project Ga0255406, IMG submission 182124) | Sediment cell enrichment communities from methane seep in Santa Monica Basin, California, United Staets - ANME aggregate JGI... | ecosystem: Environmental > Aquatic > Marine > Cold seeps >...
TGCTGGTACCGGTATGAGCGCCAAGAACAAACGAGATTTGCCCGGTTGGCAGCCAATCACAATTGAAGGCATCATCAACCTTATCTTTTAGTGTTTGCGCGCCCTTTGGATTGCCGGTATGGACCACCAGAACCCGCATTTTCTCTTCGGGGGAGATAGCATTCCCCATGATCTTTACCAACCCGTCTATCGCTTTATTAAATGAACGCGCCTGCCCTTCCTGGGTATAGTTGCCAAGTTCCTTATGCACACCGATCAATGGTTTAATGTTCAGAACTGAAGCGATCAAACCTTTCATATGGCTGATACGCCCGCCGTGAATCAGGTACTTCAAATCTTTCAATGTATATAAGGTTGTGGTAGCTGCCGCAACCTCTTTCAATTTCGCCAGGATCTTCTCTTTTGACCATCCCAATTTCATTCCTTTAACAGCCGCCCACACCTGCCATCCTGCCGCTGCAGAAAGAGTCTTTGTATCCACGATTGTGATGTTGGCTTCTGGCACCATTTTTACAGCCGCCAGCGCCGAATTGACCGTGCCGCTCAACCCTGAACTTATGTGAATCGAGAGGATGTCTTTGTCTTCTTTCGCAATCTCACGATATACTTTCGCGAATTCACCCGCTGAAGGCTGCGAAGTCACCGGCAGCACATCGCTTTTTTCTAATTCTACGTAAAACTCATCTGGTGTAATGCCAATCCCATCTTGAAAACTTGTTTCACCCAGATTCACTCTCAATGGAACAATTGTTATATTGGCATCGGTTTCGCTATCACGCAGTAACCCCGTATCAGTCGCGCTGTCCGTTACTATTCTCATCGTATCTCTCCTTTTATATCCACTGCTTATTATATCCTGTGATTATCTATCAGACAGTACGGAATCTGTAAATAATTCAGGCAGGCAATTCATACACTCTGATTCTTCATAAATATGGTGATTACAGGGAAGGATATTTTTTGATTATTACCCTGCGTCTTTTTCTTCATACGGTCTGGCAAAACGATCCTTATAGGCATTATTTTTCTTAAGCTGTATGTCCCAGTACAGCCGCATAAATGGCATTTTCGCTGCTAATTTCATCAGGGGGATCAAAATGGGAGAATATCGCTCTCGGGAAGAAAACGCGTTTACTGTATCCTGATCAAATCCGCCCTGTGCCCCCAGTTGGTGCCCGAGGTCATTCAGGGCAGAAAATAATTTCTTATTCATCTTTTCTGGCTGGAGGCGCACGCCTTCACATCCGCCCCGGACCAGCGTCCCCAGGTAAGGGCTGTTCAATCGATCAGCAAGCGCGGCAAGGTACTGTTCCACATAACGCGAATGAGCTGATTCCGGGAAGCCGGACTGCACCATAAATGCGATCGGTGGGTTGCTCTCCCGCTTCGTGAGCGGCTCTAATGCTTCAACAAATTCTTTCACGATCCCCGGCATACCATCCGTATATAAAGGAAAGCCGATCAACACACATTCCGCTTCAGCAAACCTTTTGGCAAATGCACCTTTATCTTTTATCTTATACAAATGAGATATTTCCGCTGTATTTCCAGTGATAGAAGTAAAACCACCCATCAGGTGGCCAAGCATGACAGGGGTATTTCCTCTTTTTCCCCGCGGCGATCCGTTGAATACGGTCAATTTGCTCATTTTTCCAACCCGGGCATTCTCAATCCGCCGTAAAATTGGCTCAGCAGCAAAATGCTCGTTTTCCGCGTTTTCAATCCGCGCCGCTGTTTTCTTAACAGGTTCCTCTGTTGTAACTGCGAATGCCAGCCGGCTCTTGGTGTTTAAAGCCGTGCGAGCGAAGATCTGGTTCACGATCGAGATATTTACTTTGGTATCCGCGCTTTCCGGCTGGAGGAGCAGCCCAAAGAGCGGGTATCGCTCATAACGGGGTAAATGGTGAGTTTCTCCCTGCACAATCTGAAAGTATGGATGGATCAGAGGGATCGTGCGGTCCATTTTCTTCTTCAAAATGGAGGTGGGAAATCCCATCACGAGCGGTGATGCCCACAACACAAAATCAGAATTGATCACAGCGTGGTTAATTTCCCGCGAATCATCATCAAACACGCACACGCCGGGCGTTTTCATCCAGCATGTGAAGCATCCCACGCAGTGATGGATGTCATCATCTTTTAAAACGAAATGGATTACTTCGTGGTTGTTTTCCTTTAGTGCTGAAGTCAGGTCGCTCAAATATGCACTCCAGCTTTTAGGTGTGTTTTCCAACGCGCCATCTAAAATGACAATCTTCATATTCTTCTCCCGAATCCTTGGCAATCAAATCGCAATAATTTCATTATATAATCATATACGAAGAATAATTTATAAAAGATTCAGGCTTATTAAAAGGAGTGTCATGTGCGGACGATTCACGATCACGCTTGAACCTGCTTTTTTTCAGCAAGAATTGGACCTTGGCAAAGTGCCCTCCGAATGGACGCCGCGTTATAACATCGCTCCCTCTCAGGATATTCCAGTCGTCACCAACCCTGCCGCACGGGATATAGAAATTTTCCGTTGGGGGCTGATTCCGCATTGGGCCAAAGACCCCGCCATCGGTTCACGGATGATCAACGCCCGCTCTGAGACCATCCAGGAGAAGCTCTCTTTTCAGAACGCCTTCAAACAGCACCGCTGCCTGATCTTGGCAGATGGGTTCTATGAATGGCAAAAATCTTCCCAACGGGGCGGACCCAGAGCGCCCACCTACTTCCAGCTCGCGGATGGTGCGCCTTTTACATTTGCCGGCATCTGGGAGGCCTGGCACTCACCCGAAGGGGAAACTGTCCGCACCTGCACAATCATCACCTGCGCGCCGAACGATCTTGTCGCGCGTGTGCATAAACGCATGCCCGTCATCCTTGATAAGACCACCTGCTGGGACTGGCTTGCGGATCAGCCCGCGGATGCCCTGCAGGCGATGCTGGCTCCCTACCCCGCGGAAAAGATGCGCGCGCATCCGGTCGGGCTGGCGGTCAATAACCCCCGCAACGATTCTGCGGAATGCGTGCAGCCGCTGAATGAGTAAACCATCCTGTGCTCTTTCCATTTTAGAAATGAGCAAGATATGGTAAAATTTCTGGCTGATGCCCCCATCGTCTAGGGGACCAGGACGCAGCCCTTTCAAGGCTAAAACGGGAGTTCGAATCTCCCTGGGGGCACCTGGAAAAGCCCGCAAGGGCTTTTTTTTTATATACCTAATCGCTCGGCTTCAACTGCTCCCCTTCCTGTTGGGTACTCTCCCTTCCCTTGAAAAACCAATATACTTCTGTATAATGATAAATGTAAAAGGAAATGGTGCAATTCTGCTGGTTAATCCCCAACTGGCGTACCAATACTTGCGAAGGAATATTAATGTTAGAAAAAGTTAAATTAGATCTTATATCAAAACTTCCACAAACATTAGTAAATGCTTTGTTGGAAACCTACCAAGAAATTAAGCAAAATTTTATCCTTGGTAAACACGAACCTGCCGAGTTAAATGGGGGAAAATTCAGTGAAGTTATTGTTCGCATAATCCAGTTTGAAACACAATCAGGAAATTTCAAACCTCTGGGCACACATATCCCTAACCTGATTGGAACAATTAGAGATTTTGAAAAAGTGCCTTCATCAGTAGCAAACGAATCTTACCGAATACATATTCCTCGCGTACTTGTAACAATGTACAATGTTCGCAATAAACGCGGTGTTGGGCATATAGGAGGAGATATAAATCCAAATCGGGCAGACGCAACATTAATAACTTCTTGTGCAGATTGGATTATGGCAGAGCTTTTTCGAATCCATTATCAATGTTCCTTGGATGAAGCACAAGTAATTACGAACATGATAGTTCAAAGACAACTAACTTTAGTACACGAATTAGAAGAGGTTAAACGAGTATTACTACCATCTTTATCCCACCGAAATCAAACCCTGTTATTGCTGGCATCAGTTTATCCAAAATATCTTCAAGTAAATGATCTAATCTCTTGGATAGAGCCAAAAAATTTATCCTATTTTCGAAACAAGGTGATTCGCCCACTTCATGAAGATCGTTTTATTGAGTTAAATGAAAACTTTAATTGTTTAATACTCCCACCCGGATTAAGTTATATTGAAAAATCATATCAAATTTGGATAAGAAAATTAAATAAGGAGAAATAACAATGGATAAAAATACCAGATTTCGAATTAACCTTTCAATCCGCGAATTGGAAGTTGAAGGGACAGAAGAATTTGTGCGTGAGTATGCAGGAAGGTTTGAAAAAGTAATTTCATTATTTGCAAGCGCGCAAACCTTTGGGCCAACAACGTCTACCCTGTCGGTTACTGATAAATCAAAATCTCAAGATCAAACGGCTCAACAAGATATTCCGGAAATATTTGGGGAATATTTTCAGAAATATCGTAAAGAAATTTCAGATGTTGATAAGGTCTTAGTCGCTGCTTACTACACTCAAATGCAAGATGAAAAAAATGAATTTTCTACAGCAACAGCTAATAAACATCTAAAATCAATGGGAATAAAAGTCGCTAATGCATCAGTTGCAGTAAAGTCGCACATCAATTCAAAAAGAATATTCCCTACAATAAAAGGAAAATATAGAGTATCAATAGAAGGTATTGATTATTTGAATGGATTGTTGGTAAGTTAATTACGTATCTAGATTTTCATCACAACCGGAATGATTGATGTTGCTGAATATGCCACTTCTCTTTATCGTGAGATTGGGGGAATTGAGTTTGTAATATTGGATTGTATAGGATTTTTACACCACTTTCTCCATTTATTCCATAGGCTCAGGCTTGGTTCTCTTAATGCTTATCAAGAACTTGTATTGTCCGAACCTGATAATGCAGTTAGTCATCCGCCTAAGGAAGTATTTTTGGCATTAATGTGCGCAGCGGAATTTGACAGTAATGTTTGAGTAAAATCTCTTTGTAATATATTAGCTTGCCAACACTGTTTGCGAGGAACTTGGTTACACCGAGAGATAAACAGTAAAGAATTCTCCAAGATTGGCTATAATGAAACGGTTAGAATTTTCTAATCTAATGAACCGATTATGAATTCTTCAGGGAACATTTGATAACTATACCTGAATCCATCTTATCCTTGAGTACACAATAAAACTATAGGAATCACAATATGAAAAAAGAGAAATTTATTGAAAACAGAGTCCATGAATACTATTGGACAGATGATTTAAATTGTGCTACCACCACACTTAGAATATTATCAGAGGCCTTCGCTATCAAATTGACCAGCCAGATAATTGACGCGGCCATTGGCATGCATGGTGCCGGTGAGTTTGGAGCACAGTGCGGCTTAGTGGAAGGCACTTTGATGTTCATGGGTATTGCTGGCAGGGCTAAAGGCATACAAGATGAGAATATCGTCAAATCTTGCCAAGACTTTGCCGGGCAATTTGAAAAGCGCTTCGGCAGTCTTCAATGCAGCGTGCTGCGCCCCCAGGGCTTTACACCAGATAATCCCCCACATCTTTGTGAGGGAATTACTAGAGAAGGAATTTCTTTTAGCATTGAATTTATTTCCAACATTCTTGGTATTCAATGTATCCTTTAAAAGAATGCAGTTGAAATTACAGAACCACAAATTATTTTATATGAATTAATTTTATTAATATCTATATTGGAAAAATGAGATTTTGAACATTAAAGGATAAATTATGAAATTTGAACTCCTTCGCAAATATCTTCTCGAGAAAAAAGGTGCAGTTGAAGATACCCCTTTTGGTCCAGAAGCGTTGGTGTTTAAAGTGATGAGTAAAATGTTTGCTCTTGTAGCCTGGGATGAATCCCCTCTCCGAATAACACTAAAATGTGATCCTGATCTTGCCCTTATCTTACGCGCTCAATATCAATCAGTGCAGCCCGGATATTATATGAACAAAAAACACTGGAATACCATCACCCTGGATGGCAGTATCTCAGATAATCAAATTCTCGAAATGATTGATAACTCTTATGAATTGGTGGTCAAAGGGCTAAAAAAAGCTGACCGGCAGGAGCTTGAACAGAGTGCTGGTTGACCCCGTAAAAAAACTAACCAGCCTTACTCTCTGATAAATAGTACGAAAAATCCAATCTTTGACTAGATAAAATTAATCGGGTTTGGTTAAACCAGCAAGCCGCTTATTAAGTTCGGAGAAAAAATGCCGTATTTCAGTTGGAACGATCATCAGATTTTTTATCGGGAGCAGGGAGAAGGTCCTCTACTGCTGATATTACCAGGCAACACCGCTTCTTCAATCTGCTGTCAAGGAGAAATAGATTACTTCAGTAGCCGCTACCACACCGCATCCCTTGATTTTCTTGGAACGGGTAAATCTGAACGTGTCGCGATTTGGGGACAGGATTGGTGGGCAGATGGATCGAGCCAGACCAAATCATTGGTGAAGCATTTAGGATATCAGGATTGCATCGTCATGGGAACCAGTGGTGGAGCAGTTTCTGCCCTTCTGATGGCAATCCACTTCCCGGAGATAGTGCATGCTGTCATCGCCGACAGCTGCGTGGAACAAATTTCAAAAGCGTTCACACAAAACCACTTGGTTAAAGATAGAAACAGGCGGTCAGCGGGGCAGGTTAAATTTTGGGAATTCGCGCACCGCGCTGACTGGGAGCAAGTTATTGAAGCAGATACGGCCATGCTGCTGCGCTTCGCGGATCAGGGCGGAGATTGGTTTAAAGGACGGCTGTGTGAGATACAATGCCCAGTCCTCCTGACTGCCAGCAAGCAGGATAATGCCTTACCGCAGGTTGTTGGGCAGGTCAACAGGATGTCGAAACAGATCGCTAACTGCCGAGTATTCTTAAACAATGAAGGCAGGCACCCGTTGATGTGGTCATCCCCTCAAGATTTTCGATCCATCAGTGATTATTTCTTACAAGCTGTTAGCGGATAAGCTGAAGAAGAAGCAATATTTATGACTACTGTCCAGCCAAGCGGTGTAATGCTCGGTATCTCTCCTGAGAAACAGGGGCACTTGCTTACGCCAATGAGTGCTTTTTTTCCTAGAACTCAGGTCAGTTGATTTCCTATTAATAAAATTCCTTGCACCTTCCCTGTTATTCGCTTTCAACACTATTCTATTATTAACAATATTGGTACTTGACATTACTGTGTTATATACAGTATAATATGGGCATGATGAATGAAAAACATACAAAAGATTTTGAAAAGCTGAAACAGGAGATGCGCCGGGGTGTGATTGTGCTGGCAGCAATGAGCCAGCTCAAGCAAGAGCAGTACGGCTATTCCCTCATCAAAAGCCTCAAAGAAAAGGGATTTGATGTGGGGCAAGACACCCTCTACCCACTTCTGCGGAGGTTAGAGCAGCAGGAACTGCTGGACAGTGAATGGCGCGTGGATGATTCCCGTCCGCGGCGCTACTACATATTAAACAAAACCGGTAAAGAGATACTTCGAGATCTTAAAACTGAGTGGAGAGAACAAGTTGAAACAATAAGGAGTTTATTAAATGAAACTGAATAAAGAAGCACGTGAATTATTAGACCGCTATCTCTTGGGTGTAAAAAGAGAACTGCCCGGGAAGCAGCGCGAGGATATCGCAGCCGAGATTGAATCCTATCTGCTCGACCTGCTGGAAGAGCGCTTTCCCAAATCCAAAGAAACTACTGCAGCGCAGGTCAAAGAGATCCTGCAGGAAATGGGCGCGCCGCGCAAAGTTGCCGCGCAATATTCCTCACAGCGGTACCTTGTCGGGCCACGGCTCTTTCCTGCTTACATCCTTGTCCTGAAGATCGTCCTCGCAGCAGTGATTGGGGCATTGACCTTGAGCTTTATCATCAACTCCGTGATTGGAAACACAAGCAATATATGGTTAGCAATTCTTGAATATTTTGGGACAATCTGGAACGGGGCACTCTCCGCCGGAGGTTCTATTACTCTGATCTTTGCGCTCATCGAACATTTTGGTGAAGGTAAAGAGATCAAGGAAATAGACGAACTGCAAGAATTCAATCTTCCTAACCTTCCGGAACTCCCCGCTGAAGAGAAAGAAACCGGTAAGATCGGCTTATCCATAGAGATCGTACTTGGTGTTATCGGAATTGCTTTTTTTACATACATCAACAGCACTGGCGGGCGTGTACCATATTTTTTCAATCCACAAACCGAGATGGAACTTGTGCGGATATTCACCGATAACTTTCTGCGTTACGTACCGCTGATATTAGCCCTGGCCGGGCTGGACCTAACCCGCAGCGGAATGCTGTTGGCACAGGGATATCACAGCTCGCTCACCAACTGGTGGCACATCTGCACGCAAAGTGCGCATGTGGTCCTGATGGGATTCATGATCAAATCCCTTCCCCTGATTTCCTTGGAAGGGTTCCAGAAAATTAATGCAGTGGATTTAGATTTCACGCACCTTGGATCTTTAGCAAACACCGGCATCGCCATCGGGATGGCAGTCGGTATTGTTGGAACAGCCATAGAAATAATCCGCAAGGTCATCAGGGAGATCCGCAGCCCTTCTGCATGATTTCAAGCGAATAAGAATCGCAAAAAGAGCAGAGATAAATCCCTGCTCTTTTTTCATAATGTGACTAATAGAAAGTGACTCGTTAATATAATAGCCTGTTTATCATTTTTCGTATATAATATTATTCAGCGCCGAACTCGACGCTTCATTTTTACCCCCTTTTCGAGTTGAGACATTTTTATAATGACCAAATATAAGACTACGAAATTTTCGCAGCCATATGGATGCCATTCAATTGCCATCAACGAGATTATCGATGATCAGTAATTTGATCTTATTGATACTGATGGTCGTGTTTTCCACCTATGCCGTATTTTCACGCCGCCTGCTCTATGCAGCTGTTGCTCTGGGATTAAGCAGCTGTTTCTTGGCTATCATCTTTTTTAATTTGGGTGCTCCGTTCGCAGGTGGATTTGAGCTAAGCATCGGCGCTGGTCTGATCAGCCTGTTATTCATTATGGCCGTAAGTTTGACGGATAGGAAACAACAATAATTATGGTGACTGCGAAACGCTGTGGGCTGTTCATCTTTGCCCTGTTCATATTAGCCCTGTTCTCATCTGCTTGTTCTCTGTATGAACAAATACCCACCCCATCAGATGAAGTTCAGAATGAATTAGCCAAAGAGATTTCTTTTCAAGAATACTTATGGGTGGAACATCCCTTAGATTTAATCATTCAAATAGGATTATTGCTCGCGGGTGCATTTGGAGTAGCCGCGCTTCTTCCTTCACCAGACGAGGAATAAACAAACGGAAATAATTAATGCTGCAAATTGAATTCTTGTCATTTTTTAGTAGTGCACTTTTTGTTCTGGGCTGGATCTGTCTGATCAGCCAACGGAATGCTTTTAAACAGGTCATCGGTTTAAAGATCATGCTTCAAGGTGTTACTTTAGCGTTGGTTATGGCAGGAAAATTACAAGAAAACATGAATTTAGCACAAACCATGGTCATCTCCGCGCTTATTGTGGAAACCATCATAATTGCCCTGGCTTTGGCTATGATCGTCAGTATATTCCGTAATATTCCTGATGGAGATATAGACCTCTTGAGAAAGCTTAGAGGATAATGGCTATATTGTTGATCCTCGCATTGGTCATTCTCCCGATTTGTTTGGGTGCGATATTCATTCTTTTTTCGCGTCGATTAAACAGTCCAACACCGCTCCGTTTATTTATTCTCAATATGGGTGTAATGACTGCGGCAGCATTAGCAGCTTCTTTTTCCACCTCACCGCTTCGCTTCTGTTTTTCCTGGCAGCCTTCCGCCGGGGAAATGTGTGTGTCATTTGAAAAATCCTCTTTATTGCTGGTTTTACTGACAAGTATTTCACTGTTATTGATGATCGCAATTTATTATCGCCAAACCCTAAAAATATCATCTCAACAATTAGGTTTGATTCTCATTTCAATTTCAGCGGCGAACATCGCTTACCTAACTGATCATTTTTTACTGCGCTATGCCGCCCTGGAGGCAGCTGGCTTATGTGTTGTTGGTGCCTCCTTAGCACTGTCCCGCCCAGGCAGAAGAGCTTGGGATAATACAAAACTGATTTTCTTGAATTTTCGCCTGGGGGATATTAGCTTACTGGCAGCCATTCTCCTTTTTTATGCTAACAGCGGCACATTTAACATCAGCCAAAATTTCAATCTAGCTGCTGAATTGCCGCTCACAATACGCATTGTACTAACCGTTGGGCTATTATCAGCAGTTTGGGTCAAGATGGCAATCTGGCCTTTAGATTTTTGGGCAAACCTTTCCTCTTCCTTGCCGCCAATAATGCGCACCTGGCTTGTTGATCTGCTGATGCCTTCCTTAGGCGCTTACCTACTCTATCGCACTTCACCACTATTACTTTCAAACAGCAGTATTTCTATATGGGTTGTATCCATTGTTTGTGTTTCAGCATCAGTAAAAACATTTTTCACAACAACGAATAAGCAGAATATGAGTCTAAATCGCATCCCGTTAGTTTTCTCCTCAGTCTGTTTGATTGTTTTGGCTGCTACAGGAGATCAAAAAACCCTTTGGGCATTTATGGTTTTTTGGATGTTCACCAGACTGGTGTTCTTGTTAGTATCGCTAAGGCAAGAAATTAGACCTGTGCCGCAGAAAACACAATATCTTTCACAATATTTCGCTGCTCAATTTTTACTTCTGGGATTTTCCATGTTCGCATTATGGCAAGCTGCCCTACCAGCCTCAATTTCGCCCGTACTTATTGTAGTGCTTTGGACAACCTGGTGGGTACATTCAATTCGCATCCTAAGATTTAACTTTCTTACAATAAACACAGCACAAAAAAGAAAAATAAAAGAATTCTTGCGGTCAGCATTTGCAGGTTTATCACTTGCGGGAATTATCGCAGTGGTTTTATTCGTCATCGTTTTTATACTATCCTTGCTGGTCAAAGGAAAGGGGATTTGGATAATTCCAAACCAAACATATTTCCGATTTTTCCCTTTATTATCATTTTATTTCTGGAGTTCGCTTGTTTTAGCGGCGCTCGGATTATTTTTTCTGGCAGATAAAACCGTGGACTTTAAAAAATTCGCAAAGACTCTGGAAAATTCACTCCGTTTACGAAAACATCCTTCCTTGGGAAAAGAGCCCAAGTTAAATCCTGATCCATTGGACTTCACCACCTCTTTTTCTTCATTTTTATTGGCCATAGGCACCTTTTTATACAAAGCCATCGAACACGGCAGCACTTCTTTTATTTCAAAATATTTTATATCTACTATTACTTATATTTACGAAAACATTGAACAAGGTAGTATTGAAAAATTGGTTCAAGGAATTCAAAAAGTTTTTAACTTTCTGTTTAATAAAATCGAAAAATTCACCAGTGCTGACCTTTGGTTGCACACATTAAGATCTGTTATCGATTCTTCTCACAAGGTTCAGCGCATGCACCCCGGATTACTTCGTGTTAATTTAGTTTGGTTGTTATTATTCATTGTTGTTTTAGTTTTGATCGCTGTCAACCCAAATATTGGTCCAATTTTGTCTACAAGATAAATACGGAGGAAAATAAATGAAAACACAAGAACTTATCAACTTATCCGTACTGCTTGTTAAACTTCTGCCAGCTTTTCTGTTGCTCATAATTGGCAAAGCTGTCCATCGCTATGCGAAATGGATTGCCCTGACAGCATCACTTGCTTCCCTCGGGCTATTCATCGCTTATATTCCTGTTTTGCAGCAGGGGTTAAACACCCCTTTAAATTTGGATTACCTTCCTTCAATGGGCATTCAATTAAGTTTGAAAATTGACTGGCTATCTTTTCCTTTCTTATTAACTGAAGAATTTGTCACGATTTTTGCAGTGATCTTTGCGATAGGTTATATAAAACCTGATGACCGAAACCACATATTTTACGCTTTGTTGCTGCTCTTTTCTGCTGGTATGTCTGGAACTACCCTCGCAAATGATATTTTTCTCTTTTACTTCTTCTGGGAATTGATGCTGATCGCATCCGCATTATTAGTGGTGAATTGGGGAGAAAGCGCCAAAAAAACTGCGGTTGCCCTCAAATATTTCATTATCACTCATTTAGGCTCATTATTAGTATTGGTAGCTTTCATCATGGTTTATTCCCAAAGCGGAACGGATCATTTTTCTGCCTTGTGGGATGGGGTTCAAATGGCGCCAGAAACAATTCCATTGATCGGCACACTTTTTTTGCTTGGCTTTGGTGTAAAAATGGCAGTCGTGCCGTTTCACATTTGGCTACCGGACACACACTCAGAAGCTCCTATGCCAGTTACGATTATGTTGGCAGCTGCCATGTTAAGTATGGGCACCTACGGCATTTTACGTTTTCCCATGAGCTTTTTAACCCCCAGCCAATTTGCCATGTTCACTCTGCCTATGATGATCATGGGAATAATCTCAGAATTCTATGGAGCAATTATGGCATTGGTTGAAACGGATATTAAACGTATCATTGCCTACTCCAGTGTCAGTCAAATGGGATATATACTTTTTGGATTAGGAACACTCACACTCTCTGGAATAGTGGGTGCCACCTTGCATGTGATCTATCATGCAATTGTCAAAGCTCTTTTGTTTTGTTGTGTTGGATGGATTATCAAAGCAGTTGGCCAGCGCAATATAAAAGATATTCGGGGATTGCATAAAAAACTGCCGCTTCTCACTACGTGTACCATATTGGGAGCACTTTCTATCGCCGGGGTACCGGCTTTAGCAATTTTCAATAGCGAGTGGTTAATCTTCAGCAGCGGTTTCCAAACACCTTACATAGCTTTGGCCATTCTTGAAATACTTGGTTCAATCTTAACCTCAGCGTATATCCTTCGTCTCGTTGGCACAATGTTTTTCGTGCCGGGAGAAGTCTCACAAACACATAAGGTTCCTTTTTCGGTCAAACTGGTTACAGTCTCTCTCACCATACTGACAGTTATTGCCGGAATCTTTCCCAAACCTCTCTTTAATTACGTGGTTAATGAGCTGCCTTTAATTCTAGGAGGAGGATGGTAATCCATACACTTCAATACCCCCAAATACCCCTTCTTATCCTTGGCTGTATGTCTGTTTTTATTTTTATTGCAGCACGATCTTTCAGAATATCCAACGTTTCAATGGCGCTGCTTACAGCCCTCTCGTTTTTACTTGTCTTTTCCTATATGATATTTGAAACACAATTACTTCAGATGGCAAATCACTCGTTTAAAGATTTCTCCAACACCATTGACAACCTTTTTTCATCAACCGCCTTCTATTCATACGAACCCGGGGCGATTTTTATCGGCCTGATTACCTTTGGTTTAGCAACCCTTATTTCCATCTATTGTGCTGAATATCTTAATTTAGATCGCCGCCAACACGCTTTTTATCCTTTATTAATTCTTATGATATGCGGATTAACTGGTATGCTTTTTTCTGCTAACCTGATGGTTTTATATCTGTTTTGTGAATTGATGAGTATATGCGCCTATGCGCTCGTAGCTTTTAGGCGCCGCACTGATACAGCTATAGAAGCCGGATTTAAATATCTAATGATGGGCAGCGTAGCTTCAATTGTGATCCTGTTGGGTATCACATTATTGTTCATATCTTATGGCTCAATACACATTTCCGATATGCAGGGTTCAACAAGTTGGCCAGCCCAAATAGGCACTTTGTTTTTCTTTGCGGGATTCTGTCTGAAAAGCGCTTTGGTCCCTATGCACACCTGGCTGCCCGACGCACATGGCAGAGCCCCCAGCAGCATCAGCGCCATTTTATCTGGGATCTTGGTGCAGGGCGTATTCTATGTAATGCTTAAGATCACTTTGTCACTTGGTTTTGACCATGTTCTGTTGGGGACAATCTTGCTGTGCTTGTCCCTGCTCAATATCGTGGTTGGTAATTTAATGGGATTAGTACAAAACCACACCAAACGTTTATTAGGGTATTCAACCATTGCCCAAATGGGTTATATTACTCTTTGCATGGCGATAGGATTGCGTAATAATTCTACGCTTGCCCTGCAGTCCGGCTTCTTCATTATTATGGCTCACGCACTCGCAAAAAGTCTCGCATTCTTAACCAAGGGAGTCTTCCATTATTATGTTGGCGCAAGCGAAATCAAACATCTACGGCGGGCATCGACCCTGCCCATATTTCCATCATTGGCATTTGGCATATCCATAATCAGCCTTGCCGCCTTGCCGCCATTTCCAGGTTTTACTGGAAAATGGATTGCCTTATCCAGCTTTTTTCCATCGTCAGATAAAACCACAATCTTGAGCGCTTTGGTCTTCTTGGCCGGCAGTCTGATTGCATTTGGTTATTACTTCCCCTTGCTGCTTGCCTTGTTTTCAAAATCGCAGAAAAAAGTACCGGATCAGAAAGAAAACAAGACACAAAAGAAAATATCGTTTTGGATGAGTTTTCCAATAGTAGTACTGGTCATCTCAATCCTTTTAATAAGTATCGCTCCACAATATTTGATGGACATATCAATTGAAGCCGCTCAATTTTTAATGGGTATGATGAGGTAAATATGGAAATTTATTCTTTATGGTTTTCACCTCCGATTCTTTTCGCCATTTTTATTTCACTTGGCGGATTGATGTTAGGGGTGGGAAAACTGATAGCAGCCAAAGGTACAGACAATCCAGGGAAATTCATCCACTATTCCTGTGGTGAAGATTTAGATACACCGCATTTGGAATTAAATTACCACGCCTTCTATCGCCTTGCCTTGTTATTTGGAATATTGCACATCGTTGCATTAGCTATCTCAACCATACCGGCAAAAGCGGATATAAAAATATTGTCTGTTACCTATGTGATTGGCGCTGCAGTGAGCATACTAATTCTTTTGGAGCGTGATGGACATGAATAAAACAAAAACCTCAAAAATTATAAAATGGGCCCGCCAAAAATCACCCTGGCTATTGCATTTTAATACTGGTGGATGCAACGGATGCGATATCGAAATTCTCAGTTTACTCACCCCTCGTTATGATGTCGAAAGATTCGGAATTCTTAAGGAATCATCACCTCGCCACGCTGATATCCTAATTTGCACCGGACCTGTGACCCAACAAGTAAAGCCCCGTCTGCAGCGGATCTACGATCAAATGCCTGAACCCAAATGGGTACTTGCCGTTGGAAGTTGTAGTTGCTCTGGCGGAATTTTCTCTGGCGCCCATAACATTCTTGGCGGGATTGATAAGGTTTTACCAGTTGATATGTATATCGCTGGATGCCCATGCAGACCAGAAGCCATCATTGATGGGATTGTTAAATTATTGGAGCAAATTAGATGAATACAGAAAAAGCAGCTATTGAATTGCGGGATGTATTGAATTTAGACAAATCAACCACAAAACAAATTCCTTTCAATGAAGTGGAAATTTCCATACCAAAGCAGCAGTTATTATTAGCGGTTAATACAATATTAAAGTCCGGTATCTGGCATCTCTCAGCTATCACTTGTCAGCAATTAGAAGATGATTTTATTTTGCTCTACCATTTCTGGAAATCCGGCGGTCTTACTTTACAAATAAGATTGGATGAAAAAAAACCACAGGTCGACAGCATCTGTCCATTAATTCCCGGTGCAGAATATTATGAACGTGAAGCTCGCGAGATGTTTGGGATTGAATTTCTTGGTCTGCCAAATCCCGTTCCACTCTTGTTACCTGATGATTGGCAAGGAGGATACCCCATGAGAAAAAAAGAGCAGCCAAGTTACGACAAAACCGAAGGTGATGATCTCTTGGAAAAAGGAAAATCCTCATGAGCAAGATCACAGTACCAATTGGCCCCCAACACCCATTGCTTAAAGAACCCCTTTCTTTTCTTGTTTCTTTAGAAGGAGAAAAAGTGACAGACAGTGTTTTGCGTTTAGGGTATGTGCACCGAGGTATCGAAAAGCTGGCCGAACAGCGCACATATATTCAAAACATCTATCTCATTGAACGCATTTGCGGAATTTGTTCTCACATCCATTCAACCACCTACTGTCAATCAGTGGAAGCATTACTAAAACTTAAAGTTCCTAAACGCGGGTTGTATATCCGCATGCTATTATGTGAACTGGAAAGAATCCACAGCCATCTTCTCTGGCTAGGGGTGCTCGCAAAGAACATCGGACTCAACACTCTTTTTATGTATGCTTGGCGGGACAGAGAAATTGTTCTGAATATTATGGAAGAGATTTCAGGAGGCCGTGTTTCTCATTCTGTCAATGTAATTGGCGGTGTCCAAGTAAATTTAAACGAGAGCCATCTCTCCCTTCTGCAACAAAACTTACAAAAACTAAATACACGCGTCAAAGAAATATTGCGTTCAATTGAAAATGACCGCAGTTTTCAAGCCAGAACCCAAAAAATTGGGCATCTCTCTTTAGAAGATATTAAGCGTTATTGTGTTGTAGGTCCTGTCGCCCGTGCTTCTGGTTTAGACATTGACATTCGCCGTGACGCACCTTACGCCGCCTATGATGAACTCAACTTTGAAGTTCCAGTGATGACTGAAGGTGATGTATGGGCACGTTCCATATTACGAGTTCTTGAAACTCTTCAAGCCATTCGTTTGTGCGTACAAATCATTAACAATTTACCAGACGGACCAGTATCAATACCTGCCCCCCGAAGAGTGCCTGCAGGAGAAGTCGTAAGTCGGGCCGAGGCCCCTCGTGGAGAAGTTTTTTATTATGTGCGCAGCGACGGCAGTCAAAACCCTGCCCGTTTGAAAGTTCGCACGCCCACTTTAACTACTTTGATAACCTTGCCCGGACAATTAAAGAATATGCAGCTAGCAGATGTTTCAGCCATAATCGCTGGAGTTGATTTATGCATTGCCTGCGGAGATCGGTAAAAGAAGGAAATTGACAGCATGAATCTATTTAATATATTTATTAGAATCTTCATCTTCCCGGGTTTTCTTTTTATGTTAATTCTCGCCCTTTTTTTACATTGGCTGGATCGTAAGCTAATTGCCCGTTTCCAAGGCAGAGTTGGGCCTCCGTGGTATCAACCCTTGGCTGATTTGGTGAAGTTATTTGCGAAAGAAGATATTCTACCGTCTGGAACAAATCAGTATTTCGCAGCGATATTACCTCTTATATCATTTGCTTCTGTGCTCACCGCAAGTTTTTATCTTCCGATTGCCATTCAGTCGGCCCCCTCTTTCCAGGGCGATTTCATTGTCCTGATGTTTTTATTGAGCATGCCATCATTAATGTATTTTCTAGCTGGTTGGGTAACCCAAGGGGTATATTCGATAATTGGCGGAAATCGGTCTTTACTGCAGTATTTTTCATATGAAGTGCTCTTTCTTTTGGCAATGAGCGGCACGGCGATTGCAAGTGGATCTTGGGCACTTACGGACATTCGGTTAACACAGATAAAAGAAAGCCCATTTATTTTTCCGCAAATAATTGGATTTTTTCTTTCCTTAGCTGGTTTGATAGGTAAACTTAAAAGAGAACCATTTGATATTCCTAAAGCAAAATCAGAGGTTATTGCAGGTGCATTAACAGAATTTAGTGGAAAAAAGCTAGCCCTTTGGTACCTCACAATTCAATTACAAACTGTGGTTGGATTGTCCTTTCTAATCCACTGCTTCTTTTCCGGGTTGTGGCAGATGAATACCATTATTGGATTCTTTATTTTTTTACTGTTCCTGATCATTTTGCAATGCGCACTTTCTGCTATCAGCGCCATATATGCTCGCTTGCGAATTGACCAACTAATTCACCTGAATTGGCACATTTTCATTCCCCTGACCCTTCTGCATAATATTTACATATTACTAAAATGAAAAATCTACTATTGTATATTCGTTCCTTTTTTTATTTTCTACCCAATATTTTGGAAGCCCTGTTTTCCAAACCGGAAACAATTGCCTATCCAGCAGTTACGCATAAACCACCTGCAGGTTATCGAGGAAGTGTGCGCATAATAGCCGAAAACTGCATAGGATGCGGTTTATGCGTTCGCGATTGTCCATCCGCTGCATTGAAACTGGAAAAAGATTCAAAACAGAGTTTCCGGCTGATTCATTACCGAGATCGCTGTACTTCTTGTGGGCAATGTGAGCTGAGCTGCAAATTCAATTCAATTTATTTGGATAATACGTATGAAGAAGCCTTTTCAAAACGAAAAGCTTTTATTGAGGTTTTGGTCAATAAAACCGAGAATAAATAAGCCCTACAAAATCAGGCAACATTTCATGAATGCATCAAATTTGTCAATTTCATTTAGTATTGCCCTACAGGATCAGCCAGGTTAGGCATTATCATTTGATGATTGGCCGTATGCATTTGCGTACATTCCCGAGGTCTCTCTAAGCTGCTTTTCAGATAAACGAATCGGGTTCCCCCGAAGCAAAGCGAAATAAGTGATTTTAGCAACCTCTTCCAACTCGATGGCAACCTTGGCAGCATGCCTGGCATCATGGCCAATAGTAAAAACACCATGATTCTGCATTAATATTGCGAATTTGTCGCCAATCGTATCTAGTATCTCTTGGGCAATATTATCCCCGCCAATGGACACAAACCTTCCCAATGGCACTTCCCCACCAAGCAATGCGCTCGTTGTCAAACAGGGAGGAATGGTTTCACCCAACACAGCAAAAGTGGAAGCGAAGGTAGAATGTGTGTGGCAAACGCCATGAATATCAGGGCGATTACGGTATAAATACAGGTGCGTAGCTGTGTCAATCGACGGTGTAAGATAGCCTTCAATAATTTTGCCTTCCAAATCCAAAACCACCATGTCTTTTAACAATCATCTACTGCAGCTGCCACATGGCAGTGATAGACACTCTATTGCCAAAGCAAAAGTGGCATTACATCAACTGCTGGATGGTGGTTTAATTATGTTAGAAGTCAAAATACATCACGTCTCCTGAGCCCACAGGAAAGAGAGTGATCTTTCTGAGCCGGTTCTAATGTTATAATTAAATGACGTTTTTTTATGCAATGCTACAAGTAATTGGCAATAAACAAAGTAGAAGGAGAATATCAATTAATGTCATTCCCTGAAATTTCCCCAACCGTTAGTGTAATAATTTTTTCTATTTGGCTTATTTTATTCTTATGGGGCCGTTCACAGTTAAATAACATCAAAAATGCGACAGCTCAACTTGTCCTGGAAAACATTGAGGTAGCGAAGAAAGAGAATAAGAATCTCACGATTGATCAGTATTACCAAATACTATACCCAAAATTTGAAACGTATATGAAAGCCAACACCAAGTTTATCCCACACAAAACTGAACTTTTTCCCATGCCAGCTAAACCCGACTATGTGATAACACGTATACACTTCACACCCGAGTGGGTAGGCGCTTTTCTAAAACTTAATGGTTATTCAATTAATGCAAGTAGTCAGCAACAAAAAACCATTGACCACATTGTTAAACTCTCTAAGGGAAAAAACCGATAATAAGGATAAACTTTTCGTGTTTTTCTTCGAAAACACAAAATAAATCTCTTTTTCATCTTGTAGTTACTGATTCTAACGAATTTATCCGCACAAACGTGAACGTTCTTCAATTAATTCCCGTTTTTATTGTTACATTGCCTAAATTATGCTAATATCACACTTAGTGTTGATACTTTGTGCTTATGCTTCAGTTGACAATCAGGCAATGGCTCTCCCTCTTTCTCTGGGGAGTGGCGATTGTTTTTTTCGATAGATTTATGGTTTGATTGAAGAAATGCCACTTCAATTTATCTAATGGAAGGAGGTGCCACTCAAAATATACTAAGAACATATCCAAAAATTATTTGAAATTAATAATACACTAATAATGGAGAAAAAATAATGAATCTTGATACTATTATGCAGGCAATCAGCGAAGTTTTTGCTACTTTTGGCTCAGCTGTATTTGTGCCTGTAATCATTTATGTGATTAGTTTAGCTCTCGGCGTTGACTCGAAGAAATCATTCTTCTCTGCTGTCTACGCAGGTATTGGTCTTACCGGTTTCGGCTGGTTGATCAACTCATATATACCGATCATTGTCCCTGCAGTGAACGCATTGGTTGAAACGACGGGGTTTGACCTGCCAATTGTTGACATCGGCTGGCAAGCAACTTCCGTGATCGCCTATGCAACCCGCGCAGGCATGATGTTCCTGGGCTTTGGTTTGCTCTTCCAGGTCATCCTATTCCTCACCAAATGGACCAATGTTTTCATGCCTGGCGACCTGTGGAATAACTATTCCTACATGTTCTGGGGTTCTTTGGTGTACGTTGCCACAAACGACATCTGGCTATCCATGGCTTGCATGTTCATTCAGGTGCTTTACAACGCGATCTTTATTGAAATGAACTCCAAGCGATGGGCAACCTATTATGGGTACGCCAACTGCGTGGTCCCTGCCCTGCACATCTCTCCTGCAACACCATTTGCAGTAGCAGGTAACTGGGTACTGAACAAATTGGGTGCATACAAGATTCGCTGGCGCCCTGAAGATATCCGTAAGCGCATTGGTTTCCTCGGCGAGCCCATTATTCTTGGTATGATCCTTGGTTTGTTGATTGGTGTCCTTGGCCACCTGAGTGATATTGGAACCTTAGCAGCTTGGGGCAATATTGCAACCATAGCTATCTCCACCTCAGCCATTATGGCGATCTTCCCACGTGTTGCAAATATCTTTGCAGGCGCTTTCATGCCCATAACTGAAGCTGCCCGCAAGCGCAACCTCAAGGGTGCTAAAGTTGGTGACGAAATGTATATCGGCATCAATGATGCTACCGGCTATGGCGAACCTGCCACCCTGATTTCTGGTATTCTGCTGATCCCGATTATGCTTGTTCTATGCGTAGTCCTTCCCGGCAACCAGACTCTTCTCTTAGTGGACCTAATTGCTATTGCTTTTATTATCCAGCCTATTGTTGCAGCAACCAATGGAAATATTTTCAAAACCGTAATTCTGAGCTCCGTTTGGTTCTCAATTGGTTTATATATCTGCACGATCACCGCTCCATTCTTCACTCAGGTATATTCGCAATTTGCCGCCGAACCTCTAGCAGAAGGAATGATGGTAACCTCTGGTATGATTGCCAACAAACCTATAGCTGGCGGTTTAATTTATCTGCCTATCTTGAACTACAAATGGGTGGGCGTCGCTGTTCTGCTTGCCATCTACTTCCCCGTTTATTTCTTATGGAAGAAGAACAAAGTCAAATTCCAAGACTTCATGGAAACACAAGCTGCTTTGGATGTTATTGAGTCGTAGAAAACTCTAGTTACACTTAAAGATTGGGGCTCATAATTAAAACTATGAGCCCCTCTTAATACCGATTAATAAGGAACTTATTACTCATGGAAAAAGTTATTGTCAGCGAAGAACTGGTGGAAATCAATTTAGATGCACCTTCTAAAGAAGCAGCAATAAAAATTTTAGCTGATAAGCTAAGAGCATTGGATTATGTAACCGACGATTATTATGAAAACGTAATCAAGCGGGAAAAGAAATTCCCAACAGGATTACCCACCGTTATCCCGATTGCAATGTGCCATACTGAACGAGAATTCGTCAAACAAAGTGCACTTGCAGTGGGTACCCTAAAAAACCCAATTGAATTTCAGGAAATGGGCGCACCTGACCGCTTCGTAAAAGCAGAGATTATCTTTCTTTTAGCACTTAACGACCCCAAAGACCAAGTAGCTTGGCTGAGAAAAATGATGACTGTTTTTAAGAGCAGGGAAGTAATGGACAAGATCAAGTCTTCTGGAAATAACAAGGAACTGACTGATATCATTAAAAAATACTTGTTATAACAGATATTTAAGCGCGTGTTTTAGCAATGTTATAATTCAATAATATATTTTTAATAATAGGAGAAAATTATTAATGGCAAAGAAAAAACTTAATATCCTTACTGTTTGCGGTTCTGGTGTAGTAACTTGTTCAATGTTCGACCAAAGAATTCGGGAACATCTATCATCTTTAGATGTTGACATAACAATTAATGGCACCCTTCCTCCCTCAGTAGAATCACTTGTAAATCGAGGCGACGTTGATTTTGTAGTCAGCACCACCAACTTACCCGGAGAGATTAATGTGCCTGTAATAATGGGTGTCTCGCTGCTTTCTGGTTTTGGCGAAGATGAAACACTTGAAGAAATTATGAAGGTCGCTACAGATATTCTGGCAGCAAAATAATCTAACATTTGAAACACTTAGAAACATCCTTGCCATACATAGCAAGGATGTTTCTTTAATATAAAAACTGGCAATTTAGCACATACCTCTTTTTGAAAGGAAACATATGAGCAACGAAAAATTACCTTTAAATATATCGAATGCGGATCAGGTAGGAATCGTAGTCGAAGACTTGGATTCCGCTATCAAGCAATTCAAGCTCCTGCTAGGTGTGAGTAATTTTGATGTAGTCGATTGGCCAAAACCTGGCACCAACCCTGAGTCTACTTATTATGGTAAGACAGCCCAATTCAAATTAAGGATAGCTTTCTCCCAATTGGGTAACCTGCAACTCGAGGTGATACAACCTGTCGAGGGCAAGAGCATTTTTGCAGATTTTCTAGAAACACATGGACCCGGTTTGCATCATTTACGCTTCTCCGAAAAGAATTTCGATCAAAAAGTGGAACAACTGCAAAAAGCCGGCATCCAAATGATTTCCAGCGGGCGGGGTGTTCGATCCCCTTCCACATGGGCTTATTTCGACACCACTAAATTTTTAGGGGGGATTTATATCGAATTAAGAACTGCACTATAAATTCATTTGTGATTGCCTTTTAAAAAGGCAAATTATCTCAATATTTTCTATTCAATTTTTTACCTTATTAGGAGTAAATGAATGAAACTCCAAAGCACCAATCAATTAAATGTATCAGGGGATCGTTTCACTGTAACCTATTCCATCTGGGGATGTGAAGCAGAATCAAGAGAGATCGCCAGCGCTATTTGTGTTGAAGAAACAGCGGAGTTTCCCGAAGTGTTGATCGGCAAAGGCGATATTCGCGATCACGTACTAGGCCAGATAGTAGATTTTAAGCACATTGATGGCGACCATTATCAGACTATGATTAGCTACGCCATTGAGATCACCTCTTTTGAACTTTTGCAATTTCTCAATGTGGTGTATGGAAATATCAGCATGATCCCTAATATCAAAGTGGAACGATTTGACCTTCCAGACAGCCTGCTCGAGCATTTCAAAGGTGCACGTTTTGGCATTAACGGTCTGCGTAAACTGTTGAACATTCCCTCAAGAGCCTTGCTGGCAACTGCCATCAAACCAATGGGACTCTCTAGTAAAGAATTTGCTCAGATGGCCTATGACTGCGCTATTGGTGGAATGGATATTGTCAAAGATGACCATGGGTTGAGCAATCAAACTTTTTCACCATTCAAAGACAGAGTAGCACAATGCGCGGAAGCAGTTCGGAAAGCTAGCCGGAAAAGCGGAAAACCCTGCTTGTATATGGCCAATATCAATGGCCGTGCTGAAGAATTAATTGAAAAAGCCTACTATGCAAAAGAAGTCGGCGTTGGCGGTTTTATGGTCATCCCGGCTTTGGTCGGGTGGGACATGATGCGTTATTTAGCGGAGGATGAGAATCTAGGATTGCCAATCATTAGTCACCCATCTTTTTTTGGTAATTATTTGACCAACAAACGATCTGGGTTTTCTTTTTTCAGTATGTACGGTCAATTGGTACGTCTAGCCGGTGGTGATTTAACCGTCTTTCCAAATTTCTTAGGTCGTTTCCCGGCTACCAAAGAAAACTGCATTGAAGTAATAAAAGGAACACAGGTAAAAATGGGACATTTAAGAACTATATTCCCATCTCCTGGCGGAGGAGCAACTCTTGAAAAAATTCCAGAGATGTTGAGTTTATATGGAAGCAATACAGTATATCTAATGGGCGGAGGTCTGCACCATGGCGAATCCCTGGTGAAAAGTTGCCGTGAATTCAACCATCTGGTTGAGTCGTTCTAGAACTCCAAGACAATCGTGGTTTTTTCTTCAATCTCTAAATAATTTTTTACCAAATCGTGTGGCTAGGCTAAACACAAAGATTGTGCAAAATTATATTGAAAGCTTCAACGCAGTCTGCGCAAGCGGTGTTTGGGCTGGTCTAAATATGAGGTCTCTGAGATTCCTCAGCTTACTCTTTATGTCAAAGAGTGGCTGCGCTATTATCAATATATGCGCCCTCATACTTCTTTGAGAATGCGTCCACCGCTTGAGAACTATGTGTGACATTTTAAAGTGTACATCACGTGTTTGAGAATAATAATAAACAAGAAAAAACAGATAATTACATAATGATGACATATATATTCAAATACAGCATAACAACATAAAACTATCTATGAATTGATCTTATTCTTTCTTATCTATTTTCTTTCCTGGTGATCCCTTTCGCGGTCGAGGGTTAGCTGTCATAAGAATTGCCAACCAGCGAGTTTCATCCGATACCTCTAGCAAAAGCTTCGTAGCGATCAGAGTCAGCGGCACTGCAAGAATAGTTCCGACCGGGCCCAACACAAATGTCCACAACACCAACGAGATTACGACAAACAAAGGAGAAATATTCAAATCTTCTTCCATAACGCGCGGCTTAATTATATTTTCGATGAAAAAGTTTATCGAAATAACGCCCACACCCACAATCAGCGCAGTCTGCCAATCAAATTCAAGCAGCGCCAGGATAACCGGAGGGATGACTGAAATGATGATACCTATACTGGGAATAAAATTCATCAGGAAACTCACAATTCCCCACAGTACTGCAAAATCTACCCCCATGAACATCAACAGCACTGCATTCCCAACACCAATAATCAACCCTGTAGAAGTTGTGATCGATAAATAGCGCCGAATAGACGACATCAGATCAGTTAATGCCATAATCTGATGTTTATCCTTAAACATCTCTTTAAATTTATCGGGCAGGAAAGCAAAATCAGCCAGCATAAACGCAACCAGCAGGAAAACGACGAACCAGTTTGAGAAAGCGTCCAGCGTCCCACTCAGTAAACTTCCACTTACGTTTAGTATTTGTGTGACATCAAAAAGCTCGGTATTAAGCAAGTTTTCTACATCAACGGGCAGCGTTTTGATCAACACAATCACACCATTCACCAATGTTTGCAGCGAATCCGAATAATCAGGTATACGATTGATGAACTGTGTAATCGAGATCACCGTGATACTCACCATCACCGATAACACGAGTAAGATCAACAGCATCACGATCACTAACGCCAGCCAGGTGGGCAAGTGCCTGTCAATTAACCAGCGGTGCAAAGGAAAGAACAAGATCGCCAGGATAAAGGCGATTATGATAGGGGTGATTATCTCCGCGGCTTCCCGCATGCCAAATACAACCACCACCAGGGATGCCAAAAAGACCATAATCTTGGAAGCCGAACGTATACCTGAAGGTTTTCTTTGGTGAAGATCCATAAGTGTCTTCTCCTATATATCTAACCGAAATTTTCTGCAGCCATATGCCATACGTTGCTTAAATCATATCACGAAGGTGTTTCTTCTTGATTAAAATAATCTGCCAAGAATTCCGAACAACCAACATGACAATACCTCTATAAATATCTATTATCACGAGGAGTATGACCTACGAAGTGCAGTCTCCATTAAATTACATCCGACTACGAATCAATTGGTATCTTTTCTGTGAGAAGAACATCAGCCTATAAAAGGCACTCATCAACTTATTAAATGTCTCTTTTCCGAGTTTTTGATTATGAAGAAAATAAAGTAAATTTATGTGTAATCCTGCTCTATATGATAAAATAACTCCGGTAACCATGGTAGATTCTTACCTCGGTCCTGAGGAGTACTTGGCCGGCATCAATTTGGAGAGCGAACAATTGTAAAAATTTGATTGGCCAAAAGAAAATAGGTCTAAATATAAAAATAGAAACAGAGTTTTAGATTGGCTTCTTGGGATTTGTCTCTGGTGAGGCAAATTTTTCTTTTATAAGAATTGAAAAAGCCAATCAATTAGATGAAAAAAAAGAAAGGAGATCACATTGCCTTCAGTTGTATTAAGAAATGGAGAATCACAGCAGGGTTTATCCCGCCGTTTCCGGAAGAAAGTTATTCGCAGTAAAATACTCAGCGAAGTCCGTAAACGCCGATGGTTCGTATCCCGAACAGAACAAAGGCGGCAGGAAAAGAAAAAAGCCATCCGCCGCGCCTCACAGCGAAGACGCTACGGCGACAGCTATAAAGGTTAATCCGTTGAAAGAATACGCAGGCAGAAATTAGGTCTTTTCGCCTGCGTGTTTTTCGCTCCTCTTTATATATTCCCCTAGCATTTATATTTTTATTTTTCAATTCCAAAGAATTTTTCAGCAGCCATCCTGCCCTCAGTGAATAGCTGCTGATATTCCTTGCTATCCGGCGATAGATCAAATTGTGTTGATGAGATGCCGCAGTCGCTGATCTCGATCGTTCGCTGTTTATCCGCCACATTTTCAGCTAAATCAGATATCTGGCGTGAATCATTAAGGCTGCGAACAATTAGGTCTAAATATTCCCATAAATGCTTCGGATCATCCACGTTATCAGCGTCATATAACTTACTTGGAAACAGGAACAATCCCAGCGTCTCTAAGTTGACCCCGTCCTGATACAATCTGCTCTCCTTTGCATACTCCGGCTGATCAAAAACATGAATCGGGTAATTATTGAACAACCCACCATCCACATAATAATCCCCTACACCCATCTTTTTACCATCAAAGCGCAGCGCCTCAAAAAACAACGGGATTGACATCGACATGCGCACCGCATCCGCTACTGGCACATCTGGGGTGGTGTGGGCTGAAAAAACTTCAGCTCGATGGCGGGAGATATTCGATACAACTATATGCAGGTCACGAAATCCCAACTCCCGAAAATCGCCAAAAGTCGCATCTGCGTTTCCGCTGCACTGATCAGTAATGATAAATTGCAGCCAATTATAGAAATACGCGCTTGAATACCATCCAAATTTTTCAAACAGGCGTGTGTAATTCTCTGAATTTTTAAGATGAACAATGTTCTTTCTTTTTCCATCGATAGCTCCCTGAGGTACTTTCTGCAAGTCCAACGTGTTAAATATTTCAATCATCTCCGATATATCCTTTCGGAAACTGACAATTGTAGCAGCGATAGCACCTGAGGATGTGCCAGCCACACGCTCTATATTCTTGAGCACATCCAGCTCTTCCAACACTTCTAATGCGCCCATATAAGCAATTCCTCGAACACCACCTCCCTTAAACACCAAATTGCGATATCCTCCCCTTTGGATACCGTTTTTAAATTTTCGTATTATTTTTTTCAGAATACCCATAATTCCCACAATTCTTTTCATGGTCCTTTCATATATTTTTTCAACTATTCTACGTTGAAATATAAAAATAGTTTTGTGGAATTTTATCGAGAAACCTGATGCTCCCGCGAAAAAGGCTGATTCTCAGTACTGCCAGCAATTATTAATTACATCTCTTCTTACGATTTTGATAGATTACAATTCTGCCAGTCTCTAATTTTAAAATAAAGCTGTCTCCAGAAAAGGAAGTTGATATTTACATGAAAAACGTTATCATTTTCGGCGGACTAGGGGCATTTGCGACTGGCATAGTTATTTCTCTCCAGGCATATTTGAGTGGTAAAGCTGGAGACATGGTTGGACCAATTAAAACCGGTTTGTGGACGAATTTTCTCGGTGGAGTACTGGCAGGGCTCATTATCCTTGCTGTACAATTTCTAAGCAAAGATACAAATAACCCTCTCACCAAGAACGCTCTTGGTATGATTCTCATATCCGGGGCACTTGGGATCATCATTATCACGGGCATAGCTTATTCGATCAATCTGGCAGGAGTCACTGCTGGGGTTGCAGCAATTCTCCTTGGACAAATGGTTCTCAGCGTGATCATTGATACGATGGGTTGGGGCGGCCTTGATCCTATTCCACTAGATGCCCGCCGTATCATCGGGCTCGTCATCATGGGCATATCCGTTGTATTACTTCTACCTCGTAAATAGGTAGAATAAATAAGAAGAGAGTGGAGAAACCACTCTCTTCTTATTTGAACAGTCGGTCAGCAATTATATTTTAGTCGTCATCATCGTCATCATCATTGTCATTATCGGTATCGTTGTCGGTATCGTCGTCGGTATCGTCGTCGGTATCGTTGTCAGTATCGCTGTCGCTGTCGGAATCGCTGTCGCTGTCATTATCGGCATCGTCATCTGAATCCTCATCTAAGTCCTCATCGGAATCGCTGTCGCTGTCATTATCGGCATCGTCATCTGAATCCTCATCTAAGTCGTCATCTGAGTCATTCTCAACATCATCATCATTGTCATACAAATCATCGTCATCATCATCAACATCTTCAAAAAAATCTTCTAAGGTGTCGATGAAGTCATCAAGACCGCTGGTCTCCTCAAAATCTTCTACCCAGGTTTTCACCGGGTATAGTACATCACCAGGCAGCGCATCTTTAGATGCATACACCGCCCCCGCGCCAGAAACTAATGAAAGTATAGTTGTTA
>Ga0255406_1006_pt1 | contig 24940 bp, 17 predicted proteins | sample ANMaggSeSYBR01F8_FD_182124 | JGI IMG/M metagenome (GOLD analysis project Ga0255406, IMG submission 182124) | Sediment cell enrichment communities from methane seep in Santa Monica Basin, California, United Staets - ANME aggregate JGI... | ecosystem: Environmental > Aquatic > Marine > Cold seeps >...
TCAAATTGTTTAATATCATCTTCCAAGAATATGAAAGGATCAAGATAAGATTCGGGTGAAAAATTTGAGGAAGGAGGATGAGGACCTTCTGGTCCATTCCTTATAGCAATATCTAATATTTGTTCATACCTTCCATGTTTGTATACTCTTTCTGATATGCCTATAGGTTGTCCTTTATTTATTAATGAACCTTTTTTTATATTAGGATAAGATTCATCACCTAAAAACAATTTATCCATATGTGCAATTTCAACATATACTTCTTTCCCTTCAAATAAATAATCAGTAGCTATAGTTATTACTAATCCTTTATCGCCCCCACCCACATATATGATCTTTCCAGATACTGGGGAGACAACAACAATTCTTTGTGGAGTACTAGACTGATTTAAAATATACATATCGCCTGCATGAAATTGATTCCACCATTCTTCAGAAGAGATTTTCATGCTACCATCCCAATGATAACAAGGACCATAAATTAAATCGTGATCAAGAGCATACTCTCCCTCAAAAGCAACAGGAAATGAAAAATGTTCAATCGAAAATTCAATTAATGGGGTTGGTCTAGGTAAAGACGTAGCAGTAGGAGCAGAGGTTTTAGTTGGTTGGGGAGTTGGTGTAGGTTGGAGAGCAGGGGTGCAGGCGGAGAGAAGATAAAAGAAAATGAGAAGGTTAAAGAGCTTTTTCATTCGAAGTGCCCACTTTTTAAGCAATGAGAGCGCATTGTATCAAACACTATGTGTTCAGAGTACTGTTCAATATCATCTTCCAAAAATATGAAAGGGTCAAGATAAGATTCTGGTGAAAAACTTGAGTCAAGAGGATAACCACCACCCGGTCCATTCCTTATTGCAATGTCTACAGATTGTTCTAGTCTTCCCCAATTAAAATGCTTATTAGAAATACCAATAGGTTGACCCTTATTAACCTCTATTCCAAGAGAAATTTTTGGATTTAGTTCATCACCCATAAAAATCTCACTCATATGAGCAATTCCAACATATATTTTTTTACCCATAAAATAAAAAGGAGTAGTAATTGATATAAAAAAACCATTATCTCCCTTGTCATCTATATCTGAGATCTTCCCTTTAATAGGTGACAAAATTGTTATTTCTTCTGGGTTTTTCGACAAGTTTAACATATGCATATCTCCCGCATGAAAATATTGATACCAATTATCAGAAGTTACTTCACTCGGGTCAAAAGTTGTTGGATCCCAATGATAGCAAGGTGCATATGCCAACTTGTGTCCTAGTGCATAATCTCCTTCAAAAGCAACAGGGAATGAAAAATGTTCAATCGAAAATTCAATTAATGGGGTTGGACTAGGCAAAGACGTAGCGGTAGGAGCTGAGGTTATTGTTGGTTGAGGAGTTGGTGTAGGTTCAGTTACAGCATTACATGAGGGAAGGAGCGAGAGAAGAAGAAGTAGTAGTAGAAGTTTCTTCATTTTACGATTTATTTAAATATCATTTTCTGAGATTTGTGAATTGCATCTTGATATTCTATATCCAATAATTTATAGGGTCTGTTATACCCCCACGATCTAGCAAAAGAAGCATTTTTCCAAGAATCAAATGAAATCACTTTTATGAATGCCCCTCGCATTTCCACGTTGCTTTCGATGGAATTGTTATTTACCCTTATCCAACGACCTCCAACAAATGCTTCTACTAAAAAATGGTTATATCCTATCTGACTATGAAGGGTGTTTTTTACATTTGGAGGTAATTTATCTAGTAGTTCAATTTGCGCTTTGTCTGATGGATTTAGAACAGGAACTGTCTGAATTATTCTCGTTGGTATTCCGACGCTTCGTAAAATTGTCGAATGGAAATTTGCTATCGAACCACAGCTTCCATGTGACTTGTTCAAAAACATCTCTTTTCCCAAGATAATATGGTCCATCTGCCACTCGCGATCAAAAAGTTCATCAGAATAATATTGACTATATTCAGATTCACGAGGTTTGCTGGAAAACATTATTGAAGTAGAGGGAAAAGTAATTTCATTCTCTTCATTTATCTCAATATCCAGAAAAGGCTCAGGGTAAGGTTTGGATGAATCTTTTGTGCCCGGCATCCAATCTACATAACGAGATTCCCATTGATACATTTTTTCAATCACATCTAGTGAAGTGAAATTTACAGATTCTAGATTCAATTCATTTTTTACTATGTCACTCATTTCTTTATCGAAATTCATTAAGGGATCAGGCACTAGGAATTTCTGATAATCTTCCGAAAGTTGTAAATAAATATCAAAAGGTATTTCTTCAATTATGTGATAAGAATCTGGGTAGAAAATCAATTCAAACAATAAAAAATTCTCGTTTTCATCCAAAACATTGATATCCTGAAAATGATCGTTCATGGAATCCGAGTTGAATGGTGGAAGAATCCTCATTTTTAAATAAAGCGTTTCCGTATATTCTCGCCGTTCACTCCAATCTGAGTCTTGAATTCCATCATTATCAGAATCTGAATCTAGAGGATTTGTATAATATTTTGTAACCTCGTCATAATCATTCAAACCATCACCATCTGAATCAATCTGAAATGGATTTGTTTGAACATGGTTTTCTTTTTCGTCAGAAAGCCCGTCTAAATCACTATCCATATAAGGAATTTCTGTTGGGATTGGAGTAATGGTTGGTACTAGAGTGGGAGTGATGGCTGGGATTGTTGTAGGCTCGAGCGAAGGAGTACAAGCCGATAAAACAAATATAATTGTGATTAACAAAAAAAAGAAATTTTTAATCAATTCTCATTCCTCCTGAATAACAATGATTGTTCTTATTATATATCAGGATTAAAAATATTCTTTATGGAAGGAAAGAGAAAATCAAATTATTCAATTTGAAGTGAACAGGCGCTTATGAGTCCCCTGCTCTACCACGGCCAGACTTACGCCTATTCGATGTTTAGACGCCGCACTTAGGGCAATTACCATTGATTATCTAAGAATTAGCTAACTAAGTAACATCCATTTGATCATTTGTGTATTGTTCATAGATCTTGTCTTCAATAATGATCCGTACCCGCTCGAGTGCTCGACAAATTTCCGTAAAAGTTGTGTACAGCGGCGTGATACCGAATCGAATATTGTCTGGCGCCCGAAAATCAGGTATCACTTGTATGGCTGGAGGAGGAGATTCAATTAATGCACGGCTGATGCGGTAGCTTTCGGGGTGGCGCAGCGAAACGTGTGAACCGCGTATTTCGGCCTGGCGCGGTGAGCCCAGAGTGAACCCGAGCGGAGCAAGCCATTGATCGGCTAAAAAAATCAGATACTCCGTTTGTTTGATGCTCTTAGCCCGAAGCCGCGCCATAGTTGCTTCTAAAAGGATATCAACGGCTGGTTCCACCGCTTTCATTGAAAGCATGGGGGGAGTTCCTACTCGATAGCGTGAGATGTCAGACGCGGGGGTAAAATCGAGTTCAAAAGCAAAGGGTTTTTCTGCGGCAAACCAGCCCCACATCGGCTGGTTGAGTTGCTCTTGCAAATCCCGCCGCACATATAAAAATGCTGGAGAACCAGGCCCTCCATTGAGATATTTATATGTGCAGCCCACAGCCAAATCTACCCCACAACCATTTAGATCAATCGGCACTGCTCCGACAGAATGGCTCAAATCCCAAAGCATTAACGCCCCGGACTGGTGGGCAATTTCAGTCACCCGCGCCATGTCGTACATAAAAGCGCTTTTGAAGGCAACGTGGGTCAAACTGACCAGGGCTGTGTGTTCGTCAATGGCGCCCTTAATTGCTTCAGGCGCTATGGTGATTCCATCCACAGATGGAATAAGCTCCAGTTGATGGTTATTCCCCAACAGGTCAATGATCCCCTGTAAGATATACAGATCTGAAGGGAAATTTTGAACATCACTCACAACCTTTTTACGGTCCGGGCGCGCTTGCAGGGCTGCAGCGGATAACTTAAAGAGGTTGATAGAAGTTGCCTCGGTGACAAGAATCTCATCCGCCTGCGCCCCAACCAATTTGGCGATCTTAGCGCCTAATTCAGTTGGCGTTTTTATCCAGCCGTCATTCCATATCTGGATTAATCGCTTTCCCCATTCCTGTTCAATCGCATTTTGCATGAAATCGGTCGTGCGCTTAGGGAGACGGCCGAGTGAATTGCCATCCAGATAAATCAGGTTGGGGTCATCAATCACAAATTCATCACGAAAAGATGCGAGCTCATCCTGAGCATCCAATTTGCGAGCAAGGTTGATTTCAGTATTTAAAAGACTCATTGTTATTCCTCTTGTTTATTTGAAACATCGAAAAGAAAGCAGGGCACATTTTTTCCAGTTAACAGGTTGTTTTCCAAATCTTCTGGTGAAACAGAACCATTCAAGCATTATATACTTTTATTACAAAACTGGTTACCAAAAAACCTAACTTAAAAAGCAGAGATAAAATGTCCTGCTTTCAAACAGGCAAGTCCTCAAAGAGGATTTCCCTATCCAGTAATATTGCTGATTTCTTCTTACAGTACAATATAAATTATTAAAAAAGAAGTATTTAGATTGGCTAATTTTCTTTTGGTTAGACATGGGACCACGGATTGGGTCGAAGACCAGATCCTGCACGGCATCATTGATGTCCTTTTGAATAAGAAGGGGAAGATTCAGGCAAAAGAAACTGCCCAATCATTAAGAGAATGGAGCGCAAAGGAAATCTATGAACTCAATTAAAGCAGTAATTTGGGATCTGGCCGGAGTGGTGCTCCTTACTGTAAAAGGGACGTTCAATTCCCTGCTGGCGGAACGGCTGGGCGCTCCCCTCAATGAAATTGAACGCTTGATTTCATTGGAGGAAAACGACCTCTGGGATTTGGATGAGATCGATGATGATGCTTTTTATGCTTTTCTCCTCAAAGGATTGAAAATGCCAATGGAAAAAAAGTCAATCCTCAGAAAGTTCGTGTTGGAGGATTTTTATATCGACCAGGAAATGCTCGAGTATATCAAAAAGATCCGGAAATCATTCACTACTGCGCTTCTGACAAACTTTCCGGCGCATGTGCATGATTTTATGAAGACTGATTGGATCGTGGATGGCGCGTTTGACCATATGATTGCTTCCTGCGATGTCAAACTTCTAAAACCAGACCCCGCGATCTACACACTTGCGCTGGCGCGCATTGGCTGCTTGGCGGAGGAATCTGTGTTTATCGATGACCGGGAGATTAACGTGAAAGCTGCGGAGAAACTGGGGATTAACGGCATCGTTTACCAGAGCCGATCACAAACAATTAATGACTTGGAAGCCATCCTGCAGAAATAAGATTCTCTATTCAAACTGTTCGTAGAATTTTCGAACCACTTTCTTTATCTGCTGAATATCCGCACGATCTACCGCGATTTTCTGGTTGATCACTGCGGCACGGCTGCGCAAATTCTTATCCCGCAGAACGCTGATCACCGCATCTGCGGCCGCACGCGCGTCCTGCGGCTCTACCAGCCAGCCGTTCTTTCCATGATCGACCCATTCCCGCAGGGAGGCAATGTTTCCCACCACAGGGAAGCAGCCGCACGCGATCGCTTCCAGGAATGAGTTGGGAGTGCCGTCATGACTGGAGAGGGATATGTACACATCAGCGTTAGAGTACAGCGCCCATAAATTACTCTGCGATAAAAAAGGCAGCAGAGAAACACTTGTATCGATTCCCAACTCCCGCAGCCATTTCTCCGCCTGTGGTTGGGCGCGCATACCAGGGCATATAAAATGGGCTTCTGGCACTTCTTTCAGAATAAAAGGGATGCTCTGAAAGAATACATCCTGATGAACACTCCCGGGGCGAAAACCGCGCGTGTTGATAATTAGCGGCACATTCAGTGGAATTTCATAATTTTCAACGGATGAATCACCTGCGGCTGCACGAATAACATCCAGATCCAACCCGCCGCTTCCCGGTACTACAATGTGCGGAATCGATTTCCGCAGTCCCATCTCCTCTGCCAGTTGAATGTCGCGGGCAGCATCTGCTATGAGCCCATCCGCGCGACCAAGTGCATCACGGGTTCGAGAAGCCATCAACTGTGATGTTTTTGCATGTAAAGTAAGATCATTTCCCCAGATTGAAACGATCAGGGGGATTTCTTCTGGCAGAGCCGCTGCCAGCATACCTTCAAACGGAATCCGAAGCGCATGTACAATATCTGGATTGATCTGGTTTACATATTCTAAGAACTGTGCTTGATATCTGGGCATCAATATTGGTGTCAGAAACGCGCGTATACGCATCAGCAGTGGGCGGAACAGCGCTACAAAACCATTAATTCGCGATGGCTTGCCTTGCCCTTCGCTCTTCACCTGGCTGCCCGCAAATGAGGAAAAGCCAACAGGCAGGAAAAACTGTCCTTCGACATCCGGGATTGGTTTATGTGGAAAGGTTGAAAGTAATACAATTTGATGACCTAAGCTGCCAATCATACGAATCCAGTTTTTTGTGATCGGACTGCGCCCGTCAGCAACCAGCAGAATACGCAAATTAATCCTCCGTTACCTTTTCGATCACTTTTGAAAAAACTGCAACCATCTTTTCGAGATTGATCTCCTGGCTGACAATCCGGTAAGAGGCGCTCCCCTTCTTGCGCAGTGCGGATATATCCGACAGTGCTGATGCCAGTGTATCTGTAAGCGCTTGTATGGAATCATTAGGCAGCAGCCATCCGTTTTCACTTCGTACGAGATCCGCCTGAGTGCCATCAGCGACGCCTACAATAACCGGCAGCCCAAATGACATCGCCTCTTGAACAGCTAAACCGCCAGTTCCCGGCATTACAAATAGGTCAGCTGAACGTAAATGCTTTGCTAATTGTGTGCCGTGCTGGGCACCATAAAACCGGGTCGGGAGATAGATTTTATTAGCCAGATTTTCAAGACTGGTTCGTTGGGGGCCGTCTCCTATTATCCATAACAATGGCTGAGTATCTAGCGGCAATGCAGCACAGGCACGAATGAGAGTTTCCACTTTTTTACGTTTCTGCAAACGCCCAACAAACACAATAACTGGTTTAGCACCCCTGAACGCAGGAGAACGCTCAGGCATGGGTAGGATTGGTTTAGGAGCAACCGCGTTGGGAGCTGTGAAGATATGACTCCTGGAAAACCCGAGTGCCTCATATTCACGCGCGCCCTGTGCGCTGTAAGTGATGAGAGCATCAAATTTTCGTATGAATCGTTTTCGAATGGACATGCGCAGTACTGATAAGCAGCCCTGTGAATTTGGAGATCCAAGCCCCCACCCGATCAATTTTGCATTCTTTTTCCGCATCCACCGTATTGCGGCAGGTGAATTTAAATAACGCGGGTTGGCTTCCATGATCAACACATGCGGCTGCCAATCCGATAACCAGTCCAACAAGTCAGATTGCCAGCACAGGTAGAGCGGACCATTAAAGAAATGGTGGTTTTTACCTTTCCACATCTTAGCGGTTGTTGGTAAAATGCCGCCAGCCAGCGCTTCACTTTTTCTGGGTTCACCAGCGAAAACACTAACGTTTCCACTAAACTCATTTGCCAACGCGTCAAACAGCGGCACGCGGTATGAGGGCAGTACCCGCTGCATCACCCCGATCCGAATTTTGGTGTGATCAATCATGGGATCACCTCAACGCTCGAACCGGACGCGGTTTTGGTGACTTCAATTCTGGAAGGAAAAGCGTCTTTTAATTCTTCAAGATGTGTGATGATAAGGATCTTTTCAAAACCAGGATTAACCAAATTGATCGCCTCGACCAAACGCTGCCGCCCTTCAGCATCCTGGCTGCCAAATCCTTCATCAATGACCAATGTTTGAAGGCGTGCGCCTGACCGCTGCGCCAGAATACGGGAGAGTGCCAACCGAATGGCAAAGTTTATCCGAAACGCCTCGCCGCCTGAGAATAATTCGTATTCCCGGCTGCCTGCACCATCCCGGATAATTATGTCTAATGTTTGTTTCTTATCCTCGCGTTTCTTGTCACGATATTCACGCTGGGTTTCAAAGCTTACTGACATCGCACCATTACTCAAACGATCCAATATCTCATTGGCCTGCGTTTCAATCTGCGGGAGCGATTGCTCGATCAGCAGCGCGGGGATGCCATTTTTTCCGAACGCAACCTCCAACATTTTCAGTCGGGCAACCTGGAGATTGTCTTCATTGATCTCATTTTCAATCTGCACTTTTCTCTTACGCAGTACTTTGAGCACATCGACGGCTTGTTTCGCGCCGCCCACCTGTAAACGGAGCTTATTTTCTTCCTTGCGTATAGCACCAAGCTCCTTTTTCAATTCAGGAAGATCCGGAAGTGTACGACGCTGTTCATTCACTTGCTTTTGTAATGATTCCTTTGAGCTAATAATTTTATCCAAATCGCCCTGCAGCTGCCTGATTTGTTTTTCATATTCATCAATCTCTCTGCGCAGACCTTCTTGTGCAGTTCGAGCTTGTTCTAACTCACGGAATTTATCCTCAATGCCGCGTAAACCAAGCTCTTCTATTCTAATCTTTTCATGCTGCTCTAGTGAATATTTTAACCCGGCAATCCTTTTATCAAGCATCACTAATTCTTTTTTAAATTCTTCTTCTATCTGCGATTTATCCAAAAGACTGGCAACGTCTTTCAGGCGCAGCGCATCTTTTTCTTCCCAGTCCCTCACTCTTTTTATTGTTTCTGCAATCTGCTGGTCAAGAATTCCGGCATCACTTTTTAAAGCGATGAGTTGAGGACGTAATTTCTTTAGTGAATCAACTTCTTCTTTTAAACGCAAAACGTCACTGGCGCACTGCTCAATTTCGGATTCATTATTGCGATAGAGGTCACCGAGGTCTTTTCCCTCGATATTTAATTCCCCGATCATTTTCTGCTTGTGCTCCCCACTTAGGTCCTGACCGCAGAGCGGGCAGTCCGTACCATGCGCATTTTCAAGATGCACGATCCGCTCATGAAGTTCTTTCATTTTCAATCTAAGCTGATTATTTTCCCCCACCTGATTTGCTTTTTTCTGCTTGGAATCATCCAATTCCGTCTCAAGCCGTTCAAAGTCATTTAAGTTTAACTGAATCTGTTCGATTCGGTGTGTTTTTTCTTTAAGAGATCTTTGAATATCTGGCAGCGCATTCTGGATAGCTCTGATCTCTTTATGTTTTTGTTCCAGAGAGGACCGTTCCTGAGCTAATCGCGCGGTTGCGGTTTGAATCTTCCCGTTAATCTCACCACTCCTAAGCTTCAATTGATTAAATTCCACCCCCGCAGCATCCAAACCGGAAAGCACCTTACGCACTTTCTGCCAGGCTTGATAATTTTTTTGTATCGCACTCGAATTATTAAGTGTTTTTTCAACATCTGCTAACCTGCCCTTGCGGTCAGCAAGTAAATTCTTTGTTTCTCTCAATCTTGTTGTATTTGAGGCAACCTGCTCCGTAAATAAATTGACCTTCTCTTCGTCAGTTTCCAACTGCTGAATTTGTCCTCGAACTTGCCCTAAGGATTCATCTTTACTCTCACGCAAGCTGGTTGTTTTCTTTAACAATTCCTTGAAATTTTTCAGAGCTGCACAGCGGTTATCCTCTTCATTCAGCTCATCAATCACTTCTGCCAACAAGGACTGCTGCACTGCAACCTCATTGTGGATAGCCCGACGCCTGCGCGCGGTTTCATCTCGATACGTTTCCCATATTTCCAATCCCAGGATACTGCTGAGGATTTCTTTCCTTTTACCGGGAGGCTGAATCGCAAACATATCAGCTTTCCCCTGTAAAAAGAAGGAGGCATTCACAAAAGTTTCATAGTCAAGGCGCAGTATTTCTTTAATGCGGTCCTCAGTGGCGCGAATACCCGCCTCTGTGAGCGGTTTCCAATTCCCATCTGAACTCTTTACCTGAAACTCGAGGGTGGTGCCCTTCCCGCGGTGTTTTGAACGTTCAACTCGATAGTCCTCATTTTCGTAGCTGAACTCAAATACAACCTGACAGCTGTCCATTCCGTTATTGATCAAAGCATCATCACTTCGGCGGGCTTTTCCAAAAAGTGACCATGTGATTGCATCAAATAAGGTGGATTTTCCTGCCCCATTCGCGCCAGATACACAAGCGACATTTATTTTAGAGAGATCAACAACAACCATATCCCGATATGAAAGAAATCCATGCAGCGTTAGTTTCTGGGGGATCACTGTATGTGCTCCTCTCCAACTTCCGGGATGTCCGCGCCTGTTTCCACCGCTTGAATAATTTCTCCAGCCAATTCGTTTAGCACATCTATCTGGTTGGTTTCTGGCGCGATTGTTTTCCAATATAAAGAAAGCAATTCATCAGGTGAAAGATTCGCAATTTCGATATCCCCGGGAAGCCGCAGCCGAGCTGGGGATAATGGACGCCTGATTAAGTGGAATTCAAACGCAGTTTCCGCGGCTCGCCGGATGGCCGCCTCATCAATCAACGCTTCCCAATCCCGCGGGTAAGTTAATATCAATCGAAACATTGCATCCCGAATCACATCTGGCAGCGGGATGGCTTTTATGATCTGTGATTGAACATTGTCAGGGTCATCCACTATGACCGAGCGGCTGATAAATGGGCGTCCTTCCAACTCCACCCATCTCAATTTGGTCGGTGCCCCTTTTTCAATTTCTGCAATCACGAACTTTTTTTCATCATCGATCTCTCCAAAATCCACCCTTTCGATCGACCCGGTGTAGATCACCGGGGGGTGTTCATCGGGATTGAGATTTTGGGCTTTATGGATATGCCCCAGTGCCACATAATCCAATCGTTTATCTTTGACCAGGGAAGCGGTGAGTACCAGATCTTTTCCGAGCATGACACTGCGCTCGTTTCCATAAGAGGCACCCTGAACGGATATATGGCTGGTGAGAACTGCCGGAAGCGCCGGATCAAGCTTTTCAAAAAACTCTTCGATTATCCTGGTTATCTGATTTTCCAATTGGTCATTAATTTCATCGACCGCAGCGTCTGTGTTCGCGAACACCGCCGCCAATCCGGAACGGTTCAGCCAGGGAATTCCGATCACTTGTATAGGGAGTCCGTTCAAGTCATCAGGTCCTAGCAGGCAGGGTTTGCTGATTACATGAATATGCGGTACCTGAAGCGTGTCAAACTCCTGCAGAGTATGTGCTCGGCCAGCAGCAGGCGATACATCATGATTGCCAACAACCAGTAAGGTTTGGATGCCCGCTTTTGATAAGCGCATCATTCTTTTCCCCCATTCACGTTGATAGGTTGGTGCAGGCGTACGATCCCGGTATGCATCACCAGCGAAAATAACCAGATCAACCTTTTCTGAGATCGCGGTATCCACAATCCTGTCCAGCGCGCGTAGAAAGTCCAAAACGCGTACAGGGAGTCCGGTTTCTGGATCGCGCCGACCCTGGCGAGCAAGATCAATATGCGCATCAGCGAAATGCAGCAGTTTAAGCATCGTTTCTTTACAAATCTCCCATAACCAACATCACATATTTTACTCGTTCATAATGCTTGATATTTACATCTTCTATAAAAACCCGGTTTGTTCTTATAGGTATACTAATGGTATCAGAAGAAAAAAGAGTGCCCCATTTTGTATGAAAGATCCTAAGCAGCATGATGATAAAAAGTAGAAAACCAATTCTTCTATGAGGTTTTTTGTTTTGGGTTTTCAAATAATTGAGAAACTGTGACCAATTCGTTTCTCTCGCATGGTTCAAATGAAATGGAATACCTATTCCAAAGCATTCAAATTCATATTATTATTAACCCATTAATAAAACAATGTAGAGAGTAATCATGTGTGGAATTTGCGGCGTTATCAATAAAAAATATGAGAAAATCCCCGCGGTGGTGTCGATGGTAGATACCATGAACGATCTTATCGCGCACCGCGGCCCAGATGGAGAGGGTACCTGGTTCCATCAGGACGGGTTCATCGGTTTTGGCCACCGGCGATTGAGCATCATCGACCTCCAGACTGGAAGCCAACCCATGACAGATGATAGCGGTAATTGGATTGTATATAACGGAGAGATCTATAACTATATCGAGCTCCGCGAAGAATTGGGGGTGGAAAAATTCACCACCACCTCGGATACAGAAGTGATCCTGCGTGCCTACCTGAAATGGGGAGACGACTGCGTTCAGCATTTCCGCGGGATGTTCTCCTTTGTCCTTTGGGATGAGCAAAATAAACGTGTGTTCTGCGCACGTGACCGTTTTGGGATCAAACCATTTTATTATTATCAGGATGGCCCGCTGTTCTTCTTCGCTTCCGAGCCGAAGGCCCTGCTGCCATTCGTAAAAGAGATCCGTACGAACCTGGAAGCGCTGAAAGAATATCTTGCGTTTCAATTCTGCCTGGATGGAAAAACATTATTTGAAGGCATAAACGAGTTGCGTCCCGCGCATACACTGATAATCAGTGACGAAAAGATCAGCACTCAAAAATACTGGGAGGTGATTTACGAGCCAGATTTTTCCCACAATGAAATATATTACGAAGAACAACTGCGAAGCCTGATCGAGGATTCAGTTAAGATCCATACCCGCAGTGATGTGCCTATTGGCGCTTACCTCAGCGGCGGAGTTGATTCCAGCGCGATTGCTTCTTTAGCATGCGGTGATGAACCCGAGAATTTTATGGGTTTTGTTGGTAAGTTTGCTGAAGGGCCGGAATTTGACGAAAGCGCTTATGCTCGAGAAGTGGCAAAAAAGAATAAATTTCCTTTAAAGGAAATCACTATCACAGCAGATGACTTTATCAAAAATATCCGCAAAGTCATTTATCATATGGATTACCCGTCCGCGGGGCCAGGATCTTTTCCGCAGTATATGGTTTCACAAATGGCAGCCAGGCACCGAAAAGTTGTCATGGGGGGGCAGGGCGGCGACGAGATCTTTGGCGGATATACACGCTATCTGATCGCTTATTTTGAGCAGTGCATTAAAGCCGCAATTGACGGTACCATGGATAATGGCAATTTCATCGTTACGTACGAATCCATACTGCCAAACCTGACATCATTACGCAACTACAAGCCGCTTCTGCAGGAATTCTGGAAAGCAGAGTTGTTTGCCCCAATGGACCGCCGGTACTTCCGGCTGATCAACCGTGCGAATACGATTGGTGATGAGATCAACTGGGATATGTTAAAAAACTATTCTGCCTACCAAACCTTCCGTGGTATTTTTAACAGTGAAAACATTGGTAAAGAATCCTATTTTGACCTGATGACGCATTTTGACTTTGAAACTTTACTTCCGGCACTCCTGCATGTAGAAGACCGCGTCAGTATGGCACACGGATTGGAATCAAGGGTTCCTTTCCTCGATCACGCGATCGTTGAGTTTGCCGCTAAGATGCCACCAAATGTGAAATTTAAGGACGGAAACTTAAAACATATCCTACGAAAAGCAGTTAAACCATTTATCCCTGAAAGCGTTTACGCGCGAAAGGACAAGATGGGATTTCCCACTCCGCTATCTGAATGGATGCGCGGACCGGCGAAAACCTTCATTATGGATATCTTTTCTTCACAAAAAGCGAAAGATCGCGGATATGTGGACAATCAGGCAATCCTTGCCCAACTGGAAAACGAACCGCGTTACAGCCGTAAGATATGGGGTTTTCTGAATCTAGAATTGTGGCATCAGGAGTTTGAAGACAAGGCGGCTGGGTTCCACGCTTTAAGAAAAAATTAGTCCGCTTGCTGATCCTGAAACGTTTAACGGTGGAGTTGCATTATATTGGAAGTATTTTTACCTAAGTCAGTCGCGCCAATATCCACGCCAAACACGCTGAATATCCCGTGAAGTGATAAACGCTTTTGGCTCAATTTCTAAAGCGATATCCTGAACCTCCTGGGCTAGCTTTCTCTGCACACTGCATTCTAAAACTTTGACAGTGCCGTCCTTGCCTTGTGCTGGTATCTCCGTGACCGCGTGGCCGCGTGCTCTTAATTTTTCTGCTAATTTCTGCCCTGGCAAGGAACTAATGATGGTGATATTTATATAACCAAACGCAAGGCGTTTTTCGATCATCATTCCCATCACGTTTCCAGTGGCAAATCCGATGGAATAAGCAGCAATATTTAGCAGGTTATCCAGATCATTAATTACAGAACCAAATGCGAGAATAAATAAAGCCGTCTGCAAAACGCCCAGGATCCATGTAACTGCGCGCATTCCGCGCATGACAGTCAGCATACGTACTGTATCAATCGCCATATTTAGTACACGAAGGGAGAAAATCCCAAAAGCGATCAACCACACATTAGTAGAGGAAAAAATAGCGCTCATATTTATCCTGCTTTATCTTGTTTACTTTCTTTTAATGCTGGAATATACATTTTCTGAATGTAATCTTTCAACATACGTCGCGTGCTGAATTGCCAGGCAAGCGTGCGCATGTTTTCTTTTATTTTCGCGATCCACTCTGGTGAGGCATCCCCCATCGCATGGTTATGATAATACAGGGGAATGATCTCGTGTTCCAATGTGTCAAATAAACAGGCCGCATCTTTTGCATCCTGCTCATCTGGATCTTCATAATCTTCATCATTCCCAATTGCCCAGCCATTGCTGCCGTTGTATCCTTCACGCCACCACCCATCGAGAACTGAGAAATTCAAAGTGCCATTGAGGGCTGCCTTCATGCCCGATGTGCCGGAAGCCTCGTTAGGGCGGCGCGGAGTGTTCAGCCAAACATCTACGCCCTGCACAAGCAGGCGGGCGATATTAAGATCATAATTTTCCAAGAATACAATTCTTCCGCAGAATCGATAATCCTTTGCTGCCCGATATACCTGCTGGATAAGCAGTTTTCCTGGCTCATCCGCAGGATGGGCTTTTCCCGCAAAAATAATTTGCACGGGCATATCCCGATTAGTTACCAATCGCAATAAACGCTCATAATCTGAGAATATCAGGTTCGCGCGTTTATATGAGGCAAAACGCCGGGCAAACCCGATCGTCAGTGAATATTGATCAAGCATAACCCCATCCGCAATCACCTGTGATGCGTGGCGTTTTCCAGTTTGCCAATGGTCGCGAGCGCCTTCAACTGCGTAATTGATCAATTTTCGTTTCAAGTGCCGACGCACATCCCACATTTCCAGGTCGGAGATATTTTCTACCCGCGTCCATAGATCAGGATCATCCAGATGGTCATACCAATCCATGCCTAAATAACGTTCGAATAAAAGGCGCATTCTGCGGGCAAGCCAGAAACCGACATGAATGCCATTGGTGATGCTTTCAATGGGCACATCGTCGGGTTTCTTCTCAGGCCAAAGAAAATTCCACATTTTACGGGCTACCTCACCATGCAGTTCTGAAACTGCGTTGGCGTGATTGGATAAGTGCAGCGCGAGTACCGGCATGCTGAAAGTATCACCCCACGGCTGCGTTTGTTTCCCAATTTCAATAAATTGATCTTGTGTAAGCCCTAACTCCTCCCAATAACCGGGAAAATACTTATCGATCAGCCACAGCGGGAATTGATCATTACCTGCGGGAACCGGTGTGTGCGTAGTAAACACATTGCCTGCCCGCACAAGGGATGCCGCTTCATCAAAGCTATTTCCTTTCTTAACAATCTCACGCACGCGCTCAAGCGTTAAGAAGGCGGAATGCCCCTCGTTCATATGCCAAAGAGATGGATGATAACCCAATCGGCGTAAAACGCGTACACCGCCAATGCCAAGGAGCATCTCTTGCGAAATACGGACTTCCAGGTCGCTGCTGTAAAGGCGCGAGGTCAGTGTACGGTCGCTTGGTTGGTTGTCCGGGATGCTGGAGTCAAGTAAGAACAATGGTACGCGCCCCACTTGAATCATCCAGACCCTTGTCTTAACTTCACGGCCTGGCAGTTCAACAGAAATAATAATTGGATTGCCTTCTTCATCAACTACCGAGATAATGGGCATTTCCTCAAAATCAAAATGATAATAACTTGTTTCCTGCCATCCATCTTCTGTGATATTCTGAACAAAATACCCCTGCTCATAGATAAAACCAACGCCAATAAGCGGCATACCCAGATCACTGGCTTCCTTAAGATGATCTCCAGACAGTATTCCCAGGCCCCCCGCATAAAATGGCATGGATTCATGTAGCCCGAACTCGAATGAAAAATATGCCATCTGGCTGTTTATTAATTCGGTGTAATTTTTCTCAAACCATGCGCCGGTACCGCTCATATACACATCAAACTCGGCCATTACACGGTCATATTCTTCCAGATAGTAAGTGTTTTTTCCGGCATCTTTTAACCGCTGTGGCTCGATCTTGTGCAGGAATGCGATCGGATTGTGCCTTACCATCTCCCACAATTGGCGGTCAAGTTGTAAGAACAGGCGCAATCCATTGGGGTTCCAGGCCCACCATAAGTTATATGCTAATTCACCCAACCGATCGATGCGTTTAGGCAGCTTAAAATGATTGGGAAAATCCTTACGGAAATTTTTCTTCATGAAGAGCGCTCCTCTGGCAGAATTAACGCGTGATTGTACCATGCTAGAAGTATTTTACCGTATAGTTAATCATTCTTTTTTGTTATTCAAAGATTCATTTATAATAAACTGAATGATACACATTGTTTCAAAAAAGGAGAACCTTTTATGCCTGAAGGGACATACCGCTTCCCGAAGGGATTTTTATGGGGAACAGCAACAGCATCCCATCAAGTTGAGGGACAAAACGATAATAATAATTGGTCTGCATGGGAAAATGATCCTGGCCGGATCTTCCAGGACCAAAAAGCAGGACTTGCCTGCGATTGGTGGAATGGGCGTTGGAAAGAGGATCTCACAAACGCCGCGCAGGACGGGCAGAATTCCCACCGCTTCTCGATTGAATGGAGCCGCATCCAACCTGCACCTGGCACCTGGAATGAAAATGCTCTTGATTTTTACCGCGAGATGCTTAAAGAGATGCGTTCGCTTGGTCTTGAACCGATGGTTACTCTTCATCATTTCACCGATCCGTTGTGGATTTATGAGAATGGGGGATGGGAAAACGATGCCACCCCCCGCCATTTCGCGAAATTCGTTCGCAGAGCCGTGACCGTCCTCAAAGACCTGGTTAACTTATGGATAACGATAAATGAACCTGCAATATACGCGAATGGGGGGTATCTTGAGGGCAGCTTCCCCCCCGGAAAAAACAGTTTGAGTTCCACGTTCAAAGTTATGCGCAATATGCTCAAAGGACATGCGGCTGCTTATACGATCATCCATGAATTGCAGAAAGATGCTCAAGTAGGTTACTCAAAGAACTACCGCAGCCTGGAACCCTCCCGCGCCTGGTTTCCGCCAGATGTATGGATCACTAATTTTTCTTCAAGAAGTTTTAACGATGCCTTTTCAAATGCGCTTGTAAATGGAAAGTTTAAATTCGCGTTAAAAAAAGAAACCGTACCGGAAGCGATTGGCACTCAGGATTTTATTGGGGTGAATTATTACAGTGCAGATAAGGTTGTGTTTAAACCTTTTGCAGTTAAAAATGTTTTTCACCGCCGATACTATCCAGAAAATGCCCAGGTCAGTAAAACAGGGTTCATTGCCAACATACCGCGCGGAATGTACACAGCACTGCAATGGGCTCACCAATTCAACCTCCCAATCTATATCACCGAGAACGGCGTGGAAGATTCCATAGACAGGATGCGTCCTGCGTATATCATCGAACATATTCACCAGGTTTGGCGGGCAGCTAATTTCAACTGGAGGGTGAAGGGATACTTCCATTGGACGCAAGTTGACAATTTTGAATGGGACCGGGGCTGGTCACAGCGTTTTGGACTCTGGGGTTTGGAGCGAAAAACACAGAAACGCGTTCGCCGGAAGAGTGTGGACCTTTATGCCGCTATATGTAAGGAAAACGGCATCAGTTCTGAGACCGTACGCACGTACGCGCCAGAAATCTTCGAAAAATTGTTTCCCGGATAAAGGATCCCGCAGATTTCTTAATTAATGTATATAATTTACTGCTATCACTAACAATGAGGATAATTTATGCGGAAAGCAATTAAAAAACTTCTTCTCCTGTCACTAAGTTTTATAATTTTAACAGCAGCAGTGGTTGTTCCAAAAACTAACTCCCCCGCAACCATCACGCAGAGCCCCACACCAATTCCGATCAATCCTGGCAGTATTCAACCCGGCACCTTACCCTGTGATCCCTCACAGGTGCACGGTTTATATTTCTATTCCGTGAACTGCCCGCACTGTATTGTGATACTGAATGATCTGCTGCTGCCCATGCAAAATGAGATGGGCACAAAACTGCATATTCGCCTGATAGAAATTGATTATGCAGAAAATTATGAGCTGTTGATCAGAGCAGAAGATCATTTTTCTGTTAAGCCTGAGGAAAGGGCTATCCCAACATTGATCATCGACGGCCAAGTTCTGATTGGAGAAGATACCATCCAAAAAAATCTGCGCGGCATTGTCGAGCAGGGCATCCTGGGCGGTGGCATTCCCTGGCCAGATATTCCTGATTTCGACCCAGCAGCGATCATCTCGGAAGAGAACGCTGGTGTGAACGCGGAGATCTGCTCAATCGATTCAGAGGATACTTGCGAAACCGGCGCGCCTATTTACGCAGCTTATTTTTTCGAGACGGGGTGCGATTCCTGCAGCCGTGTGGAAGCTGACCTGGCTTACCTGCGCAGTAAATATCCACAACTGATCGTTGAGAAATTTAACGTATATGACAGCCCTGCTTTGGGGATGTGGCTGGCGGAGCGCGTAGGTCGTGAGGGTTTTCATTCGCCATCCGTATTTATTGGCAGCGAAGCATGGATTGGTGAAGGAGAGATCGCGCCTGATGTGATCGAGACTGCGCTGCAGTGTTTTGCCCAAGAAGGATCCCCTAAAGTATGGGATGCATTTGATGAAGAACAGGGAAGCTCGAATATCGTTGATCAATTCCGCAATATGAGCTGGCTGACAGTTGTTCTGGCTGGACTCGTGGATGGTTTAAATCCATGCGCGTTCGCGACACTGATATTTTTTATCTCCTATCTGACCATATCGGGGCGAAAAGACCGCGAAGTGATAGTCGTGGGAATCTCATTTACATTAGGTGTATTTATTGCCTATCTTGTGATTGGTTTGGGATTCTATAAAGTGCTTGATTTATTGGGAAATATATTAAATGTGGTTGCCCGCTGGGTGTATGGATTGACTGCCTTAATGTGCATGACATTAGCAGTGTTCAGCTTTATGGATGTTGCCAAAGCACGTAAGGGAAAAATGGAAGATATGTCACTTAATCTCCCGAAAGGGCTGCGCAAACGAATTAACACCGTGATCCGTAAAGGGCGCAACACGAACCGTTATATGCTTGGCGCGTTCGCCACCGGATTAGTGATATCTCTCTTAGAACTTGCCTGTACTGGACAGGTTTATCTGCCAACCATCATTTTTGTCAGCAGTATGCCCGAGTTGCGCCTGAGAGCGATCTTTTTCCTGATCATCTACAATCTGCTGTTTATCCTGCCCCTGATAGTTGTTTTTATCCTGGCATATTTTGGAACATCTTCAAAGGATCTGACCCGCTTCCTGCAAAAACATGCTGCCGTTGTTAAGATTGGTTTAGGGATCTTGTTCTTTGCGCTGGGGCTATGGCTGCTTCTTTCTGCGGTTGCTTGATCTGAACTCAATTTAAAATAAGAGGAACCCTTTCTGCTAATGTAGAAAGGGTTTTGTTATTGAAAGGATGGTACGACTAAGCCAAAAGTGCCGCAGCACTTATCATCAGAGCGGCGGAGGTTCATATCAAGTTCCAGGTGTTGCAAATACATGATTATCTGTATAACCATTTCTCTACAGCACTGGTATTCTGACCGGAAAAATCACATACACTGACAGTGCGGACAAATATGCGTGCCGCGCTGGCCGACCACTAAGCGCTCAATCAGTGTGCCGCAGGTGGGGCATGGATCGCCTGCGCGCCCATAGACGTTAAAGTGATTCTGGAAATCTCCACCGCGATATACCCAGTCAATGCTGGCGCCATTACGGCAGATACCCTCCTTAAGCACAGAGCGGAGAGAGTCTAACAAGCAGGCGCTTTGTTCTTTTGTGAGCGTATTGGAACGCTTGAGCGGGTGCAGTTGTGCCTGATACAATGCTTCATCGGTATAGATGTTTCCCATTCCAGCAATAAAATGCTGGTCCATAATTAAGGGTTTCAACTGGCGTTTGTGCTGCTGAAGCAGCCCATAGAAACGATCTGCGTTCAGCGCTTCATCTAAAGGTTCAGGTCCCAAATCTCCCAGGATCTCGTCAGGGTTTGAAAGCAACCATGTGCGCCCAAACTTGCGTGGATTATTGAATGCAAATCGGATTCCACCGGTAAAAATCAGTACCAAACGGTCATGTTTCTGCAGGGGTATTTCTTTACCTGCCTGATCGACGGCACTCTCCAGACGCAGGTCACCGCTCATGCGTAGATGAATAAGGAGCGTGTCTTTGGATAAAGTGAACACCAGGAATTTTCCGCGCCGACTGACTAACCGGACGCTCTGGTGCTTTACGCGCGCGATGAAATCTTCAGGCAGTTGGTTTGCCAGCGTACCTTCCCAGAGGACCAGCGCATCCTGGATCTCACAGCCAATAATAGAAAGTGACGTGCTTTGATGAATGCCTGTTAGCTTCCTGACAATGGTTTCAACTTCGGGGAGTTCAGGCATTTATTAATTTTGCTAACGATTAATTATGGTGAGTTTATTCATACATCTAGAGGACCTATTCCAGGTCATTCGTTGAATAATTGGCCTACGCTGCGGCCCTCGTTAGCACGGCAGATCACCTCACCCAAAAGCGACGCGACACTGATCACTTTCAATCGGCCGCCGAACTTGGCTTTCTTCTCAGCCGAAATGGGGATGGTATCTGTGGTGATGAACTGCTCTACGGGCAGAGCAATCAGTCTTTCAACTGCGCCGGGGGAAAGTACCGGGTGGATAAAAAAAACGGTGATGTTTTTAGCGCCGTGTTCTTTGGATAGAAGAACTGCTTCAGAGATTGTATTCCCTGTGCTGATTTCTTCATCCAGGATAATGCAATCCCGGTTGGTGACATCACCAATGAGGGTCAGCGCTTTGGCAGTAGGGGCGTTGGACAAGCGCCGCTTTTCAATAAAAGCAAGGGGAATATCCAGGCCGGTTGCATAGTGGCGCGCTTTTTTAGCAAAGCCCAGATCCGGTGAAACCATGACTGGATTTTCCATTTTACTCACCATGTCCTTCATATGGTCAATCAGCACATGGTAGGCATACAAAATATCCCCGGGAATCGAGAAAAAGCCCTGGATCTGGTCTGCGTGTAAGTCTAATGTCATGTAGCGGTCGGCGCCAGCCACTTCGATCATGTCCGCGACGAGGCGGGCGGTGATCGGTACTCTGGGTTGGTCTTTCTTGTCAGATCGTGTGTAACATAAATAGGGGACAACAGCGGTTATGCGTGCCGCAGAATCCAAACGCAGGGTTTGGATCATGATCAGCATCTCCATCAGGTTATATTGCACCGGAATGCTGGTAGATTGGATCACGTAACAGTCCTGACCGCGTACGCTGGCATGCAGTTTGACAAAAATATTCTCGTTCGGGAAAGTTAAAATATCCCGACCGCATAATGGTAGATTAAGGTAAGATGCAATGCTGTTCGCTAAGTCCGGGGCAGATGTGCCGGAAAATAAATGTACGTTGCCGTACATCGCCGGATTTCCGCCTAAATGTCTGGAGATACTCATTCATTACCTCTAATCTTTTTTTCACGATTCCACTCATTTTTAAGTATACTCATAATGAATACATCCACATACTTTCCTTCAAGAAAACGCGCCTGGCGTAAACGGCCGTCCACAGAAAAACCCACCTTTTCGTAACTGCGTTTCCCGCGTGGATTGGTCTCAAACACATGCAGATAGATGCGGTTCAAGTTGAGATTCTCAAATCCATGAGCAATCATCAGGCGCATGGCTTCAGATCCATAGCCCTGATTCCAGAATTGCTTTTCGCCGATGGAAATCCCAACTTCGGCGCTGCGGTCACACTGGTTAATATGCATAAATCCCAGGTTGCCGACAAAAACCCAATCTTCACCCTGCTTAACTTCGATGCACAGTGGATGTTCTTCAACCGGGGTGCTGAGAATATCCGCGTACCATTTCTCTTCCTGCCCCATTGAGAGGGGTTGAATTATCCGTAAATTATGGCGTACTTCCGGGTCGTTAAACCAGCGCACAAACGCTGGCAAATCCTCTTTTTCCATCGCGCGTAAACGAACGCGTTCGCCGATGATCACAATAATCTCCTATGGATGCAGCCGGTTGGGGCCGCGGAACAGGTACACAGCTTCACGGATGTTGGGTAATTTAAGCAGCACCATCAGCAAACGGGAGAGGCCCATGCCAAAACCGCCGTGCGGTGGGCATCCGTAGCGGAAGAAATCTAGATAGAATTGGATGCTCTCCAATCCTAAGCCGTATTCCAGCGCCTGCTTTTTAAGGATCTCGTAGCGGTGTTCGCGCTGGGCGCCAGTGGCAATCTCTAAACCGCCGGCAATCAGGTCAAAACTGCGCGTTAATTCCGGGTTATCTGGATGGCGCATATGATAAAAGGGCCGAACCGTGATAGGCCAATCAATCAGGAAGAAGAATTCATTGTTGAATTCCTTCTTGACATAATCTGCGATCGCACGTTCGCCGCCCGGGTCCAGATCACCCTTGCGTTCTGGCGGAAGTTTGTAGCCAACCTTCTTGAGAATGTCCGTTGTTTCCGCCATGGTCAAACGGGGGAAAGGCACATCAGGTACAGTGACTTCGGTGCCGAAAACATCTTTGATCTCCTCACCCAATTCATCTTTCACCCGCTGGAAGGCATACTGCAGCCAGCGTTCGGTGAATTGCAGGACGTCTTCATGGGATTCTATCCATGATATTTCGATGTCCAGCCCGGTGAATTCGGTCATGTGGCGGGATGTGTAAGAGGGATCCGCGCGAAATACGGGACCAATTTCAAACACACGTTCAAACCCGGCGGCCATCGCCATTTGTTTATAGAACTGCGGGGACTGCGCCAGGTATGCTTTTCGTTCAAAATATTCCACTTCAAACAGTTCGGCTCCAGATTCGCTGGGAGTACCCATGATCTTGGGAGAATGCATTTCAACGAAATCTTCCTTCACCCAATATTCGCGCATGGCGTGTTCCAGGAGTGTCTGCACGCGGAAGAGCAGTAAATTCTTTTTTCGGCGCAGGTCCAGATAGCGCCAATCCATCCGATAATCGATGGCCGGCATATTCTCTTCATCAAATGGATCAAACGGCAGGGGCGCTTCCGCATTATTTTCAATGACCAGATCATGCAGTTGGATCTCTAATCCGCCCAGTTTGACCACGTCATTCTTGACCACTTTACCCGTCACAGACAGCGCTGCTTCAGTGCCCAGCGCGGAGATCTGTTCCCCTAATTCAGGGTTTTCAGGGCGATAGAATGCTACTTGTACCAACCCGGTCCGGTCGCGCAGGATAAGGAACTGCATCTTCTTTTGGTCGCGCAGGATCTGCAGCCACCCCTTGATTGTTACCACTTCATCGATGTGATCTTTAAGATCACGAATTGCGGTTCGCGTCATAATTGCTCTGTTTCTCCTCGTAAAAAATACTTCTTAAATGATTGTATCCCACTTCTTATAGAACTGGCAAGAATGCTGCATAATTTTAGTAAAATTTACGCAATTGGAACAGCGACGGCGCAGCTGGTCGGGATCAATCCCAAGCTTAAACGGAGGTTGGAAGAGAGCCGACGCCCTGGCTTTTTCCAGCTCAAGACAAGGGTTCGATGCCCTCGGGCTTGATTAATTACTTGTTCACAGTAAATGAACAACCAGGTGAACAAGTAAGCGAACATATATAATAATTAGAAAGGAAAAAATAAGGTCGGATCTCAAATGGAACATAAAATATTTTCGTTAATATTGTCAACGATTATAGTTTTATCTTCTTGTGCGCCATCTCCTATACCTACCCTAAAACCCACCATCACTCTCCTTCCTACGCTGACCCTACCACCTACACCTATACCAAATTATTATTCAGATCAAGACAGGGACGGGTTATCAGACCAAAAAGAATTGATAATCAACACCAACCCAAATCAAGTGGATTCAGACGGGGATAATTTATCGGATTATGATGAAGTCACAAAATACTTCACCGATCCTCTAAAAACGGATTCTGATGGTGATGGAATAAATGACAATGATCCTGAGGAGCGTAGAGAATATACTCATTCAATTCGAGCAATTTGTTTTATCCCACCCCCATATGATGTCGAAATGATGAACGATCATTTTCAAGACGTAGTGGCTTTAAGCGAGGAGGGGGGAGGTTTGACCTATGAAGTGACATTCTATCCAGATGCATACCATATTATTGAAGAAATCCCGATAGATGAAACAAGTGAGTCGTATGGGGGATTAGAGCATTACTTAGTATCAACCCCATTAATGAATTTTGATGATGAAATGTCTAGGGAAACATATAAATTGTTTGCATCCAAAGAAGGGACAACAGATTTGGATGTGATAAAAAATATGTACAAGTGGACGAATAAGAATGTCCGAACGATGCCTAATGCTTCTGGTGTAGGAGATTTCTCAGAGCCTTTCTTGGATTTATTTATCACTGAAGATGATCAGATAACGTTTCTTTATACGCCTATTAAATTTACACCGCAAGAGAGTTACACTGAATGGGACCTAACGCATCTTGTTCTTGGAAAAGAGTGTTTCTATAATAAAACTCATGGTAGTTGTGGATCTACCGCTAATTTTCATTCAACTATTCTACGGAGTGTTGGTATTCCTACAAAAATCACCCTAAGAGTACCAATTGCCAATCCTAACTTTGATGATCAGAAAGCGTTGTTAGA
>Ga0255406_1007_pt1 | contig 24531 bp, 19 predicted proteins | sample ANMaggSeSYBR01F8_FD_182124 | JGI IMG/M metagenome (GOLD analysis project Ga0255406, IMG submission 182124) | Sediment cell enrichment communities from methane seep in Santa Monica Basin, California, United Staets - ANME aggregate JGI... | ecosystem: Environmental > Aquatic > Marine > Cold seeps >...
TCGTTGAAGCAGGTGGTAACACATAGATCATCTACACATTCAACTTTGCAGTATTCGCCCTGCAGTGCGGTTTTCTTCTTCTCATCTTCTGTTAACACCGACAAGATTTCATGGGTTACGATCTCGACGAGCATTTCTATACTCTTAGTATCTGTTGTCATCTCTTTAGCCCTCTTTCGAAAAGCGTTTTTCAATTTCTGTGATTTTATCCACGCGCCGTGTGTGTCTGCCCCCGGCAAAAGGAACTTCCAACCATGTTTTTACGATTAATTTCACTTGATTGATGCCTAATAAACCTGCACCCAGTGATAAGACATTCGCATCGTTATGTTCACGGGAGTTGTTTGCGGTGGCAAAGTCGTAGCACATCGCCGCGCGCACACCCGGCACTTTGTTAGCCGCGATACAGCTGCCAATGCCAGCTGCGTCAATAACGATTCCACAGCACGCTTCTCTTGAGCGCACTTTTTCAGCGACGGCCAGAGCAAAGTCGGGGTAGTCAACGGATTCTTTGCTGTTCGTTCCGCAATCAATCGCAGTATGCCCGAGTTCCTTAATATATTGAATCAATAGGGTTTTCATTTCATATCCGCCGTGATCGCATCCGACAGCGACGCTTTTCTTTAATGGGGTGCCGCTGGTCTGCCCGGCTGAGGATATAGGTGAGGAAATATCATAGGCTGGTTTTGATCCAGATCCGGTTGTATCCAATACTTTTTTAACAATATTGCGGATTTCCGTTTCAGATATATAATCCATATATAACCTAATCCTTTACTTGACGTGTCGTTGTATTCAATGATATGATTACTGGTAAAGACCTCATAACATCTTTATTACCGCAATAATAGCATAAATAAAAGGATGTGTCAAGCATGATTGATCCAACAAATGCAATGCCAAAATACCACCAATTGGCGAATATTCTCCGCCAGCAAATTGATAATGGGGATTTTCAGTCCCATGATGCGATTCCATCTGAACGCTTGTTGGAGCAGCACTATAAACTTAGCCGGCCGACGATACGCCAGGCAATTGATTTATTAGGTAGACAAGGGTACTTATATCGCGTGCATGGAAAAGGCACCTTTGTGTCCCCCCCTAAATTACAGAAGGGCATGTTGGAATTGACAAGCTTTTCAGAAGATATGCGCAACCGAGGATTGGAACCCGGCCAGAAAATTTTAGAATTTGGGTATGTCAAACCAAATGATAAGGTTAAGCGGCAATTGGAAATAACTGATGATAAAAAGAAGGTGCTCCAGATTAAGCGGCTGCGCTATGGAGATGGAGAGCCGATGGGGCTGCAGGATTCATTTTTAACTCTTGATAATTCGCAAGTCATTACGCGAGAGGAAATTGAGGAGAGGGGCTCGATATACGTAATCTTACAGGAGAAATTTGGCATTTATCCAACTGAGGCGGACGAAACTTTAGAAGTAACACTTGCCACGAGTGAAGAAGCCGAATTGTTAAAAGTCGCAGAAGGCAGTCCGCTGCTGTTGAATGAAAGAACGCTTTGGTCGCAGGACCGAAAAGCGATTGAATTCGTCCGAATTCTTTATCGCGGAGATCGGTATAAATATTTTATGCGCCTGACGCGAAAACGATAGCTCCTGCTACTGGTCCAAAGCAAACACATCTGGGGTGGAAAGTCCGCGGACCTTGTTGAGCGGCCAATACACTGCAAAAGCTTTACCGATCACATTATCTAAAGGTACGAATCCCCATATATGAGAATCAGCGGATGGGTTGCGGTTGTCACCAAGGACGAATAGGGCATCTTCTGGGACATTCCATACCCCTTCGTATTCAGGAGCAGCAGAGATAAATGGTTCGTATAATATCTGGTTATTGATCCATACATTTCCGTCGCGGACAACGACCTCATCCCCGGGTTTACCAACAACTCGTTTGACATAATCCAAATTTGGTTCCAATGGATAATGGAATGTGATGATGTCTCCATGTTTAATTTCACCGAGTGTATAAGCGAGTTTATTAACAAGCAGTACTTCCCCGGGCACCAGGGTCGGTTCCATACTGATTTTCTGGACACGCACACGGGCAACAACGCTGTCAATGAGGAAATACAGAACTAACGCCATCACGATCATTTCGATCGTTTCTATCAATGGCTTTAACTTAAGTTTCCGTGAATTTTGACTACGGGAAATTTGTGGTGATTTTTCGGGTTGATCCGGCAAAATGAAACTCCCTGAATTTATTTTTTATGCGATTATACACCTATCATCGTCTTCCTTTAAGTACAAGACGGATGGGAGTGCCTGTGAATGGATATTCAATGCGCAGTTGATTCTCAATATAGCGTAAATAGGTAAAATGGGCTATTTTGGGATCGTTTACGAATAACATGAAGGTTGGTGGGTCACTGCGGACCTGTGTGCCGTAATAGATGCGCAAAATTCTTCCGGTTTTGGATGAAGGTGAGTGCCGATCCTGCGCTCGTAGTAAAATCCGATTCAGGACACTGGTTTTTAATTTGACAAGGCGCTCTTTCTGTATGCGAAGCGCTTCTGGAAGCACAGTGGACAGACGCTGTCCCGTTTGGGCGGAAATAAAAAGTATCGGTACAAAATCCATAAAATTCAGAGAATACTGGATACGTTTTCTGAATTCTTCCATTGTGAATGTGTCTTTTTCTATAGCGTCCCATTTATTTACAAGTACAATCGCGCTCTTCCAGTAATCAAGGATAAACCCGGCTATATGAGTATCCTGGGCGGAAATGGGTTCAGTGGCATCAATCATCAAGAGAGCAACATCGCTGCGTTCGATGGCCCGCAAACTGCGGATGACGCTGTATTTTTCAACGCCGCGGTCAATTTTTCCGCGCTTTCTCATACCTGCAGTATCAATAAGTGTGATCTTTGTGTCCTCGAAGGTGATGTGTGTATCTACCGCATCTCGTGTTGTGCCGGCGATTGGGCTGACAATGGCGCGTTCTTCTCCAACAAGCTTATTCAATAGGCTGGATTTTCCAACGTTTGGTTTACCTACAATCGCAATCTTAATAGAATCATCTTCTATGTATTCTTCATGTGAAGGCAGCACATTGACAAGAGCATCCAATAGGTCGCCGGTGCCTGTTCCGTGAAATGCAGATATGGCATATGGTTCACCTAACCCGAGTGAGTAAAAATCGTATGCGTTAGCACGCAGGTTTGCATTATCAGCCTTATTGACAACAAGTAAAATTGGCGGAATTGATTGTCCATCCTGCTTTTTTTGTCGGCTGCGCAGCAATTCCGTGACTTCCTGGTCTGCGGATGTAAGGCCGTCCACTGCATCAACCAGGAAGAGGATTGCGTCCGCTTCCTTAACAGCAACCATTGCCTGGTCACGGATTTCCTGTATAAATTCGGCGGAGGATATGCTGAGCGGAGTTTTTCCGCCGCCGCTGGTTGGGTCAATGCCTCCGGTGTCAATGATGTGAAATTGGCGTCCGTTCCATTCGGTTTCCGCGAAAAGTCGGTCACGAGTGGTTCCGGGTGTATCATCGACAATGGCAAGCCGCTCTCCTGCTAAGCGATTAAAGAGGGTGCTTTTTCCCACATTTGGGCGTCCGACAATAGCTACGATAGGTAAGGTCATTTTAATTCCATTTTTTATTAGTTCGGATCTGTTTTCAGCGGCGATAATTCGACTTCGATCGTTGCTGGAAGAAGGGATTGGACCAGAACACCCTGAATATTGATCTCAACGGAGGGTTCCAGTTGATATGTGCCTTCCTCGAAATCAGCAAGGTCAATAAATATGCGGACATTGCCTGTGATCAGTTCGTCAAGGGTGGGTAGTGGACCAGAAAGAATGATATCCACACGGTCCGGCGAAAAGATGGCGGAAAGCCCTGCATCTAATCCCTCGGTTTCAATTGGCAGGTTGGTCAGGGTGATGCTGCCCTGAATGGGGGCGATCGATACAGAGACTTTGATGGTCGATTCACCGACAACGGTCATGCCAGACGGGAGGTCAAGCGGAAGTGAGACAACCATATCATCGTTGGCATCACTTAGATTTAATGGTTGTGTTTCGATGAAACCCGGGAGATCATTTACTAATTCGGGATCGGTGGAAAATACTGTGACTACCAATGGATTTGATGAAATATTGGTTAAACGGTATCCGCTTTCGATTTGGCCGATGGTAACAACTTTAACAGTAACATTACGGTATCCACCGCGCTGGGTGATGTCCATCTGTACATTAACTTCTTCTGGAGAGATCGAGATACCGCTGATTATTAGACCGTTTTCATCAATCGCCTTCAGCACTAGGTCTGTGTCAATATTTTCTTTTGCCTGGCTGATATCCAGCACCGCCTGGATTTCAACAACCTGATTCACAAGAGAAGCCGGACCATTTACTGTGGCAGTTTCCTTGTTCAGCGTGGGATTTCCTGCCTCATATCCGATACCTGGGCTGGAAGGTTGGATAAGGTGAATATTGAATGATTCACTGTAGATCTCTTCAATTATGGTTTCGATCACATCGGGAGAATAGTTTTCAACTTTAACTGGCTGTGCGTCTATTTGCAAATTTACCGGTACTAAATGGTCGCCCGCGTTAAGTCCGCTCACGTCAACGATTGCACGGACCGCATTAGAGGAAGTTAGCTCTGAATCCCAGGTGGAGACAGGCGCGCTGAGTGTTAGCGTGATCTCTTCCGGCATTTCGCTGGTAATCACCAGTGAAGGGTCAAGGCCAAAAAGCTCGATAGGCACAGCACGTCCAAAGTTTCGTTTTTCAACAGGATCTGTGCTGGTGACCGCAAGTACCCATACTACAACAGCCAATGCCACGGCACTGACCAATGAAGGCAGGTTCTTGGTGAATCGTTCAAAAACGGGTGATTTTTTCATTCCTGTTTATCTCGCAAGTGGATAGCTTTATTAACCCAATGCATAATATTCGTTCGTTCCTGGATTTCTGCTTGCTGTTTGTAGAATGCAATGAGCACATTTTCCAGTTTATCTGCACTGATGCGGCGGAGAATTCGACCGCGGTGAGCCAGCGAAATTGCGCCGGTTTCTTCGGATACGACGACGGCGATCGCGTCTGTTGTTTCGGAGATGCCTAAAGCGGCCCGGTGGCGAAGTCCCATTTGTCTTTCAGGAGAGTTATTGAGTACACCACTGGCTGACAGGGGCATGATGCAGGCAGCGGCAGTAATTTGATCTTCTGCAATAATGGCTGCTCCATCATGCAGCGGTGTGTTGGGGTAGAAGATCTGCAGCAGCAGCTCAGCAGAAACCCGGGCTCCTATTTTGACACCGGTGTTTTCGTATTCGTATAGATCATCCCTTCTTTGGAGAATGATTAATGCGCCCTGTCGGAAAGCTGATAAACGAGAAGCCGCTCTCACTACGTCCTTGATCATACTTCTGATAACTTCCAGGTTTGTAGTTGAACCGCGCAGTGTGAATGTGCTGGAACCGGCACGTCCAATACGCTCCAAACCGCGCCGTAATTCAGGCTGGAAAATAACAGGGATGGCGACTAAGAGTGCAGGAAGTGTTGTGTTGACTAACCAGGAAAAAGCGGGAAGATTGACCAATGTAGTCAGCAAGCTAATCATGATGACCAGGAAAATCACACCGCGCAACAGTGTACGCGCTTGTGTCTCGCGCAGAACGATCAAGAGCACGTAAAAGATTATACTGACCAACATCAGGTCAATAATAGTTAACCAGCTAACTCGCTGGATAAGGAATAAAATCTCAGAAAAAGAATCACTCATAAAACTAGCTGCTCACATTTGTTTGCTTAACAGATCGAAACCATTGCCTATTTTCTTCTGATATAAATTGTACCCTGCCTTGTTCCAATATGAAATATCTGCATCTTGTGAAAGAATACTCTTATAACCGCGCTCCCTAATAAAAGACTCCCTTTCCTTCAAGTGATCTTCAATTGGGAATATAATCTGCCGGGTTGCGTGCATGAGCCCAAATTCTTCGATAAATGTAACTGTTTTTTTGAAATCATTAGTGACGATGTCTGAATGAGGAAAATTGTGCCCTAACAAGGTTAGCGTAAATTGGGATAGGTCCCAAGTGGTAACATTTTCACTTGTAAGTGGGCTTGGGATTGCAAAGAAAAAATATTGGCATACCAGCCGCATGAAATCTTGCTGTGAATAATTTTTATGAATGTGAGGGATATTTGAATTGTTCCCCAACCATTTCATGTATTTGCCGGGTTGGTTACTTGTGAAAATAACTTCTTCAACTGCAGAAAAATTACTTGAAGAAGGTGTGATCAGAAAATCTTTTAAAAATGCGAGTAAATTGGATGATGTATTAATGCAAACAGAAAAATTTTGGTTCTTCAGCTGTGTTTGATCCCACGCTTTGGTAACCTGCTGCCAAGTTTTATACACATCACCGCTGTTATCTATCACCACGTCAGATTGTCGCCTCATATTCTCGGATGTTGATTGGTGGGATAGGCGTTTTTGGATTTCTGTATGATTCATTCTCCTCTCATGTGAGAGACGCTCAAAAATAACTTGTTTTTGAGCAGCTATGACCCAGATGCTGTCGCATAATCCCGCAAGGTCAGATTCGAGCAATTTAATTGCTTCAATAACAATGATGGGTAAGCGGGTGTGATGGATCATATTCACTGCTGCAGTTGTAATTAGCGGGTGCAGGATATTTTCTAGATCAATAAGTGCTTTCTTATCGTTGAATACTATGCGTGCAAGTTTTGAGCGGTCAACTGCCCCACGGGTGTCCAATATCGAGGCGCCATAGCGGCGAATAATCTGGTCGTGAGCAGGGCTATTGGGTTTTAGAGCTTCATGGGCAAGAATATCTGCGTCAATTCCATATGCGCCTAAATGTTGGAGCATTTTACGAACAATGCTTTTTCCTGTACCAATATTGCCAGTTAATCCGATAATGAATTGGTCCTGATGCAGTTGAATTTTGCCCATTGTGCATTCATTGTAGCTTTGGGGATGGATGATGTCAAATTTTTAAGGTTTGCTTGACAATGTATTGGCAAACGTGTAGAATTGCGTTGCTTTACGCCGAGATAGCTCAGTTGGTAGAGCACGCGACTGAAAATCGCGGTGTCGTCAGTTCGATTCTGTCTCTCGGCATAAAAACCCCGTTTACGGGGTTTTTCTTTTTCTGATAAAATCTCTCCAAAATGGAACTGATTAAACGCTTCGGAAAACAGCTCTCGGCTGGATTATTTATGGTTGGAATACTGTTGACCGTTCTAAGCTTTTTCCTCTCTCGAGAACCAATCAACGCGGAAATTTGGCTGGATGGAGGAGATGAAGCTGTGACTGTGATGGTTGAAAGCCCCCTGGCAGCTAACTGGCTGCTTGAAGCTGGAATTCATATTTTTCCGAATGACAGTGTACGATACGGCGGCATTCATATTCCGTATGATTTCAGGCTGCCTGCTAAGAATGGACAGCACCTGCTGTTCAAACCTGCGGTCCCGATCACGATACAAACTGCCAATGAAAGCATCCAGTTTTATTCTGGCGCAGAAACGTTGGGAGAAGCACTGTGGAAACAAGGTATCTTTCTGAAAGCAAGCGATGACCTTTCCCTTCCGCTGAGCACTCCATTGAATCAAGCAGTAACAGCCACTCTGCTTCGCAGCCAACCGGTGCGGATCCAGTTTGCTGGGGATGAGGTCGAAGTGCCGGTTTCTTCTGTGATTGTTGGGTCAGCGCTGGCGGAAGCAGGCGTACCGCTCCAATTCATGGATTACTCGGTTCCATCGGCAGAACAGCCGATACCAGAAGATAGAATAATCCGCATTGTCCGTGTGAGGGAAGAAGTACTGACGGAGGAGACAATTATTCCTTATTCAGAGGAACGTGTATCTGATTCGCAAATGAATGTGGGTGATGAGCAGCTTCTGCAGGTGGGCGAAAACGGTGTGCAATCTGCTACAGTACGTGTGCGTTACGAAGATGGGGAAGAGACGTCACGAACGATTTTGGCGGAATGGGTATCAAAAGCGCCGGTTACTCAGCGCATTGCCTACGGCGGAAATGTGTTTGTTCAGACCTTTGATTCTTCAGAGGGTTCAGTGGACTATTGGTTGGCTATGGAAGTTTACATCACATCGTATTTAGATACTGGCAGTCCAACTGCCAGTGGTGTGTGGCCGTATTATGGAGTGATTGCTGTCACGCCGGAATGGTATTCGATCCTGAAAGGTTCCAGTATTTACGTGCCAGGGTATGGGGTTGGGACTGTCCTGGATGTTTGCCCGGGGTGTGTTGGTAAGCCGTGGATCGATGTGTTCATCCCAACGGATCAGTATGTGGGGTGGAGCCGGACGGAAACTGTGTATTTTTTGCCACCAGTACCAGAGAATTTTACCGGTGAACTGCCGTGATATTTGAGCCATTGGCTGTATCTTCTCTGATGCGTGATTACGGCATCAAGCCTAAAAAAGGGCTGGGACAAAATTTTTTGATCGATGAAGCCTGCCTGGCAAAGATAGCGGAAGCTGCCCGCATTGATAAAAATACGGATGTGCTGGAGATTGGCGCTGGATTAGGAAATCTCACCCGTCATCTGGCCGCGGCCGCTCACGAGGTGACCGCTGTTGAGATAGATCGGCAGTTGATTCCCATCTTAAAGAAAGTCACGCATGAGTTTATGAATGTGCGGATCGTTCAAGGGGATATTCTGGAACTTCCAGTGAGTGATTTGATGGATGATCCCGGATATGTGGTGGCCGCGAATATTCCCTATTACATCACGTCGGCGCTGATCCGGTATCTGCTTGAATGCACGGTTAAGCCGAGCGTGATCGTGCTGATGATTCAGCAGGAAGTGGCACAGCGGATTTGCGCGGAAGCGGGTGCATTAAGCTTGCTGGCGTTGAGCGTGCAGGTGTATGGTTCTCCAAAGATTGCCGCCCGCATACCTGCCGGGGCATTCTATCCTGTGCCTAAGGTGGATTCCGCTGTCTTGGTTGTAGATCTATATGACCAGCCCATGATCCCATATGCGCATTTGAGTTATTTTTTTAGATTGGCGAAAGCGGCTTTTACGCAGAAACGCAAGATGCTGCATAATTCGCTGGCAGGAGCGCCCGAGCTGAATAAAGAGAAATCAGGACTTCTATTGTCGCAGGCGGCCATTGATCCAAAACGCCGTGCTCAAATGCTGACCATTGAAGAATGGAAACGCTTGACAAGTGCCTATGAGGATATGTTGAAAGATTAGGCTTGGATGGTTATTTAGAAAGCGGTTTCAGGCCGCGGTATTGGCGTAGGAGTGCCCATACCCGCAGGGCGGCTTCGATTTGAATTTTGAAAGACATCTTAGATTTTCCCCAGCGTCGCTCTGCGAAATAGATGGGAATCTCCTTGAATTGAAAGCCAAGTTTGTGGGCAGCGTATGCCATTTCTACTTGAAAGACATATCCATTTGAGCGCACTTGTTCTAATGGCAATGCGGCCAAGGTTTCTCTGCGCCATAAGCGAAAACCGCCAGTTGTATCTCGGATAGGGAGGTGTAAGATGGTACGGGCGTAGAAATTCCCGAATGTGGACAGCCACTTGCGCCAGAAGGGCCAGTCCTTATCGAGGCTGCCCCCGGGCACATAGCGGGAGCCAACAGCCACATCACAGGTTTCCAAGGCGGCAGCCAGCTCGAGCACTTTTTTGGGAGCATGCGAAAGGTCTGCGTCCATCTGGCCGATGGCATCCGAATCACCCTTGAGCAGCTCCGTGAACCCTCGAATATAAGCGCTGCCAAGACCGAGCTTTCCGGCACGGTGGATGACAGATATGTGTGTTGGGTTGGCACGTGCGAATTCATCAGCGATCTGCCCGGTGCCATCACTGCTGTTATCATCCACAACTAATACGTTGAGATCAGCCATCGGCAGGTCAAAGAGCGCGGTGAGTAACTTCGGCAGATTTTCAGCTTCGTTGTAGGTTGGAATAATGATCGTGGTTTTCAATACATACCCTCTTTTTTCAGTAGTTCAGTCATTATACCTAAAAAATTTCATTTGAAACTACTTGCATAGATGTATTTGTTACGTGCTTCTTTATACACATATTCAATAAAGTGGGTGGCGACATGCTTGTTTTCATCACGATGAGTGTAGATGTGAAATACGATGTGGATTAGACATAAAATGAATGAAGATATGTAGAAACCGGTAGATAAACAATGGGTATGGCACAATAATTGCACCTAATAATAAGAAATTCTATGTATATAATAGAAAAAAGGAATTAATTGGAGGAAGCTATGGATAAGAAAAAAGTTCTTGTGGTTGTGTTGATGTTGTCGCTTGCTTTGAGCGCATGCAATTTTCCGCTCGCATTCGATGACCCGGAAAAAATTGAGAACGCTGTCGCGGAGACTGTTGCTGCGTATGAGGTGGAGGAGGAAGTAGTTGTGCCGACATTGGCGCTGCTTCCGACAAGCACGCCCATGCCACTATTGACCGCTGAACCGGCTGCTACTGAAGACTCGGAAACTACTGAAGAACCGGAACCCACGAAGGTGCTGTGCAACTCTGCTCAATTTATATATGAGACTGTACCGGATAACACCAAATATGCCCCGGGAACGGCCTTTGATAAAGGATGGACGTTACGCAATGTGGGCTACTGCACATGGAGCGCTGAATATAAACTCGCTTTTGAAAGCGGGGATAAGATGAATGGCCCTGACGCGAAAGCGATTGGTGTGGAAGTAAAACCCAATGGGGAAGTCGAGATTGTGCTGAGCTTAACTGCACCATCTACAGTGGGCACTTACCGCGGATACTGGGTATTGCAGACCGCTGACGGCGCGGATATCGGCCCGATGTGGGTGCAGATCGTCGTCGAGTAGTATCTTCCAAATAAAGTCAAATCATGTGGGCTGGCATCAATGCCAGCCCATTTTGGGTTGGGACAGCAGATGCACGGAGTTTGTTAGATAGCAGAAAAGCACCTATAATTTATGTGTTAATAATAAAGGCACTAGGAAACTGGAGGTACATATGGCTAAAAAGACAGGTTCTGCTGTGGCGCTAATTGCTGCGCTGATGCTCTCTGCGTGTAATTTTCCGCTGATCAGCAGCTCAAACGAGCAGGACCCGAATGCGCTGTCGACCGCTGTGGCAGAGACTGTGCAGGCATTGAATGCGCAGCCAAAACCTCAGGAGACGCAGCCAGACACTCCTCCCGCGGGGCTGCCTACATTGACCCCTCTTCCTACTTATACCCAGCCGGCTGTGCAATTACCGCCAACTCAAACGCCGCTGCCGTGTAATAAGGCGCAGTTTGTGAGTGAGACGATCCCGGATGATACGGAGTTTGGGAGCGGAGAGGTATTTACGAAGAGTTGGACATTTAAGAATACAGGCACATGCACATGGAACACTGATTATAAGCTGGTGTTTGCGACGGGCGACGCGATGAGTGGGTCGGCATCGGTTAACCTGGTGGGCACGGTAGCGCCGAACGCGCAGGTGACCATTTCGGTTGATCTGACCGCGCCGACGGATCCTGGGACATACACTGGCTACTGGAAACTGCAGGCAGATGATGATGAGCAGTTTGGACAGGTGTATGTGAGGGTGAAGACGAAGACGGTGTTTTTTCAGGTGACGAGTGTGACTTACTATATGCCGCACGAGACGATCGATATGGGGTGCCCGGGGGATGTGGCGGTCAAAGGAGAGATCACAACGAGCGCTGCCGGACAGGTGACATATTATTGGACAGACAGCGAGGGCGGGCAGTCGGCGACGCAGTCAGTTACCTTTGGTGCAGCAGAAGCGAAGATCGTGGACTATACGATGAACGTGACCAGTTCTGGCGCGAAATGGGCGAGGCTGTATATTGACAGCCCTAACCATCAGCTGTTTGGAAAGAAAGAATTCACTGTTAACTGTACACCTTAGAAGGATTGAAAATGACGAGCGGCGCGGATTCACGCGCCGCTTTTTTTGGCCCGATTGACAGGGGGATGAGATACGATATAATTCCCGCATAACCTGGCGCACTAGCTCAATTGGCAGAGCAACTGACTCTTAATCAGTAGGTTCAGGGTTCGATTCCCTGGTGCGTCACCTCCTTTTTAAATTATCTCCTGTTGTTAGCTAATCCCAGAATACCTTCCAACTATCCACAGGATAGTCGGAAGCCCCGGTGCGTCATCATTCTTTTTAACAAAGCAACCATTGTTAGCTAATCCCAGAATATCTTCCAACTATCCACAGGATAGTCGTAAGCCCCGGTGCGTCATGTTTGTTATTAACATGGTACATTTGCTTCTGAGATAAAAGATTACTCGCCACTGGTGAACTTGTAGGCCGGTGTGTCATGTTAAGCAAACCAAGGGTGACAAAAAGTGACAAAAGGTGACAATTTTGAAAATTTTCAGGGGATTATGGGGGGATAAGGAGGGTGATTTGTGGGTGATGATAAAAAGCCACTTTCGCAAACACTTTGTCAAGTTGGTGAGAGAAACGGCGCGAGCCCGGATGACTTTACAAAGTGTGAAGTGGCTAAGATTGCAAAAACCTCATCCCAGATTGAGATGAAAATGCTAATAGGGTGGTTGAAGAGAAATACAGAAACGATCAGGAGCAATGAAAAAGACGTGAACCAGTCACGTCAATATCAATTGGAAAAATTGGGGGCATCTGGATGAATACATCAATCGATTTTCCCCCTTTCAATTAGGCATAACAATCGTTTAAGAAACGAAATATCTACAGAGCTGGGGAATCAAAAATAAAAGATTTTTCCGCTCTCTTCTTGTCATTTTAGCGCCAGCCCATTATTCCGCAAGCCCAAGCCCTTACGGGTTCGCTACGCTCTGGCGTTGCGGACCATGGGCTCCCAGTCGCATTTTTTCAGTTATGAGAGCGATGGAATTCTATAACAATGGAAATAAAAATTAAAGAACTAATAATGAAGCATATTTATGCAAAACACTGATCTTACTATCTATTTTATAAGTATTCCGAGAGTATTGTTTCCACCTGGAAGGGATTAACATCATCGGATTCGTTAATCCCAAATCTTACCTGGGCTTCTTCAGGGGAATCAACAAGCGTACCGCGGGCTTTTCCATGTAACGAAAACAAATCGAATAAATTCGGTTTAACCAATTCAATCATTGCTTTTGAAATGAGAACAACATTATTTCTATTTGCTTCAATATTATTCACCCAATTGGGATTTGATTTTAGCGAAATATCCAACCAATAAACTTTCATCTTAAACAGATCGATCAGAACTGGAAGACAGATAGTTGTAGGGGAGGCAAGATCGATTTTATTGGCAACAGCTTTTGGTTCAAAGATTTCTCCCGACTCTGGTTTTTCTCTTTCCATCCACCCGAAGAAACATTCCGGGATTTCGTTAAAACCCTGCCCAGAGTAGACATAGATGTTAAATACAGCATATCGGATATTCTTCTCTCGAAGAACTATAAGATTCATATCAATAAATTCGCTTGCACCATCTGGGGCAGTAACAATATCCCCGCTATGATACACACCCTCGAACTTTTCCGATCTTATATTGGTGTACGAAATATGTTCAACAAAATCCCAATCTGGATTATAAAGCCCTAACGACAGATCAACATCCGTACTAGTACCTAGAATATTTTTCCAATGTATAAATGCGCGAATAGTATTTGTCTTTCCATCTACGGTAAATTGAGATCCTCGGGCATAAGTTTTTAATGATTGGCTTGAAGAACGTTGAGCCAAAGGAACAATGATCTCCTTCAATTCTGGGGCAATATATACTCTACCCAAATCTGGTTTTTCATGAAATCGCCTGATGAGCTCATTATCACAAATAGAAACAACATCTTGACATATCTTTTTAGATAAAGGGAGAATTGCTTTTTCTACTACCTGTATTTTTGCAATGTTTCCTTTTGGGAAAAAAGATCGCGTTGATTTTTCCCTGTCACGGTGTAGAAAATGTGCACTCAGTTGCAGCAATACTGGTGACGATATCTGAGAAACACCTAAAGAAAAAGAATGCACAATCTCATCTGAAGAATCCGGGAATAAACGTAAAAGGTGATCTAACCTACGGGCAAGTTCACCCGGACGTTTTTCTAAAAGTATTAAAACGTTTATTATATCTTTATCCTTGAGCCTGTTTTCTATCCGCGAATTAAAAGTGCTTACTTTTATTCCATTTCGGATTTTCTGGAAAGCTTGAAATGCAATTGGGAATTTTTCAGAATAATCACCAGGATGCAATTTCTCTCCAATACGAATCCACTTTCCAGGATATCTCCACATATCTTCTTCAATATTTTTGCATTCATTTAACAATGATAAGATCGAGCGCCGTTCCAGTCGTGAAAAGTTTCTAAAAACCGTATTACTTGCTAAAGAAATATCACCTTCAGATAGTGAAGTCACTAACCGTAAAATATCAGTGGCTGTTTTGATGAATTTCGAAACCAGAACATAAACCTGAGGATGAAATTCCCATATTTTACTTAAAACCAAGCTAAGCGTTTCCTTCGAAGGAATTGATTCTGGTAGTTGTTCAATAAGATCACTTGGATTTGATTTCTCAATATACCATCCCAGTAACGCTTGATCACTACTTGACAAGCTGCCCTTTGACTTCAGCATTTCAATAAATATTTGATGAAAGTCGGAAAATGACCCAATATTAATCTGCTTAATGAGATATAAATTGTTCTCTAACGGAAAACGTAGTTGGGGGGCATACTCCGGCGCCCAACGTCCATTTGTCCAATAATGAATAATTGCATTTAAGTATATATCAAGATCAGATAATGAAATCATTTCTTGAGGGAAATTTTTATAGAAGGGTTTGTGTGCAACATGAGCGCCCACCATCTTCTTTAATACAGGAACCATTTGGGCATATAGAATTTCTAAATTCTTTTTCTTTTGGTGACAAAGGGTATTAAATAATTCTTTAGTAAAAAGGAATCCGAGATCCTCTATATTCTTACTTATGGTTAATAAAATCTGCGTATTATCGATATCAGTAGAGCTTTTATCATTAATAATGATCTTATTTTTCCTCTCTAATAAGATCTTATTTATCTCAAGGTTCTTGTAATTATTAATACTCATTAATTCCCTCCTTTTATAAGTATGATGGCAAGTTACTAATTAATCATTAGCTTCTCACCATCTATGCAAAATCAGGAAATTTAAGACCCTAGAATTAATGGATAACCATTTAGGAAGAAGGAAGGTTCCTAATAGCCTGATGTTTGGATTTTACCATAAGTATTTTGATGAAAATTGGGATTATTATAATTTGTGAGTCGCCTTTCCCGGTGCAATTTCGGTGCAATTGGAATGAAACAGGGTGGAAACAATGGACACAATGGACAGTTTTCGCATAGCCTTGTGTACTGTGTGGACACAATGGACGCTGTACCTGTCAAGCCCCCAAATTTAGTACCATTCATAAGTAGACACTTTCGAGATTAGCAGAGAATTCATAAGGAGTTTGATTTCCCAAAGAAGCATGGGGGCGAATGGAATTATATTTCTCCAACCACTCAAATGTGATCCTCCTGGCCTCATCTAACGAATTGAATAAATATGCATCCAATACGTCTTCCCGATACGTGCGGTTGAATCGTTCAACAAACCCGTTTTGAGCAGGTTTACCAGGTTGAATAAAATGAATCCGAACCGAATGTCTCCTTGCCCACCCAGCCATATGATGGGAGATGAACTCCGGTCCATTATCCACTCTAACTTGAGTGGGATAGCCACGCTCTGATGCGATCATGTCCAACACCCGGGTAACCCTTGCTGCAGGGAGAGATGTGTCAATTTCGATCCATAATCCCTCGCGGTTGAAATCATCCAGCACATTGAATGTGCGAAAGGAATGCCCATTATCCAGACTGTCACTCATGAAATCCAATGACCAGCACGCATTGGCCCTTTCAGGTTGGATCAATGGCTTATGATCCCGGGTTGGCAGCCGCTTTTTGGGCTTGACCCGTAGATTCAGTCCCATTTCACAGTAGATACGATATACCTTCTTGTGATTCCATTTATTTCCCCGTTTTCTCAGGTAGGCTGCCATCTTTCGGAAGCCCCAGCGATGATGATCTTCGGCTACCCGGGCAAGCTTATCTTTGATCTCATCGTCATTGGGTTTCTTTCTCGCATACCGATAACCACTTCGGCTGAGAGCAGCCAATCGGCAAGCCCGACGCTCACTGGTTTTGTGTGCTTGAATGGCATAGTTGGCCATCTTCCGCCGTGCGTCGGGCTTTACAGCTTTTTTACTACTATATCCTTTAGGATCTTGTGATCTAAACTCAATTCAGCATACATTTGCTTCAAGCGACGGTTTTCTGTTTCCAGTTGCCTCAGATGCTTCAGCTCCTGGATATCCATCCCCCAATATTTTGATTTCCATTTGTAGTATGTGGATCGACCAATCCCGTGTTCTCTGCAAATATCGGTTACCGGCATCCCAGACTCACCTTCTTTGAGTATCTTGATAATCTGGCTTTCGCTGTACCTGCTCCTTTTCATGTTTGGCTCCTTTTGTCTACTTATCCTTGGTACTATTTTAGGGGGGCCTTACCTACCACGCTGTGGACACAAAGAGCAACTGACTCTTAATCAGTAGGTTTCCTTTTCAAGGACTACTCCGGTCGCAGGTTCGATTCCCTGGTGCGTCACCTCCTTTTTAAATTATCTCCTGTTGTTAGCTAATCCCAGAATACCTTCCAACTATCCACAGGATAGTCGGAAGCCCCGGTGCGTCATCATTCTTTTTAACAAAGCAACCATTGTTAGCTAATCCCAGAATATCTTCCAACTATCCACAGGATAGTCGTAAGCCCCGGTGCGTCATGTTTGTTATTAACATGGTACATTTGCTTCTGAGATAAAAGATTACTCACCACTCACCACTTGTTTTTACTACAAGCTTGCCACTGGCAAACTTGCAGTCCGGTGCGTCATCTTGTCTCTTAAGATAGGCGTTATCTGATGGATTGTCTAACAAGACATTCCGACTCTCCACAGGATAGTCGTAAGCCCCGCTACGTCAAGTTTCTATTTTGGGGTGACAAAAAGTGACAAAAGGTGACAATTTTGAAAATTTTCAGGGGATTATGAGGGGATAAGGAGGGTGATTTGTGGGTGATGATAATAAGCCACTTTCGCACGCACTTTGTTAAGTCGGTGAGAGAAACGGCGCGAGTTGGGTGGGCTCGCTATGCACAGGCATTGCGGTCTGTGGGCTCCCAGTCGCTTTTTTCCCATTACGAGAGCGGAAATAAGTATGTTGATAAATATAAAAATTATGTTTAGTTATCTTTACTGGTATAGCTTCGGTGATACTATAAAATTGTAATTATCAAGCCGCTAACCTTAATGTAAGAGATGAACAGATCAAATATGCATTGATAAATTTCACATAGGAAGAGCCAAGGGAATAGAAAAAAATAGAATGAAAGAATATTAATTGTTTTTATTGTATAATCTTAAAAAGATAGGTTGGAGAATGGTATGAAGAATAAAATCAAACAGCCAAATCAAAACTTAGATGATTTAGAGAAAGATTTCCTCACCAATAACCCGGAGATTAAAAGAGCCCTTGATATTTTCGGGATTACCAATAAAGAATATACAAAGTTTATCGCTGCGCAACAGAATCCAGTGTTTTTTACATCAAACACAACGATTGAGGGAGGAATCAATGGAGAGTTGGATTGATGTTCACAATGAAATCATAGAAGCAGGAAAAGCAAAAAACCTTCCAGGGGGTGATATTGATAAAATAAGACGAAAGGCCTATAAGGATTTATCAATACTTACTGGACGACCTCTAATTGTATATGCTACGGCTTTTCATGTTCAATTAAAAGCACAATTTGCAGGGCAAATGCTTTCAATTGACCTATCTGATAAAGATGGGTTTCAAGAAGTAATAAGGAATATTGATGGGAATAGTGTCGACATATTTGTCCATAGTCCGGGAGGCTCTGCCGAAGCAACTGAATCTATTGTTGATATTCTACGTTCCAAATTCGATGAAATCAGGTTTATTGTAACTGGATCAGCAAAAAGCGCTGCTACGATGTTTGTTATGTCTGGAAATAAAATACTCATGACTGATGCTGCTGAGTTAGGCCCAACTGACCCTCAATTATTTATAGGAAATCCACGTCCCTCACCCGCAGGCTCGATATTAGATCAATTTGAATTAGCAAAAAAAGAAGTATCTAAGAATCCTTCATTAATTGGACCATGGCTTCCTATATTACAACAGTATGGTCCTTCCCTATTATTAGAATGTAAAAACCATTTACAACTATCTGAGTCGTTAGTTGCAGGGTGGTTAGAAAGATATATGTTTGACGGACAAAAATCATCCAAACAAAAGGCAAAAGATCTTGCACATTATTTGGCGAATGACAAAAATTTCCTCTCCCATGGAAGACGAATAAGTCTTCAAAATTTAAAAACAAATGGCGCTGATATTGATCGAGTAGAAGAACTCAATGAAGATATACAAAAGGCAATTAGAAAAGTGCATCTGACAGTAATGATGACACTTGAAAATACAGCCGCAGTAAAAATATTCGAAAATAGTGCTGGAACAGCTTTAATTAGATTGATGCAAGCGCAAATAAATCCTCCAAAAAAGCCATAATTACACTATCATATTCAAAACCAAGTAATATCAAAATAATAAATAATTTCATATTTGAGTCGCCTTTCCTGTGCAATTTCGGTGCAATTGGGATGAAACAGGGTGGAAACAATGGACACAAAGGGCAAATTCATGAACCATGTGATCTCTAGGGATCAATTTCGGCGGAAACTTTTCTAAGTATAATAATAATTATTCAAACATTATTTGCGGAATTATACTGATGAAAAAAATGTTCATTTTGTGGAGAATTCAATCCTGATTCAACAGAAATGTGTCCATGGTGTGGTCGACCTGATTCTAAAATGTTCCCAGGGAAATATAAATCTACTATAGAAGATAATAGAACTCCTGTATCGGATAAGTCAGAAAGTAAATGGGATAAAAAATTAATGATGCTTATTTCAAAAAAGAAATATTTAATATTTATTTTGATTATTCTATTATCTATTGGCTTTTTAATAATTGATAACACCAAGCACAAATCGCCACTTAGAAAATCGGAATTATCGGAAATTATCATTCCAACAGAAGCAATAAGAACTGAAGAATCACAAATAAAAAGTCCAACTATTCAAACAACTCCGGAAACTTCAAATTTTAACATTGTGAATTCGGAATCTTGTTTTATAACATTTAGCTCAGATCAAGACGGAGATTTTGAAATATATTTATTAAATCTGGAAACCTTAGACGTATCAAAAATTACTGATAGTGATAATTTGCACGTGTCACCTAGTTTTTCTCCTAGCTGGTCTCCTGATGGTAAACAAATAGTTTTCGAATCTGGAGGGTTTCTAGACTCTCAAATCTGTTCGATGAATTTGGATGGTACTTCACGAGTTTGCTTATCTAATAATCCTGGTGGTGACAAAGATCCGACCTGGTCGCCAGATGGAAAAAAAGTAGCGTTTGTATCATACGGCGATGGAGACGCGGAAATTTTTATAATTAATTCAGATGGATCAAATCAAATTCAATTAACAAACAACAATTGTAGAGATGCTAATCCAACCTGGTCACCTGACAGCAATCAAATTGTCTATGAATCTGATTGCGAGCGCACTGAAGACATTTATATTATGAATGATGATGGATCTGAAATAAAAAAACTTACCGATAATTATTTATCGAATACGAATCCACAATTTTCTCGCGATGGGAATCAGATCTTTTATTATTCTGAGGGACCATTAGGTACTGGAATTTATGCTATGAAACCAGATGGGACTGAAAATCATCGACTAACGATTAATATTGACGGAGATTCGAATCATGATTGGTCACCAGAGGGAAATCTAATAGCCTTTGAATCCAACCGTGATGGGGATTGGGAAATTTACCTAATAGATAATGTTGGAATAGAGGTGGTTAAACTTACAAACAATACATATTCTGATATTCTTCCAAGTTGGTCACCAAATTGTAGAATGGAATTTACACAAAATTTTATTAAAGATAATTTTTCTAATGGGTCTACTAATAAAAACTCGCAAGATAGCTATGGATATTTTTATGAAACTCCTCAACCACCAGAGAATATTAATAATTATGGTGATTATTTGGACGTGATCAGTCCTATGCTTATTAAATGTAAGGACGAAATAATATCTCTTAATGAATACTTGGCTAATTACACGCAACAGGTTGAAAGTGGCGTATTGATGGATAATGAAAAAGAGATCAAAATCACACGTGATCATATAGATGGAATTGAAAACAGCTGTGAATATTTGGGGACTAATAAAGTCATTCCTAAAGAGCTGAGATTAGTTAATCAAAAATTTAAGAATGCAAATCTCGAGTTTCATTATTTTTGTGAGTATGTACGCAAAGCAATTGAAGCATATGATGAAAAAGATTATGAATATTGGTGGGAAGAAGCATTGATTAATTTTGAAAGGGGTGCTAATTATATTCAAGATGCTACAATGTATATGTTATTGGGCGATGATTTCTATTAGGCCGATGGTAGGTCGAAATCCTATTTTGAAAACCCAACCCCTAATATAATTTTTCTATAACTTTTTTGTAATGAGTCGCCTTTCCCGGTGCAATTGGAATGAAACAGGGTAGACACAATAGACACTATATAAGTAATAGATTGAATTGGGGGTAACTCTTAATCAGCAGGTTTCCTCACAAAAGACCTTTGAATTAACCAATGGTGAATTCAAAGCCACTCCGGTCGCAGGTTTCCTTCGACATGCCATCGGCATATCTCAGTCTGGCGCGTCATTAAACACCGTATTTGTACGGTGTTTTCTTTCAGTGGAGTCTGCAATATGTTTCTATAAATAAGAAGATGTCAAATTTAGATACAGCGTGTTGGAACTAATTGACGCTCGAAAGCGTCTATACTTCAAGTAAGAATAGATATGTCACAGGGAGATAGTCATGAAAAGATTGCTTATGGGTATCATTGTCATCGCATTATTATTTTCTGGGCTTTCAGCTTGCTCACCTGGGAATGAAACGCCAACGCCTCTACCCACGCCCGAAGAAAGCGAAGATGTGCCTTTGGATGAGGAAGAAAGCACGCCGCTGACTTTTACCCTCAGTGAAGGAATGGAAAATGCGGATATCTTCGTCCCCTCTACTTATGTGCAAGGTGAATCGCTAGCGGACGAAGAACTTACTTCTCTTCTCAACCGTCTGCCCGCCCTCGCCGCTGGTCTTTCCGATACGACCGATTTTAATTTTCCGGACGAAGTCATCCCGCCGCCGCGATCGGGGGAGACGCTCGAAGAATCTTTCCCGCCAAAAGGAGACGCGGCTGCCATAGATGTGGAATACGGCGCGCTCGAAGTTTTGCGCTACTCACCTGAGGGTGAAATCCCGATTGCTCCTTTTGTGAACATCACCTTTAATCAGCCGATGGTTCCGTTAACGACCATCGAAGATTTGACTGAGATGGATGTGCCGGTGCAAATCTCCCCCACTCTGCCGGGGACTTGGCGTTGGCTGGGGACAAAAACGCTCAATTTTCAATATGATTCTGAGTTAATTGACCGTTTGCCGATGGCAACGGAATATGAAGTTTTGATCCCAGCAGGGATAGAATCCGCCGTAGGGGGCGTTTTGGCGGAGAGTGTGAGTTTCAGTTTTAATACACCTGCTCCGAAAATGCAACGATATCATCCTTTGAGCGAACCACAACCATTGGATCCGTTCTTTTTTATCTCCTTTGATCAACGAATTGACCCTGCTAAGATGTTGGAAAATATCACTGTCAATGCGGATAGCCGCAAAGTTGATATTAAATTAGCGACAGAAGACGAAATTGCAGAAGATGAAACTATCAGCAATTTAGTGGAGAATGCTCAAGAAAGCCGATATTTGGTTTTTCGAACTTATGAGCCGCTCCCTGCAGATGCTGGGATTTATGTCACCGTTGAAGCGGGAGCGCCCTCGGCGGAGGGTCCGCTTTTGACCACAGAAGCTCAAAGTTATTCTTTTTACACTTATGCGCCGCTGAAATTGACCGATCATCGCTGCGGATGGGGCGATCAGTGCCGCCCGCTGATGCCTTTGACGATAGAGTTCAATAATCCCATTGATGCGGAGAGCTTTAACGAGGGGATGCTGGAGATTTCTCCAGAGCTTCTCGGTGCATCGGTGGATGTTTATGGGAATATTGTTCAGATCACGGGGATGACAGAGGGGCGCACCACCTATAAGGTGAAGGTCAGTGGAGAGATAAAGGATATTTTCAGGCAGACGTTAGGGAGGGATGAGCAAGTTCGGTTCGAGATCGGATCGGCGGAGCCTTTCCTGGTCGGACCTGATGAGCGCTTTATCACCCTTGACCCTGCCGCGAGCGATCCATCCATCTCTCTGTATTTGATGAACTATAAAAAGTTGGACGTGCAGATTTATGCCGTTCAGCCATCCGATTGGCAAACTTTCCTTACTTATCTCGATGAATATCGATGGACGGATAGACCACAAGACCCGCCTGGAAGATTGCTGCTCGATGAGACCCGCAGTGTGGATACACCCACCGATACTTTAAGCGAAGTCAATCTTGATCTGAGCGAGTTCATCGATGGTGACTTTGGCCATTTTATCGTCATTGTGAAGCCACATAAGGGACTTTTTGAAGAAGAAAATTATTGGGAGACGGTGCATGTCTGGGCACAGGTCACGCAAATTGGCCTGGATGCCTTTTCTGACCATAGCGAGCTTGTCGTTTGGGCGACCGCATTATCGGATGGCACGCCGCTTTCTGGGGTCAAGATTGATGATGGTTTTGCTCAAATACCCGCAGTAACAGGTGAAGATGGTATAGCGAGATTTGAACTGCCTATTGGCGGCACACAGTACTTGCTCGCTCAAGTAGGCGATGATACAGCGATGCTACCGTACAATACCTATTATTCAAAGGGTGGAAATGGATGGACACCTCGCTCTGTATCTGACATTATGCGCTGGTTTGTCTATGACGACCGTGCCATGTACCGCCCCGGCGAAGAAGTCCATCTCAAAGGATGGATTCGCCAAATTGGGGGCGGGCAATTGGGCGATATCGGTCTCTTTGGCGACGCGCTGACAGGTGTGAATTATTCACTGATTGGCGCACAGGGAAATGAATTAGCAACGGGGCGTGTAGATGCCAATTTGCTCGGTGGTTTCGATATTGCTTTTTTTATCCCTGAAAATGTTAATTTAGGGTACGCCCAATTACGTCTTCAGGCGCAGGATGCTTTTGGGCAAATGGAGAACAGCAATTACACGCACTCCTTCCAAATTCAAGAATTCCGCCGACCGGAGTTTGAAGTTTCAGCTCGCAACGAGACCGAAGCTCCTTATTTTTTGGGCGAGCACGCTATTTTTGCCGTTGAAGCGAAGTATTACGCCGGCGGTGCGCTGCCGAATGCTGAAACAAATTGGCGGGTGAACTCGAACGAGACCAATTATTCCCCGCCAAATTGGGATGAATTCACCTTTGGTTTCTGGACTCCGTGGTGGTATTTCGGTGATGGGGACTACGAAGGACACCAAAGCGAGAGTTTTACCGGCGTGACCGATTCGACTGGCACGCATTTCCTCCGCATAGATTTTGCTGGCGAATCCACTCGCCCAACCAGCATCACCGCTGAAGCGACCGTGATGGACCTCAACCGTCAGGCGTGGACGAGCGGCACGAGCCTCCTTTTGCATCCCGCCGATGTGTATGTCGGTTTGCGTTCTGAGCGTTATTTCGTTGAGCGCGGCAAGCCTCTGGATATCGAACTGATCGTTACTGACATTGACGGCAACGCCATCGCCGACCGCTCGGTCACGGTGGTGGCATCCCGTATCCAATGGAAATCGCAGGGGGGCTGGCATGAAGAATTGATTGACCCGCAAACCTGCGAAATCACTTCCACGCTGGATCCGCTCACCTGCACCTTCGATACCTTCATTGGCGGGCGTTATCGTATCACCGCCCTCGTCACCGACGAACAGGGCAGGCAAAACGAGAGCCGTATCACGCGCTGGGTCAGCGGCGGGCAGCGTCCGCCCTCCCGTGAAGTGGAAAAAGAAGAAATCACGCTCATCCCCGATAAAGATGAGTACCAACCCGGCGACGTGGCAGAAATTCTTGTCCAAACGCCTTTCACCCCCGCCGAAATTTTACTCACAGTTTCTCGCAGTGGGATTTTATACACTGAGCGACATTTAATTGAAGAGGGGACGCTGACTCTGTCCGTGCCAATAAGCGATGAGCAGATTCCCAACATCCACCTGCAAGTGGATGCGGTTGGCGCTGCGCCGCGCGTGGACGATGCAGGCGCTTCCGTTGTGGGCGTGCCTGCCCGCCCTGCCTATGCCAGCGGTCAACTTAATCTCAGCATCCCACCATTAACCCGCAC
>Ga0255406_1008_pt1 | contig 23740 bp, 15 predicted proteins | sample ANMaggSeSYBR01F8_FD_182124 | JGI IMG/M metagenome (GOLD analysis project Ga0255406, IMG submission 182124) | Sediment cell enrichment communities from methane seep in Santa Monica Basin, California, United Staets - ANME aggregate JGI... | ecosystem: Environmental > Aquatic > Marine > Cold seeps >...
ATGCTGGCGGGTTCGGATGCACATTCGCTGGTGGAACTGGGTTTGGCGGTTACACGCCTGCCAGTGTTCAATAATGTGGAAGAACTGCGGAGGGCAGTGCGGGAAACGGAGATCAGCGGGCGGATGCTCTCAGTGGCGGCCCATTTCAAAGCCAGTACACTGATCGGGCTTTCGAAACTTATCCCAGGAAAAAGATCCGCTGGGATAAAAATGCTTGAATAATGGGGATTTTGCGATACAATAGGTGCAACCCTGGGGCGGTGGCGGAATTTGGTAGACGCAGAGGACTTAAAATCCTCCGACAGTAATGTCTTGTGGGTTCGAGTCCCTCCCGCCCTACTGGGTTTTTGTATTTAATAAATGGGGGATTTCTAGGCGAAATTTCCTATTTTTCGGAGTGAAATTTGCTTAAAAAAAGATGATGGAAAAGATAATAGATTATCAAAAGATGAATTGGAACAATTTATAAAAACGCTTGTAGGTCTCAGATTTAAAAGAGGGAAAACACTGCCCTGAATTGGTTGGGGTAAAAAGCCAGAAGATAATTTGTCTAAAGATTGGACTTATGAAGATATAAAGAATTGGACTAAAAGCAGATGGAAAATAATTATTGACATAAGTCAATTAATGATTATTATAAAGTTATGAAGAGGGAACTATTGAAAAAGAAGGTAAGGTGGGTCTCGTTATTAATTGTCTTAGAAATCTTTTTGACATTGTTTGTTCAATTGAATTCAACTTTCCCAATCAATTCCAACAATAAACAAATTCTCTATTTTCTAATTCCAATTTTGCTAATTTGCATAATTTTTTTTATGTTCTTTGTCCTCACTTTACTTAATAATAAATTTTCTGAAATGGTTTTGGCTGCGGTTTTTGAAGAAAATAAACTCCCCTTTGTTTTCGTATCAGCCATTTCAGTTTTTTTACTACTTTGCTCGGCAATTCATTTCATCATCAATGATTCTTTTCTGCCAGAAGTCTCTTCAATTTATTCACCGTATGCAACCTTAGGTTATATCTTGTTTTGGGAAATCGTCATACTTTTTTCTTATACACGAGAGGAATTTAAAGATAAACAAAAATACTGGCTTGGATTACCTATACTCCTAGCAATTAATTATTACCTTTGGCACACGCTTGTTAATGTGGGCAATTATTTAGAACCTTATTTTCCACAAGTATATGCCAATCATTATGAACATGTTTTTTCTACTTACAAGTGGTGGCAACTTCTATTACCGATAAAAGAGTTTGGCGGGTTTTGGGCAGGTGGATCCGTTTTAATTTATTACACAGAAAAAATTATCGGCACTGCAGGGGTTTGGTACTTATATCAGGCAATTCTTTTGCTGACTGCCTTTTTTCTGTCATGGCGGGTATTTCGCTCAGAAATATTGTCGTATATCCTTGCGATTTGCCTTGTATTTGGCACTCACTTTTACAAAGCTTTTATATATTCTAGTGTTGTCATGTTGTATTTATTGCAGACATTATATATTCTGCTTCTTTATTTCGCTTATAAGTTCATCCAGAGCCCAAAAAGGTACAGCTGGCACCTTTTAGCCTTAGTAGTCACTTTGATACCTACAGTATTAATGACTGAAGGGTGGCTTGACATTTTTGCATCTATATGGGCAATGACAATTTTTCTTTTTCTTTATCTTAAGAAAATTAAACAAACTAAATATAATAAAAAACTTCTTATTGTTTTTCTAATTTTCAATGTATTTGCTAGTGTTTATATATATATAAAATTTACTTATATTGGATTCATTCATGAATCTGGAGAATCAAAGGTTATTTTTACCTATGGGATTGAATATTTCTGGCGTGCAGTTGAGGATTTCATTTCAAATTACCTCACCAATTTATATACGACAATTACAAATTTCTTCCCGCCTGCTTTTATAACCTCAAACGCTTTATACCAATACAAAGGAATACACGAACAAAAGAATAACCTGGTGATTGGTCACTATGTTTTTTTCTGGAGATATGCCGCAGGTGTGACAGCCACTCTTTTTTATGTATTCTTAATTAATGTTGTTAAGAGAGTATTTAAAGAAAATAAATTCTCTTCTTTATTCCCATTAGTACTTTTCATGATAATGGTCGCGGTGAATAGCCCAACACATAATATTGTTATTTATCGACCATCTAAAGCGATGCCGCATATTGGTTATTATGTTGGGCAGGGTATTCTTGGGTTATCTCTGTGTATTGCTTATATGTTTCACATTTTTAAACTTAGGACAGACAACAAAAAAATTGTAATACTCGTTTCCATATTTTTTGTTTTGGTTATTCTCTATAGCAGCATTAGGAGACCAAACTATCTTTGGCACATGAACGAATCTGTCGGATTAGCACATCAAGGACCTTATCCAAACCCTCTTGCTGTAGCAATTATTAAAATCAGGACATTATTTCCGGGATTTCTAGGCCATTAGGTAAGTAACTCGGGGAAGATATTTATTGAAATATTTTCATAAAAACAATATTACACAGGCATAGTCTATGACATTAACCACCACAAACTCTAGCATGTACAATTTAGGGTTATTTAGAGCCATAAAGTTCAGCGCTTAGCGTGCTTGCATAGGATACAAGAGGTTGAAAATTCGAATCTCCTGATAATCCTTGAAACAGAATGAAATCCCTCCAAACTCCTAATGATAATAGTATGAATGTTCTCCTCAAGGAATTGGGTATGTCATTTGCGGATATATATATAAAAAATTAAAATAATCAAACACGTAGGATCAAGTTAAAGAAAGGAGGAGAACAATTCCACTCTAGAAATGACAATGCATTTTATTGAAATGATAGAAGGTTATGTTATACAATAGCTTAGAAAACAGTAAAATTCTTTGCATAAGTATTCGGAGTGAATTTTTGGAAAAAACAAGAAATTTTATGAGGGGGTTTTGGCATAAGCTCTCTATAATTAAATTAACGAGTTTGCTCATATATACATTATCGACCCTGATATTTTTTCAAATAAGCTTAAATCGTAAGATAGCCCTGATTAAAACCATAGGCCTTTATGTCCGCTACAAACCGCAATACTCTCTACCCTTATTTGGATTATTGTTGTTTTTTGTTTTATCTATTAAGAAAAACGAATACAAAAGAATTATTTTATTTTTCCTTATTATCACATTATTTGCTTTTTCTTTGGCAGGTATTTGGGCGAGCACAAAAACGGAAAATTACTTAATTTCCGGTTTATTACCTTTTAGTGATGCAAGTTTTCAATACGCTGGAGTATTGAAATTGCTAGATTATGGAGAGCTGAACGGTACTGCATCGAGAAGACCTATTTCTGCTGAACTTATTGCACTCTTGCTTGCAGCTACAAACCGCAATTTGCAGTTGGCGTTATCCATTTTGGTCTTTATTAGCGCTGTTTTTACATGGTATGCAGTAATTGAAGTTAATCAATTATTTAATAAATATTCTGCAATTTTATTTCTATTTGTCTCGATTCTGTTTTACTTTAAATTTGCTGGTACAGTGATGACTGAGAATCTGGGTTTCATTCTTGGTATGCTTTCATTAACCTTTTTTTTAAGGTCAGTAAAAAATATTCCAAAGGATAATCATGCTTCAATCTGGAACTATTTGTTTGGAACATTTATTTATTCATTAGGCCAAAACGTTAGACCGGGTGCAGTAGTCACTATTCCGCTTTTGATTGTTTTTGCAGGAATATTAAATCGCGAGAAGCCGAAAATCTTCAATTGGAAAATGGCCGGGATGGTCTTGTTAGCCTCAACATTACCTTTCGCAATCAATGTACTTCATTATGTTGTCAACGGGATGGAAGAAACTATGCCCATGTCAAATATGGCATATGGGCTATACGGGTTTGTTTCTGGGGGTAAGCTATGGAGTCAGGTATTTGCTGACAATCCGGTTCTTTTGGATTTAACTATTTCCGAACAAAACTCTTACATGTTTTCTCATATTTTCACACAAATTATCGAGAATCCCCAAAATATTCTTTATGGATACTTAAGAGAGTTTGAGTTCTTTTTTAATTTTGATAAGCAAACCGGATTTTTATCTACTATTAAGTTCGAACACTTTCAACTTTACATGATAGTAGGTTATATAGTAATCATTCTATTTGCCATTGGATTTCTTTGGATAATTATTAATCTAAATTCAGCCATCGGAGGATTTCTTTTCATAATTATTCTTGGATATTTGTTATCAATACCTTTTGCTTCAGGTTATCAAACAATATATTTAAGGCTTCATGCCGTATCACTTCCCTTTCTATATCTATTAGTTGCCTATGGATTAGAACCTGTCATGCAAACAGTTTCAAAGGAGATAAACAAAAAGAAAAATAATTTAGTTTATATGAACAACAAGGGATTTATTGTATTTATTCTATCCATTATAATTTTTGCTCCCATTTTATTAATGCTTTTTAATAACAAGATTCCTTCTAGTAATATTTCTTGTCCAAAAGGATTAGAAACAAGTATTGTATTTTATAATCCGAATTCAACACTTGCTATTATGAATTATGAAGAACATAAACAACCTAATTGGGTACCTAATACATATCAGTATAAATTTAGAAGTGAAATTCACAACATTTGTTGTGAAAATGAAATTGCATTTTTTGAGAATTTACAGGCACCTGTGTCAATTTTTAATTCAATTAATCCAGAGGGCTCTAGTAACTATGTAATCACTAATCCAAAATTATTGCCAAGAAAAGCTGGATGGATTCAACTATGTGGAAGAACTACTGATGTATTGGGAATTGCAGGAAGAAGTGGATTTTTCTTCCCTGAAGAAATCTACATATTACGAGATTAAACATGTCATTTGTTACTGTAGTTTTTCCAAAATCTCTAATAACTAATTCCCGCATAATTTAAAAACAAAATGCTTTCAATAATTTAATATTAGCGAAAGCATATCTTTGTTCAGCCCAGTTTTTCTAACGCCCAAAGCAAAATAGCTTCACCTACTATTTTGAGATTTGAATTTCTCTTAAATATTGTTTTCCCAATCTTTTCATAAAAATCTGGGTTGGCTTAGAAAAATATTCTGATTTAGACCAATCAAAACCCTTATATAATTATGAGAGAGATTTCATGAGGTCATTGTGAGATTAATAAAAAGATCAAACTTGTACCAGAAGCACAGGTATTCACTGATCGCTTTTTTTGCGATTTTGATTTTTCTTTTCTACCCAAATATTGGGATTTATGATTGGGTGAAAGAAGTTCTATATTGTGGTTTTATAAAACTATCTATTTTGGATACAAAGGTTTTTCCAATGTTTATGTGGAACAGCGGCCTCTTAGCCGGGTACCCTGCGGCTGACCAGAGCGCTTTATTTGTAAGCAATCCGGAAACACTGCTGTTTTCCCCATTCATTCCGCTGCTATTGATCTTGCCTTCAGCGGTGTTTCTGAAACTGCTGGTTCTGATCCATTTCCTGATCGGTTGGGCCGGCATTCAGGCGTTAAGCAAAACTTGCGGGTGGCAGGCGCGTCAAGCCAGGATATTTTCCGCTCTGTTTTTGTTTTCCCCGATCATCATTCAGCATATCGCCATTGGATACCTGCCGTGGATCAATCTGTATTTCTTCCCCTGGCTGCTTTATTTTTTACTGCAGGATAACTTCTATAAGAATTGGTTGGGCAGCGGCATGATGCTGGCTGTTATGCTGTTACAGGGCGGACTGCATGTGTTCGTGTGGTCGGTGTTTTTTATTGCTTTCTTCTGCTTTTTCCAGACAATTTTTCGAAAAGAGGTGAAATCCTTATTATCATTCTTACTATCAGTGCTATCCGCCTGCCTGTTGGCTCTGCCGCGGGTTCTTACATCTTTCCAGTCGTTCAGTACATTCGGGCAGAAATTTTTCAGCGGTTATTCATCACGCGCGTTTATTAAGTGGGCATTGATCCCGCCTTTTTTCACTCCTCCTACAATGGACGATATTGAATTCTTCATTGAAGAGTATATCGATGGTGTACCGTACTGGGATGGAAACTTGTTCTGGGGTTTTTTGCTGATTTGTGTAATCGTTCTTCCCTTTGTTATCAGACTTTCAATTAAAAACAACGACAGAAGTGAAACTTCAGGCAAGGCACTGGATATCCTCTCGCTGGCCGCCTCCTCAACACTAATTTTGCTGCTCAGTTTTGATGGTCTTTATCAAAAAGGGATATCGTTCATTTCAGATATGATCCATTTACCAGCTTTGAAAGGTATGGAGAAATATCCCTACCGATATGCCATCCCCGCATATTTTGGATTTTCTTTTGTTGTTGCCTGGTATTGGGAAATTTACCTGGACTTTTTCACGCGTGTGTTGAATCACACACGGAAACTGGCGCTTGATTTTTGGGGAAGTTTCTTGCGTTTTGCGGCTGCCTTACGCCAGCACAAGAAAATCTTTGCCTGGATTGGCGGCATCATGGTCTTTTTGTGTCTGGTATTCCTTGCTTTAAAATCTTCAATCATGGGATGGGTAAATTTCCAGATCGACTTAGCCTATGTGGGGCAGGGAGCAAAGTTTCTGACGGATATGATGGAGCATGCCGGGACAATCCCGACTGTATACTATTTCAATAAAGCAGAAACGTTATTAAGTATCTTGAATCGTATCCTTGTTTTTCTTACAGTTATTTCCATTAGCTTGTGGTTGATCGGGGTCACAAATAAACCAGGCAAACAAAGATCGGAAAAACCGATTTTGCGTGAATTAAGCGTTCCACACTGGCTGCCGGAAGCACTGGTAATTTTACCCCTGCTGATAGCGTTTGGCATGTGGTGGAGAGTTTCTCTGGCGACACCGCAAGGACTTTTTCCGGAATTTATCATGCAGGCACCAATTGTAAGTTGGGAGGGAGAGACAGGAAGTTTAGAAATTCCTGATATAAAATATTCTCCTCTATCGTTAGAATTGGAAATCAGTGAGGAAATGATAGGAAAAACGCTTGTCTTTTCCCAAATTCCAATTCAAGACACGCGTTATCTTGAATTGGAGGCCGAGAGTACTGTTTTTACGGAAAAAGAGGGCAAAGTCGCACTTAAAATAAAACAGGCGGGCACAGTTAGCATTCAGGTTAAAATTCTTTCAGTTATTAATTCGGCAGCTATTGCAGCAGCAGGTTGGGCAGTTTCTGGTTGGATAATGTTAAGGTTGATGAACAAGAAGAATTTATAGATATATACTTTATTGAAAAAAGTTAATATATTCTTAGTCCATGGTATGCGTTTTAAGAATACACTCTATACCTATTCATGGGGTACGTTTGATATTCGATGTGTTGAGAGATAGATAATTGAACGGTTGACACTGGGCGCAAGCATCTGATGGATGGTCATATATTTATATATTGTAAAATACACGATTCAAGGAATAAAAGTATGCTTCGAGATGAAAGTGATCGATTAGAGAAAGTGGTTGTATGCACACCAAGGCATGAATACAGCTGTGCCAACAGTGATCTTGAAAGGCACAATATTGGAGTACTCGGCAGCCCTGAAATGGCGATTAGGCAACACAATGCGCTGAAAACAGCACTCAGGCAATTTGGCGCTGAAGTGATAGATGCTCCAGAATTGGTTGGCCATCCCAATTCAGTATTTACGCGTGATACAGCGCTGTGTACGCCGAGAGGATACATAAAACTGCGTCTTGGTTTGGAAAGCCGCCAGGGTGAAGAAGAATGGATGGCTTGTATATTAGATGAACTGGGAGAAGCTTGTGCAGGGAAGATTGAAGCACCCGGAACTGTTGAGGGGGGAGATGTTGTGCTAGCTGGTTCAGTGGCATTTATTGGCCATTCCATTCGGACGAATGAAGAAGGTATCAAGCAGTTATCACGATTTCTGAGGAAAATGGAATACGAAATACGCGTGATAGAGATTCCTGAGACAATACTGCATTTGGATAAAGTCCTGATGGTTCTTGGTTCAGGAAAACTGCTATACTGCAGCGAGCTTGTTTCAGAACGAGATATCGCTGGTTATTATGGGATTGACGTGCATTGTGGAGAAGAGATAACTGCGAACATTATTTGTCTGGGTGATGGTGAATTAATTATTAACAGGTCAAATTCTGACGTAATCGCGCGCTTGGAAATTGAAAACTTTATTGTCCACGATCTTAACCTGAGCGAATTTGCTAAAGGGATGGGTGGACCGAATTGCCTGATTATGCCTGTTGAGCGCTTGTAGTAATATATCTTAAAATTCTGTTCTGGTGGGGGATATTGAAACAGATAAGCAGGTGCAGGCCGGAGTGTACGATGTTTCAGCATCTGATGAGAGAATTTGCAATGTCTGCCAGTTGTGCATTGTTCGCCCGCACCGGGCAAGATTATACAAGAGTTATTTAGATTGCGCAAGTGTTTTTTTTGTTTGTCAATTTTGATGCAATATCTATAATTTGTTTGTGTATTTGGCATAAAAATTGCATGTTTAATAGAAAACATTATAAGGCTGCTTTAAAGAAAGATATCACAGCATCCAGAAAGAAGAAAATATGGCAGGATATTACGAAATACCGGGTGGGTTAGCATGGGTGAAGAGCAATTTGCATGTGATTATTGGCAACGAACCCTTAGAAGAGATTATGGCATTTGGCGATCGCTGGCGCAATATGGGGCATACGCCGCTTGTGCACGTGATCAGCCCCTGCATGGATAACGGACGTATGTGGGATCAACACAAGGATCCATCCGGTTTGGTAGATAATGTTCCATCTCATATTGATATGTTTATCGTGGATTTCAACAACCGCAATGAACCGGAAATGCCTAAGATGTGGTGGACAAACGAATGGCTTCTTTGGGAATATAAGGGCGAGTATGTGAAATTCAATGGAGACCACAGCCAGTTCGTGCATAAGTTTGGCGTTGATCCAGAAACGGTTCCGGTACAGCCGCCTGCTGGTGGAGGGGGGATCACTGTTAATGGAGGTGCAGCGGACGTGAATATCCATCTGGTATGCCCGCATTGCGGAAAACAAATCTTCTGATCTTTGTTAAAAATGTTATCGGGAACACATCGCGTTTACGTAGGGCGTGATGTGTTCTTTATTTTTCAGAAAAGGTATGGGAAGCGGCGTTTTGGCCTGCTACCCAACCAGTTGAGAATGCGGCCTGTAGGTTAAACCCGCCCGTGTCCGCTGCCAGGTCGAGTACCTCACCAGCGAAGAATAAGCCATTTACAATCTTGGACATCATTGTGCGTGGGTTGACTTCTTTCAGTGACACACCACCCATTGTGACCATCCCAGCTTCAAGGGGGAGGGAATCGGTCACTTGCAGGCGCAGGTCTTTAAGCCAGGTGAGCAGTCTGCGGCGGTCTTGTGCGGTAACCTGATGGCAGGGACGGGCCAGCGGGATTTTTGTATGACCCGCGCATACTGCGATCATCTTTGAAGGCAGAAGGCGTTTGAGCATGGTGCGGACATGCTGTTTACCGCCCTGGTCAAGCTCACGCAGGAGGCGTGCGTCTAGTTTCTTCTCATCGAGAGCAGGTTTGAGATCAATAGATATGGTTACATGTTTACCGCTCCGCAGCGCGTCAACGATCTTCCCGCTGTGGGAAAGAACAACAGGACCAGAGATACCGAAGTGAGTAAAAAGCATTTCTCCAAAAGCATCAAATTTCTTTTTTTGGTCAAAAAAAACGTTAAAGCGGATGTTGCGAAGAGATAGACCTTGCAGGCGTTGTGCGGTGCTGCCGGCGGTCTTGAGGGGAACAAGTGCAGGGCGAAGGGGAACGAGTGTGTGCCCAACTGCCTGCGCCATATAGTAGCCGTCGCCTGTTGAGCCGGTGCCGGTGAAGGTTGACCCACCCGTGCAGAGGATAACTGCTTTTGTAGGAATAATTTGCTTATCACGCATCCCAACTTCAGTGATATTTCCATTCTTTACGATTAGATGGTTCACTGGTGAATGCAGTGCAGTACGCACTCCTGCTTCATGTGTCCATTGTGATAACTGTTTAGTAATAAAAGCGGCATCGCCGTTTGAAGGAAAAATGCGTCCACCGCGTTCGGTTTCCGTATGAACACCGATAGTCTCAAAAAATTCCAGTAGATCATCTCTAAAGAAGCGTCCAAACGCCTGGTGCAGGAAGCGTCCGTTAAGTCCAAAATGATTAAGGAACGCGGGCAAATCAGCAGAATTTGTTAAGTTACAGCGCCTTTTGCCGGTGATAGATAATTTTTTGCCGGGCGCGTCTGTCTTTTCCAGTAATATTACCCGACCACCAGCCAACGCTGCCTGCCCAGCGGCCATCATACCGGCTGGCCCCGCACCGATCACTACAACATCATAGATTTGATTTTCGATCATGGTCATGGTTAACTATAATCGAGATTAAAAGAGGTACAACGTCTGATTTATCTGAGCATGCAGGATTTATATAATCAATTTGACTTATTGTGAGTAGGTTAACAATCAAAAAAGAGTCTATGATAAAATCAAAATGAATTCAGTTTAGAGAGAAAAATAGAATTAGGAGACTATTCCTGACTAGGAAAACTCTATGACCAAGCTTATTATCCAGATTCCATGTTTTAATGAAGAGCAATCACTTAAAGTAACACTGCCGCTGCTTCCGCGTGAAGTACCGGGTATTGATGAAGTGGAATGGTTGATTATTGATGATGGCAGCACAGACCGAACAGTCGAAGTGGCGAAAGAACTTGGTGTTGACCATGTTGTACAATTGATCCGCCACCAGGGGCTGGCGAAGGGTTTTATGGCGGGGGTTCGGGCATGTGTAGAACACGGTGCAGATATTATCGTCAACACTGACGCGGATAACCAATATAATGCGGATGATATCCCTCTACTGGTACAACCAATCTTGGATGGTAAAGCAGAGATCGTTGTAGGTACACGTCCAATAAGTGAGATCGAGCATTTTTCACCTCTAAAAAAAATATTTCAAAAGATGGGTTCTTGGTTAGTACGTAAGGTTAGCCAAACGGAAGTATATGACGCTCCCTCTGGATTTCGTGCCATAAGCCGCGAAGCAGCCATGCGGATGCATGTCTTTTCAAAATATACTTATACACTTGAGACCATCATTCAGGCGGGAAAGCATGGTATGGCGATCATGTCTGTTCCGATTCGGACGAATGATTTTTTACGCGAATCACGGCTGATCCATAGTATCCCGCGATACCTGTCCCACTCATTTAACACAGTCATCCGTATTTTTATGACCTATCAGCCAATGTCTTTTTTTATGATCCCGGGTATGATCTTTTTTATGTTCGGAACTATCTTGGGTTTGCGCTTCCTATTTATTTTCCTGGTTACAAAAACTAGTTCAGGCCATATCCAATCTCTGATCCTTACTGCGATCTTACTGATGTTAGGCGGACTATTGATCATTATAGGATTCATTGCTGATCTGATTTCTGTCAACCGAAAATTGCTTGAGAATGTGGAATACCGAATCCAGCGATTGGATGAAAAGGTCGTACAGTTGGGAAAAGATAAATAAGCGAATGTTCTCGAAATTATCAAAACAAACTGCAGACATACTGCGTAAAGAATGGACAAATGATGTCATTCACCGCTACATTGGCAATTTCAGTTCATCTTATTTCACATACGCAGCAGATCAAATATTTCGTAAGAATGCGGCATCTGGGGGAGTAACTACTGCGCTGCTCGCGTATCTCCTGAAAAGCGGAAAAATTGATGGCGCGCTTGTTTGTCGGGCCAAAGTGATGGATGGGAACGTTGTGCCGGAATTCATAATTGCACAGGATAAAAAGACGCTGCTTTCTACTCAAGGCAGCATCTACTCTGCTGTGGAATTCAACCGCGACGCGCTTCCGCTGATAAGGAATTTTAAGGGAAGAATAGCGGCTGTTGCGCTCCCGTGTGATGCCCAGAAGTTGAGCCACCTCAGGAAAAATGATAAAGATATGGCGAAAAAGATCGTTTTGATCATTTCGCTATTCTGTGGACATAATTCACGACCTGAACTTACCAGGATGATTCTGAATAAAATCGACAAGAAAGGTGAAGGTATTACTAACTTTCGATATCGCAAGGGGCATTGGCGCGGGCATCTGGAGGCAACTTTAACTTCTGGAAAAATAGTCGAGAAATCATTTTCTTTCTTTTCGGACTATCAGAACCTGTTTTATTTCTGTCAGCAGAAATGCCATTACTGTCATGATCACACCGGTTACTATGCTGATATTTCTGTTGGAGATATCTGGTCGTTGCGTATGAAAGAGGAACGGATAAAGCACAGCGCAGTTATTACGCGTACAGATATTGGCAGAAAAATATTTGAGGAAGCAGTTGAAGGGGGATGGCTTATTGCATCAGAGGAACCGATTGCGGAAATTTGCGAAGGGCAGGCGCGAAGTATGCCCTTTCACTATAATGTTTCAGCTAGATCGAAAGCCGGAAAATTGATTGGTATGCAGATTAAAGATAATGTAAATGATCGTGTCCGCTGGAATGACTATATTGTTGCCATGATGGCGTTGACTAATGAAAAACTTACCCGCGCAGAAAACGGCAGAAAATTCGTAGCGATGCTACCGCGGGTTGTGCTTAAATTTCTGCTGTATATCATAAAAGGATTGGAAAGTTTTTAATGGAACACAGCCCTACTATCGCTATTATCGGCGGCACCATTTGGGGAAACCGGGGTGCTGAATCTATGCTGACGACTACCATCGGGATGATTAGGCGCACATATCCTAATGCCCATTTTACGCTTTTCAGTTACTATCCAGAAAAAGATCGTCAACTAGTGCAGGACGAGCGTGTTACTATTCTCAGCAGTAAACCCATCTCTTTGGTTACAAAGCATGTCTTTGGGGCAATATTCGGGGTAGTGCTGCGCTCTATAAATGTAAAGCTACCGAGGGGTGCTTTTTTTCAAATCGCGCGCGCACTTTCTGAATCGGATGTGCTATTAGAAATTGGTGGGATCACATTCTCGGATGGGCGGGAGAAATTTCTGCCGTTCAACATTTTTACTATTTGGCCAGCGATGTTGTTGGGTGTTCCGGTTGTGAAAATGGCGCAGGCAGTCGGTCCGTTCATTAAACCAGTGAATCGTTTCTTTGCTAAAAAATTCCTATGGCACTGCAAGTTTATTTTCGCGCGTGGTGAGAAAACGGAATTATATTTAAAGAATTTGAAATATCCACGGAATAAGACTGTTACAACTGCAGATGTTGCTTTCTTGTATGAACCAAAATTTTCTCTCAGCACCGAAAATGAAGAAATAGTAGATATATTGGTTGGAAAATTGAAGAATATCCGAAAGGGTGGAAAGAGTGTTGTGATTTTCTCTCCCAGTGTGTTGGTTGAGAAGAGGGCCAATCAAATAGGCTTGGACTATATAGGCGAACTCTTAGATGCAATGACTGAGTTGGATGCAGAAGCACATCATTTTGTGGTCATTCCTAATGCAACTCGCGCAGGATCAGAAAAAACTCATAATAATGACTTGCTGACCATCAAGACGATGAAAAAACGGACTGCTGAAGGCCTTATTCAACTGCCCGCGGTTGATTGGGTGGATTATGACATGAACACCGCGAGCATTCGAAGGATCATCCAACAGGCAGATATCCTCGTAACTTCACGGTACCACGCTATGATCTCTGGATTATGCCTGAACATTCCCACACTTGTTATTGGTTGGAGTCATAAATACATGGAAACGATGGCATATTTTGGGCTCGTGGAATATGCGTTGGACTTTAACCAGGATGATATATGTATCGCTTCTGCTATTATGGATATGTTTAGTAAAAAACAAGATATCAAAACGAAAATGAAAAATTCGTTGCCGGTTGTTCGAAGGATGTCACAGAAGCAATTCGATTACTTAACCCAGGTTCTTAAATGACGGGAAAGAAATTTGTTAATATTCTGAAATGGCTTTGGATTGCCGTGACTATCGCGGGCGCAGGATTCTATTTTAATGCCAATTTCAATGAAATATCTGTTTATCTGTCTTCTGTTTCACTAATGCGGTTGGGATTGGGTTTTCTGTTCCTTCTAATAGGCAAACTACTTATAGCTGATATTACGCGGCTCTCAATGAAACAGATCAATCACAATATGACATACTTGGAGGCATTAACGATCACTTCTGTCACCCAACTAGGCAAATACCTGCCTGGTGGGATCTGGCATTTCGCGGGGAAGTTCGGTGTCTACAAAGCGAGAGGAATCTCTGTAAAAAAAGCTACCCAAGCGATGATCTGGGAAAACAGCTGGCTCCTTTCATCTGCTGCAGTGGTTGGTGGGTTCACGCTGCTTATCACTAGCAAAGAAACCGTTTGCTCATTTCTCCCATTTATTTGTGTTAATAATTTAACAGGAACTTTAGCAATTATTATGCCGATCTTATGGACCAGCGTAATGCTGATTTTTGAGTGGTTTTTCTTTAAGAAAAAAAGGATGTGCTCCACTGATTTCATATTAACCATGACTGAGCAGATCCCAGCATGGATATTTCTTGGTTTGAGTTTGTGGATGGTTTTTCCGCCTTCTAGTGTTTCTTTTGCGAATATATTAGGTGCGTTCAGTATTAGTTGGGTTGCGGGATACGCGGCAGTATTTGCCCCCGGCGGCATTGGTATACGAGAATTGCTTCTGACCATGCTGCTGGGCAATTATTTCTCAAATTTTGAAGTAACCGCATATGCCACGCTCCACCGAGTATTGTGGGTTATTATCGAAATAATTTTAGGTGCAGGCACAGCATTGTTGTTTGGGATCCCAACTGGGGAAAATGGCGGAAAACTACCGAAATAAGTTTATAGAATAAATTTGAGGGTAATTGTCCCAATATGATTAGAAAACAAATGCGATTCATTTTCACTTCTTGGAAAGATGTAATTTTCGCTGCACTCATAGGAATCTCAACAGCAGTGATTGTATATTTGAATTATTATCAGCAGCATTTTTTTAGCAAGCGGTTTTTACTCTTTAGTATCATCATTGGATTTTTTGCTGCAGTGATCAGTAGTTGGGCAAAGAGAAGAATAATTGCTATAAATTATTCGAAATTACCAAAAAAATTGAGGATATTCTCTTTTGCGATGTCAATTATTTTTGCTTTGATGATCCTGGTCAATATTAGAGTTTCCCCGGTGTACGCGTTGATTCCTAAAACCGATTTGGAGGTCAATATTCCTATTGAAAATGCTCATAAAGGAGGGCAGGATGTCCGATTACTATGGGTAAAGAACCCCCAGGGATTTGTGCATTTTTCACAATTACAAATTGAAGGGATCTGGGAGCAAGATGATAAAAACCTCGTCTTTTCTCCTGGCCAAACTGTGCATATCCGCTGGCACGGAGCCGTTGAACCATATATAGAATTTGCCTTTCGCCAAAATACTATTGAACAAACGATAGAAATAAAATGGTTGGGCGATCTTTCAGAATTTTATCTAAATAACCCTCAAGATCCTAATATCATCCATAAAGAACAAATAAACGGCATTCAAAATATTATTATTCCATTTGAGTCAAATTTATCGTTTCTATATTATCTTCCTTTCATAATTTCGTTTGTTCTTGTGGCTGGTTACGGAATTTTTTCTGTGTTAATGGTTTTATCCAACTCGTTGATAGGATATACGAAAAAATGCTCAAAACCACATCACTGGCTTTTATATGCGCTTCCAATGATTCTTGTTTGGATATTTATTTTGATGGTTTTCTGGCCTGGCTTCCTGACAAATGATGGTCTTGGACAATGGAGACAGATGGCATCTGGGAATTTTAATGATTGGCAGTCTGTGATTTACTCTCTGCTGGTATTTATTCTCACACGCATCTGGAATTCACCCGCTGTCGTCGCACTTGCCCAAATAATCTCATTGGCAGTTGTTATTGCGTATGGGTTACGGGTTTTTGAGAAAAATGGCACCAATCCATTAATGTTGTGGTGCTTGAGTTTGTTATTTGCATTTTCTCCGGTCAACATGGTTTTCACTTCCATCGTATGGAAAGATGTTTCATATGCGATCGCTTTTTTGTGGTTGACAACTATTCTACTGCAAATCTATTTAAGTAATGGCTCTTGGATAAAAAATTGGAAGCATGTGATCATTCTCAGCGTTTCTGCTATTTGTGTCGCGTTTTTTAGGAAAAACGGCATTGCAATTTCATTTGGTGTTTTGATGTTGTTAATTCCTGTTTATTTTCGAGAATGGAAAGCATTTTGTGCAAGTGCTGGACTATTCGTCCTTCTATATTTGACAGTAACAGGACCGTTGTATTCAGCATTACAAATTTCTGATGAAAGCACTGGACAGTCAAATTTGATTTTCCTGCACCATTTTGCCGCGCATATTGATGCTGGGACTGATCTTACCGCGGAAGAGAGTGCATACCTTGAATCATTTCTCCCCTTATCAGAATGGGATTATTGGTGCTATTATGTTGGTCCGATTTCATATGATCCGGATTTTAATCGACAGGAATTTCTTTCCTCAGGTAGAATTAATTCTAGACTTGCGAAAAACCTTTTTCTGCGAGACCCACTTGTGGATATTAACCATACGTTTTACGCGAGTGAACTGGTTTGGAGAATTTCAAATTCTCATGGATATATGAAATCCACACATGGCTTTTATTCATGGGAATATGGAAGAAAAGGGTGGGTAATCCCGAATGATTTTGGGATTGAAGAAGCATCATTTTTTCCTCAACTGATCATACCATTGAAAGATTGGTTGAGAGGCTTTGGTTTTGCAGATGATTTCCTGGTATGGTATCTGCGCCCCGCTTTGTACATGTATTTAACCTTTTTCTCAATTTCTATCGCGTATTTGCGAAATGCAGATTGGCGGATATGGGTAGTAGGTTTACCTGTGTTTGGACAATCCGCTGTCCTGTTCCTGATAAGTTTTGCCCCTGCATTTCGCTATCAATACGGTACAAATTTGGCAGGGCTGTTTCTGCTTGGATTGTTGTTTCTCCCACCAAAAAATACTGAATAAGTTCAGATACATGTGAGACAGTAGCTCTGGACAAAAAGGAGCATCAGGGTCATCCTTAAGGGTGATAAAACCAAAAAATGAAGGAACCCCAATGCATACAAGATACCATTTACCGAAAGAATTTTATCAGTTAGTCAAGTATAAACCCACAAAATTATCTACACAAGGAAGGTGCCGCCTGAACCCATTGGTAGCTTGGCAAGCGCTGAGGGACGCGGGGTGGAGCGCTGGACGGGCAAGCATGAAATTAGGAGCGAGCAGATCCAAGCTGTATCGTTGGTAAAAGCGGATCAACCAGAGAGACACGCGGGAGTTGGAGAATAGCAGCCGCAGACCCAAACGGCTGCGAACGGTCAGCTGGAACATAGAACTGATCGCGACAGTCCTGGAATTGCGTGAACAGTACCCTCGTTGGGGAAAAGAAAAGTTATGTGTGTTATTGAAGAGGGAAGGCTGGCATACTTCATCTTCCACCGTGGGGCGTATACTGAAGTATCTCAAGAGGCGTGAATTGATCCACAACCCGTTCAGAATGGTGAAAACAATTAATAAAAAGGGCTAATAGAAAACTGTTTGCCCTGCGCAAACCCAAAAACTATGCCATCCAAATGCCTGGGGATCTGGTTCAGATAGATACACTGGGTGTCACCCTTATGCCTGGGGTGTACTTCAAACACTTCACAGCCCGGGATATGACCTTGCGCTGGGATGTACTGCAGGCATGTAAACGAGCCACTGCCAGAAACGCCAGTCTATTTCTGGATACCGTCATTGAGCGAATACCTTTCCGGGTCAAGGCTGTGCAGGTGGATAGAGGCAGCAAGTTCATGGCTGAATTTGAGCAGACCCGTCAGTAAAAGGATATCCGGTTATTTGTTCTTCCTCCCCGTTCTCCCAAACTGAATGGGTGTGTGGAGCGCGCGCACCGCACACACGTGGAGGAATTCTATCAGGTCTATGCTGATAATTGGGAAATTCCCGTGATGAAAAAAGTGCTCGAAGAATGGGAAAGAATCTACAACCAGGTCAGGCCGCATTATTCACTGAACAATCTCACGCCAAAAGAGTATATTCTATCTAATTATCCTCAATGTTGATCCCATCCGTCTCATATGTATTTAACCCATACAATGATTTGTAAAATACCAATAATTTTTATATGATGATTATATATAGATGCAAACAAAAACATCAAGAAGTTAAAAACCACACTGTAAGGAGAGGAACATGAAAACCAAAACCTCTATTTCATTATCATTGACTGCCATGTTATTGTGCGTGATCCTCACAACCGCTTCTGCTGATATCGCACCTCCTTTGCAGCCCCCCGGGGCAAACCCAGCACCTTTAGAATACAAAGATACGTTCGTAGATATGGGATACGAGCTGGTGAAAATATATGTGGAAGACACATCCAACCTGTATTACACAGACAAATCCATTGATACTGTTAACGCACGAGTGATGGCGCTGTTCATGATGGGAAATCAGAGTGAGACCGCGGAGACTCTCAAGGTACTTTTTCCGCTTAATAACATCGATGGAATGGGAGATGAAGGATTTTCCTATCCCGAAATTCAAAATTTAGAAATAGTGGTCAATGAAGATCCGGTTACCTGGGTAGAAAAGACCACCCCCAATCCCAGAGGCTCAGATAATCCAGAGATCAAATGGGCGGAATTTGAGGTGGAGTTTCCATCAGGAGAGCCTACTATTATTGTCATTGAATATGACCTGCAGTCCACCGGCTGGTTCCCAGAAGCAGCTTTTCATTACATTCTCGAGACAGGTGGGGGGTGGTATGGCCCAATTGGTGAAGTACATATTAATCTAATTCTTCCATATGAAGCGAGCATTGAAAACGTCTTATTTGGAGACCCTGATTCGGAGTATCATTGGCAAATAACATCCCCCGGCGCAGTTTTTGAAGGTAATGAGGTGCATTGGGAATATACCAACCTCGAGCCGGATACCGAGGATAACTGGGAAGCGACGATCATCGCACCTCCCATTTGGGAGCCAATATTAGACCTGAGAGAAAGAATTGACCAGGGAGATGGATCTGCCTACGCTGAGATCACAAACTTATATGATGATCTCTACCTTGGCCATGGGATACGCCAGGGGACAGAAGGGCTAATCCTTAAGAATTACGAAGCGTACCATAAAGCGCTTGAATTTGATCCTAAAGATGATGATGTCCTCGCCAGATTCGCTGATTTCATGCTCACTCTGGACGCAGTAGGCTACGGGTGGGAGGAAACACCCATCGAATTGGGTGAGATCTACACAATGGCGTCCCAGGCGCTGGAGATCAACCCGCTCAATGATCTCGCCTCCCGTGTGATCCGCGAACTTGAAAACCCTCCCTACAATTTCACACCCGCAGCACCATCAACAGCCCCTGAACAAACGGCAGATAGCGGAAATCAGAGCGTAGAGTTAGAAAGTGCCATTTCAGTTGAAGATCAGCAGGATGGTCCCAACAAGGGCAGCGAAAGCCAGAATAATACTATTTCCTATCTATTGGGTGCAGGATTGCTCGCCGCAGTCAGCGTGATCGCTGCGCTGGTTTATAAACTGAGTAAAAAGAACACGTCCTGAAGAAAAACATCCGCGCGGATGCCTTATTTTAAAATCTGCGCTATATTTATAATTAAAGTTTCGATCTGCAGGGGTTTGACCATCGTTACCAATGCCCCCTCCCGTATCCCTTCAAATAATAATTCGTCGTCGGTATAAGCTGTCATTAAAATAAAAGGAATGCCCGGTGCCATCTTCTTTACGGCGCGCATCAGTTCCACTCCGTTCATCCCAGCCATCTTAATATCAGAGAGCACACAGTCATACTCCTGATCTTTAATCATCTCCAATGCTTCCTTTCCAGAATAAGCACCATCCGTCAAGTAGCCATTGACGGTGAAAATGTCAACCAATATATTAGCAGATTGTTGGTCATCATCAACGATCAAGATGTGCTTTTTCATCTCATTTCTCTCCCGCCATTTTATGAACCGGCAAGACCAATGTGAACGTGCTCCCCAGCCCTTCTTTACTCTCCACCTCAATCGTTCCCCCATTCGCCTCCGCTAATCTCTTTGAGATAGCCAACCCTAATCCAATCCCGCGCGCTTTGGTTGTGAACAATGGCTTGAAAATTTGGCTTAAATTTTCTGCGTGGATGCCTTTGCCGGTATCTTTTACCAAGAAATAAATGAACCCATTCTTCTGATTTGCGCTGATGATTACTTTCCCCTTCTCTGCTATCGCCTGGTAGGCATTCGTAATCAGGTTACCCAACACCTGTTCGATCTGCTGGACATCAATCGAAATTTCTGGCAAGCTTCCCGATATTCTTATTCTCACCCGCACATTTTCCGGTGCGGGATTGCTCTTCAGCACCTGGCGTACCAGGTCAATTGGGGTAATCAGTTCCACATCGGTTGCCTGCACCTGGGCAAAAGTCAGCAGGTCAGAGATGATCTTGCTCGACTTCAGCACCTCTGAAGAGATTACATTGATATATTCTTCGACTTTTTCATTATCACGCGGAAGGATCGTCTTCAGTAAATAGACCGCGTTGCTGATCACGCCCAGCGGGTTGCGCAGCTCATGGCCCATCCCGCCTGCTAGCTGACCCAACGTGGCTAATTTCTCTTTGGTAATCAGTTCTTCCTGCGCTTCTTCCAGTGCCTTCGTGCGTTCAGCGACCATCTCTTCCAGTTGATTGGAATATTTCTCCAATTCCCGCTCCGTGTGCTTGCGTTCGGTGATATCTTCTCCGGAACTCAATGACCCAACCCTGTGTTTCTCCTCAACGTCCCACTCCCACAACGGAGTGCTGTGCCAATCGATGATCCGTTCTTCTCCTGATTTAGTCAAAATGATCTGTTCAAATTGACGCCCTAGTCCCACGCCATCATCCATAAAATCATCAAGCGCTTTCTTCGCTTGCACCCTATCTGCTGCAGGCAAACAAATATCAAACCAGTTTTCTCCTATCAGGTCTCCGATCTGGTATCCCAGAATGCTGGCTCCTTTTTGGTTCACGAGTGTGATCTCACCGTCTCCATTGAGTGCCACGATCATCACTTCTGCGATATCCAGATATTTCTGCGCTTTGTCCCTTTCCTGCCGGATAACTTGCTGCGCCAATTTCTGTTCAGTGATATCAATCGCCAACCCGCCAATCTGCACAGTTCCATCCGGTAATTGGATGGGGAATTTGATGTCTAAAAATGTGTGCTCTTTTTCATCACTCAATTTTGTGATGAATTCATTGCGTGTGGCGCATTTTTCCTCTAACACCCGTTTGTCATTTTCTTCCAGTTTTCGGGCAATCTTTTCAGAGTAAAAATCTTTGACTCTTGTACCTATGTACGCATCTAATGACGGCAGCCCTTTTTCTGAAATTGATGTCGGATTACCGTAAATATGGTGCAGATCAGAGTCCTTAATATATGCAAATGCCGGCACATTTTCCATGAACACTCGGAAACGCTCTTCGCTGATCTTCAGCTTTTCCTCTGCCTGCTTACGCTCGGTGATGTCTTCACCAAAAGATTGGTAGTTTATTACCTTTCCTTTTTCATCGAAAAGCACGCGATCTGTCCAGCGCATCCAACGAATCTTGCCATCATGCCTTATATTCCTGTTCTCAATTATTTTTATTGGCGATTTTTTTGTGAGCGAGGCGATACTCAACATGACAGATTCCCTGTCTTCCTCAGGGATTGAAAACTGTATGCTAGCGCCAATCAGTTCCCCTGATTTTTTTCCGAAAAATTTACAGTACCCCTTATTCACAAATGTAATCGTCCCATCAGGGGTGAATCTGTTGATTAACCCGGGTGAATCATCAACAACTGAGTGATACTGTTCCTCACTCTCTCTTACCTGATCAAGCAAACGCGCATTCTCAACCACTCCAGCCAGTTGATTTCCGATTGATTCCAACAGGTCCAGGTTCTTTTGCGAGAAAGCGTCAGTTTTTGTCAAATTGTCAGCATAGATAATGCCAACCACTCGATTTTTAAATATGAACGGAACAATAATCTGAGATTTAATCTCTCTGACGCCAGGTTTATCTACTAGCACAAAATCAGGGTCCTCAGCTACATTTTTTATCAAGGCTGGTTTCTTGACGCGAAAGATTCTGCTAATTTGGCTGTCAGCGACTTTAAATTCAATTCCATTGACATCGATACCATAAGAACCAGCCCATGCCTGAACTCTGGCTACCTTTCTTTTTTCATCGAAAAGAAAGATCGAGGCGGCTTCAGCAGGAAGAATAACATCCACAATCTGATTCACGATGAAAAACAGCAGATCTTCCAGACTGGTCTCAGAACTCGCTTGTCGGCTTATGCCCACTAAAGTTTTAATGTCTTGCTCTGCTTTCACACGATCCGTAATGTCTCTTAAGTGTTCGATCACGCCAGTGATCTTTCCGTCCGCACTCCGAAGCGGGTAAGAAGTGAGCTCAATCCACCCTTCCGGGTCCTCCTCATTAGGGTAAGGAACTATTGCTGTATGCTGATTCCCATCCTCTAACGCATGCTTTGATGGGCACCAGGGGCATATGGTTTCTCTTCCCTGATATACCTGATAGCATTTCTTGCCCACGATTGGCATATCGTTTGCGTACAATTCTTCCATAAGCGGATTCACTCGCAGGATTCTGAGATCTTCATCCAATAAGCTGATCCCATCCTGGATCGCGTTGAAAATATCTGCTGATAATTGTTCATTATCTCGCAGTCCGGATTCCAGTTTTCTTTTTTCTGTTACATCCCGGAAAATGCAGTGCGTTTGCTTGAATTGGTTATTTTCATCCGTCTCAATGTACCCATCAAACTGAACAATTATCTCTCCCCCATCCACCCGCACCATCGTGAATTCAGCCCTGCGCACCCACTCATTTTTTTTGAATCGCTTGAATTCCTTTTTAAATGCGCCAACAGCATCCGATGTGAGAAAATCGCTGAGGGGTTTGCCAACCACCTGCTTCTGGCTGTATCCCAAGGCATCCAGCCAGTCCTTATTTACACGCAGGATTTTCCCATTCGTGTCCAGCGATTGGTAGGGGACGGGAAAGTCATCAAATAAATATTTAGTGTCAGGACTCATCATTTCCTCAACCATAAATTATGGTTATAAAGAATTCTATGCTGGCATTCGATAACGGTAGAATGCAGATTGCATGTGATACTTGTACATATTATAACTATACACTCTTAAAGATATGCTTTCTAAATACTTTACTAATTTTCTCATAGAAGTTAATAAATCTGGTCATTTTTCCTCTCGTCACCATATTGAAAAATGTTCTATAAATAATAGAATTTGCAATTTTGGTTTTTTGTATTCTAAGAGGAACAGTTTGATCATTCACAAGACACATGGTTGGAAGATTTACAGCTATCTTGTGTGTTGTATTAAAAAAGAAAAAGACTTCATGAGATTCAAGCAACAATTTCTTTTTACACTCAAAATTTGTTGTATAGTAGAGATATGTTCGGTTTTCATAAACATAGATCATGGACGAACAATAAAATCATTTCCTCTTGAGAACAGGGATAAAAATAAAAATTCCAAAAAAAGGAGCGGAAAAATGAATAAACCAAAAAAGAAGAATTTACAGTTGGTTTTGATCGCATTTTTACTACTGGTTGGTATCGCTTGCTCAGTTTCCTTTAATAACAACGAGGATGATGAATCTAGCCCTCA
>Ga0255406_1009_pt1 | contig 22606 bp, 18 predicted proteins | sample ANMaggSeSYBR01F8_FD_182124 | JGI IMG/M metagenome (GOLD analysis project Ga0255406, IMG submission 182124) | Sediment cell enrichment communities from methane seep in Santa Monica Basin, California, United Staets - ANME aggregate JGI... | ecosystem: Environmental > Aquatic > Marine > Cold seeps >...
CTGGAAAAGAATGATGAAAGATTTCCCGGTGTAACTCCAAACAGTTGGGATAAAAAGGAAAATGAATCGAATTTCTGGGATCAAATAAAGCCCGTATTCAGCAACTTTGAACGCGATGTGTATTTTATCGCTGGTGACGTGGGCGCGTTTGAAGGCAGGAATTCTGTAGTATATGAACGCGATGGCAATCTCCATTTCATCGCATCTGGCATGGGGGGAGGCGCTGCTGATAATTACATTGTCGCAGATGTGTATTCAGATGGTGGTGTGAAATTTGACCTGATCGCATTGAATGGCGATAATCCCGGTGCACTAGGGTCCTTAACGGATTGGTAGGATGAGAAATATTAAAATATGAATGTGAAAAACTTATTCGAGAAATTATTCTTCAAAGACATTCAGGCGGATGATTATCCTTCTTCCCGGAAATCGTTGATGTTGGTTAAAGTGATATGCACGTCAGTAATCGTACTGGTTTTTCTCGGTGGCAGCTTGTTTGTGGTTACTCACGCGATCAGTCATTACAAAGAAGCAAGAGATAACTTTCTGTTAGAACCGGAAAGAATTGAAGATACAGCGGTTGGACTCCGCAAAGCCGTATTTTTTACGAAAGAGGAGGGAGATCCAACCAGCGTGCAAGGGATCCTCGCGTATTTAGAGGGATATGAAAAAGGAAGATTGGAATTGGAAATTGGGAATATCAATGATATTCCTGTCGATTTGGTTTCTATTCAAGATAAAGAAGGCAAGAACATTTATCAATTTGAAGAGAATGCGATCCTGGACCCAAATGACACCATCGAATACCACACCTTTGAATTTTATAACGTGAATGAAAAAATAGCAGGAAACAGGCAGGAATTATTTGTGAACTACTCCTATGGGGATGGGGAAATAAAACAAGCCCTTGTATCACCCTTCAGCAGGATTGATGATGAGATTTTTATTAGTACCGATATAAGAATAAAAGATAATATGTCGGGATTCGATTTTATCGCGGAGAATGATGAATATATCTACTTTGTGGGGGACGAAGTTATGATCAGCGAACCCTTATTTATCCCTAGTGGTAAAGAGCTGCGGGTTTTTGCCGGGCAGAAGATCGACTTAACCACGCAGGCTTTTATCGTAACCAGAGCAACAGTTGATTTTGCGGGTGATGAAGCAAAACCGATTAGAGTATTTTCAAGCGATGGTACGGGAAGAGGGCTAATTATCTTACAAGCTGGCGGAAGATCAACCGTCTCGCACACTATTTTTGATGGCTTAGATACACCAGTTAGTGGAGTTTGGTCACTAACTGGTGCTGTTACGTTTTATGAATCAGATGTGGATATTCAGCACAGTGGATTTACAAACAATGTGTGTGAAGATGGGTTAAACATCATCCGTTCCGATTTTTCAATTACAAACAGCTATTTCGCTGATTCATTTTCTGATGCCTTCGATGCGGATTTTTGTACGGGTTTGATAACTGATAGTACTTTTTCACGCACTGGGAATGACGCTGTGGATGCTTCTGGTTCTCAATTAGAGATCATTAATGCGAATATGGAATCGATTGGCGATAAAGGCATCAGTGGGGGCGAGCACAGCCAGATCAATATTGAGGGCATCCAAATAGTGGATGCGGTTATTGGTATCGCCAGCAAGGATCTTTCACTGATCACTGGTGAGAATATATCTGTATCCAATTCAATGATCGGGATCACACTGTATGAGAAAAAACCCGAATTTGGGCCTGCGTTTGTGGATATAAACAATTTCCACTTAACCGGACAGGTCGATCTGGATTACCTGATCCAGCAAAAATCGATCCTGAAAATTGACGATCAGTTGATCATGCCACGGTCAGCAGCGAAAGAAAGCTTATTGTTCGAAAAAATGATTGCTGGTGAGCCAATCCAATGAGACGCGAGAATAAATTTGTGTTTCATGAGACGTTATCAGGTTCGATATATTCAGCACTCCTGACCTCGCGGTACTTTTTCTCGGAAATTTTCACAGAAAGACGAGTAAATAATATCTATCTGGACAGTATGACCTTTGATAACTATAAAGACAACCTCAATGGCGTGCAAAACCGTGTCAAACATAGGATCAGATGGTATGGAGAGAATTTGATCGTTGAGAAACCAATTCTAGAATACAAGATCAAACAAGGGGAATTGGGATTTAAAGACTATTACCCGTTGCCTGGTTTTAAGTTCGATGAATCTTTTAATTTTGAAACTTATTTTTCCGGGATTACGGCCAATTCTCGGGCACAATCACCAGAAAATATATTAATGCACAGCGATCTCAGTATTGAAATTCCCACACTGTACAACACTTACCGGAGGCGTTATTTCTTGTCTGGTGATGGAAAATATCGAATAACCCTTGATACCGGTATCCTCTATAAAAGATTTGGTGGAAAGTTTAATAACGCTTTTTCGTTTTCAGAGGATAATATTGTGCTTGAACTGAAGTATGAAAATGAGGATACTTCAAGGGCTTCTATGATCATGCAGAATCTGGGTCTTCGAATTTCACGTAATTCAAAATATGTCGTTGGTATAAAAGGCATTTACTTCAACGATTTTGATTAAAGCATCTTTGCAATATAAAAACAACTGATGAGTATGTGCCTAATTCTCCTTATGGTCATGATGGGCGCTGGCGTTGGATGCTTTTTGATATGGATTTTGGGTTTGGCCTCCAGGGATATGGAGGGGGGTATGAACATAACACGCTTGAGCTCGCACAAATGGAAGGGTGGAGTGGTTTCATGTTCAGATCTTTGTTGGAGAATAAGGCATTCAGAATTAAATTCATTAATCGTTTCGCTGACCACATGAATTCAATCTTCAAAACAGGCCAGGTGGTTTTCATCATCGACCAACATCAGGCAGTACTGTACCCGGAAATGAGAGAGTTTTTTATGCGCTGGGATTCCCGGGAAGATTTACTGGAAAAATGGGAAGAAGAGGTTGATGTCATGCGAATATTTGCCCAGAAACGGCCTGAATTTGTCAAACAGCATATCATGGATCAATTTGACATAATCGGAACAGCGGTCCTAACGGTGAACACTGATGAAGAAAAAGGACATATAAAATCAACTCTATTGATATAACGCAAAATTTGCTTGGAGTGGGATTTATTTTAAAGGTGTTCCGTTGACCACCACAGCGGTTCCCAAACCCGGTTATCGATTCTTGGGCTGGGAAGGAGTTGACCGAGAAGGGTTGGAAATCCAAATCAAATTACATGAAGATTTAAATTTGACAGTTATTTTTCTTGAGGAGTAAAAATAGTTTGAAAAATATAAGTTGTTGAACGAATATTAGTATCTCTGATTTCGTGTACCACACACGGGTGCGCGAAAAGATTTTGAAAAAAAGACCGTAAAAACAATCAATGCACTCACGCCAATACGGCCAGATATAATGTCTAGAGAACTTTGTTTGGCAATCGTTGTGGGATAAACTTACCTTCTTTTTATCACCGTGCTAATTTTAAGCTCTTCTTTGTTGATAATCCGTTGAATATTGCCGCGATGCAGGTAAAAAACGAGAATGGTCAGGCAAATGCTCATGAGGGTGAAGACAATTGGATACCCTGAAATAAATGTCACAATTGGCAGCGTGATAAAAGTTGTGAACGAACCAATAACAATGTAATCAGCCAGCAGCGCAGGAATAACTACCAGAAGCAAAAAAAACATTCCCAGTTTCCAGTTCAAGCCAAGCATCATTCCGATCAGAGTGGCTACGCCTTTTCCTCCTCGAAATTTCAAATAAAAAGGAAAGATGTGTCCAATAATTGCCATCATGCCGGAGAGATAGGCTAAATCAGGATTGCCGGGAAAAATCCACTTTGCGACTAAAACAGCCAGGAGACCTTTAAGAACATCCACTGAGGCGACAATGAATCCGTATTTCCACCCCATAATGGCTGTGATATTTGAGGCTCCCGCATTACCAGAACCGTGTTCGCGAATATCCATTTTCCCAACCATCTTGCTGAGGAAGTATGCAGATTGGATACATCCGAAAGCATATCCGATAAGAACGGTGATAATTATTTGTGTAACCATTAATTTTCTCCTTTTTGACATATTAGTGTACCCTTTGCCATTCGTGGCGCATAGGGCGATTTCTCATACAAGATTGTGCACTCAGAATGAAAAGGGGTTGGGAGGTTTTGATTGGTATTCGATATGATTTGATAGTTTTACAAAGCATTTTAGGGTAGGATTGCGGGTTAATGGTCACAACGGAGTTCGAAAAATGAGAAAAAAATTGTTATTAACTGCGCTTTTCCTGGGAATTGCTTTTGACATTCTTTTCTGGAAGAAAGCCCCAGGGATTTCTTTTTTCATCTTCATTGCATTATGTTTGGCGGCCGGGTACCTGCTGCTGCAGGCACAACACATTTACTCTGCAAGGAAGAATCTTTTTCTGCTTGTGCCAATCATTTTCTTTTCTGTGATGACTTTCACCCGTTCAGATCCGTTTACATCATTTCTGAATTACACGCTCACTTTGTTTTCTGCGGCTGTTTTGGTGATGACTTACCGCAGCGGCCTATGGATCTTGTATGGTCTGAGTGATTACGTGGCGAATACGTTTCATTTAATTGGCAGTATGCTTTCCCTTGGATGGGCACAAATAACACACACGGGTTCTCAGCAGAAGATAAATAATGGAAGAAAGTACATAAATAATATCTGGCCGGTCGTGCGTGGCCTGCTTTTGGCGATTCCCATATTATTGGTTTTTACCGTTCTTTTTTCTTCGGCAGATCTAATATTTGCACAAAGGATTGATGACTTCTTAGTTTATCTGAACCCCGAAAAACTGGCTGAAATCATTTTCAGAGGATCTTACATCCTTGTCATCGCATATTTTCTGATTGGAATTATTGGGCATGCTGAAGGCAGGAGCCAAAATAAAAAACTGATCGGGTTAGATAAACCCACAGTGGCGCCTTTTTTGGGCTTTACAGAAGCATCGATCATATTGGGGAGTGTGCTGCTCCTTTTCAGCGCTTTTGTGATCATTCAGTTCCAGTATTTCTTTTCTGGACAAGCAAACATCATTATTGAAGGGTTCACATATTCCGAATACGCGCGGCGCGGATTTGGCGAGCTGGTGTCTGTAGCTGTTTTCAGTTTGATGCTCTTGCGCAGCCTGAGCACGATCACGAAACGCGAATCCAATAAACAGAAGAAAAACTTTTCCGGATTGGTTGTTGGGCTTGTTTTCTTGGTAATAATCATATTGGCATCTTCGTATCAGCGGCTTTTCCTGTATGAGTCAGCGTACGGCTTTTCGCAATTACGCACATATTCACATGTGTTTATGATCTGGTTGGGTATTCTTTTGATTGCTGTGGTTGCAATAGAAATTTTTAAGCGCCAACGTGCTTTTGCAAATATTGCTTTGCTCGTACTGATGGGATTTACTGTATCTCTCAATACTCTTAACGTGGATAGTTTTATTGTGCGCCAGAATATCAATCGGGCGGTTAAGGGTAAGGAGTTGGATGCCTCTTACCTTTCGACACTCACAAGTGATGCGGTACCCACATTGGTAAAAGCCTATTCTTCATCAAACCTCCCATCAAAGATCAAAGATGGGGTTGGCGCTGCCATTGTTTGTTACGAAGCATCCAATGAAACTGATGATTCACAGGCACAATCCTGGCAATCGTTCCATTTATCGGATTGGAATGCAGCACGCGAATTGGAAGCGGTTCAGGAAAGTTTAGAAAACTATCGGATTCAAGATGATGACTGGCCAATAGTTGTTATTAGCCCAAATGGAACGGAATATCCATGCCATAATTTCTTGTTTTTTGATTGAGGCCTGTGAACTTAAAATAGGTAGAGGTATTGGGTTAATAGGGTGAAGGAAAGGGGTAGGCCTTATTAAGAAGAAGATTGCCGTACACCGCTTTGCGTAGTTCTCAATGACAAATATCTGAGGGAGTGCTTCCCGATTGCTGTACTCTGGATGATAGAAGTGAATAGGGTGCGTTACTTACGCACCCTATGGTAAAGCAGTCATGGTATTGTTTTAAATCTACATCAGGTTCTTATGTTTTTCGGCGATAGAAGCGGCCAGCTTGTCCAGGGCTTTGAAGTCTTCTGCTTTAGGGTATCCTTTGATCACGACTGGATCAAGTATCTCTACATTCAAGTTGGGGATCATGCCTGCCAGCTGCTCTACCATGATACCGCCCCACCCGAAGGATCCGACGATCGAGACGAACTTTGCCTTGGGACGCAGGGCGTTTGCCAGATAGGCAGCGTACACCACATTTGGATGCGCTCCGCCCAGGACGGTGGGTGATCCGATCACAATGGTTGCGGCGTCTACCAGTGAGATGGCCAGCTCTCCAATATCGGTGACGGTCAGATTGAACAATTTAACCATTACTCCATTATCGATCAGGGCATCCACCAGATGTTCTACAATCTCGCGGGTGCTGCCGTGCATTGAGATGTAGGGCAGTACGACGATATTCTTCGGTTCGCCAAATACCCAATCGTGATAGGCTTCTAAAATGAATTCCGGCCGGTCATATATCGGGCCGTGACTGGGGGCGATTAGGGAAAAATCGTATTCCTGAATCTTTTTCAGGTTCCTCTTAATCATCTTGCTGAACGGCATCATAATTTCCGCGTAATAGCGCTTGGCTGCTTCGTAAACCAGACCTTCGTCTTTGGCATATAATTCGGTGGAGGCCAGGTGAGAACCTAAAAAGTCACAGGAGAAGAGAATCTTGTCTTCCTGCAAATAGGTCAGCATCGTTTCGGGCCAGTGAACCCAAGGGGCGTGGATGAATTTGAGTGTCCTGTCACCGAGTGAAAGCGTTGCGCCGTCATCAACAGTGAGAAAACGGTCTTCAGGCGCTAATTCGAAATCCAGCAGCATGTTCTTGCATTTAGGCGTGCATACAATTTGCGCCTGAGGGTGCTGCACTAGAATTTGCGGGAGCGTGCCTGAATGATCCTGCTCAGCGTGATTTGCGATGATGTAATCAATGTGCTCAACACCCAGATGCTTCAAGCGGTTGAGCAGAATATGCGACATTTCAGGTTCAACAGTATCTATCAGCGCTGTCTTATCGCTCCCCTGGATCAGATAGGCGTTATAGCTGGTGCCATCCGGCAGGGGGATAAGGTCGTCGAACATACGTCGATCCCAGTCAACAGCTCCTACCCAGTAAATGCCGTCTTTTATCTTGCGTGGTTTCATGTTTTTACCTCATTATCAATCTTGCCTAAGTATAACTAAGAAAGTTTGCTTGGGGTAGTCTTTTTCTTAAAAACGCCTGGTTTAAAGCCAATAATTACAAACTGTGCTGCATGGGGAGTTTGCAATCTCCCAAGTGTGAATTTTGTGACTGTGCACATGAGATACCGGGTGTTGGGCTGGGGAGGCGCGAATCCAATTTTCGGGTTTTGCGATTATTTTTTCCGGGATGACAAAGATTGTTTGCCACACCGACGCGGAAAGTCGAGACGGATTTCATGAAGAATAGAATATTAATAGTAAAATTCGTTCTGTTTGCTTGACAAAAATATTTAATAAGGGATGCGAATGACAAAATTCTTGTTGGTGCGACATGGAGTTACTGATTGGATCGAGAAAGAACTTCTGCATGGCATTTCTGATATTCCGCTTAGTGAATACGGAAAAAAGCAGGCCAAATTAACAGCAGAAACTTTTAAAGAAATAAAGGTGGACCGTCTGTATTCCAGCTCACTTTCCAGAGCTATGCAAACAGCAAAGGAGATCAGTAAGGTTACTTCACTCGAAATTGAGCCTGTAGATGGACTGAGGGAAATGGATTTTGGCTGGATGGAAGGAAAGCGTGATTATTGGCCTGTGGTAAAGGAAAAAAAGATCCTGGTTTTTGTCTACACAATTTCCAGAATGATCAGTGGATTTCTCTCTGGTGACCGGTATGGTAAGTTCAGAGGCCAGGTGGTGAATGCCTGGAAAAAGATTGTTGCGGAAAACCCAAATGGAACAGTTGCTGTTGTTGCTCACTCCTTTGTTCTTCGGAATATTTTGACATATGAGTTTGGCGGTAATCCTGTTTTTACACCAAAGTTTATACTCACCACTTGCAGTGTGAGTGAGATCGAGCGCGATAAGGATGGAATAATGAAGTTGATTGAAGTAAGCCGTGATTCACATCTTCCTAAAGAGATTGACCTGTGACCATAAAAGCGTTAATTTGGGACATGGAAGGTGTTTTGATGCTGACGGATGAAAGCAATATCCCTTTGACGGTTGCAAAAACACTAAATACTCCGTATGAAAAAGTTCGGGAGATTTATTTTGGTGATAACAATGACAAAGTGGATTTGGGCGAGATTACGATGGACCAATTCAATAACTATGTGCTGGATACTCTCCAGATTTCCAGAGATAAAAAGCACCTTCTTGAAGAGGTGTTTTATGAGAGAGCGTACATTGACAAGGATCTTCTAAAACAAATCGTGGAAATGGGCAGGGAGTATAAGATAGGATTGCTTTCCAATTACTCAAATGACCTGCGGCCGAGGATCGAGAAAGAATGGGCGATTGGCAGCGTGTTCGACGAGATCATTATCTCCTGCGAGGTTGGCATCATCAAACCTGATCCGGCGATATTTAACTTAATGCTTGGCCGCCTGGGCGTCAAAGCGGATGAATCCGTGTTCATTGATGATCGGATAAAAAACATTGATGGCGCGAAAAAGATGGGGTTCCATACGATCTATTTCACCAGCAAAGAACAGGCCCTGGAAGAACTCACACTTATTTTGCAAGGGTGAGCGTTTGGGATTGGGTGCGTTCCATCTTAAAATAGAATTCTCGTACTGATTATTTATAAAAGAAGCACCATTAGAATAAATTTATCTGATTTTTTTATCTTCTGTTTTACCGTACAATTGGATGATGTAATTTTCTTGGAGGAAAACCAATGAGGTTTCATATTATTATTGATCATCCCTGGGATGGCAGTTTTAATTACGCGGTTATGCGTTCGTTTATTGAAGGCATCAAGGAAAAGAGAAACGACTTTGATGTACTTGATTTAAACAAAGAGAAATTTAATCCAATCATGTCTGAGGAAGAACTTGCTGGATATGCTCAGGGGAAGAGTCTTGATCCAAAAATCAAGGAGTACCAAGAACGCCTGATTCAATCTGATCATCTTGTACTGATTTTCCCTATCTGGTGGATGGTTATGCCGGCTAGATTAAAGGGGTGGATGGATAAAGTCTTGCTGCCCGGGTTTGCTTTTACAACGGATCAAGAGCCAAAACCATTGTTAAATCATATTTCTGGCGCAACAATATTGACGACCACCGGTGTTCCAGATGATTTTCACCGTAAAGAAAATAATAACGCGTTGGAATCGGTCCTTTGCAAGGGAACACTCAGCTTCATCGGAATTAAAGAAATCAAGTGGTGGAATTTTGGTGATACTGGTTTTACGAGCCAGGCAAAACATAAAGAATGGCTCGGTTTTGTTAAAGAATACGGGTGCAAACTTTCCTGAGGATAATTTGCAATTATTTCTCGAAAAAGGATGTTGATTAATAATACAATCAAATGAAGCGATCATTCATTTCGCCAAGAAAAAAAATTATTATAGTATTCACATATATCAATTTTCTCGATAAAAGCACTTTCTGGAGGATAGTATGACCAAACGTTATCTACGCAGGATTCTGAGCAGCATCGTTCTACTGATCATCATTTCCGCATTCACCATTTCTCCTTTCGCACACACAATTCTGGCGGATGAGCGTCTTGACCAAAAATTATTAAATGTCCAGCAAGGGGATTATCCGGAATGGGAAGAAATTATTAAGACAACTTTTCAGGCATTAGGAATAACACAATTCGGGTTTAATAAATATAATCCTGCAGGTTATTTGGGTGCAATAGGGACTGATGCGGCGCAGGTCAATGCGGTTAGTCTTACGATCATGGAGACGGAATATGTGACGTTGTCATACCCGGATGATGACAAGTACGAAAGCACTACTTTTCATTCTCACTCCGCTACACTCATATCTCATATTGATATATATGGTAAGGAATACGCAAAGGGCATCACCTGGGGTATGAATGGAACTTATTATTATGTATTCCATATGACAGATAGTAGTGCAACTGTGGACGATCTTCTCTATTATGCTGAAGCGTTATACAGTGCGGCGACGGGTTCGGCGCCTTCTGCTCCTGCCAGTCCGCCATCAGAGCCATCCTCTCCCCCTCCAACCAATCCCCCATCTGGTTTGTGTGCGGAAGTGAATTGCAAGAACAATTACTGCAAGGATGATGGAAGTAAATATTTATTTAATTGCAAATGTGACGAGGCAGACGGTAAATGCTACTGCCGTGGCGACGATTGCACCGCTGGCTGCGACGCAGAGCAGGGTGGTTGCCTATCGCAAGAATCTTTGGATGGTAAATGTGCAGGAGTGACGTGCAACCTGGATTACTGCGCTGATGATGGCAAGACCCGCTTCTATGAGTGTGAATGCAAAGAGGAAGACGGGGAATGCTACTGCTGGACAGAAGTGTGTGAGCTGGGCTGCGATGCAGCATCAGGGGCGTGCGTCGTGGAGGAACTGCCAGTTGATCTTTGCGAAGGTGTGACATGCATCACGCAGTACTGCGGCGAGGATGGACTTACTTTAAATTATGACTGCGAATGCGATTCAACAACCGGAAAGTGTGATTGTCAAACGGAAGCCTGCGAAACAGGATGTGACTCGGCTGCCGCGGCCTGCGAACAAGACCTGTGTGCAGATGTGGAATGTCCTGATAAATGCGAGAATAATGTCAGTTCAGTTGGAGGCACGTGCAATCTGGCAACGGGGGAGTGTTTATATGTAGATATAAACGACTGCGGCCTGGCGGGATGTGAAGACTCAGGCATCTTATGTAAAAGGCAATTTGACCTTGCAATCAAGAAGGTCACAGTTCTGCAATCGGTAGAAGGGGGTACCCTGATCGGGAAAAAGCCCACTGCTGTGGTGGCCACTTTTGGCTGGGAAAACCTTCTTAAGGATGCCAAAGTCAGTGTGACTCTCTTTGTTGACGGCAAACCATTTTCTACAATCCGGCAAACTGTCAAGGCGGAGGATGCATACACAAAAAGTGAAAAATATTTTTCCAAAGATGTGGCCGTATTTCATATCCCCGCGAATTATGTGCAAAGTGGGATGCATAAGTTCCTGGTTGAAGCGGTGCTTATGGATGAAGATCTGGTGGATGAGGATCTGAGTAATAATTTCAAGACTGTGAGTGGTGAATTCGTCACCTCTACCGGCATCTCGCTGATGTTTGCTGCTCATCCGTCAGTTTCTGAAGGGCAAATCTGGAGCTTCTTTAATAAAGCACGGCCATTCTTACTCAATGTATTTCCTATTACGAGTGTGTTTATTAAACCGCCATTTTATCCATTGTCTTCAACCGGACCCAAGAAGGATCAGATCGCGGAATTGATGGCGATACATGAGATACATAATGCGACCTTAGGCCAATATGCCCGCTTTTCTGTGGGTCTTTTCAAGGACGGTCATTTTGGTGCAGGTGTTAACGGTTTCAGCTATTGGTGGGCGAAACGCAGTGTGATGGTGGGAGACGGCAGCACGAACGAATATGCGCATCAGACCCTACCGCATGAAATAGCTGGGCAGTGGCTTGCCGATGAATACACAAAAAGCGACACTGGAAAGCCACTTCCAAAGAACATCTATATATACGATGGGCAGAAGAAAAAACTCGAGAATTTAGAATATTCTTTAAGCGGCAATATCAACCTTATGGGGCTGGCAGGTGAAGTAAGTAATCTGTGGGTAAATAAGGAGACATGGGACGCACTTGCCTCCAAATTTGGGTCCCGGTTGACAGGATTCAACCCTGGTCTGGTCTTGGCCCGCCCGCTTCCGGTGCAGGAGAGTTCTGGATCGGGATATTTACTTACAGGCACCATTTCCGCGGGCGATCAGGTTATTGTGAAAACCCTGCTGCCATTTGAAAACATGCCATTTGAAAACGAGGACGAAGGGGAATACTGGGTTCAAGTGTATAACGGCAGAGGATCATTGGATGGTGAATATCCGCTGCCAGTGGAGGTCTCTCTTGATGATCCTGCTGGCAGTCCTTTTATCGTCAGTGTCCCTGCGGACATTGCGGATACCGGGGAGCTGCGCATTGTACACAATGAACAAACCATCTGGAAGTCAAGCGCTTCAGCAGCACAGCCGACGGTAACAATCGCGGCGCCTGCTGGCAGCGGCCCGCTTACTGGCACAGTTGATATCACATGGCAAGCTGAAGATGCGGATGGCGATGACCTGACATACACCCTGTTATACAGTATGGATGATGGCGAGACATGGGTACCGATCGCGGTCAGGCTGGAAAACACCCAATATGCGCTTGATCTTGACCGCTTACCCGGGGGGTCAGCGTGCCGCTTACGTGTCATCGCTTCGGACGGTTGGAATGCCACCCGTGCGGATACCCCTGATGCGTTTGCAGTTGCGGATAAGGCAGCAGTACTTGAGATCGATGCGCCGCAAGATGGCGAGCAGATCGATTATCATGCGCAGCTGGACTTGAGCGCTTACGCTTATGACAAAGAGGCCGGTTGGATCGATGGCGAAGATATTACCTGGCAGTCTTCCATAGATGGCCAGCTGGGCATGGGTAACTACCTCACTTTTGATGACCTGTCTTCTGGCGAACACACCCTCACCGCATCGCTGGTTGGGCCTTCAGGGCAGAAAATGCAAGCGTCTGTGATGATCACGATCGCTGATCCGCCGACACCAAGTGGACTGGATGATATGACCTTATACACCATACAATCCGGTATAGCTGCTCTTCTTGTGGTTGGCGCAGTTGTTCTGCTTGTTATCATGAGGCGTAAAGGGAAGAAACGAATGGTAATCCTCACCATTGTTCTGATAGTGCTGTTTATCGTCTTTCTGTTGTTTTCACTCCTGATGGTGATCGAGGCGCCGCTTTATACCCCGCCCTCCGGTCGGCGGCCGGAAATAGTTGAGATCACGCAAGTGCAGCAGCCATCCTTATCCATAACAAGTGACCCGCAGGATGATTCGATGCCATCGGCTGATGGAGAACTTGTCTACGGGCCTTCAGTTACCTATAATGGGACAACACTGATATCTTCTATTGCAGGGTCAATTGACCCGGAGACGATCCCGTCTAGTTTGGAAACAAATCCGTACTGGGGATTACCGGAACACGACCAGATTATGTTTAATGGTTATCCGATTGAGAACGATATCCATGAGCCCGTGATCCGCATTTTCCCAACAGATACCTACCGGACTGGCTTTGAAGAAGCCGAACAGGTGATCACTGCATTAGAGCAGCTTCTTGCGGACCGGCCAGCCAACCCAGGTGATAATCTGCCATTCCTGCCAATTTGGAATGCGGGACCTTTGGGCACTGCTAAAATAAAATACTTTGATTTTCAGAGCGGCAGTGGTTTGCGCTACATCACTCAGTATGGCCAGGCTTTTTGGCCTTTCAATAACAAAGGTATGTTCTATACATATCAAGGACTTACCGAGGATGGACGTTTTTACATCTCGGCTATCCTGCCGCTTGCGCACGGGACATTGGATGAATACGATGATTTTCAACCCGCGGATGATTTTTACACGAACGCGGCAGAATTGATAGCGGACCAGGTTGATCTGCTGAACACGCAAGCGGAGAGCAGTTTCAGCCCATCAATCGAGGAATTGGACGCGATGATGCAATCAATAACGATTGAAACAGAAGGAGTTGGATAAATCAGTAAACATATATAAAGTCCGCAAATTAAAGACCTCCGAGAAATATCGGAGGTCTTTCTATTCTTGATGGAATAACAACGCGACTGGAATTTATTTCACTGAGAGAAAATTGCTATTCCCATTCAATGGTAGCAGGAGGTTTGCTGGTGATGTCATATACAACCCGGTTAATGCCTGCCACTTCATTGACGATCCGGTTGGCTGTACGTGCTAACAGTTCGTGCGGCAGGCGTGCCCAGTCGGCGGTCATGAAGTCCTGGGTGGTGACAGCACGCAGGGCGATTGCTTCCTGATAGGTGCGCTGGTCGCCCATTACCCCTACCGAACGGACGGGAAGCAGCACGGCGAATGCCTGCGCGATACCCTCCCCTTTTTGGAAATGCTTGTTAAGTAAGCCTGCCTGAATTAATTCCTGACAAAAAATAGAGTCAGCGGCACGCAACTTTGCTAAGCGCTGTTCGGTAATATTGCCTAAACAGCGTACTGCTAACCCGGGTCCAGGAAAGGGCTGCCGCCAGACCAGCTCTTCGGATAAACCCAACGCTTCACCCACCGCGCGCACTTCATCTTTGAAAAGATACCGCAGAGGTTCGATCAGCTTAAAATCCATATGCTCTGGCAAACCACCCACATTGTGATGGGTCTTGATGCGCTGTGCATGAGAACGTTCTGGAGCGCGCGATTCAACCACGTCTGGATAGATGGTGCCTTGAACCAGGAAACGGGCTTTTCCAAGTTTCTTGGCCTGGTCTTCAAAGACACGGATAAATGTTTCTCCGATTATTATGCGTTTCTGTTCAGGATCATCAGTAGTGTGCAGGGCAGAAAGGAAGGTTTGGCTGGCATTGACTACGTGCAGTTCAGGTCCCAATTGGGCGTGCAGGGCTGCCTCAACCTGGTCGCGTTCACCCTGCCGCAGTAGGCCGTTATCTACAAATACTGCGCTAAGTTGTGACCCAAGTGCTTTATGCACCAGGGCAGTCGCTACACTGGAATCCACTCCTCCGCTAACAGCTGCTAACACGTTGTGCTTGCCTGCCTGTTGACGGATATTCTTCACGGCACTTTTGATAATGGACTGCGGTGTCCAATCGGTTGGTGCGCCGCAGATATTAACCGCAAAGCGTTTCAGCATTTCTAACCCGTTGGGTGTGTGATGTACTTCGGGGTGAAACTGCAGCGCATAAATATGGTGTTTGCTGTCGCCTATGGCGGCGATGGGGCAGCTGTTGCTGGCTGCCAGTAAGGCGAAGCCAGACGGGAACTTTTCCACGCGATCCCCGTGCGACATCCAAACCTGGTGTGACCCTGGCGGCAGGAGAGGGTTGTCAGTGCTGGTTGTGATCTCAGATAACCCATACTCCCGTTGATCAGAAGACATCACCTTTCCGCCCAGTTCTTGCACAAGCAGCTGCATACCGTAGCAGATGCCTAACAGCGGCAGCTTGCTTTCAAGTATGTATGGAGGCAGGGTAGGCGCATTGTTTTCATAGACTGAAGCTGGTCCACCTGAGAGGATCAATCCTTGAGGCGCTATTACCAATACTTCATGCTCAGGTGCATCCCAGGGGAACAGTTCGCAGTAGACTTGCAGTTCACGTATCCGCCGGGCGATCAATTGTGTGTATTGAGAACCGTAATCGAGGATTGCTATACTCATAATATTTAACCTAAAAAAGTGTGAAGTACAAAGGGGATCAACAATGCTTTCTGCTTTGTGTCTTGGTGGTTAATCATCCTTGAATAGTATTTTCCCATTTTCCATCGAGGTAATGCATACCAGTGATTCAATTTGCACATTTAGAGAAGAGAGCATTTCGCGGCCGCCCTCAAATCCTTTTTCGATCAACGCGCCGATGCCTACTAATGTGGCGCCGGCTGCCTGGGTCAGACGCACCAGTCCATTGATGGTGGCGCCGCTTGCCAGAAAGTCGTCAATGATCAACACACGTTCACCGTGTCCCAGGTACTCAGGTGAGACGATCAGTTCCACAAGAACGCCCTTGGTGTGCGAGGGTGCTACGGTCAGATAGACCTGGTCAGGCATAGTGATGGGTTTGCTTTTGCGGGCAAAAACAACCGGGATATTTAAAGCGTATGCAGTCATCAGTGCCGGAGCGATGCCTGAAATCTCTGCTGTTAATACACGTGTAGGTTTCACCTGGGCAAAACGCAGTGCGAACTCCTGCCCACATTTCTCCATCAGGCGCGGATCTACTTGGTGATTGATGAAAGAATCTACCTTGAGGATACCATTGCCCAGGTTGGCGCCCTGGTTTAGGATGAGGTCTTTGATGATTTTCATATTGATTCCCTGATTGTCTCCTAAATATTAATTATACGTGTGATTATTATTTCCTGAAAGAATACCATATCTGGTGGTAAAAAACACAAGTATTAACAAGATTGGTTGAAAAGATTGTTCATTAAGCCCTCAATTTGAGTATTTGAAATAGCAATAAATGTAAAAGAAGCGATTTGGAGGAGCCACAACTTGTATTTTTCATTGCAATTTGGATGAGGGAAAGAAAATACCAAATTAAAAGGAGGAGCATTTTACCGCGTGTTTCTTGCAGTGACACATCTCTATGTCATAACGAGAAATACGAAGCACAATGAGGTAATTCTCTTCAACTGTGTTTGTAATATCTCAAAATAATCGCCGATTTGCTTAGATTCCGCAGTGTGTGATCGCTTGGCTGTGTTTGTGATGATGCGTGTATTCCTGTTCTCAGATATTTGTGATCAAAGAGAGCAATGAAAAGCGCTTATTTTTTATTGAATATTTTACGAAATCATATATAATGGAAATATACTCGATCTGAACATTGAAGCGGGCTGAAAAGAAGAACTAACGAAATTTCGAGAAACCACTCTGCCACCGATTAGGTTGTTTGTATTATTAATAACTACTAAGAAGGAGGATTTATTAAGGATATAACCATCGAAAACGTAAGCAAAGATTGCAAATCAATACAAAGATGATGAAAAAGGAGTGGAAAAAATGAGAAAGATGTTTTGTTTGGTAATGGTTTTTCTATTCAGCCTTACATTTATAAGCGCATGCGGTCCGTCGGAGGAGGCAATTGCGACCATGACAGCGTCCGCCTGGACGCCTACCCCGAAACCGACTCTCACACCAACACCTTTGCCATTTGATCTTGAGGTTACTATTGAGGGCGAAGGCGGAGAGAGCATTTTCTATGATGCATATGTAGTTGCAACTGAGCATGAAGAATTGATGGCAGATGAAACTGGGAAGGCGATGCTGATGAACCTGCCGGGACCGGAAGTGGAAGTATCTGTCACTGCCCAGGGTTACAGCTCCCATATTGAAGTGATGACCCTGGAACGGGGAAAGAACGCGAAAACGGTCACACTAACAGTCGATCCGCTGCAAATACTCCCATCTGAAGCATGCCAGGAGGGCCAGAAGATTTTATATATTGAAGATTTTGAAGATGGATTTGCGCAGGGTTGGGATGGGATATCTAGACCTAAATGGGAATTTGAAGACGTTGAAGGGCGCGGGAAAGTGCTCACACTTACGGTAGAAAGCACTGAAGGCGCTGGAACACCAATTGAAGAAGGGGAAGAGTTCGGGAACATTGTTTGGAAATGGGATACATTCAATGACAATGATATATTTATTCATTTCCACGAAAAAGATGAGCAGAGATATCTGATCCGTTTTCAACCAGGGGGTGAGGGTGTTCAAATCTTCCATGTGAAAAATGGAGAGCATCAAGCGAGTGCTTACAGGGGATTTCACGAGAAAGAATGGATCAGCGTCGCGATTGCTTTCTATGAAAACTCTTTAGAATTCTGGATCAATGATGAATTGTATGTTGCATTGGATGACCCAGATCCGATTCCTTCTGGCGGACTCATGATGCATTTTACTCAGCCAGGGGCAGTTGCTTCGCTGGACAATATGGTGATTTGTGAGTTAACAGGACCTTATGCACCGCCTGTTACCGAAGAGAATGTAGATTGAGAAAACATATCATTAATGATGTTTGGGATAGAAAACAACAATAGTTTAGATATACTCAGATACTGAGTTATAAAGTCAAGACCTCCATAAACCTGTGGAGGTCTTTTTGTATACAATATTGTTTCCATTGGATTAACCACGTAATTGGGCAACAGCATATTTTGCTATAATAGAATATTGACGTTTATCTTCAGGAACATCATTGGTTTTACTAAAACGAGGTGGAATATGGCAAAAACCAAAGAAAATGAAACTAAGAAAACTCCCCGTTTAAAAAAGATATTCTATGAGAAAGAATTAACGCGCCTACAAATCGAACTGGTCAAACTCCATGAATGGGTGCGCGAGAAAGGGTTGAAAATCGTTGTCATTTTTGAGGGCCGTGATGCGGCTGGAAAAGGCGGGATGATCAAGCGCATTAATGAGAAGCTGAATCCACGAATTTGCCGGATTGCCGCTCTGCCCACACCTACTGAGCGCGAGCGCACGCAGTGGTATTTTCAGCGGTATGCTGCTCATCTGCCGGCTTCCGGGGAAATGGTTTTGTTTGACCGCAGCTGGTACAACCGCGCTGGTGTGGAGCGGGTGATGGGCTTCTGCACCGAGGAAGAAGTTGAAGAGTTCTTCCGATCTTGCCCGGAATTTGAGAATATGCTCATGCGTTCAGGGATTATTCTGATCAAATACTGGTTTTCAGTTAGCAATAAGGAACAGGAACGGCGTTTTAAAGCACGCATCAATACACCAACCAAACGGTGGAAATTGAGCGAAATGGATTTGGAGTCACGCAGGAGATGGGTAGAGTATTCCAAAGCGAAGGATGATATGTTTAAGTATACGGACACCAAACTATCACCCTGGTATGTGGTAAATTCAGATGATAAGCGCCGGGCACACTTGAACTGCATCACTCATTTATTGTCACTGATACCATACGAAGACTTAACTCCGCCCGAAATCAAACTTCCGCCGCGCCAGAGCGACACTGGTTATGTGCGGCCACCTATCAAGAACCAGACATTTATCCCGGAAATATATACGTCAAAATAATCTTCTTGTTATCGCTGGGGTAGTGAATGAAAAAACTCAACTGAATCTGAGAAATAATTGTTGAAACAAAATATATAACCATCACGTTTTCCCCAATAAAGTAATAGCATAAATATTTACTTCAATAATCGAGTGAATCAGCTATTTAATATCGATAAATGTAATAAACATAATATATATGATAAAATTGAAAATAAAATAGAAAGGAAAAAATAATGGCAACAGCAACATTTAAAGCAGTATCTCGAAAAGGCAAAGAGGGATTGGTTACGGAGAGTGAGTCGCGTGGTTTCAAGATCATCATGGATGAACCGGAGAGTTTAGGCGGCACAAATAAAGGCATGAATCCCGTTGAGGGTTTATTGGTTTCACTGGGCTCATGCCTGGTAATTGTTGGATCGGCTTTCGCGAAAGCGCAGGGGATCGACTTGCAGGATTTGTGGGTCGAGACCGAAGGTGATCTGGACCCGGATGGCTTTATGCTCGGTAAAGAGGGTGTTCGCCCTGGATTCGATGCTGTGCGATTTACTATTCACATTAAATCAAGTTCTCCAGAAGACAAATTGCGTGAATTTAAAGAATTCATGGAAAGCCGCTGCCCGGTCAGCGATACATTAGGTAATGGTACTCGAGTGACCGCAAGTGAATTGATCATTGAGCGCTAAGTAAAAATAATTTGGGCTGCCTATGAATTCACGGGCAGCCCAATTTTGCATTAAAGTTAGGCACAATAGATAAGTATATAAATCAACCGGTGTTTAGTCAGGATAAAAAGGAGATACCCATGCCGTGGCGATTGTGTTCCTTTTGCCACCTCAGTATTCCATAGGATGCAAAGATCACTGCGTGATAAGGAGGTTTGGGAGTATCTGCGATTTCAAACATCGCTACTTACCTATCATTAAGACGATCCGCCCTTTGACCGCGGCCTGCTCGATCAACCTGTGCGCCTGTGCGGCGTCTTCCAGTTTCATGCGACGCTCAATGGACGGTTTGAGCTTATCTTCTTTTAGCAGACCAAAGAGCGTGGATAAATCTTTTTTGAACCATTCAAGATTTTTTTTGCGCAGATCGCCGATGGAATAGAATGCTGCTTTGCGCCCATTTGGCAGGAGGTTCCAAAGGGCAATATTCATATAATCTTTTGCTACGTTTCCACCCCTACCCAATGCCTGATTGTAGAAACCGTAAGCTACCAGCATGCCGCCTTTTTTTAACGACTTGAATGAACGCTTGAAATTATCACCGCTGATGGCATCAAAGGCCGCATCTACACCGCCGATGGCCTGCATTTTTGCAAGAAAATCTTCGCTTTTGTAGTCAATGGGTGCCGCGCCCAGGCTCGTGACCAGATCGTGTTTGGTTTTTGAAGCTGTGCCATACATCTCTAGATCAAGCAATTTCCCTAATTCGAGCAATGCTGTCCCGACTGCTCCGCCTGCTCCATGTACCAGAATTTTCTGGCCGCGTTGTACTTTGGCGATGCGGTGCAGCATTTGATAAGCAGTAACGTAGGATAAAACCATACTGACTGCTTGGGCGGGATCTAAACCTGTGGGTACAGGGACGAGAGAATTTGCGGGGCGGAGCATGTATTCAGTATAAGCTCCGAAAACGGTCAGGTCTGCGACCATCTGACCGGTTTTCAGGCCGGTCACATCCACACCCAATTTGTCCACCAAACCAACCATGTCGTAACCGGGAGAGAGAGGTGGCGTTTCCTTGAAACCGTAGTAGATACCCTTGCGTATCATCGTGTCGGTAAATGTCGCACTGGCAGCTAAAACCTTGACGCGCACTTCACCTGTACCGGGTTCAGGCAGGGTTGGTTTCTTAACCACTCGTAAAACTTCCGGGCTGCCAAATTCATTTAGAATAACTTTTTTGTAGTTTATTTTTTCTCCTAACCATAAAAACAATAATTGATTTTGTGGTTCTTGTCAGTGCTTGTTCTTGACTGTAAACTTGATGTACGGCTACCCAATTCCCATTCGCGCTGCCATTGCCTGGATCTCGATCTCGAAAAACGCGTCAACGTTTCCGTGTTGTGGGGTGGGGGCTAAATGCCCAAACAACTCCAGTGAGACCAATCCATGAAGATGAGCCCAGTTTGCCAGCGCAAAATGGACAATGGAGGGTGGACCTGTGAACCCTAATTTTTCTAGCCAGGGCTGCAGTATTGTGTTGAGAGCAGGTGGGGGGTTGTTGATTATGAGTTCACCATCCTGATACGCTGCGTATAAGATTTGCAGGAATACGATCATGCTCTCCGCTGCTGCTGGACCGGTTATCTCCATCGGGGCATGGTAGCCGGGGATCGGCGTGCCAAAAATGAGGCTGTATTCTTCGGGATGAGCCAGCGCCCAATTGCGATATGCTCTGGCGGTGACCATGATACATTCGGTGTGATCGCCATGCTCGGCATCCCGTGCTTTGGCTAGAGCCGTGGCAAATGAGTGGTAGGCGTTCACGATCAGCGAAGTGACCAGATTATCGCGGCTTGGATAATAATTATAGATAGCCGGAGCAGTGATGCCTAACTCGCGCGCAATCGCTCTTAAAGAAAGACTCGCTGCGCCGTGTTCGGCGATCTGTTTTCTTGCCACTTCTGTGATGGCTGTCTGTAAATTTGGGTGCTGCTGACTTTGTGTTGGACGTGCCATTTGTTTCCTTTTGTTACTATACACTGTAAATATACAGCGTATAGTAAATCTTGTCAAGAAGAAGTATTGTTTGCCTCTTGACAATTTAGTAATTCTGATATATAAATAATTATATATAAAGATAAATATCAAGTATGCAATAGGAGTTTTAATTGTGTCACTTAAATATGCCCTGCTCGGTTTTCTAAATTATCAATCATGTTCTGGCTATGATCTAAAGCAACTGATGGATGTTTCCACATCCAATTTCTGGCATGCCAAACAGAGCCAGATTTATACTACTCTCAAGAAGATGGAGAAAGATGGGTTGATCCTCTCACGCATCCAATCACAGGAAAACCACCCTGATAGACGAATTTATCAGATTGTTGAAGCTGGCCAAGTTGACCTGGGAGAATGGCTGGCTCAGCCGCTGATGACGATTGAAGCACGCAAGGAAACTTTGCTGCTGAAGTTATTTTTCTCTGCTCAAATAAGTCCACAAGTAATTCTCACTGAACTGCGCGTTCAACGCAATTTGCATCAGGCAGGTTTGGAGAAATACCAGACTACAACGAAAGATGTGATTAGTCAATTTTCTGCCAGCCCGGATATGGCCGACGATGGCCAGTTATGGGAAGCAACCCGCCGTTTTGGCGAATTATATGAAGAGATGTTCATTCGCTGGTTGGACGAGACAATCGAGGTTGTTGAAGGGTGGAAAGTATAAGCTCTCTTTTTTTGCTATAGATATAAATAAATATATATAAATAATAACCAATGGATTATTAAAGGAAACAATAAAATGAAAGTTCTCGCTCTCAATGGCTCACCCCGCATGAAAGCCAGCAGCACCTACAACATGCTGACTCCCTTGCTTGAAGGTATGGAGACGGCTGGCGCGGAAACAGAATTGATTCACATCCGCAAACTTGATCTAAAAGCATGCACAGGCTGTTACACCTGCTGGGTGCGTACACCTGGTGAGTGTATCCACAAAGATAAAGATGGAATGGCTTCGGCGCTGGAAAGTTATAACACTGCCGATCTTGTTATTTTCGGTACTCCGCTCTA
>Ga0255406_1012_pt1 | contig 20925 bp, 15 predicted proteins | sample ANMaggSeSYBR01F8_FD_182124 | JGI IMG/M metagenome (GOLD analysis project Ga0255406, IMG submission 182124) | Sediment cell enrichment communities from methane seep in Santa Monica Basin, California, United Staets - ANME aggregate JGI... | ecosystem: Environmental > Aquatic > Marine > Cold seeps >...
TTAAGCATATCAGTAAGCTGTTCAGCTGAATTTCTATTTTCTGGTGTGAATAAATTGGGATCTAAGTTGGGGGAAGAAGCCATCGCCAAAATACGGCCGGTTTCCACTTCCATGACAACCACTGCCCCTTTGAACCCAAGAAGGGCTTTTTGAGCTTCGATCTGTAGATTTTTATCAAAGGTCGTCGTGATATCCTGGGGTAATTTTGCATCCGCCTGATTAAGATATGAAAGTATCTGACCTTCCGGACTCACTACATATAAGGAAGCTGCAGGTTTCCCGGCCAGTGATTCTTCCGCATATTTCTCCAGCCCCGCCTGTCCGACCTGCTCATCACCAAGATATCCTCTTGCCTGGTATTCTTCTATTTGTTCAGGCGTGATGGAAAGCAAATATCCAACAGCTTGCGAGGCAATTCCGCCGTTATAGTAATATCGCGACTGGAATTCAGCAAGCCGCACCCCCCCCAGGCCAATAATAACATCCCACTTCTCCTCAATTTCATCTGCGGACACTTCCCCAACCGGAACATACCAGTTTGTTCGGCGAATATCCTCATAAGAAGCCTGGATTGATTCCGATGTTCTGCCTGTGAGATCAGAGAGATAATTCAACAGGATGCCCTCTTTTCCATCCTCAATCTGATTAGGGATAATCGCAAGCGCATATGCGGTGGTCTGGTCGACGATCGGTTGTCCATCGCGCGCATAGATATCGCCGCGCTCAGCGGATATTTTTTCCAACTGCAGCCGATTTCCACCTGATAATTCCGGTAAGATCAAACCTGAATCCCAGTCTACTTTCCAGGTCTTATCCTCAAGAATGAGGGATATATCAATTTCACGTTCAAAACTGCCAAATAATGAGGTGTTGAAAACGGCTTTATATTTTGCGGCCGCAGAATTTGGATTCTTCATTGAAGACAACAGTTGTGTTTCAAGCGATTGTAGAGTCGCGTTGAATGCTGTTTCTTGGTAAAAAGCGCTAAAATCTTCGGGAGTTATCTCCGCTTGAGAAGCATATGAAAGCAGCTCATACATCTGGTCATATTCTCGGGCCTCCCAAAGAGCTAAGAACGATGCAACCGTATTATCCACCTCAGGAGCAATAGAAATCTGCACCTGCGGGGTAGGCAGTTCCCCATCTGGTTTTTTTCCGCATGATGAGAGCAGCAAAGATACCACTACCAAAATTAATAATCCTTTATTTTTCCTCATATAAAGCATCTCCATAGCCTGCCTTAACCAATATCCTCGCCAGCCATCACACAGTCAGCAATCGAACAGCTATATTTTAAGTGATTTTGGCAAATTTCAGCCAACCTATTCGGTTTATAGATTGAGGTTTTTTGCAGTGTTCTTTCTAAATGGCACAGCGGCATTCCCATCACGCTGGCGAAACACCCGCTGAAATTAACCACCGGGTGAAAAGCAGTGTTTTGAATTGCATAGGCGCCCGCTTTATCCATAGGATTACCACTATCAATATACTGGTTAATTTCCTCATCCGCATAACCTCTCATTTGAACACGTGTGCGGCAAATATCCTGACGCATCTGGCCAGTGCTGCCCCCACGAACTGCAATCGCCGTCATGACCCAATGTTCACGAGCACGCAATTGGGAAAGCATTTGATATGCTTCCTTCTCATCTGCTGGTTTTCCCAGTATCTCTTCATCCAATACCACGATGGTATCGGCAGCAATAACGACATCATCCAAACCAGCCCCTGGAATCAGATGGCCTGCCTTTTCAGCAGCAAGCCGGAGGACATACTCCTGCGCGGATTCCTTTGGACGCTTGGATTCATCGATATTCGCAGATGATGCTTCTAAATCCCAATCCATCCACGCAAGCATTTCTCGTCTGCGGGGGGAATTTGAAGCCAGCCAAAACTTATATTGCGCCATAAGTGATTGATTTTAGCATACTGGTACTCATTTACATACACCAAGATACTACTTTGTAAATATATATTAGCCCTCTTATCCATTCCGCATCTCGATAAGCAGATTAACTTTTTTCTAATATATATGGAAATAAAAACTGAAGTATAAACAGTATAATCTTAGCGGAAACGACACATGAAATTTGACATCCTCACTCAGTTTGATGCGCTTACGGAACAAGAATGGAATCTTCTGGTCACTCAAAGCGCCGTGAACACACCTTTTTTAAGATATGGCTATCAACACATATGGTGGCAGCATCAAGGCGGCGCTGAATGGCAGCAGGCGGAACTGCGAATTATCACAGCCCGTGAAGATGGACAACTCGTTGGCATCGCCCCACTGTTTATCGGTGAAAGAGACGGGAAGGAGGAAATTCACTTTGTCGGCAGTATCGAGATCTCCGATTACCTGGACTTCATCGTTCAAACACAAAATTCTAAAGCGTTTATCACTGGTGTTTTTAAGCTGATAAAAGAGGAAAAAGCACGCTTCCCAGGAAAAATCTGTTTATTCAATATTCCTGACAATTCCCCCAGTTTAGAAGTCATAAAGGAAATCGGGGAAAGTAAAGATTGGTCAATAGAAATAGAACCTGCCTACCACACGCCCACGATCACGTTATCCGAGGATTGGGATACGTACCTGGCGGGGATCAATAAAAAACAGCGCCACGAAATCCGCCGAAAACTGCGCCGGGCGTCTGCATCTGAGGATACCGTATCCTGGTACGTCACAGCTAAAAAAAGCCTGCTTGATCAGGATATCGCTGACTTTTTCCAATTAATGGAATCAGATGAAGAAAAGAAACGTTTCCTTACAGAGGACATGCAAAAGCAATTAAGGGCGATCATTCAATGGGCCTTTAGCGCAGGGATTCTGCAGTTATCTTTCCTGACCATCAATGACGAAAAAGCAGCGGGGTATTTGTGCTTTGATTATGAAAACATTATCTGGGTATACAATTCCGGGTTTCGCCCTGACTTTCAATACTATTCACCGGGCTGGATACTGCTCAGCTACCTGATCCAGCACGCGATCAACGCAGGGAAAACCCATTTTGATTTCATGCGCGGGGATGAATCTTATAAATATCGCTTTGGTGCAGCTGACAGTTTTGTAATGAAAGTATGTGCTGAATTATCCGGAGATTAAAATTCCGCCTCACCCCACACTTTCATCAAACGCGTTAAGAACACCACCATTTTTCCCAATCCATCCACGCTGATACGTTCGTTGATCCCATGGATGCCGGTGCGAAGTTCAGGTGTCATCAAGACTGGCGAAAATTTATAGATGTTCTTGCAAACGGATTGAAAATAACGGGAATCAGTGGCAGCAATACACACATAGGGGGCCACTGCTACATTATTAAAAACCTGACGGACGACCAGGTCCAGTGATAAATAAGCCAGCGCGTCTGTTGGAGACACATCAGAGGCACTCCATCCACCGCTCTTCTGATCAAATGAAATTGCAACGCGCGGGTCAGCAATCACTTTTGTAAAATGATCGATGACATCCTGTATGGAATCACCGGGGAGCAGGCGGCAGTTAACTTTCGCAGATGCAGCTGCCGGCAGGATATTATCCTTAATGCCGCCTTCAATCATTGTTGCCGCATGAGTGGTTCGAATCACAGCATTCATTTGTTTGGACTTGGCCAGTTGACTCAATAAGACAGGTTTGAAAAGCCAAGCATTTGCGATGAGCAACTGCAGCCCAAAGGAAAGCAAATGCCCAATATTCTGCAGCGTCGGCAAAATAAGATCAAGCCGTGCTGGCATAGGATTATCATCCATCAGTGCCAATGCCCGGGCGACGACTCCGATCGCTGTCTGGCGCGGGGGGGAGGAGGAATGGCCCGGTTCGCCCTGCGCAGAGACCTTAATAGTGAGGTAGCCTTTCTCTGTGACGCCAATTAGCCCAATCGGTTCGTCTACCCCGACCATCATTCCCTGTGTCAGCATACCACCCTCGTCCAGTATAGCGGCTAATTTAACACTTTGTGTTTTAAGTTTCTCAGCGATCTTCTTACCTCCTTGAAAACCACTGATCTCCTCATCATGCCCAAATGCTAAATAAATCGTTCGCTTTGGAGCATATCCCTCTTTCAGCAGCCCTTCTACCGATTCCAGCAAAGCAACCAGCTGATTCTTCATGTCCTGCGTACCGCGCCCCCACACAAATCCGTTTTTAATTTTTCCACTAAAAGGCTCATTATCCCATTCACCCAGTGTTTTTTCCGCCACAGGAACTACATCCAGATGTGCATAAAACAAAACTGGATCCAATTTGCTTTCTGAACCTTTCCATTCAAGCAGTAAACTATATTTGTTAACTAAAGTCCTTTCTAATTTGCTGCCCATAAGCGGATAAGTTCTTTCTATCCAATCATGTATCGCTATAAACGGCTGCTGGTCAACGTCAGAAGCATTGACCTTAGAAATGGTCCTGATCTGAATTGCCTCAGACAAATGGCGCGCAATTTTTAATTCATGGATACTTATTGCAGGAATTGGTTCCACTGTTGTTGAACGATCTCTAAAGCGCAGAGTACGGAACAATAAGAACGCTACGAAAAAAATGATGATAACAAGCAGAGCGATTAATAAATCCATAGTTAACAAACTTCCCGATTGTTTTTTCGGTAATTATATATAATATTTCACAATAAAAGACACCCGCTTTTCACGGGTGTCTAATTCAAATAACTGGTTTTATATTATGAAAGCATCGAGGTGAGACCCTTTAGCAGTGTTGAGGTAACCAATTGGCTGGACTGTTCTCGATATGGGGAGCTTGCCATTTGGCTGCCGGACACCAGCGCGCCAGTGAGCGCTTCTAAGGAACTCTTTCCACCTTGTTTGGCGGATAAATAATTCATTCCCACACCCAATAGATCTCCCAAATCCAGGTCATCCTTCGCATCCGATGATCCAGCGCCGGACAATGACCCAAGCAGATCGCCCAGGTCTAAATCATTATCCTGCGCGTCAGCTTTGCCGCCACCAACCAGTGATCCCAGCAATGAACTAAGCACATCGCCCGATGCTGCCGGTTTGCTGGCAGGCGCTTCCCCGGCGCCAAGGACAGTTTGCACCATTGAAATGATGCTGCCCGCATTCAATTCTTTGCCTATCATCTGCTTGGCCGCCGCATTCAAACCCTGCGTGTACAATTTTCCCGAACCGCTTTTTGCCTGACCACGAAGGAGGGATGCCGCATACTCTAACTGATCCGCCGGGTCCGCGTTTTTCTTTTCTTTCATCGCCTGAGTGATAACCTCAAAGATGTTGACCATATTATCTCCATGGTCATGATTATATGTATCCGCTTTATTCAATGATGTCTGACTATCTTGCATAGTTTTTGTGACCTGGTTGAAAAGAGAAAACAGATCAATTTGGTTTTTTGCCATTTCTTGCACTCCATTTCTTTTACTTAATATTTATTCTACATTTAAAATATATTTTTTTTATTAAAGATTCATCACCAAATTCGAATATGAGCTCAGATTTCCCTCGTTCCCATCAGAACAAGCTGCAAAAAAGTGCTGTTTTTAAGGGGTTTACCATTAACGCTTATCAAGTATTAAAACCCTATCGGTTAACAGCTTTCGGCTCTTTTACATGGATAAGTCGCCTTCTTTGGAAACCCTGTTGAAAATCAGCAGAGAAATGATCGTCAGAAAGGCGAGAATGGATGATAGGGCCGCTGAAATTCCGTAATTTCCACGAATAATTTCAGTGTAAATCGCAATGGTTATTGTTCTCGTCCGCACTGTATACAGAAGAATTGCTGTGGAGAGCTCACTGATCATTGTGATCCAGCTCAAAATACCGCCTGATATGATTCCCGCCGCCATCATCGGCATGGTAATTTTATAAAACGTGTTCATTTTAGAACTGCCCAGGCTGAGAGCAGCTTCCTCAATATTCATGGGGATTTGCTGCAAAATGGCCGCGCTGGAGCGTATGGTGTACGGCAGCCGGCGGATGACAAGCCCAACAACCATAATAGCCATGGTTCCGCTCAATAAAATGGGCGGCTTATTAAAGGCGATCAGCAAAGAAATACCAACAACCGACCCGGGGATAATATAGGGGACCATGGAAATTGAATCCAACATAATGGAGATCGGTCCAGGCCGCCTGACAGAGATATAAGCCAAAAGCACAGCCAGAAATACAATAAAAACCAGAGACACAGCAGGGATCGTCATAGTGTTGATAATAGCGTTTCCAACTTTATCAAAAGCGTCGATGTAGCTCTGTAGAGAATACCCTGGAGCAAAGGTTATTCCCCGCGTGTTCTTAAATGATGTGTAGAAGATGTAAATCTGAGGCATAATAGAAATGCCTACCAGCAGGTAAGAATAGACATAAACAAGAATCCGTTTTATCCCTTTAGTTTCTTCAGGTCTGATCTTATTCATTGAATTCATGGAAAACGATTTGCGTGTGGAAAGATACTTCTGCATTAAGAAAACAATCGTGGTAATTACTATTGCAACAATGGAGATTGCGGCGGCAAACCCATCATCGCCGCCTATCTCACTAATAAATTCATTGAAAATGGTCACAGGAAAAGTTCTGTATCCTTCACCAATAAGCATTGGCGTACCAAAGTCAGCCAGAGCTCTCATAAAAACAAGCAAGCCGCCGGCCAGAAGAGTGGGCATAATAAGGGGAATTATGATGAGGAAAAAACGCCTTATACCGGAAGTGCCTAAATTTTCACTGGCTTCCAACAAGGAATTATCCACATTCTTGAGAGCCCCGGACACATACAGGAAAATCAACGGATAAAGCTGTAGAGTCAGAACCAGCAAAATTCCAGAAAAACCGTAAATATTAGGAATGGTTATCCCCAGAGTGTTTTTGAAAAAAAGTGTTATCAAGCCGCTCCGGCCCAAAAGAAGAATCCATGAATACGCCCCGATAAAGGGAGCGGACATTGAAGACAGTATGATTAACACCCTTAGAAACCCTTTGCCCTTTATTTTGTAGCGGGTAAATATATATGCCAATGGGGTGGCCACAATTATGGTTAAAATGGTGACAACGGAAGTCACTTTAAAGCTGTTCAGCAGGGTATTGAAATAATATGGCTTACTGAAAAACTTAATAAAATATGCCAGCGTGAACTGACCGGTCTCCTTATCTATCACTGCCTGAGTCAGTAAATTCATCATAGGATAGATCAGGAAAATTCCATAGAGCCCTAATAGCCCCAAAGTCACCAGCGTCCAAAGATCAAATCGCGACTTTCTATTCATAATTTTCTATCCCTTTCTTGTGAGATTTTGCTTGCTTTCTTCTGAAAATACATTAATTTTACGGCTCTTTATGGATAAAGAGACCTCTTCTCCCACTGTTAAAAGATTTTCCAGAGAGGACTCACGAATAATTTCTACAAGTTGTTGGTTATGGTTGAGTTCTACCAGCTGATGTGTATTCATCCCCAGGAAAAAACTGTCCCTGACAATACCCTTTAGAGGTGAATTATTGTTTTTTTGCATTATAAAATCTTCTGGCCTGATAGAAAGAACGACGGGACAGTCTTCCTGCGCAGAAAGATTCTCAGCAGAAAAGTTGTATTCTCCAAATTCAATCAGTTTATTGTCAGCTTGATAACGAGCATTAATAAAATTTGTTCGCCCGATGAATGTTGCAACAAACATATTGCTGGGCCTGTGATAGATCTCCTGCGGATTTCCCACATGCTGTATGACCCCATTATCCATTACAGCGATTCTATCTGAGATAGCCATTGCCTCTTCCTGATCGTGGGTCACATATATTGTTGTAATACCGACTTCCTTTTGAATATCCCTGATTACCTGGCGCATCTCCAAGCGTAGCTTTGCATCCAGGTTAGACAGGGGTTCATCCATCAACAGCACATCCGGTTTAATCACCAGAGCTCGAGCCAGGGCAACACGCTGCTGCTGTCCACCAGAAAGCTGCTCCGGCTTTCTATCCCTGTATTCGTATATCTGCATAAGTTTGAGGAATTTGTCAGCCTCCTCCTGGATATGCGTTTTACTAAATTTACGATTTCTTAAACCAAATTCAACATTCTGGCGCACCGAATAATGAGGGAATATGGCGTAATTCTGAAAGACCATTCCAATATTGCGGTGGCTGACTTCCATGTCATTGATCTTTTTCTCGTTGAAATAGAACCCGCCCCCTTCGATCGTGTTGAATCCTGCAACCATCCTGAGAAGAGTTGTTTTTCCACACCCTGAAGGGCCAAGGAGAGTAAACAATTCTTTATCTTTAATGTCAAGTGAAATATCAGATATGACAGTATTGTCTCCAAATTTTTTAACCGCATTTTTTATTTTTATATTGACACTCATCTATCGCACCTTTTCCTTTTTTGTTTTATTTGAGCTCCGCGCAATTTAAATAAATTGGATTCAAGTATTAAGTCCAACAAATAACCGGTTGTGAAAATACTTGAATCCAATAACTGTAAATGGACAATTCAATATCGGAGCAAATCATGCAATATACTCCAAGGTTCGTGTACCTGATCGAACAGGAAATTTACTACACAACATTATTTATATCCATGAATTGCTTGCCGGGGAAGACCAGCACCTTATTTTATAAAGGAAGCCAACCTTCCCCAGACAAAATTCGGAATCTATTGTAGGTCTACAAATATTTCCTTGAAGTGTTCCTGAAGTGCTTCCTTGTTTTGATACACATATTCCATATCTTCCTTGATAATATTGATGTCGGAGATATTGGTCATGTAATCAGGGGTAGCCACATTTGCCATCACAGGTCTGTTTGTGAGTGTGGTTCCGAACGTATTCTGAATCTCTTCCGAGATGATCAGGTCAATAAACCGCTGAGCATTAAGAAGGTTTTTCGCGTCTTTAATAATGCCGGAACCGGCGGGAAGGTAAACAACACCCTCTTCCATGTAGATCACTTTAACATCTGCGCCATCCCGAACAAGGGTTACGCTGGGATCTTCATATGAGAGACCAACGGTATATTCGCCATCTCGAACACCTTTCCACACAGAACTGGAGCTGTCGATAACCACCGTATTAGCGAATAGATCTGCAACAAAGGCCCAACCCTCATCGCTCTCATAGTCTCCTTTTCCGATAGCGTTAAGCATATTGGTCAGGTGAGCATAGGCACTGGAGGATGCGGTGGGGTTAGCGGAAACGATCTTCCCTGCCAATTCTGGATTTAGAAGGTCTTTATACCCTTTGATCTCAATGTCCCCGATTAGGGTTTTGTTGACCAGAATGATGCTTCCGTCAAGAACATAAGGGGTAATGAAACCTGTTGTATTCTGATAGAGTTCAATGACGTTAGCGTTGTTTTCAGAAACATAGTCCTGGAAGAGATCTTCATTGATCATATACGTTGCGTAAGCTCCACCATAGGCCACATCAGCATAGGGGTTATTCTTTTCGCCTTGTAAGCGTTTGAATACTTCACCCGTTCCAGCTGAAATAACTTCAACTTCAACGCCATACATTTCTTCAAAAACCGGTATGGTGGAATTGAGCAAATTGTCACTGTTGGGAGAGTAAATCACAAGCTTATCAGTTTCCGGGAGCTCTTCGACCACTTCCTCTACCACTGCTTCTACTTCTTCTACTGCTTCCTCAACTATTTCTTCTACTTCTTCAACCACCGCGGGAGTGCAGGCAGCAAATACAAGTACAACTACCAGCAGTCCAATTAAAACTTTGTAAAACTTTTTCATCTCTATTTTTTCTCCTTTTTATGAGTTGATAAAATTTTGAATTACATAAAGTCTAACTTTAATGTATGTTTTTTGTGTGGTAACCTCCTCTTTTTTGAGAATTTGAAATAAATTTACATTAACATCAATTGTCAAGATTTTACCATAGGACCTGCACATCTAGCTCCATGTAAAAACCACTGCTTGTCAGCTGCTCCATAACTACCTGATTGGAAAATCCTTTGTCCCTGCTATCAATGATCCCGAAGGAAAGCAGCTGCGGACAGAGTTAAACAGCGATCGAAACGGAGAACTCTTTATTCCTCCGCGATATCCTTGCTGATGATGCTGAGCGCCTGCAATGCGGCCTGGTGCTTAATTTCTTCGCGTAAGCCATCAAACCGAAAACGATAGGCACGCTCATGGATATGTGTGCTGATAGCCATCCATACTGTGCCAACAGGTTTGGCGGGTGTGCCGCCTGCCGGTCCGGCGATGCCTGAGATGGAGAAACCGACCATTTTTTTAAGATCCACTTTCCCCGCAAATGCCCTGCGGATGCCGTACGCCATGGCAAGCACGGTTTCCCTGCTGACAGCTCCAAATGTATCTAAAATTTCAGCGGGGACATTCAGCCAGAGCTGTTTTGCCTGGTTTGAATAAGCGATCTGACCTCCAAGGTAATAATCGGATGAGCCGGGCAGGTTCGTAATAAGGTGGCCAAGCAGCCCGCCGGTGCAGGATTCTGCAGTAACGAGAAATAAATTGTTTGCTTTCAATTGTGAGGCGACGGTTTTAAGAAGTTTTTTTTCTGCAAGCATGCTGTAATTATATAGTTGATCATAAAATTAGAAAGAGTAACTGCCCATTAATCAGGTTTTTCCTTTTAATGACTATCCCAACCGCAAATTTGCGTCCGATTGTCATTTATAATAATGAATCTGGATAATCATGGCAAATAACAAGACCAAAGACCAAGAGTGGGATCTCATCATCAAGCCTGAAACTGCCTGGTGGGATCTGCGGTTAAGAGAGGTGTGGCGCTACCGCGACCTGGCGATGCTGTTTGTAAGGAGGGATTTTGTCTCTCTCTATAAGCAAACCATTCTCGGCCCGCTCTGGCTCCTCATCCAGCCGCTGATGACATCATTGACTTTCACTGTGATTTTTGGAAATATCGCCAATCTGCCCACAGACGGACTGCCTGATTTTCTGTTTTATTTGTCAGGAACGGTTGTCTGGAATTATTTCGCGGACTGCCTGAAGAAAACATCTGAAACTTTCATCTCAAACGCCAGTGTTTTTGGAAAAGTTTATTTCCCGCGCTTGGTGATGCCAATTTCCACCCTCATATCGAATATGATCACATTCACAATCCAGTTCATGCTTTTTCTGGCATTCCTGGCGTATTTCATGGTATCTGGATCGGATGTGCGCGTGACCATGTGGGCATTGGCTCTGCCCCTGCTGATAATACTGATGGCTGGCTTGGGTCTTGGTTTAGGTATTATCATATCTTCACTGACCACAAGATATCGTGACCTGCGTTATCTGGTCACGTTTGCTGTGTCTTTATGGATGTATGCCACTCCGGTCATATATCCAGTCTCATCCATACCAGAAAAATGGCAGTGGATCGCGCGCATCAATCCGGTCACACCGATCATTGAAGCGTTCAGATTTGCCTTTTTAGGAGCAGGTTCCGCAGATTGGGGGCTGCTGGCTTACAGCGGCGGGTTTACGGCGGTTGTATTTGTTATCGGATTGATGATCTTCAATCGCGTGGAAAAAAACTTCATCGATACAGTTTAGCAATTGGATAGATTTAACCATGGGAAAAACAGTCATTTCAGTTGAACATTTGAGCAAGCGTTACGATCTGGGCGTGATCGGTACCGGAACGATTTCACGCGACTTGAGCCGTTGGTGGGCACGCTTGCGGGGCAACCCGGACCCCTACCAGAAGGTCGGTCAGGCGGACTATGGCAATCGGGATGGTGATTCAATCTGGGCGCTGGATAATATCAATTTTCAGGTGGAACAGGGACAAGCGCTGGGCATCATCGGAGCCAACGGCGCTGGAAAAAGCACCTTGCTCAAGATACTGAGCAGGGTTACCGGGCCTACATCCGGCGTGGCGAAGGTCAAAGGACGAATCGGGTCACTGCTGGAGGTGGGCACTGGATTTCACGCGGAGCTGACCGGGCGCGAGAACGTGTACCTGAATGGGGCCATACTGGGAATGCGCCGGTCAGAAATTGACCGCAAATTTGACGAGATCGTTGATTTTTCGGGTGTAGAGAAGTTCATCGATACCCCTGTCAAACGCTATTCCTCGGGCATGTACGTGCGTTTGGCTTTCGCCGTAGCAGCGCATCTGGACCCCGAGATCCTGATCGTGGACGAGGTCCTTGCGGTGGGTGACGCGGAATTTCAGAAGAAATGCCTGGGTAAAATGGAGGATGTGGCGGGAGAAGGGCGCACAGTGCTGTTCGTCAGCCATAATATGCAAATGATTCGCTCATTATGCCCCAATAGCATGCTATTAGATTCCGGGAAAATCACACAGGTTGGAGACTCAGAAATTGTTGTTTCTGAATACTATGATACCTTACAAAAACAGAAAAGAGTTGTCCTTGAAGGACAACACAACAATACATATGTGGTATTAGATCAAATTGTTATTAACAATAACAAATCCATCAATATTGGGCAAGACATACAAATCGACCTCTACATTAAAGCAATTATAGATGTTGACAACCTGAGCATCGGCTTATCATTTCATGATGAGCAATCAAGAACTGTTAGCATCTTCTATTCACATCCAAAAAAGGTTTTTTCTTTAAAGCAGGGCGATCATCAAATCACCGCCAAATTAAAAAGCTTTCAATTTACACCTGGGAATTACACAATTCGTGTCAGATTTGAGAGAAAGGGCATTGAGGTTTACAGGGTAAGAGGCAATCTGGATTATTTTAATGTTAAACCCTTGGAATCTTTAGGGCATCGAACTGAGACTTTAGTTAACGGAAGGGTTTTCCTGCTTCCTGAATGGGAAGTTTATGAAAGAAATGATGAAAAAGATTCGGATTGAGGAAAGTATACAGATTATTAAACAAAACCGAAGAATCCGATTTACAAAACATAAAGCCAGGCAATATTAATGGCAAAAAACCGAAATTTTATGAATAAAATAATGAAAATCGCTATCCTGCCTGTTGCCCAGAAATTTACACCTGAAAAGCGCATCAGAACCTATCCGGCTCACGCAAGGGATTACGGGGTTGAGCAAGATTTTCTTATATGGCTTAAAAAGAAGCATCCAGAACATTTAACTGAGGATTTTTCCGAAGCTGACTGGCACTACCTCCCAATTTTCTGGACCAGATGGTATGTGAATCATAATTACGGAAAAGAGGGTGCCGAAGAAATTCAATCGGAATGTGATCGTGTAATTAGAGATGATCGTAAAACCTTCACTATTTGCCAGTACGCAGGGGGTGTCAAGCAAGATGTCGGCGATATGCTTCAATTTCAAAGTTCTCCAATAGAATCTACTAATTTAATAATCCCATTATTATGCACACATCCCAACCCGCCCATCATAAAACCAAGAAAGAGATTTACGGCATCTTTTGTGGGCAGGCTTAGAACCCACCCAATAAGAAGTGAACTGAGAGACAGCCTGTCTAATAAACCGGATATTTTCTTTTATGATGGTGATGATAAGAGTATAAAATATTATACGAAAATGATGCTGAAATCTTATATTTCCCTTTGTCCCAGGGGATTTGGAACAAGTTCCTTCCGCTTGTATGAATCATTATTCCTTGGTGTAACACCACTGGTTATTGGGGATTTTGATAGCAGGCCATTCCGTAAATGGATCGAATGGGATCATTTCAGTTTCTACACAGATAACCTTGATACCGTGATTGATATTATTGAAAATACTTCAACCAATGAATTATTAAAAATGGGAAAAATTGCGAAAAAAGTATTTCTGGAAAAATTGGATTTTCAGAATTGGTGTAAATTTGTTTTGTTGGAATTAGAAGAGGTTTAATGGGGAACTCTTTCATTAAAAATTTTGCGATATGCATCGGGATCAATGGAAAATGGGTTTTTGCTGCTGCCGCGCTTCTGATGAGTATAAGAGATAATCTAACTGAAATTGATACAGATATCATTATCATTCATGATTCAGTAAGCCAAGAGGAACAGCGACAGCTCAACCAGATTCTTCCCTGCCGCTTTATCCAATTCAAACATCCGGTTCCAAATTCCATCCGGAATAGCCGCGGCACCCATATGAAGTTTTCGCGTTTGCTATGCTTTGATCTGTTAGAGGAGTATAAGAAAGTTATCTGGTTAGATACAGACATGCTTATCTTGAAGCCCATTGACGATCTTTTCAGTTACGGTGAAACCGGACTGGCGATGATGCCGCACAGACATACGCTAAGGCAAATCTATAAAAAAATCTGCTCAACATGGTCCTCAGATTCAAAGTTTGACAAATACAATTTTAATGTGCCGGTAAACAACACCGGCTTGATGATTTTTTCGAATAAATTGAAGAATCCTCAAAATCTCAAAGATTGGTGTTTCGAAAAAATGGAGGCCTGGAGTGATATAAATACCAGCATCCAGCCTGTGATCACCCTCATGCTGCAGGAATTTAATATCGAAATAGAAGAAATTCCACGAATGTTTAACTGCCCGTTGAATGAACATACAAGAAAAACAATTATTCTTCACGCATGGGGGGATATAAAATTTTGGGATAATCTGGATTTCCCAAAATGGAACAGCTATTATCAGAAATGGTTGGACATAGGCGGGCGCGGTCCGCTTAGCCAAGACGATTTGAATCATGCAAAAAAACACCTAATTTCTAAGTTTATTAAGAAAAGTAAAATATATAAAATATGTAAAAGAATAATTTATCTAATCCAGAAAAAACTCGGTATATGATCAATTTCCGCTACCATTTTTTCACCATCTGGCCAAACGGGCAAGAATATATTGACGAGATATTGGCCATGCTGCGTGCGGACGAGGCTTTTGATATTATCACCATCCGCAAGCACCATGCCAGGAGCATGCGTAAGCTTGTGTTTGACCTGTATGCCTGCGATTATGTTCCGATGGAACATCTGCGTGCCAAACTGAAATATCTTTTCAAATTGAAACCGGAAGTGATCAATGTGTTTGTTAAAAATTACCGATACGAAGAGATAGATACGGGGAACCCTCCTTTCCAAAAGAAACAGTGCCTTAAGATGGTGGAGATAAAAAATGCCGTACGCAACCGGTTCAACCCCAGGCATGCAGACCCGAATTTCCGGATTGCTCCGCTCGACCGTGGAGTGTCGCATGAACACGTCATCCATGCGTCAGATACCGAGAAGCAGACAGATTATTATTTAAAACTGTTGGGTTTTGATAATGGCATTGGTTATCTGGATGAAAAAAGCGAAGGATTACCTTTCAAGAAACCCTTCTATATCAAACGCCCTGATCGGTACGAGATAAAAAATATCCCGGTTTCCTCATTATTTGCCAGTATTCTACAAAGGCACAACGGAAAAGTTGAGAAGATGCTTGTACCATTAATTGAAACCCCCCATTATCGGGCCGCATTAGGTGATATGGCTGTATATCAAAAGTATTTAGATGATTTCAGATTTCAATACTTAAACGATGACTACCATATCGAAAAATATGAACAATTGTTACAATTCAGCAGTGAAGAATTGGAGCAACTTCCCCTGATTCTAACTATGCCGGTTGAACAGGGTTTCCAGATTTTAGACGGCGTGCACAGAGCAACAGCCTGCACCCACCATGGATACGACAAAATAAAATGTGCGGTGATCACAAATGAATAAACCAATCAGCGTTATAGAAATACTAAATGTCCTTGATGACGATTATGTTCTTCTGAAAAAACGGGAGAATTTCCCGGAATATACACCGGGCAGCGATATAGACCTGTTGGTGATAGACCGCCAGTGGGCATCCCGTAGAGCGCAAAATTATCTCATTAAGAGAATCAATGCTAATGAAACCATTCTCCGGATTTCGGAAGGAAAAAAACATACCCACATAGACATATGCGAAGGGAAGAATATTATTTTACGTATTGATCTAGTAGACGAATTTGATTTTTTCACAAAATTTTCCATACAGGGCGCGCTTAAAACAAAAATATTCATGACCAGAGTAGCACAGAAGGTTGGTGATTTTAAGGTATTCACACCCAGCCTTGAATTCGACCTGCTTATTCGCTACCTGGAATACATTGAATGGTTTGAGCGGCGCCCGGACAAGATCAAACACTTGGATTATATTCTTTCTCACGCAGATGATGAGCAAAGAGACCGATTAATTGAAAATGTCCACCGATATATCCGCCTTCATCATGATTGCTGGCAAGGGAAAGTTCCCGCAAAAAAGGGTATGCTTATGTATTACTTGAAAAAAATCTGGAGATTGATTAAAAAATATCCAAAAAAGGTTATGGATTTAGGAAAAAATAAATTATCCAAATAAGGAGTTTGATTAAAATAAGGTAATGGTATTTAAATTTACAATAAGTTCCAATTGATGGTTATTAAATCATACTTGAATCCAGCTTTTATTTTAGATGATGTTCTATATAAACATTATCTAAGAGAGTACATGACAATATATCTTGAAGAAAAGAAGCTCTCAGTATGGAGAGCTTGAATCTTTACTTTCCCAATCGTCCACGTTCATCTTCCACGATGCTTTTATCCAATTTAATGAACAGGGGCTCGGGTTTAAGAAACTTGCGCCCGGGGTTAAGCTTGCTTTTCTCCCATTTTCCAACGGCGTTCGAAGGATCATACAGCAGTGCAGTGTGCTCCCCAACCGCATCCTGAAAAGACTTCGTGTGCTGGTTTCCGAAGAGCTGCCCATCATATCCTAAAAACTGATGCAGTTTCTGGCTTGTGAAAGGTAAAAATGGGGCAAACAGCACTTTCAGTGAATCGATCGCTTTCATCGCCACAAAGATCGCTCGCCCTGCTTGACCCTTATCCGTCTTCACCATTTTCCAGGGAGCGGATTGGTCCAGGTATTTGTTCACCTCGGAAGCCAGCCGCATCGCCTCGTTTAACGCAGAACGAAGCCGGACTGCCTCCAATTCGCTGCCAATAGTCTCAAACCCTTTTTCTACTTCATCCAAAAGGGCTGTATCTTCATCAGCCAGAGCGCCTGGTTCAGGCACAACACCTTCCCAATATTTATATGCAAAAGAAAGGACCCTGTTCACCAGGTTGCCCCATGTCGCAACCAGCTCATCATTATTGTGATGGTAAAACTCTTCCCAATCCCAATCCGCATCCCGTGTTTCAGGCATGATAGATGTCAGATAGTATCTCAGCGGGTCGGGGTCATAGCGGCTCAGGAAATCCAGCCCCCAGACAGCCCAATTCCTGCTGCCGGAGATCTTCTGGCCTTCTAAATTCAAAAATTCATTAGCCGGCACATCATACGGCAGCGCAAAAGGTTCTTCTTTTCCACTTCCGTAGCAGGCATCAAATGTTCCACCCGCGCCCGCTAATTCTGCCGGCCAGATGATGGCATGAAAAGGAATATTATCCTTCCCAATAAAATATAATGTTTTCGCGTCCTGATTCTTCCACCAGTCGCGCCAGGCGTCTGGTTCGCCGTGAATCTTACTCCACTCGATAGACGCGGATAAATACCCGATCACGGCCTCAAACCACACATACAAACACTTTCCATCCCAACCTTCCACCGGAAAGGGAATGCCCCATTTTAGATCACGCGTAATTGGCCTTCCCCGCAGCCCTTCAGTTTGAATTTGCCCAAGCGACTGCCGGATCACATTCGGCCGCCAATATGATTCTCTTTCTTTTAAGAATCCGGCGACATCATCCTGCAGCGTGCCCAGATCCAGGAAAAAATGGGTGGTATCCCTGAGTTCAGGTGTGGAACCATCGGTTTTCGTGTGCGGGTCAATCAACCGTGTCGGATCCAACAGCTTTCCGCACTGGTCACATTGGTCACTGCGCGCGTTCTGATATCCACAGATATAGCACGTCCCCTCCACATATCGGTCAGGAAGAAATCGCCCCTGCTTGGGTGAATACCACTGTTTTTGTGTTTCTTGATACATGAACCCATTCTCCAGCAGCGCCTGGAACATCGCTTGTGAAACTTTGAAATGGTTTTCAGTATGCGTGGAGGTGAACAAATCATATGTCAATCCCATCTTCTGGAATAATTCCAGAAAACCGGCGTGAAAGCGCTGGTACACCTCTTCCGGCGGCACATTTTCCGCTTCCGCGCGGACGGTGATCGGCGTGCCGTGTGAGTCTGTCCCCGAGACCATCAGCACATGGTCCCCTTTCAAGCGGTGGTAGCGGGCAAAGATATCGGCTGGTAAATAAGAACCAGCCAGATTACCCGCGTGGATCTGTGAATTGCCATACGGCCAGGCAACGGCAGCTAAAATGAATTCGGACATACATTCTCTCCAGTAAAACAATGGTTTCGTGATTTTATCATGGTTCATTTTTCAGTTATCCCAGAAGACAAACCATCTCTATAAACGACCGAGTTTTTCTCTCCGGGTAAAACCAATCAACAGCTTACAAATGTTAAAAAGCATGCATAACATTTACCATACGTGTTTCACTTGACTTTTTATTGGCAATATGTATAATCAATATACAATTGAATAGAAAATTTTTGAAAGCGTAGACTCTGCGTAAGAAAGTGGTCGCTTTTTTGGGGTGAGCCGCCAATCCCATTATATGCGCAGACGAGCCAGTAGCGAAACCGGTCTTAATTTAACAAGATCGGTGTTTTTATTTACTGGAGGTAACGTATAAGAAAATTTGACCGCGGCGGCTGATCAGATTTCACATCGCGATTCTAGAGGTTTAACAATAAAACAAGCTTAAGTAGGTTTATTAAACACAATAAATACCGGAGGGTTATATAATGCGTATTCAAAAAAGAAAGAGATCAATGTTTTCAGTCATGATGGCTTTTGCCATGATGATACTACTAGTTTTCCCCACTATGACATTCGCAGACGATGGAACCACACCAACTACTGAAGAGCCAACAGAGGAAACCGCAGTCGAGGAAGCAGTTGTGGAAGAAACGCCAGCTGCTGAAGAGACCACAGAGGAACCTGCAGTCGAGGAAGCAGTTGTGGAAGAAACGCCAGCTGCTGAAGAGGCCACAGAGGAACTGGTTGTGGAAGAAGACATCAGTGAAATCGTCGCAACGCTGGCAGAGGCAGACGTTATATTGGTAGATGAAGAGGGCGAAGTGATACCATTGGCTTCAGAAGAAGCTGCGGAATTGTTGACCATGCCTGATCCTTGGTATGAATATGGAGGGGTAATTTACAGATTTTTTCCCACACCTGTACCCGGAGACCCTGACCCTTGCGCTGGTTCTACACCAGGAACATGTTTTATTTCAGTAACACCAATTTCCGCATGTCTTGCTGATGTAGAGACAAGAGTTAATCCCACTGATGATAGTAATCGGCCAACAATTTATTTAGATGGCGCATATACAGAGGATGTGGATATCCAAATCCCGGTTTGGTTAGAAGGGATGCCCGGAGCGACGATTAACGGTATTGTTGATATCAATTCGGATTGGGTAACGATAAACAACCTAATAATTAATGGAAGTATATCTGCAATCGTAACGGAAGTAGAGCACGATGCAGGTGATGATGGTTATCAAAACGTCGTAATAAGCAACAACACGATACAAGCAACCGGTAATGATGCTGGCATATTGGTTGGTCAAGATTTTACACCTACAAGATTTGATGATTATTCGCCATATCCATTATTTGGCGGTCAGCAAAAAGATTTTGTTGGGTTGACCATTTACAACAATCAAATTCAAGATGCCGCCGTTTCTGGTGTTTTAGTAAAAGGAGCCACGTCTTCTGGTGATGCTTTATTGGTTGCGGCAAATCACATATCTCTTATAGGAACATATCCTCAATTAGGTGCAGGGGGATCCATTGATTGGCATGATCGCGGTGAAGGAATTTGGATTGACAGTACAAGCAACTTAACCCTTCTGGGTAACACACTTGAATATAACTCATTGGGAGGTATTTGGGTTAGCTCCGCCGCGGGGGGTATTTATGGCAGTTCAAATGATCCATACACTCAGCACATTTCAATACTCGCAAATATCATTCGTCACAATGATCTTGCTTTATGGGTTACAGACGCACAAAACAGTACCTTAACAATCGAGCATAACAACATGCATGAGAACTGGAGTATTCCTGTTTCCGGTGGAGGGCAATACCTGCCATATAGCAACTACACAGGATCAACGATTAATGCTTATGGAAATTATAGAATGGGTGGAGTTCTACAATCTACTGGTACTTGGAATTGGATTGAAGACTTGAATTATGATGGACCCGATCGAAGTGATTGGTGTATCCGTTCAGATTACTTTGATGACAATGACCACGATGGACTCATGAATCCTGTTGATACACATGGGGATCCTGGCTGCTTTATAACATATCCACATTCCCATCCGATTATTGATAACTGTCCGGATGTTTATAATCCAGACCAGATAGATACAGACGGAGACGGAATCGGCGACGTCTGCGATTCAACACCTAACGGGGATGACGACGGGGATGGTATTGATAATTTAGCCGATAACTGTCCGTCAACCTACAACCCTGACCAGCTGGACTCTGACAGTGATGGCATGGGCAACGCCTGCGACTCAACTCCCAACGGCGATGATGATGGAGACGGGATCGACAACTTAGCTGATAACTGTCCAACAACAGCTAATCCTGACCAACTGGATTCAGACAGTGATGGCATGGGCAACGCCTGCGACTCCTGCCCAAACGACGCACAAAATGATGCGGATGATGATGGCGTATGCGGAGACGTGGATAACTGCCCGACAAATGCTAATGCTGATCAAGCAGACATAGATGGCGACGGATTAGGCGACGCCTGCGATGCCTGCCCGAACGACGCACAAAATGATGCGGATGATGACGGTGTCTGTGGAGACGTGGATAACTGCCCGACAAATGCTAATGCTGATCAAGCAGACATAGACGGCGACGGCATAGGCGACGCCTGCGATGCCTGCCCGAACGACGCACAAAATGATGCAGATGATGACGGTGTCTGCGGAGACGTGGATAACTGCCCGACAAC
>Ga0255406_1013_pt1 | contig 20609 bp, 15 predicted proteins | sample ANMaggSeSYBR01F8_FD_182124 | JGI IMG/M metagenome (GOLD analysis project Ga0255406, IMG submission 182124) | Sediment cell enrichment communities from methane seep in Santa Monica Basin, California, United Staets - ANME aggregate JGI... | ecosystem: Environmental > Aquatic > Marine > Cold seeps >...
AGGTATAAACAAGATTGGGGGTAGATGGACGTCAATAAAATTGAATTGAATTTGATTGCTCAAGATGCTGATGATATTATTCAGTTAATTAAGAAATTGCCTGAATATTCAGATTCTGGAGCTATTTGTTTAGGACTTCCCCCATATCTTGCATTCTTTGCTGAAGAAGCAAATATTTATTTTCAAACTCCGAAAGGAAATACCAATAATAAATATAACAAAATTCAGTTATTCGAATCCTGCCAAGAAGAAATCACTAGACTACGAGTAAGAGTTAAATTATTTGATGATACTAAAGGTGGTTTAGATAGATTAATTAATACTCTCTTACTATCTTCAAATAAAAGCATAGAATGGTATTTAAAAAAACACAAAGGAATTAAAAAGATATTTTTTCGATGTTTACAGCCAGATTTAGGTATATATTACTTGAATGAACATGCTATTTGCACCACTCATATTGCGTTATTAACAATCGGTTTAACATATAAACATTTACAAACTATAGAACTTAGCGACTTTGATAATTTGGGGAATTTTTCACATGAATTTATGAAGTCTATTGGAAGCTATATTGGATCAATAGCCAACCATTTGAATGATCTTGGTTATTTCTTGCCCAATAGTACTGGTGAACAATTTGTTTTGCCTGAGTTTAAAATTTCGCATAATGAATATTTTGGAATTGATATATATAAGCACATTGATTCGGCTATGGATATAAAAAAAGAGGGGTTATCAGCAGCCTTAATATTTCTGGTTTCTCAAATTAATTATGTGGAAAGAGTCTTTTCAAAACTATTACCAAAATCTTCTATATTTTTATTTCGTGTCAGATTTTTAACCGCATATCATGCTACTAAAGCGATTAATGAATTGAACAATCTAAATGGATATTCTGAAAATAAAGATTTCTTGTGTTTGATTGAAACAATAGCTATGAATGAAGATTCAAAAAAAATACTTGGATTAAGAAGCGTTAGAAATTCATTTACACATTATGGTATACGTTGTAAGGGAATAGATCTCGTAAGCTCAAGGAGGCCTTTTGAGGAATTGATAGAATTTCAAAGTAGGTGTAGTTTAATTGATCTCGCAAACTTAGCAAGTCGTCAACTATTGAATATCTCTGAAGCCTTTAAACCTTTTGTTTCCAAGAATTTATTTTTAAGGTATAAGGCATTATTAGGAGATCATACTTGAGAATTAAATAAAACTTGAAGAATAAAAATAAATATTTCTACTCAAGATATTCATGAAAAATATCAGAGGTTCTTTCCCATGGAAAAGTATTGGTGAATTTTCAGAGCTAATCTCATAAATGTAGCCCTGCGAGATTTTCATCAAGGACCGATTGGTTTCGATAATTGGTCTTACCAATATCATTTCTAAATATCCTTGTTGAATTAATAAAATCTTTTCTAGAACCAATACTAGAGTGGAAATATAAGGGGAGAAAATATTGCGTACAAATTTCTTCACATCATGCTATAAATGAGTAATATCTTTTTCATGTTCATAAAGAAAACATACACATTATTGTTTTTTAAAGGGGTTTTTAATGACATATGAGTTTATTCCGGGCGATACTATTGCTGAATCGTATGAAGTTCTAGAAAAAAAGGTTGGGGGAATGGGTATCGCATACATATGCAAAAATAGGTACGATAACGTAAAGAAGGTTTTTAAAACATTGAAGAAAAAATATCTTGCCGATACAGATTCGGTCAATGATTTTTTTAATGAAGCGAAATTTTGGATTGAAATTGGGCATCATCGACATATTGTTTTCGCAGAAGAAGCAAGTTACATAAATGAACAACCTTTCATATTACTAGAATATGGTGGGGCATTCAATCTTCGGGAATTCCTGAGTTACAAAGTAGATTTTTCAATAAAAGATGCAATCACCGTTGCATCGGATGTTATTTCCGGATTAGGATATGCTCAAGAAAAAATACCATCATTAGTTCATTCTGATATAAAACCAGAGAATATTATTATTGATTACTACCCTGCAATTTCATATAAGATAGATGATTTAAAACAATTAACGTCGAATCAGTGGGATGAGATTCAACGCCTTAAAGGACCCGAAAAGACATTGTATCTCCAGAATATAGCTGGGGGAAATGCAAAAACCTTTATAAACTCAAAAATAACTGATTTCGGATTAGCTAGATTATCTAGAAAAAATAAAGGAAAAATATCGGGTTCATTACAATATATGTCTCCTGAACAATGCGAAGGTAATCCGATTGATTTTAGATCTGATATATATTCATTTGGAATAGTCTTTTATGAAATGTGTTATGGCAAATGGCCTTATCAGGCAGAAAATGAGATGGAAATTATTAATGCCCACCTCAACCAAAGCCCGCAAATAATAAATTCCCAAATGGATTCTAATCAAAAAGAAATTCACAAAATTATTCTTAAATGTCTACAAAAAAACCGTAATAATAGGTATGAAAGTTTTTCGGAAATAACGAATTCTTTACATGATTTGAAAGGTGTTGAACCCGAAATTTTCAATAGCAATTCTTTCAGTATGGATATTGGTAGGAATGAAGAAGAAATCTTGTTATCAAAGGGGATTACTTTAATTTCTTTTGGAAGGGTAGAAGAAGGTCTGAAAGAAGTTGAAAGAGCATTGTCACTGTCACAAAAAATACCAGAGAAGTTGAGTATGGTCATAGAGATTCTAAATCGAAAAGGTTACTATCAAATTGCATTAGAATATGCAATAAATTTTTGCACCGCTTATCCAAAAAATATTCATGGATTAATGAATAAAAGCGGGTGTTTACGACAAATAGGCTTTTCAGATGAGGCATTATCATGCCTAGAAAAAGTTAATGAGATCCAACCTGATTTTGCTCCGCAATTTTCAAACAAAGGTGCAATCTATTGTGATGAATTGAATAAACCATCAATTGCTCTGGAGTTTTTTAATAAAGCAATAGAGTTAGATCCGAAATTACCTCAAGCTTGGCACGGAAGAGGGATGTGCCTAGCAAAGCTTAACCGATTTGAAGAATCATTCCAATCACTTCAAAAGTGTGTAGATTTGGATCATCAAGCCTATCATACAATGTTGGGTATAGGTGCAATTATGACTGATCGCTTAGGCAAATATGAGGAGGCTTTGGAGATTTTTGATGATGTGATAATAAATAATAAAAAAATAGCTAAGGCATGGGATTTTCGTGGAGTTGCTTTAAAAAAACTGAATAGACTCAAGGAATCTGAAGAATCTTTCAAACAAGCAATTAATATCGACCCAGATAAATTAATATATTATCTTAAATTAGGAGAGGTGTATGGGACAACAGAACAATTTGAAAAGGCAATTGAACAGTTTGAATTTGTTATCAACCGTGAACCAAATCATCTAATTGCACTTATATATATTGGTAAATGTAATCTCGATCTTGGAAAAAACGATAAGGCTCGAAAATATTTTCTAAAAGCAAACGATTTAAATCCAAGAAATAAAGATATTCAAAATCTTATTTCTTTATGCAATAATTAATCATGAAGAGGATAAATTCTAAATATATATGGAGGACATTGTATGACAACATGGGATTGGATTTTCGGCGTTATCGGTGTGATTGGAGTAATATTTAGTATATATACCTATCTTCGTTCGGAAAGAGCAAAAATAATTGAAGCTTGTAAACAAACTTCTCTATTGGAGAGGATTGATTTCATACATCTGAACATAATTTCATTATTTAATGGGGCTGATGGGATCGTTCAGGCATCGAAGGAAGATGATATTACACCAAAACATTTAGGCGATATGACCAGAGTTCTACGAAGTCAGGCATATTTATTGGCTAAGAGTGCTCGATCTGAATCAACTCGACTAAGGAGTTGGCGTTTTGGAAAATTAATTGAAAGTAAAAGCGCATTTGAAACACAAGATAATCAACAAGAAAAAGAAAATTTAGCTATCGACGATTAATTTTACTTCTACACTTTTAAAGTTATTGTTGTTTACATGAATAAATTCTTAACCGAATTTGAATTTGTTTTGTGAATTTTCTTAAAGAAATCAATTCAAAACTATGAACTATCACCGTATTGGGATTGTTTTATTTCCGCCTGGTCGTGAGCCCTAGCCAATAATGTCGTCCTAATAAATCAAAACCGCATTCCGCTAGGTTAATATTTCGGTTTTTGAGATTATAAGCATTTGTTTTTGTATACTTTTTAGGATTATTTTCCAAGCCCGTGAGGTCGGCGGTTCAAATCCGCCCGCCCCGACACTTTGACATCAAAAAAAGACCCGTTTTGTGACATTTTATTCATAATATGGGTTTATTAATTTAAATTAATATTCAATAAACTGTATAATTGCTTATACATTCAGAGGGATTATGAGTAAAATAAAATCAATCAAGTCTCATATCGATAAGGATCATGTTGAAAAACAAGTAAGTGCAGAATTGTTTGAATATCAAGCGGCACAAGACTTTGCGCTTCATGCAGATGCTATCGGATGGCAAATAAGTTCTATTCTAATTGGTGCAGTTCTTGTAGCTTTTGGATTCATTGTAAGTAGTAATCCCGACAGTAAGGATTATATATTTGGCATAATACTTTTGATAAATATTATTTTATCTATTTGGATTTTAATTTTCTCAGGACAAAATCAAATTATGCTGATGAAACTTTACCGTGTCCGAGAAATTGAAAAAAAGTATAAATTAAAACAAAACTATTTTTGGGAATTAGAGCAAAATAGAAAAAATCAAGGCAGATACCGAACCTATAGAATTAGGGGTGTCCTTCTAATAAAATATTTATTTGGTGTCCTTGTGCTTTCTTCTGTAGTATATGGATTGATTGAATTTTCTAATTCAAATGTTTTTAGTTTCATAAACCTGATATTGCTAGAATTAAGTATAGTAATTCCTATAATTGCAATAATTATCGTATGTTTTAAAGAAAAAGAATTTAGAGATTACCTTGATTACCTTAGTAAAAATTTCTAATATTTTATTCTTTTTCTAAGAATAACATCCCTAATATCATTGCGAGCTAACTTACTGTAATACTTGAAAGTTGTTCCGGGATCTTCATGCCCCATGTTTTGAGAATAGGCTTGAAACTCTTCTAAATTCTTGGGATGTTTCACAGCGTATACCCCATGACCGCGCCGAAAATATTAAGTTGATGGAAAAATTCAGGAAGCAATTTTCATAATTCAAGAGCAATCAAAAAAGCTCGCTTGAATTCATTTACAATGGTCAAATTGTTCTTAGAAATTCAAGCATTATCTTAAAAAATTCTTGCTAATCCCGAAAAAGAATTTCAACCAGAAGAATTGGGAGAAATCGTTACTAAGATACTTGCTTTTCAGGCTCAATTTAAAGCAGTGACTTCTAAACTGGATCCGACCGTTGAAGGATTGATTCAAGTATTAGAAGATAATGGAATAAAACTTCCAAAACTATGAAATATTTCGAAAGGTATAGATTACCACTCGGAATTAGGTATAAAATTAGATACAATGGAATTTGAAGATATTAGTATTCAATATTTTAGATTACGTAGGCATTTCGATGCCGCGTTAAAAGAATCCGACCCAATTTCGTTCTTGGATTTATCTCATTCTCTAAGAATTTGGGTAGATATGAAATCTGAAATAGATAGTATTCTTAAAAATAATTATCCAGCAATAAGATTTAAAAATCCCACAAAATCAAAAATAGTTGACAAAATTCTTAAAGGTAGCAAATACAAATTTTTACCTTTAGCATCAGGAGTTAATAGTCCTGGAGTACAAGTAAAAGGTCTATTTATGGTAAATCGAGTATTAACGCCTGATGAAAGGAAAAAACTCTATGAAGCTGGTCCACCAGAATTGAAAACAACAAACATAAGCTTTTCTGAATGGTTGGGTTCAGGTATTTACAAAGTTTCGGATGCTGACAATGATGGTAATGAATTACAAATCTCAAGAGCAATGTTGATAAAAAGAGCAGCAAATTTTCTAGGTGCCAGTCATCCTAAAGGTACAGATGATGGTTTAGCCGGTGAAAACCGCTTTGATAAATTTATCGCAGATTTACATAACACATCCCTTGCGGGTGATTTTCCAGCCACATATTATCAATTGATAGAAATTGCTAAAGATATTTTAAATACGCTGGAATTAATATTTATTAAACCTGAATAATTTTTCTATCAAATATAGGATTATTTTCTAAGTCCGTGAGGTTGTCGGTTCAAAAAATCAAGTTGCACAATCCATACAAAAGTTGTAATATGTAAATACAATCACGCAATACATGAATCCCGGTTAATAATTTTGAAGCGTGAATTTCATTGAAAACCGAACAGGAATCTGCGATATATTTTATTAATGTAGTACAGAAAGGAGCAAATCTCACATTTTTTTAACCTTAATTACTAAATTACTAAATTACCAGGAGAACCCACATGAAAAAAATTCGAGTTTTAGCTATTTTGATTACTGTGTTAATGTTGGCACTTAATGCATCACTTGTTTTTGCTGCTCCTCCACTCTCTCTCCATATCGTTGTAGAAGAAACGATTTTTGGGGAGGACCCTGAGACTTTTTTAGCTTCAGGAGCGGCCGTTGATAACAATTTGGTATGTGAAACAGGGAGCGTTGATGAAATTGGGGAGGTTTCATCGAATGATCCAGGCGGTCCATTCCAAACGCTGTGGATAACTAAACGATTCGATTGTGGTAGTAACGGTACTTTTGACGTGGAAATGGTTGTTAAATTGGATAAAAATACGGGCACTACAACAGCAAATTGGAAAATAGTAGGCGGCACCTTGTCATATCAAAATCTAAAAGGGAACGGGAAGTTGGTTGGAACACCAGGTGACCCAGGTGAAATCATCGATGTTTATGATGGAAAGGTGCATTAAATATCCCAAAAGAATTTAAGATATCAATAGTCAATAGCAGAGGCTAAACACCTCTGCTATTTTTGTTTTAATGCAAGGAAGCAGCATTACGATGCGCTTTATCGATCTTGATAATAGAAACCCAGGTACTGAAGGAGATATTTGATACTTGACTTCTAGCATTCCGGGTGCAGTATGAGATTAACGCTTACTTATAGGAAAATTCTTCCAAGGGTGGGAAGTCGAATTCCTTCTCCTGCTTATTAATATCAAAATAAAAACAGGTAGACTGGGCGTTTATAGGAAAAAATCCGCCCGCCCCGACTGAAAACTGCTCATCTCCATAGCTTCCCGCGGAGTGTGACATTTTAAAGTTTAATACAACGTATACTTGAATCTGACAGATAAAAATGTTACTATAAGTACACTCTTTGTAGAAGACCTTGTTGATCGATCCGGTGGAGGGTAATTACGGACCATCATCGAGGTCTTTTATTTTGTTCGGATTTGTATGATTGGATTGTGGAATATATGAAAAAAAGGCCTCTGGTATAATCACTTTTATGTTCCCCGCAGTCTCATTGGATATTGAAACAACAGGTCTGAACTCTCATCGCGACGCAATCATCGAGATTGGCGCGGTTAAATATGACGGGAATGAGATTGTTGGGAAATGGCAGTCTCTTATCAATCCACAACGGCCTATTCGTCCAATGATCACCCAGCTAACAGGGATTGACACCAAGATGGTGGCGTCCGCTCCTCAGATTTCTGCTGTTATTCAAGAATTCGCGGATTTCGTGGGGGATTTACCGGTGATTGGCCACAATATTTCATTTGATCTTTCCTTTTTAGGAAACCACCATAATTTTGATACTAATCCTGTCATTGACACATTTGAAATTGCCGCGGTCATTTTGCCTTCCGCGCCAAGATACAGCTTGGCATCATTGGTTGAGGAATTAAATCTTAAGAACCTGTCCCCGCATCGTGCTCAAGAAGATGCTGATGCGACGCTGGAAGTATTTTTGCGCTTATTGGAAAAAGCTCGCGCCCTGCCTGTACATTTGATCGCTGAGATTGTTCAGTCCTCAAAGAATATTGGCTGGGATGGGCGCTGGTTCTTCTCGCAGTTACTGCGGGAACAATCGAAAACTCCCATAAAAGCGCGGTCCGTTAAGCAGAAAGAATACGGCATACTTTTTACGGACCCTTCAGAGATCCTTGCGCCACCAATGAAAGCCAACGATGAAATTCACCCTCTAGATGTGGAAGAAATCACGGAGATATTAAGCCCGGGCGGATTATTCTCACAATATTTAGATAAGTTTGAATCACGGAATGAGCAAATCGAGATGCTGCAGGCAGTTACTAATGCGATCTCTGGAAGCCAGCATTTGATGGTGGAAGCCGGTACTGGCATTGGCAAGTCGTACGCGTACCTGATTCCCGCGGCATTGTGGTCGACAAAGAACAATTCCCGGGTAGTGATCTCGACGAATACGATCAATTTGCAGGATCAATTGATGGATAAAGATATCCCTGATGTTCAGAAGGCATTAGGAATTGATATACGGGCAGTTGTCATGAAAGGGCGCTCAAATTACCTGTGTCCGAGGAGACTGCAAGCGCTGCGACACCGTAAACCGCGGGATGTGAGTGAACTGCGTTTATTGGGAAAAGTTCTTGTATGGTTGGAGTCTGGAGGCAGCGGGTTTTTAAATGAACTCACCCTGACCGGTCCTGCCGAAAAAGAAGCATGGGTGCGGATATCCGCGCAGGATGAATCCTGCAACATGGAAGCCTGCGTCAGCAAAATGGGCGGCGGTTGCCCATATTTTCACGCTCGGCAGTCAGCGCTCAATGCGCATGTCATTGTTGTAAACCACGCGCTGCTGCTTTCGGATGTGGTTGCAAACAACCGTGTTCTGCCGGAATATAAATATTTAATTGTGGATGAGGCGCATCATCTGGAAGATGCATCGACTAATGCGCTTAGCTATCGCGTTACCCGCAGAGAGATTGAGCGATTATTCTCTGAATTGGGCGGGACCAATAGTGGTGTTTTGGGAAGAATCCTCGAGACCACTAAAAAGCATTTGAACCCTTCCGATCAGGCAGGTGCAGAAAAAATGGTTGGAAAAGCATCAGATCTTGCCTTCCGTGCGGAAAACACATTCAGAACTTTCTTTGTTCAGTTGGACACTTTTCTTGAGGACGAACGAGATGGCAGGCCTCTTAGTGAGTACGGGCAGAAGGTTCGGGTGGTCCCATCTACACATACCATACCAATTTGGTCTGAGGTAGAGATCGCCTGGGATGTGGCGGCTCAGCCTGTGGACAGCCTTCGAAAGATGCTTGATCAACTCCATCATGACATGGCGGATGAGATCCAAACGAATGATGAGGAGATCGAAGTGCTGCTTGGTGATTTAGCGGGCATTGTGCGGCGCCTGCAGGAAGTGCACCGTTTCATTAACGCGATGGTGTTTGATCTTGATCCAGGTTACATTTACTGGATAGAGGTTGATTTCCGTTTCAGGAAACTTACCCTGAATTTTGCCCCGCTGCATATCGGAACACTGATGGAAAATTTCTTATGGCACACGAAAGAGAGCGTCGTGATCACGTCTGCCACGCTGACAGCAAATGAGCAGTTTGATTACATCCGCTCTAGGCTGAATGCGGATGAGGCGGATGAATTGGTGATGGGCTCACCTTTCGATTATGAGAATTCTGCGCTGCTTTTCATTCCGACAGATATGCCGGAACCGGCTGATTTTCGCGCTTACCAGCAATATTTATCACGTGCGATTTCAAAAACGGCACAAGCAACCAGCGGCCGCATGCTGGTATTGTTTACATCCTATAAACAACTACGGGCCACTTCTCAGGTGATCACACCACTGCTGGCAAAGGATCATATTCAAGTATTTGAACAGGGCGGGGGCGCATCTGCTTCTTCTCTGCTAGAATCATTTAAAAAGGCAGAACGGGCTGTGCTGTTAGGCACACGGTCTTTTTGGGAAGGTGTGGACGTGCCGGGGGAAGCGTTATCTGTATTAGTGATCACTAAACTTCCATTCGATGTACCCAGCGACCCGGTTATTGCCGCACGGTCAGAAACCTTTGAGAACCCCTTTGGCGAATATACACTTCCAGAGGCGATCCTCCGCTTTCGACAGGGGTTTGGGCGGTTGATCCGCACTCAGTCGGATCGAGGTGTGGTGGCTGTGCTGGATCGGCGTGTGCGGTCAAAGCAATATGGACCTCAATTCTTGCATTCACTTCCGCACTGCCATCTGGTGGAGACGACAATCGAGGATCTTCCGAGTGAATCTGCGCGGTGGTTAAATATCTAATTTTTACTTATTTGGCAGTTTATTCCAAAATAGTCACTTTCATTTCCATAGGCGCTACTTGTTTAAGCATCGCTTGCGCAGGGCAGTATTTATTCGCAGATAGTTCGACTGCTCTTTCGACTGCTTCGCGGGAAATATCTTTTCCACTGATCACATATTCAATTGCCAGATGGGTAAACACTTTCGGGTGTTCATCACTGCGTTCAGCGTGCACCTTAACCTCAAAGCTGTTGATTTCCTGCCGCTTTTTACGCAAAATTGAGACCACATCCATGGCGGTGCAGCCAGCCAAACCAATCGCTAATAATTCCAAAGGGCGGAAACCATCATCATCTCCTCCTACGTTTGGACTGGTTCCCAACGGTACATTAAAACCAGAATCGGATGTGCCTTCAAAGCTCATTCGCTCTTTCCAAATTACTTTTGCGTCCATATTATTCCTTTCACTTCAATGCCCCAATCCAGGGGTTATTGGTTGTTATCAGGTAAATCCAACTACGGCTTCATAACCACATTTTAGACAAACAAGATTAAGCTTGCCATTATATTCCAGGTATGCAGATCTACATTGTGGGCAAATTGCTCCAAATTCCAAACAGCTGTTTTTGCTCTCTTCGTTTTGCCCAACTTTTTTCTGGATGCTCGCATTGATGATCTCATCCCAGATGCCCATTGATTTCTTAAACGAGCGGCCAGTTAGGCAGCACATCCATATCAAGCTCATCTTTAAACCCATTGATGAAGCGGAAATATCCAGCGGTGCCGATCATCGCGGCATTGTCTGTGCACAGTTTTATGGGAGGGATGTGCACTTGATATTTTTTTTGGCTGGTCATAGCCTTGCGCAATGGGCGATTCGCTGATACTCCTCCGGCCACAATAATGTGCTGCGCGCCGGATTGTTCAGCAGCGTTAAAAGTTTTTTCCACCAGGATATCTACCACAGCTGCTTGAAAACTAGCGGCGACATCATTAACTGGAATAACAATTCCATGAGATTGTAGTTTCTTTACTTCTCGCAAAACAGCGGTTTTTAAGCCGCTGAATGAAAAATTCCAGCTGCCTCCCAATCGTGCACGAGGGAAATGAAAAGCTGTCGCGCTGCCGCGCTCGGCGGCTTTTTGGATGGATGGCCCTCCTGGATAGGGAAGGTTTAATAATCGAGCGACTTTATCAAATGCCTCACCCGCAGCATCATCTAAGGTACTTCCAAGGGGCTCGTAAGTGAGGTGGTTTTTCATCAGGATCAGCGATGTGTGACCGCCGGATACGATCAGGGCGATAGCGGGGAATTCCGGTGTGATTAGGTTTTTATCATCATCAATATTGATCCATGAGGAATAAATGTGTCCTTCCAGGTGATTAATACCGATCAAGGGCAGCCCACTGCCTATTGAGAGGGACTTTGCCATGTTCATGCCTACCACAAGTGACCCGGCAAGTCCGGGGCCGCGAGTTACCGCGATGGCATCGAGTTCATCCAACTCTAAATGCGCTTGCCGCAGGGATTTCTCAACAACCGGGTAGATCGCAAGGACGTGTTCGCGGGAGGCCATCTCTGGAAAGACGCCGCCATATTGTGCGTGCAGATCGATCTGAGAAGCGACCACGTTGGATAAGACGTGTGTGCCGTTTACCAAAATAGCTGCGGCGGTCTCATCGCAGGAGGACTCAATCGCGAGGATTCGGGTTTTCTTTTTTCTAGAACTTTTAGGATTCATGGTTTTTTATTGGAATAACAAGATCATATGGGTAGTCCGCCAGTATTTCAAATTGCCCATTTTCATTTAGATATATTGTATCTTCAATGCGAACGCCCATGTTTTTTTCTGGATAATATAAACCTGGCTCAATAGTGAATACCACACCTGGTATGAGGAGGTCATCTGGGGCGGATGTGATGCCGCTGAATGGTTTTTCATGGACATTCATTCCCAATCCATGTCCAACGCTGTGTAGATATCCTTTTTTGGTGTTGCTGTTATCGGCAATGGTAGTATGACCTGTTTCCGAGAATAATTGGCATGTTCTTTCCTGAAACTTTTTAAAGGGTTGCCCGACCTCAAGTTCATCAATTATCCGGTGGTGGACGTTTAGGACCTGCTGGTGAAGAAGGGTTACCTCATTTGAAGCATGGCCCAGGCACCAGGTGCGCGTGAAATCGTAAAAATATCCGCCGCCCGCCTCGCAGGGAAAGATATCGAAAACAATTGGTTTACCCACCATAATCACATCATCAGGGCTGCCGCTGTTGTGCGGGATACCCCCATCCCGACCGATGGCGAAAATCGTGTCTTCAGGATTGTCCGCGCCTAATTCAGCCAACCATAAGCGGATACGGCTCTTCACATCTTTAACGGTGATAGGTGTCCCATCCGGGAAAACAAGATGATCGTTGGTGACGATCTGCTCTTGCAGGAAGCACCGGACACGATCTACCACTTCGGTTGTGATCTTGCCCATTTTTCGAATGTGTTTGACCTCCAGGGAACTTTTTGTCATTCGAGCCTGGGCGATGACACTGTCTTTGAGGAAACTAATAAACTCAACTTTTGGGAGAATCAGTTTTAATTGCTCAATTAATGAATAACCGTAACTTAGATCAATCATTCCTGAAATAGCAACTCGACCACAGGTCAAATCCATCTCTTCCATCGTTTCTTTTATTCTGGCAGCGATACTAGCGGATAAGTCGCCGTTGTTTTTCCGAAGATATTCATTTAATGGCTTGGTGGAAAAATAGGAATGGGTTTCAAGCCCGGTTTTGGCTGCTTCTTCCCGTTCCATATCTACCAGATGATAAAGAATGGGGTCTCTCCCACGAAGTTTGAAAAGATTGGCTTGCTTGACATGCTGAATACCTGTGAAATAGACCATGTCAGGATTATTTTGCAGCCCGCCTGTGATCCATAACGCGTCTATATTTTGATCCTCCATCAAGCGGTCAAGGTCTTTTTTCATTGGTTCTGCCTTTTAATCATTAATCTTGATTTAGTAAAATTTGCTTTAGCCCAAGCAGGAATGCCTTCTCCTGGTTTGGAAGGACGGTTCGGGGGTCAAAGAGTGCCTGGCCATTTTCAATTCTAGCGATGATTGGGAGAGGTAAAGACCGTAGGCGCGCAAGGAATTTATTGGCTTTAGGAACGTCAAGTGCCAATAAAAAAGTAGGAAGGGTTTCGCCGGGAAGGCTTCCGCCCCCGACCATTGAATTTCCGTCGATAACGTTTCCCTGACCAATTGATTTTTTCCAGCCCAGAGCTCTCTGGTGGATCGTGCCCTTGTCTAGAGCGATCATTTTCCAGATCGGAATTTTCTCTTCAGCTTCTCCTTTAAGATAGTGAATGAGCGTAGCAGAGATACCAGACAGGCATGTTTTATCCGCACGCACAGCGCGTGCTAATGGATGACGTTTAATTTTATTTATGAGGTCTGACCTGCCAATAATAATGCCTGCCTGCGGTCCTCCCAGTAATTTGTCACCTGAAAAACAGATGATATCTGCACCCGCTGAAATTGCTTCAGATATGGTGGGCTCATGTGCTAACCCATAAGAGCTGGTATCCATCATTGCACCTGAACCGAGATCGTAAATAAAAGGCACAGAGAATTTGTGGGCTGTTGCAACCACTTCCTCAAGTTTTGGTTCGGTGGTAAAGCCAATGATCTTGAAATTTGAGTGATGAGCGTTGAGGACTAATGAAGCTCCATCTTCAAGTGCTTGAACATAATCAGATAAGTGGATGCGGTTGGTTGTTCCTATGGGGATCAACTTTGCGCCGGACTGCCGCATCACATCTGGAACTCGAAATCCTCCGCCGATCTCAACAAGCTGCGAGTTTGGGATAATGACTTTCTTGTGTTTTGCCAGCGCGGTGAGAATAAGAAGAACAGCCGCTGCATTATTATTAACCACCAGCGCGCTTTCCACACCGGTTAATTTTTTCAGAATTTCTTCCGCGTGTGTAGATCTTTTTCCCCTTTTTCCTTTTTGGAGATCGAATTCGAGATTGTTGTAGCTGGCGGAAACAACCTGCATGGCTTTTATGGTGTCGTCACTCAATGGCGAGCGGCCTAAATTGGTGTGCAGGATGATCCCGCTGGCATTGATCACAGGAAATAAAGATAGCTGGACCCATTCCATTGCGAAATTTTTCGCTTCCTCAATGATTACATCACTATCCGGCAAAGGAAGGCCGGAACGCATATTTTCGCGAATTTGATCGAGGGACTGCCGAATGGCTTTTACGGCCAATTCCCTGCCTGCAATGTTGATCAATGTGTTTGCAGTGGGGGATTGCAGGATAGTATCAACCGATGGAATAGTGCTGAGATTAACTTTCGGCATTTTCATCTGCCTTAAAAGTTGCTTTTTCTGCCATTCTGAGGAGCATTTCTAATAGTATGAACCCGATAGAAATGATGACAATGATCAGGTTTGTTAGGATTCGTCCTAACTGCAGCCAGGCGATTAGAGCAAGGAAAACACCGAAAAAGATCGCTTCACGGATAAGCACTTTATCCTGGATAACCTGATTAGCAAATCGGCGTTGAATGAGGTAACTAATTGGAAGTGCGACACCTGCTCCAATTATTGTGAGAAAGAAAAAGAACATCCAGCGGGGTCCTAATGTTGGTTCATAAAATATGAAAATAAATGCCAGACCTCCTCCGCCGAGGATGGTTAAGAAAACGCTTGAGATTAGAATTTTTCCAAAAGGAGGAAGATAAGGTTTTCGCATCATATTTCACTGATTATAACGCAAGCAATAAAAGAAGATTTCCCGGCTGAGTAATTTAAACAGGTTAATTAAAAAAAAGAAACATGACCTTTTCACCACAGCATGTATAATTTCATACTAATTCAAAACAGGGAGGGGCGTTTGATCAAAAAACTTAAATTACAATTTTTCGCTTTTCCAAGATCATTTAGAATTCTTACTGCTTCAACGTTTATAGACCGCCTTGGCGGGGCATTAATCTTTCCTTTTCTGTCATTATACGTGGCACAAAAATTCAATGTAGGAATGACAGAAATTGGGTTGATCTTTGGCTTGTGGTCAATCAGCAGCCTGGTCGGCAGTATGGTAGGAGGTGCGCTGGCAGACAAATTTGGCCGAAAAGTTATCATAATTTTTGGGCTTGTTTCCAGCGCAGTTACCGGTATATTGATGGGGTTGGTGACGGATTTATCGACATTTTATTTTTTAGCGTTAGTGGCTGGGATCTTCTCTGATATTGGGCACCCTGCTCGGCAGGCAATGGTTGCGGATTTATTAGAAGGAGAACAGAGAGCGGAAGGATTTGGTGTCTTACGAGTGGTCGCAAATCTGGCAATGGTGATTGGCCCGGCAATCGGGGGGGTGTTGGCTGGCGTTTCTTATCTGCTATTATTTATTATTGATGCGTGTGCCAGCTCGATCACTGCCCTGATCGTTCTTTGGGCGATCTCTGAAACAAAACCAGCTGATATCGAGGGTGCTAAATCTGAATCGGTATTGAAAATAATTGGGGGGTATCGCGAGGTCGTAAAGGATAAAATATTCATAGCATTCATCTTCGCGATGGTCATCGTCATTTCGGTGTATACCCAGATGTACAGCACCTTGCCTGTGTTCCTAAATCGTGTGCATAATGTTCCCGCACAGGGTTTTGGTTATATGATGAGCATGAATGCCGCAATGGTAGTCCTGTTCCAATTATGGATCACAAAGCAAATAAAAATATTTCCACCGATGCTGTTGATGGTACTTGCTTCTGCTTTGTATGGAATCGGATTTATCCTATATGGGTTTGTGAATACATACGCGATGTTCTTTATTGGCATGGCGATCATAACCATTGGGGAAATGGTACATATACCGGTCGCGCAGTCTCTGGCCGCGTTCTTTGCACCAGCGAACATGCGCGGGCGATATATGGCAGTCTTTGGGTTGGGATGGGCGATCCCTAACAGTGTTGCGCCTTTTTTGGCTGGTTTGGTCATGGATAATTACGACCCATATTATGTGTGGTATTTTGCTGGGGTTCTGGCGGTTGTCGCGGTTATTTGTTTTGGATTTCTTCAGCATAAAGTTGGTGATAGGGTTGCTGCATACATACTAACGGATAAAAAAGAACAATAAAGGAAATTAATGCTTAAAAAAATACAATCAAAAATGAATGAGTATCCCCGCAATTTCTGGGTGCTGATTGGCGCTCTTTTTATCGATCGGGTTGGGGGAGCACTTATTTTTCCATTCCTTTCACTATATATTACAAGTAAATTTAACGTTGGCTTGACACAGGTTGGTGCAATATTTGCAGTGCATTCTCTCTCTTCCTTTGTGGGTAATATGGTGGGGGGCGCGTTGGCTGATAAATTTGGGCGCCGTTCAATGCTCATCATCGGGTTGGTCTTCAGCGCGGGCGCATCATTGGGAATGGGCTTTGTAGAGGACTGGGAGTTCTTTTATTTGCTCGCTTTCCTCACTGGATTTATATCGAATTTTGGAGGTCCTGCTGTGCAAGCGATGCTTGCTGATATTCTCCCGGTTGAGCAGAGGCCAGATGGGTTTGGACTGCTGCGAGTAACGATGAACTTGGCTGTTACTATCGGACCTGCAATCGGTGGTGTATTGGCAGGAATAAATTATCTACTGCTCTTCATTATTGATTGTGTGGTCAGTATTATTACTGCAATTATTGTCTATTTTGCTCTACCGGAGACCAAACCAATAACGCCGGAAGGAAAGAAAGAAGAGAGTCTTTTGCAATCATTTGGCGGGTATAGAAAAGTTTTTAGAGATAAATTATTCCTGGCTTTTCTCTTTCTTACGACATTCACCGCGATCGTATATATGCAGATGAACTCAACGCTTTCGGTTTTTTTACGTGATTTTCATGGTACTTCACCTCAGGAGTTTGGATATATCCTGAGTTTGAATGCAGCTATGGTAGTTCTGTTCCAATTTTTGGTAACAAGAAAGGTGAAAAAACATCATCAATTAAGTGTAATGATAGCAGGTAATTTGCTGTACGCAGTTGGTTTTGCGATGTACGGCTTTACAAATATGTATTGGGGGTTTTTAGCTGCTATGGTGATCATCACAATTGGCGAGATGATAATCGCACCTATTGTACAAACAATGGTCGCTAATTTAGCCCCGGAGGATATGCGCGGACGATATATGGCAGCATACCACTTAGGTTGGGGAATAGCCTCCGCTGTCGGCCCATTGGCGGCAGGGATCGTTATTGATAATTACAATCCTAATTGGGTGTGGTATGCGGGCGGAATCATCTGCTCGATGGTCGCATTGGGATATTTCGTATTGAAAACTCGCGTAGGGGAGAGATTTCAACCGCTTTCGGTAAAAAAACTACCCTGACAACCGTCTAATAAGAATAGAGTATGAGATAATACATTTTGTCTAATTAATATAATAAAGTAAACAAATCACCTATGGGAAAAAAAACAAAGAAACATAAATTTTCATCTACAAAGTTAACTCTTAAAGACCCGGTTCCTGCGGATATTGAAATAGCTCAGGAAGCTGTATTAAAGCCAATTACACAGATAGCGGAGGAACTTGGTCTGCTTCCAGAAGAAATCGAAATGTACGGCACTTATAAGGCTAAAGTTCGATTGGAGGTTCTTGAGCGACTTAAAGATATGCCAGATGGTAAGTATATTGATGTTACCGCAATCACTCCAACTCCTTTGGGAGAGGGAAAGACTACTACAACAGTTGGCCTCAGCCAGGCATTGGGGGCGCATCTTGGTAAAAGTGTCATCACATGCATTCGGCAGCCATCTCAAGGGCCTACATTTGGGATAAAAGGCGGGGCAGCTGGCGGAGGATACAGCCAAGTGATACCTATGGAAGATTTGAATCTTCATCTTACAGGGGATATCCACGCTATCACTGCTGCAAATAATCTGTTGGCGGCAGCGATCGATACCCGAATTTTTCATGAAAGCCGGCAATCAAATAAAGCGCTGTCCAAGCGTCTTTTCCCTAAGGATAAAAACGGAAACCGGTTTTTTGCCAGGGGAATGCTCAATCGATTAAAGAAATTGGGGATTGAAAAAACGGATCCAGATGAACTGACAAAAGAAGAATGCAGCCGATTGGTGCGCCTGGACATTGATCCGGATACGATAACATGGATGCGGGGGATTGATACGAATGACCGATACTTAAGAGAGATCACGATCGGGCAAAGTCCTTCAGAAAAAGGGGTTGAACGTAAATCTGGATTCTACATCACAGTTGCCAGTGAGATCATGGCAGTGCTTGCTTTAACCACTGATTTGGCGGATATGCGTCAACGGTTGGGGGAGATGGTTGTGGCGTTAGATAAGCAGGGTAACGCGGTGACAGCAGATGATTTAGGAGCTGCGGGGGCGATAACGGCATTAATGAAAGATGCGATCAAACCAACATTAATGCAAACGTTGGAAGGAACACCTGTGTTTGTACACGCTGGTCCATTCGCAAACATTGCGCACGGCAACAGTTCGATTCTTGCTGACAAGATTGGATTGAAACTGGCGGATTATGTCATTACCGAATCAGGTTTTGGCGCAGATATGGGAATGGAGAAATTCTTCGATATAAAATGCCGTACTTCCGGGTTAGTTCCGTCTGTTGTTGTGCTGGTGGCCACGATTCGCGCGCTGAAGATGCACGGAGGTGGACCGACCGTTTCTGCCGGAAAACCGCTTGATCATACATACTTAATGGAAGATTTGGAACTTCTTAAAAAAGGAATGAAAAATCTTTTGCATCATATTTCCATAGCGAGAAAATTCGGTGTGCCCGTTGTGGTGGCAGTTAATCAATTTTACACAGATACGCCAGCAGAATTGGATTTGGTGCGAAAAATAGCCGTAGAAGAAGGCGGTGCAGTGGATGCCGTGATCAGCAACCATTGGGCATTGGGAGGAAAAGGGTCTATGAATCTGGCGAAAGCGGTTGTTAGGGCCGCAGAACAATCCTCTGATTTTAAATTTCTATATCCGCTGGATTGGACGATCAAGCAGAAAATTGAAACGATTGCCAAAGAGATCTATGGTGCGGATGGAGTGGAGTATTCTCCGGAAGCTGAAGAGCGTATCGCTGAATACACACGACTTGGTTTTTCTGAACTGCCAATCTGTATGGCCAAGACGCATCTTAGTTTGAGCCATGATCCCAAGCTGAAAGGGGTTCCTAAAGGATTTGTCATTCCCGTCAGGGATGTTCGCGCGTCTGTTGGCGCGGGGTTTTTATATCCGGTGCTGGGGAAAATCAGTACGATGCCCGGGTTGTCCACACGTCCTGCGTTTATGGATATAGATATTGATTTGGCGACGGGAAAGATATTAGGACTGTCTTAGTGAAACAAATCCGCGGATTTCTGATGGTCTACGGATCTTTTTTACCTAATGGCTATGAAAAATAAAAAACTTCTCATCTTTGTATTTTTTCTAATTCTGAATTTTCTACCGCAAGTATTTGTCCTCTTATCACAACCAGATAATTTGATGAACTGGTATTTAACTGATGATGCTTTCTACTACTTTAAGACAGCCCAGAATATTGCCGAAGGAAATGGGATCACTTTTGATGGTCTTACATCAACTAATGGGTTTCATCCTTTATGGATGGTTATTTGTGTACCTGTTTTCGCATTAGCAAGGTATGATCTTTTTCTTCCTCTGAGAGTTATTGCTGCTATTCAAATTCTAATGAATGCTGCATCAGGTTACTTTCTGTATTTAATGTTTTCTAAAAATATTTCAAAAACCACTGCTTGGATAGTCGCGGTTTTTTGGATGTTCTTTCCACCTATTCATGAAATAACTACAAAATCAGGACTTGAAACTGGACTGAATGCTTTTATGTTGATAGTTTTCATATACACTCTCTCTGAGATTTCGTGGGGCGAGAGTGATAAAAATCGTTTTTGGGAAATATTTTGGATCGGTTTATGCGGAGCGGGTGTTTTATTAAGCCGCTTGGATAATATCTTTATAATAATTATGACAGGTGTGTGGTTGGTATTCCGAGAAAAACGTATCAGCAATAATTCTCAGGTAGATTTTCTGTTGATACTGGTTTCGGCCACGGCCAGTTTTTTCTTTAGATTAGAGTCTAACGAGAATATTTTTGATTACTTGTCTTTCCTTTACTTACTTATTGGTTTTTCATTGATTATGAAACCAACATTCCTGTATTTATTTCGTTGTTATGAATCTGATCCTGAAAAAACAGCGATTAGATATTTAATTAAACCATTTATAGCTATCAGTTTATCGAGTGGGCTGATCTTTATAATTCTTTACATCTTACATGATGTCCTGCATGTATTGAAAGGTTTTCCGCG
>Ga0255406_1011_pt1 | contig 20476 bp, 19 predicted proteins | sample ANMaggSeSYBR01F8_FD_182124 | JGI IMG/M metagenome (GOLD analysis project Ga0255406, IMG submission 182124) | Sediment cell enrichment communities from methane seep in Santa Monica Basin, California, United Staets - ANME aggregate JGI... | ecosystem: Environmental > Aquatic > Marine > Cold seeps >...
GTGTGAAGTGATTCAGTTGGGGAATAAATATGGAGTTTTTATTTAACAGGAAAATAACATAATCCGGTAGTGCCGGGTCCGGTGTGTACCATCAGAGCGGGAGACAGCTCGGAAATAAATGATTCTGCAATTTCAAATTTTGTTTCCACCATTTCTTTAAGTTTAAGGATTTTTAAAGGTGCGCCAGCGTGCATGTATGCTACTTTTATTTTGCCTGAAGATCCAACCGTTGATTCGATCACATTTACCATCTTGCGGTACGCCTGGTTCAATCCGCGGGCAACTCCCAGGGCGACGATCTCCCCATCTTTCATGCTGATGATTGGTTTTAAACTAAGGATAGATCCGGCAAGATGCATCGCTTTCCCAATTCGTCCGCCCATATATAGGTATTTCAAGGTATCTGCTGTTTGTACCATGTGGGTGACCGGGATCATGTCCTGGATTATTTTCTTGATCTTGTCCATTTTTACACCGGCGAGTGCACTGCGTGCCGCTTCAATAGCAATCCATCCTTGGCAGAGCGCAACATTAAGAGTGTCGATCACTTCAATGTGGACATGCGGTAATTTTTCTTGTATCATTTTCACTGCAATGCACGCTGCCTGATATGCCCCACTTCCTTTAGATGTCATATGAATGCTGATGATTTCTTTTTTGCCAGCGTCCGCTAGATCTTTGTAGGCTTTAAAATAATCACCTGGTCCTGGGTTGGCGGTTTTTGGTAATTCTTCTGCGGTTGGCAGCCACTGCAGGAACTCTTCCCGTTGAACGGTTACCAAATCTCTCAGAACATCAACCCCGCGGTGAATGTAATATGCTACTTCATGGATTTGAAGTTTCTCGCGGAGATTTTGGGGAATACAGGCGGTGCTGTCGGTGACGATGGCAATAGCAGGATTTCTCATCTACTAATTATATTATTTTACAATCAGTTGGTCAATTATTCTTTGGTGTTGAAAATACCATATCTAATGATTGTCGGATGCTATATAATAGATTGATACTATTGAATAATATATAAGGAAGGAAGAAGGGGAAACAATGAAAAAAATAGCAATAATCATTTCTGTCGCAGCAATGTTCATTTCATCTTGTTCGGTGATTGAAAACCTCATACCTGCGGATCATACGCCAGTTCCGCCCGCACCCACACTAGCCCCTACGGCTACATCGGATCCCTGCGCTTCTGAAAATTTATTGGAAGAGGTTGAAAAAGTACAGGACCTGGTCAACGCGTTCCAAGATGTCGCTTATGTAGCTAACTTCACCCCACAAACTGAGCTGATTTTACCCATCATGGAAATGCAGGCTGTCCGCCGGAACTTACAGAAGTTGGATGTTCCTGCTTGTGAAGAGGCAATCAAAACTGCCTCCCTCAACTACATGAATTCCACAATCAACTACCTATCATTTTTCATGGGTGGTGAAACCAAAGAAAATGTGGATGCGGGTATCCAAAACAGCCAGGTTTTATGGCAGGTGGTTCTTGGAGAATTTAACAAACTGCTTACTTCTGCCGGGTTGGTTTCTGAGGAGTTACCAGATATCGTTAATGCTGTACCACAAACAACAGATAGCAGCTTTATTGTGAGTAATGACGGTACTCAGAGGGTGAATGTACGCAGCCAACCGAACCTCAATGCCGCTGTTATTTCCCAATTTGAGTCAGGCATGCAGGCAATAGGTTTGGCCCGCAATGAACCCGGAGATTGGCTGCAGATCAATTTGAATGGTATCATCGGATGGGTGTATGCAGAGATGGTCACTACTTCAACGGCTGTCGAAGAACTTCCTATCTCTGACCCTAACCAATAGTAGAAATTTAAATAAACAACAGCAGTGATTTATCACTGCTGTTGTTATGTTTTAAAGGATGGAAAAATTGGCAAGATGCAAATTAGCATCTGTTATTAATCTCATACGTTTATATTATTTTCTGTGGAATTGCGGTATATTAATATCAGAAAACAAAATAGTAAATTTACAGGAGTTGACATGCGTTTTAGCGGATGGGAAATTATCATTGTTCTGGTCATAGTTCTCTTGCTCTTTGGTCCTGGTCGGATCACAAAGATCGCTGGTGAGATGGGAAGGGGTATTAAAGAATTTAAAGATGGCCTTTCTGGAGAGGATAGCACCGAAGATACAGATAAAGAACAAGACGAATAGAGAATTTAGGTAGAAAGTATTATTAGATGCAGTTATTGGGTATTGGACCACTAGAACTATTGTTTATAGCGGTGATAGCCGTGATCGTTTTGGGGCCAAAGGGCATGGTCAGCGGCGCGCGTGAAGCGGGAAAGGTAATCCGGAAGATCATCCATTCACCGATATGGCATGAAATCGTGGATACATCTCAGGAGATCCGCGAATTTCCCCGGAAAATAGCGCGTGAAGCGGGTATTGAAAAAGATCTGGAAAATCTGCGCCGGTCCGCCCGGGGGACGCTTGGTGAAATCAACCGTTCCCATCAGCCAAAAATTTCCCCGGTAAAAAAACTGGAGGAAAACGAAACAAGCACAGAGCCATCTCAACAAGACGGCAAAAAGTGAAGAAAGAAACTCCAGTTGGAAGCCCAAAAGATTCCGAAATGTCGTTCTGGGACCATGTGGAAGAGCTGCGGCACCGCCTTCTGATTGCGCTGGTTGTTCTCGCGGCAACAACGGCGGGCAGTTTCCTGTTTGCCGAACGCATCATTCACCTTTTAGCGGAGCCAGCTGGCTCAATCGATGCCCTGCAGTCTATCGAAGTGACTGAGAACGTGGCTGTGTTCATGCGTGTGTCACTACTAAGCGGAGTGGCAATCGCGATGCCGGTCATTCTATACGAGCTGTTGGCATTCATCATGCCGGGGCTTAAGGTAAATGAAAAAAAATGGGTGATACTGACAGTTTTTTTTGGAACAGTTTTGTTCCTGGCAGGTGCAGCATTTGCTTATTTTGTGATGCTGCCTGCATCACTAACTTTTCTATTGCAGTTCTTGGGGGTTGAAACTAAACCGCGTCTATCTTCATACATTAATTTCATCACGAGTCTTATCTTCTGGCTGGGGATTGGGTTTCAGTTTCCCATTCTTGTGTTCTCGCTTGCAAAATTACGCGTTGTTTCCGTGAAAACCCTGGCGAAAGGGTGGCGCTATGCGATCGTGGTAATAGCGATATTAGCAGCAGTGATCACACCCACAGTGGACCCGGTCAATATGGCATTATTAATGGCGCCTTTATTTTTCTTATATCTGTTAAGCATTCTATTTGCCTTCTTCGCCGTGCGCGGTGATCAACAGCAGGAATAACTGAAATTATATTTATTAAAAACATTTTTAATAAAGAATCTAAAAAGGTAATTATGAAGAAAATCACACAGGCCCAACGGGAGCAATTGCTCGTTTTACAGAAGGAAGAGATCAATGGGTATCATACGTATAACCGATTGTCAAAGATCGTAAAAGATAAGAATAACAGCAAGGTCTTAAAACGGATCGCGGGCGAAGAATTCAAGCACTACAAGACCTGGAAAGCATATACTCAGCAAGAGATTGCCCCAGATAAGTGGAAAATACGCTTCTTCTTTTGGGTTTCCAAGCTGTTTGGATTGACCTTTGGCATTCGTTTAATGGAGTTGGGGGAGGAGAAAGTTCAGGTTGAGTATGCAAGTTTGCTTAAGGCGTTTCCGGAGACGGCTGATGTGTTAGCGGATGAAGAAAAACATGAAAATGAACTGCTGGATATGCTGGATGAACAGAGTCTGCAGTATGCCGGCTCGGTGGTCCTCGGGTTGAATGACGCGCTTGTGGAATTGACAGGCGCGCTGGCAGGGTTAACCTTTGCTTTTCAGGATACGAAATTAATCGCGTTGGCAGGCCTGATCACTGGTATTTCAGCATCATTTTCCATGGCTGCATCGGAATACCTGTCCACCAAATCAGATGAGTCCGGGCAAAATCCACTCCTTTCAGCTCTTTATACGGGGATCGCATATATTTTTACAGTGACCATGCTGATCCTCCCGTATCTGTTGACCACGAATTATTACGTCAGTTTGGCGTGGACAATTTTCAACGCGATTTTAATCATCGCAGTCTTTAATTATTACATTTCCGTTGCCCGTGGGTATAATTTTCGCCAGCGTTTTTTTGAAATGGCGTTCATCAGTCTTGGAGTGGCGCTGCTTTCATTCGTGATCGGGAATATAATCCGCGTTTGGATCGGGATTGATATCTAGGAGCAGATAAATATAAAGCAAAAAGCTGCCGATTATTCAGCAGCTTTGTTTTTGTAAAATTTTGTTGACAATCAATATTTCTAATCTTCCTTGAATAGTCTCTCTAAAATAATTTATAATATTAGTATATGCTAATATATGGAGGAATTATGAAAATCCTGGTGTTTGGAGCTGGCCCGCTGGGCAGCTTGCTTGCCGCTCGGTTATTCCAAGGTGGACATGAGGTTGCTTTGCTGGCGCGCGGGGTGCGATTGGGGGATTTGAAGAAATATGGCGTAGCACTGCAGCGATGGCCGACTGATGAGATGGAGTCTGTCAGGGTTCCAATTGTAGAGGTATTCTCACCAGAAGACGATTATGATCTCGTACTGGTTGTGATGCGTAAGAACAGCGCTTTAAAAATCCTGCCGCTGCTCTCCAAGAATAAGAAAGTGCCAACATTTCTGTTTCTGATGAATAATGCGGCAGGTCCGAGTGTTATCATTGACGCCATGGGAAAAGATCGGGTGATGATGGGATTTCCAGGTGCGGCAGGATACCGCGAAGGGCATACCATCGTGCACCTCAACGGATCGCCAGACAGGCCAGCAGGGATTGTTATAGGAGAGACAGATGGGGGAATCTCCACCCGCCTGGAGAAAATCGCGCAGGAATTAGGGAAAGGGCTTTACATCGAAGCAGCAATCGAGCCGTATATGGATGCCTGGTCAAAGTATCATGTTGCACTGCTTTTCCCATCGCTTGCATCTGCCCTTTACTTATGCGGAAACGACAACCTGCGGATGTCTCGGACGCGCGACGCGCTTGTCCTGGCATGGCGTGGGATCAAAGAGGGATTCAGTGTCTTAAAAGGATTGGGATATCCCGTTCGGCCGAAGTATATGAAACGTTTCCTGCTTATGCCTGAGCCGTTTGCGGTTTACTTATTGGGAAAACTGATTAAGAATCCCCGCATGGAAGTAGCCATGGTCCGGCACGCGGAAGCAATTCGCGATGAGATCCAGCAGTTAAATGCAGAATTCATTAGTTTGGTTGAGCAGTCGGGGATGTTTACTCCTACCATCCGCTTTCTGATTGATCAATTTAATATAAAGGCACAACCGCTGCCAGATGGATCGCGATCTATTCGCCTGCGGTGGTCAGAGATTCTGATTCCTGTATTGGTAATTTGCTTGATTATGCTGATTTTGCTGTACATAAGGTGATTACGAACAAGGTTGGAAAAATGTAGCTTATTCATTATTCCAGAAAAGTTTTTGCGAAGGCGATAAATGCTTGAACATCTGCAAAATTGCTGACTAATCCAAGTGAAATGCGAACCGCCCCGCTTGCCTTGGGATCAATGCAATGCTGGAAATCTAAATCTGTTAACCGATCAGAATAACGCGGACGTGAAAAACAGGATGATAATTCATCTGTTGAAATATCCAGGGCGATTTCCCCCGCTCCTGGATTGCAGAAGAATCCCATTCGGATGGAGATTTTTCGATTATTGGCTTCTTCTTCCAATAAGTGTTTTTGGATCAAATCGCCATCGCTGTTGAAGAAATTCACGGTGATAGTTCCACCGCGAGCATTTGTGGTTAATGGCCCGTAAATCTTAATTAAATGGGCACCATTTTTATGCTGCAATTCGCTAAGTGTATCTAACAGCCAGCCAGTCAGACTGGCCACACGGTTATGGATCACATCAATGCCAATAGACTTGAGATGGCGCAGGCCGATCTCTGCGGCGGGGATTTTAAGAAAATCTACTGTTCCATCTTCAAAGCAGGCTGGAGCTTCAGCTGGATAATATTTCTCTCCTCTTACTGATGTGACTGTGGTGGTCCCGCCTGCAAACCAGGAACGGTGCAGTTTGCTGACTGCGTCTTTACGCGCCAGCAGGATACCGACGCCAGTCGGATAACCAAACATTTTGTAAAATGACAGCGGAACAAAATCCGGCTTCCATTGGCTGAGATCCAACCGATTGGTTGCTGTGAATGCGGCTGCGTCCAGCAGCACATCCCATCCCAGTGCCTGCGCTTTTTTAATCCATGTCAGTGGATGATGGACGCCTGAGAAATTCGATTGGGCAGGAAACGCGAACAAGTTAAAGCACCCGCGGTCAGATGAGTTTAATTCATCAAATAAAATGGTTTCATCCACACGCATGTCAGGAAGCACGACTGGAATATATTTGACGGTGGCTCCTTTTGCGTTGGCATATTCGCGGATACCATTTACAGAGTTGTGGTTATCGAAAATGAGCACGTAACGGCAGCCTTCGCCAAATGGGTAGGATTCTCCAACTATCTTCAAGGCACTGCTGGCGTTCTGAGTGAAGATACACACATATTCTTCAGGTGATGCGTTAAAATATTCCAGCACATAATCGCGCGCGCTTTCAACTAATTCGGTCGCGTGGAGGGAGGTTGGGTTGTAGGAGTGAGGATTCCCAAAAATATTCTTACTGAGCAATTCTTGATGTGTTGTCAACTGTGAATTAGCATATAAACCGCCGCCAGTATAGTCCAGATAAATGTGCCCCTCTGAATCAAGTGTTTGATAGTCTTTTTCCCTGAGAAGATCGAGAGCAGCCGTGGTTTTGAAGACAGGGTATTTTTTTATAAATTGAGAATAAGCATCGTTTTTCATATCTTTATTAAACCACAAATAGACAGAAATCGGATTCCCGAATTCTGAAATCACCAATCAAATTGATGGATCTCAAAAGACCATATGACGAGAAAATAAAATTATTTAAACAACTTCTCCGTAATATTATCTTGATCGAATTCCATTAAAAATCTAAAAGAAAAAAGACAGAAAAAGCGAGTGTGGCAAGTACCAGGGATTCAAATTTGGCAATTGGATAAGCGCGTAAGTTGATTTTAATTAAATATTAGCATATACTAATATTATGATTGGGCGAATAAAATACCTGAGGAAAAATTGAAAAACAGCCATTTATCTGAGAGGGAAAAAAAGTTAATAAGAAGTTGGATATATCAGAGTGCGCTTTTCCTGGTTGTCTACCCACTTATCTTCTTCATCGCCGCGGGTGATTGGAAGTGGGGGTGGGGATGGGTATTTTTTTTCATTTTGACGGTGTTCCTAACCGCGCATCCGCTGTTGTTAATTCCCATTAATCCCCAATTGCTGGCAGAACGCGCGCGGGGTACACAAACAGCGGATACCAAGCAATGGGACCGCATTCTTACGATGATTGGGGGTGGTATCCTGCCGTTTGGAAGCCAGCTGCTTGGTGCCCTTGACCACCGCCGTGGCTGGACAGTACCGCTGCCTGCAAACTTACATATACTTGCCACGGCCGTTACCATTATGGGATTTGTGCTTTTTCTCTGGGCGATGGTATCAAACGCATTTTTTACAGAAGGCGTCCGCATCCAAACCGAGCGCGGTCATACAGTGTGTGAGTCTGGTCCATATCGTTATGTACGTCATCCCGGTTATGTGGGATCAATCCTATCTATCCTCTGTATACCGCTGATACTCGGATCGCTGTGGGCGCTGATTCCTGCTGTGGCTGGTGGCGCTGCTTTTTTCGTACGTACTGCGCTTGAGGACCGCACCCTTCAACTTGAACTAAAAGGGTATGCGGCGTATGCGGCGCGAGTCAGATACAGATTGGTACCAGGTTTGTTTTAGAAAAGGAGACGTTATGCAGTTCGTTCCTGATTTGAAACTTGGATGGATGAATGGTTGGGTCCTGCTGGCCCTTTTTTATATATTGTTTGGATTGTTCTTGCTGAATTGTCCTAAACCCATTGTCAAGAAACTATACAGCGTTAAAGGTTGGTCAAAACGCGAATACATTTTTTCTGCGATCGGAAAGCCGTATTCCCTGGCGTGTGTTGGTCTTGTGATTATGTCACCATTGAAAATCGGATCAGCTTTTTTTGCGATTGGGCTGATGTTTTATGCGCTTGGTTTTGTTATCATGTTCATCGCCCTGTTTGAATACCGGGCAACACCAGCAGACCAGCCAGTTTGCACGGGTATTTATCAATATTCGCGTAATCCGCAGTGGGTTGGGCTGGTATTGATATTCTTTGGCGCCGCTTTTGCCTGCGGGAATGGGCTGGCCATTTTGCTGTTTTTTGGCGGCGTGGGTTTTTACCATTTTCGTATTCTTGGTGAAGAGAAAGCCTGCCTGGCAACATACGGAAAACCTTACCAGGATTACATAAATACCGTTCGCCGATATTTTTGAAAATATTTATCCTTAATTGCTTCCCACTGGTAAAATTGAGATAATGACACGAAAAAATATGCTATTTTCATTGCTATTACTATTCACAGTTGGGTGTTCTGCTTCACCTGAAGCGGAGTTTGTGGCCCTCGTTGAGGATGAAATCCAGCAACAGCCATATATCAGTGCGACACAAACGATGGCCGTTGAGGTATCTGTAGCTCCAGAAGTGACACTCACTCCAACTGAAGATACACGCCTCACACCTGATGATTGGCAGAATTGGCCGATCATTCCAGAGGTGACTGAAACTGCGCGCGGGATCTACCGTAAAGGCATTGCCGTGGGCAATAATCCGCGGGCTTTCTCAAAAGTGGGCGACTGCCAGAATGTGAAACAGTCTTTTCTGGGTTTCTTTGACCATCCAGGGAGATATGAGGGTTTGACTGGTATTGATGACCTGCAGGATACGATTGAGAATTTCCAGGGTTATTTTGACCGGGATGGCCAATCTACACAATATGGCTTCAATGCTGCCGCCGTGCTTTCTCCCCTTTGGGCTGATCCTGATATCTGCCTGCCGGATGAAACGCCATTGGAATGTGAGCTGCGTATCAACCGCCCGACATTTGTGCTGATCAGCCTGGAATTCTGGTTTTCTGGAAGAACCCCAGAAGTATTTGAGCGCTATATGCGTCAAATTATTGAGTACACTATTGCCCAGGGTGTAGTACCGATTCTGGCGACCAAAGCAGATAATATTGAAAAAGACCACTCACTAAACCTCACCACAGCGCAGTTGGCATATGAATACGATATTCCCTTGTGGAATTGGTGGGCGGCAGCTCAACCGCTGGGCGATCACGGGATTGACCCTTACCGGGATGGGTTTCATATTAGCGTAGAGGCGTGGAATATGCGCAGTAAGACTTTCCTGCAAACGCTTGATCACTTGTGGAAGGGTTTACGCGAGATTAGTTGATCGAAAATTGCGAAAAATTCTGCCTGGTTATTTACTGTGATATTATCTAATCTCTTCGATTGAAAAATCACTGAAAATGATTGCGTCTGAATAAGGCGCGCCGCCTGCCTTGGTGAATAAACCCCACCGCCCATAGTGCAATCCATAACGGGTGTCTGTGAATGACTCTACTAATTTATTATTGATAATCAATGAAATCGTATCGTTGATGCAATCCAGGCGGATCGTGTTGCTTGACCTTCCGGGTTGGATTCCTTCTACTTGACCCTGTGCCAGAAGGGCGAAGGGGCGCTGAATTGTGTCGCGGAAGATCGTATATGTGCTGTCTGCGCGCAGAACCGCCATATACTTTCCGTCCAAACTCGATCGGCAGACTATCCCGGCATATTGGGTTGCTTTCGTGTCCGGATTAATATCCATATCAATCACTACGCTGACAGAGACGTCTGCTAGTGAAGGACCGGATTTGGCGGCATAATATCCATATGGAATAACTGGTGAAAAAAGGAAGCCATCTTCTTCAAACTCACTGAATGCGCCACTCAATCCCATTTGCGAAAATGTCCCGTGGTCATCTGTTAGGTCGTCCATGAGAAAAAAGTGTTGTAATTCCGGGAGACTTCCCGGTAGTTCTATTGCCTCAAAGTTTGTCAGTGTGATGCTGCCGAATTGCTGATCCCAGGCAGAAGCAGTGAAAAAACCCAGCGCGCTGATGCCATTTCCTGTTCCAGAAGGTAAACGAGCGACCAGGGTATCGTTAATGAATAGGTCGCAGATATCCCAGCCGCAGGTTAATCGGAAATTATTGACGCGCCCGGCGGAATAGAGCGCTGGCGCGTAGTTTTTATTGGTCACACTAACCACTTCGACGCTATCTGTGATTTTCCATTCTTCGAAGTTGAAATATTGCCCCTGCACGCGCAGTACATAGGAGTTCCCACCGGGGTTGGTGAAATAGAAACCGAACTGATTCTGGTCAAGTTTATCCATATCGACCGGGCGGGAAGTGACATCAGCTGTTAGACTGAATCTCCCAGAAGAAAGCGGCTCTTCGCGCAGCAAATAGATGTCTGTTTTGCGTCTATTTCCTGTTTGAGAAACGGTGAGGGCTCCTTCAGCACACGATAGGGAAAAAGGGTTCTCGGCTGGCTCTTCAGCGCAAAACGCTGTGTCCTTGGAGGAAAAATCCAGTGGATGAATAAGGTATGGCAGCTCTGTGGCTGTAGGAACAGCGATTAATTCCGCCTCCTGGCTTGCAGCGCCTTCAATTGGTTCAAGCGTGTTTATAGATTCGGTTTGTATCGGTTGCTGGGTGGGTGTACATGCGGAGAATGCGCCGATCCCGACAATGATACTTATGAAGACTATAAACGATTTATTCATGACAACATTATAAACGGATGTTGATTTGTCATCCTTAGAAATCCGTACGCAGTTTCCTCATCAGCCCGCCCACTTTGAAGTATTCCAATTCCAATGGCGTGTCAATCCGCACAGTAGCATTAAATGAATCACTGCTTCCGTCATTTCTATTCACGGTGACAGTTACTTCCGTATTTGGTTTTTCAATGGATGATATTCCCCTAATCGTGAACCGTTCTAATCCTGTTAGGTCAATCGTTTCAGCAGTTTCATGTTTTTTAAACTGCAGCGGTAAAATACCCATACATACTAAATTTGTGCGGTGGATGCGTTCAAAAGATTCGGCGATGACTGCCTGTACTCCTAATAAATATGTACCCTTGGCTGCCCAATCACGGCTGGATCCTGTACCATATGCTTTTCCTGCGATAATGACGAGAGGTGTGTGATCTTTCATGTATCGCTTGGCTGCATCGTATATTGAAAGCACATCACCACTGGGAATGTGGAGAGTAAATCCGCCATCTATTCCTTTTGTTAATTTATTTCGCAGGCGTGGGTTGCTGAAAGTTCCGCGAGTCATCACTTCGTGGTTGCCGCGCCGAGCGCCAAACGAAATGAAATCTTTTGGCTGCACACCCTTTTCTATTAAATATGATGCTGCAGGGTTATCTGCCGAAATTCGGCCAGCAGGGGAAATATGGTCGGTTGTGATTGAATCGCCCAGAAATGCCAAAGAATATCCATCCTCAATGTCTCCTAAGGCGCCGCCCTCTCCAAATCCATCGAAGAGAAAATCTGGTTCATTAATTACCAATGACTTTTCTTCATATTTGAAAACAACACTTTCTGGCACCTGTATGTTATTCCAGCGCTCACTGCTTTTGTAAATATCTGTATAATTTTTTGTATATAAGTGGCTGGAAATCACAGCTGCGGCAATCTCTTCAACTTCTGTGTTTGTGGGATAGATGTCGTGAAGGAACACAGCCTGCCCGTTTTTGTCAATCCCGAGTGGAGTATTTGTAAAATTAAAAGCGATCGTCCCGGCCAATGCATATGCGACGACTAATGGCGGTGACGCCAGAAAATTTGCCTGAATATCTGGATGGATACGCCCTTCAAAATTGCGGTTCCCTGAGAGGACGGAGGCCGTGATCAGTTTACTTTCTAACAGCGCTTCAGATAATGCGGGGTTGATTGGTCCTGAATTTCCAATGCAGGTTGTGCATCCATAACCGATGATATTAAACCCCAATGTATTTAACCCGGACAGCAGCCCGGCTTTTTCCAAATATGCATTTACTACTCGTGAGCCGGGAGCGAAACTGGTTTTAACCCAGGGTTTACAAAGCAGCCCTTTTTCGGCAGCTTTTTTTGCTACCAGAGCAGCTGTTATCATCACAGAAGGATCAGATGTGTTCGTGCAGGAGGTGATGGCTGCGATCAGGACTGTGCCGTGTGAGATGGTGTATTTCTCATCATCTAATTTCACGGTAGCCTGAGCGGATATTTCTGCTTCAGATACTCCAAAACCACTCAACCCTTTTTCTGCCATAAGGGATGCATTGAACACATTCTCTGCGTTTGAAAAAGCAAAAACATCCTGTGGGCGTTTGGGTCCGGCAAGCACCGGTTCAACCTCTCCTAGATCAAAACTAAACATCTGGGAGTATTCAATTTGTTCGTCTGCCCCTTCACGGAACAATCTCTGTGTGCGGAAATATTCTCTCACCAGTGCGGTATGTTCATGCGAACGGCCGGTGCGTTCAAGGTATGTGATTGTTTGACTGTCAACGGGAAAATAGGTCATCGTTGCGCCTGATTCAGGAGACATATTGGCAATCATCGCGCGGGTTTCCACGGGCAGTGACGCGGCGCTTTCTCCATATATTTCCACAAACTTTCCAACTACACCCAATCCCCTTAGCTTGGCAGTCAGGGTGAGAGTCAGGTCTGTTGATGTGGCGTAGTCAGGTAGAGAACCGGTTAAATGAACACCGATCACATCTGGAATGGAAAATTCCGAAGGGTATTCCAGCATAGCCGCAAGCGCTTCGATTCCCCCCACACCCCAACCTATTATGCCGAGACCATTGATCATCGTAGTGTGCGAATCGGTACCTAACACACTATCAGGGTAGATTATTCGTTCCCCATCTGGCGTCTTTTTAATGAATGCCACTTGGCCGAGGAGTTCTAGGTTGACTTGATGGCAGATACCCAGTCCGGGCGGAAGTATCTGTAGGTTGTCATACTCTGCCTGACTCCATTTCAAGAATTGATACCGCTCAAAATTTTGGTTGAATTCCAGCTGCTCGTTGATACTGCGTGCTTCTGGACATCCATATGCGCTAACCTGCAGGGAATGGTCAATGACAAGGTTGGAAGGGATGCGTGGGTTAACCGCATGTGGATCTTTTCCGTCCCGCTGAATTGCGGCACGTAGAGCGGCGAGGTCATTGAGCACTGGCACACCTGTGAAATCCTGCATCAGCACCCGTGCTGGTAAAAATGGTACCGCTGTGCGGTTGCTTCCGGGAGCGGTTTCCCATTCGATAATCGCTCTTGCATGTTCCTCAGAAAACCCTTTCTTTCCTGTGTTTCGCAGGCAGCCTTCCAACAGCACTCGAATAGAATATGGCAGGCGATTAAGATCTTTTTTTACTTGTTGGCTGAATTTGACTAAATCAAAATATTGGTAAGTCTTTTCGTTGAAAGTTAATGTGGATTGAAATTCTTGATAACTGCTTGCCATTATGCCTCTTTACTTTTTCATAGTTGAAATGATCGTGTCGGCGAATTCTCGTGTTCCGAGTACGGTAGCCCCATCAATCTGCGCTGCGAGATCAAAAGTAACTATTTTTTGCCTGATTGATTTCGTTACCCCTTTGTGAATTAAATCCGCTGCTTCTGGCCATTTGATATAACGCAACATCATTTTCGCTGACAGGATCAGTGAGCTGGGATTGGCTTTATTCAATCCGGCAATATCCTGCGCAGAACCATGGTTCGCTTCAAACAAGGCGGTGCCATTTGTGTAATTGATATTTGCTCCGGGGGAAACACCAACCCCACCTGCCAGGGCAGCTGCCGCATCAGACAGGTAATCACCGTTAAGATTGGTTGTTGCGATTACGTCGAAATTTTGGGGCTTAGTGATCAACTGCTCAAACACTACGTCTGCGATGACATCATCAACCCAGATCTTACCGCTCTTAAGGGCAGTTTCTTTTTGCAGCTCTGCCTCATCTCTGCCAGCTATTTTAAGCAGCGATTGGTATTGCCGGCGTGTAAATACCTGTGAAGTGAAGCTGTTTTCCGCTTCTTCATACCCCCAGCTGCGGAAAGCGCCTTCTGTATATTTCATGATATTCCCTTTGTGAACGAGAGTTACTCGTTTGCGGTTGTTATCAATTGCCCATTCAAGCGCAGCATGCACCAGCCGCTGACTGTTTGGTTTGGAAATTGGTTTAATGCCAATTCCGCACTCTCGTGGGTAGGGCAGCTTTTTATGATCCTCGGGCAGTGCATCTCGATATGCTTTCATCCATCGTGAGTGCTGCGGTGTGCCAGCTTGATATTCAATGCCAGTATATAAATCCTCAGTGTTTTCGCGGAAAATAACTACATCAATTCCCTGGGGTGTACGATGGGGAGAGGGCAGCCCTTTAAACCAGCGAACGGGGCGCAGGCACACATACAGATCAAGCATCTGCCGCAGAGACACGTTCAATGACCGAATTCCTCCGCCCACTGGTGTCGTCAGTGGACCTTTGATGCCAATTTGAAATTGCCGGATCGCTTCTATCGTAGATGCAGGGAGCCAGGTACCGACTGTATCAAAGGCTGTCTGTCCAGCCTGGTAAGCTTTCCACTCGATCTGTCTTGAACTGCCGTATGCATGGTAAACAGCCGCATCAGTTACTTTTTGAGCTGCATCCATGATCTCTGGCCCAATCCCATCACCGGGGATGAAAGGAATTGTTCTTACGGTTGGGACTTTTTTCATGTGTTCCTTTTTGATGGTTCGAATTAGATAATATTAACATTGTACAGATGACATTTAGTGCTTGACAACCACCAATTAGCAGGTAAAATAATAGCATATCTTATGGGACAGTGTATCATAATATGGGACAATAATGACTGCAAATAAAATACAAATTTTAGGTAGGACAATTGCCATTTTGGATTGTTTCAACCTGGATAAACCGATGTTGGGTGTACGGGAGGTCGCTCGGACGACAGAACTTTCACCCAGTACAGTTGGGCGCATAATGGCATATTTGAAAGAAATGGGAATTCTCAATCAGGATTCAGAGACACATTTGTATATGATGGGTTCAAAAGTTTTAGCGTGGGCAGGAATTTACACGGTAACAAGTGATGTGCGAACGGTTGCGTTGCCAGTAATGGTACGCCTGCAGGAGAAGACCCGTGAAACGATCAGTTTGTATGTTCTGGAAGGCAGTGAACGTGTTTGTGTGGAGCGGCTGGAAAGCCCAGAGACAGTACGAATTGTCGCGCGCGTAGGCAGGAGAATTCCACTATATGCTGGATCAGCCGGGAAGGTTTTTCTGGCATTCATGAGTGAAAGTAATCGTGAGGCGATACTGCACGATACTGACTTAGTTGCAATGACAGAGCAAACGATCACTAATTTAGAGGAACTCCATACTAATTTGGACCAGATACGCCGAAAAGGATATGCTGTCAGCCGAGGAGAATGGATCATAGACGCATCCGGCACTGCCGCACCGATCTATGATCAGCGGGGACAGATTACAGCGGCGATTTCTATTTCTGGTCCTCGGCAGCGCTTTACAGATGAAAAGATAAAAGAGATGGCTGGTCTATTGGTCAAGGAAGCGGCACAAATTTCCTTTGATTTAGGGTACTACCCGCGCTGATGCGGGATTTTAATCGTTAGGAGAGGTAGGAACAATGTGGTTTCAAAATAAACTAGAAGATAAGATTATTAAACAACGTAAACGGATAAAGGATATTGTCAGTCAGTACAGCGGCCAGAAAATTGGCGATGTGACAATTAAAAATCTTTTTAGCGGGCTGCGCGGAAATGATCTGCTGGTAAGTGACGTTTCATATGTGGACCCAAATGATGGCATTCATTTTAGAGGATATTCAATAAATGACCTTATGAAAATGCTGCCAAAAGCGGAAAATAGCGAAATGCCGTTGGCTGGCGGGATGTATTATCTGCTGCTGATCGGTGAACTGCCAACTCGTGAGGAAGCACTTGCTGTCGAAGAAGAATGGCGGCGCGCTGGAGACTTGCCCTATCATGTTGCTGACATGCTGCGTGCAATGCCCAGAGATACCCACCCGATGACCATGTTTTCGCAGGCCATCCTCGCACTTCAATCGCGATCGGAATTCACTTTACATTACAACAATGGATTGAAAAAATCAGATTATTGGAAACCAACGTTGAAAGACAGCATGAGCCTGGTCGCGAAAACGCCTGCGATCGCTGCTGCTATCTATAATATTAAATATCACAATAATGACCTTATTCCTCCCAGCCAAACACATGATTGGAGTGCTAATTTTGCATATATGATCAACAAAGATTGGGATCAGCAATATATAGAATTATGCCGGTTGTTCTTCGCTATCCATGCAGATCAGGGTACGGGAAACGTCAGCGCACATACCGCGTGGCTGGTGAATTCTGCTCTCTCCGACGTGTATTTCTCCTGCTCGGCGGCGATGAATGGATTGGCTGGGCCGCTGCATGGCCGGGCTAATCAGGACTGCTTGGAATGGCTGCTGGATGTGTTGGAAAAATATGGAAGCTGCCCAACAGAAAAACAGATGGAGGAATATATTTGGGATACGTTGAACCGGGGTAAGGTGGTACCTGGATACGGTCACGCTGTATTACGCAATACGGATCCCAGGTTTACAGCCCAGCTTGAATTTGGACATAAATATATTGCGAATGATGACCTGTTTAAACTGGTTGAAATTGTATATCAAGTAGCACCACGCGTTCTTAAGGAGCAGGGCAAAGCCAAAAGTCCCTGGCCAAATGTGGATGCGATCAGTGGTACTTTGCAGTACAACTGTGGAATGCGTGAATATGATTTCTATACTGTCCTATTCGGTGTCGGCCGCATAATGGGCATTACTGCTAATCTGGTTTGGGCACGTGCGCTGTATGCCCCCCTTGAGCGCCCGCAGTCAATCACACTGGATATGGTCGAGAAGAAGATCGCTCAAATCGTATCCTGAGCAATATTGTTCTGATGAATCCCCCCGTCGTGGGGGATTTGTGGTTAAAGTTATCTTCATTACTAATGAAGAATATTCGATGCAGGTGATTTGCCATGAATGCAAGGAGAAAAAAGAATTCGATCCTCATGTGTTTCGATCTACGTGTGGGGTGCCTGGGAGCCAATTAAGGAAGGTGGTTTTGACCTTGATTCTATCCAGAAAGTTCTTTTGCCTGTATGGCGGTATCAGGATATTTTCAGATTAAGAGCGCTTGAAAAATCGGTTGGCGAACGCGGTCATGTATTCCCGGAAATGATCGTGATGTGATGTTAGACAGGGAGGGTGAAAGTGAACGTGCTTCCGTGCCCTTTGCCTTCGCTATCTGCCCAAATCTTTCCTCCATGTGCTTCGACCAGCGATTGGGCGATTGTTAGCCCAATGCCGCTCCCCCCGCCGTTTTGCCGGGAGCGCGATCTGTCCGCGCGGTAAAAGCGCTCAAAGATGTGTGGCAGATGATTAGCTTCAATTCCTGCGCCGCTATCTTTCACTGAAATACGGATAAAGGCATCCACTTTTTTCGCGTTGATCTCAATCGTTCCGTTCTCAGGTGTAAACTGCAGAGCATTTCCTAATAAATTCTGAATCACCTGGAAAATGCGGTCATGGTTTGCGGTTACGGATGGAAGATTCTTCTCGCTGTGAATGGATACTTGTACCCCTTTTTTGTTGAATGTATTTATTAATGGAGTGAGTGCATCATGGAGAAGTTTATCAACATTAATTTCTTCTTTGTTGATCCTGAATGCACCGCCTTCCACCCGACTTAATTCCTGCAGGTCTTCCACCAACCGCTGGAGGCGGTCCGCTTCCTGATAGATATGCATATATGTGGTTTCATCACTGGGAAGAACACTGTCTATCAAACCCTCCATTGAGCCTTTGATAGCGGTCAGAGGTGTACGCAGTTCATGACTGATATCACCGATCAATTGGCGCCGCATGTTCTCTGTTTGTTCAAGCTGTGCAGCCATACGGTTAAAGCTGTGCCCCAGTTGGGCAAGCTCATCTCCATTGTCTGTGGTCACCTGGACTCGTTGGTTGTAATTGCCTTTCGCGATCTCCTGGCTGGCGTCAGTGATAGATATCAGCGGTTTGGTGATTTGCCTGCTGATCAGAATGCTTAAGATTCCCGCGATAACGAAAGCAGCGATGCTCGAGAAAAGCAGGGATTCATTCACCGCGGCTTTAAAATTTTCATATAATGTGCTTCCCCTGCTTCCGCTCTGCCCACCCTGTTGTTGACCATCATTGGACATTAAATGGCCGATATGCTTATTGTAGGTGGATGCGATGGATAGATTCATCACAGCAGCCAGGATCACTCCGGATAAAATGGCAACCAAAAAGAAAGCTATAAGGACCTTAAACGCGAAATGATTACGGATTGCTTTGATCATTTAATGAGTCTCACTGTCCTGCAGGCGGTATCCAGCTCCGCGCACTGTTTCAATATAATCCTCGCCAATTTTCTTGCGCAAGTGCCCAATATGGACATCTACAACACGCAAGTCTCCAAAATGATCATATCCCCATACTTTTTCAAGCAGCTGTTCTCTGGAGAGAACCAAACCGTGATGATCGGCCAGTGCGTTTAGCAGATTGAACTCTAATGCGGTTAACTCAATTTCCTGATCGTTAACCCATATACGGCGACGGCCGTTATCAATTCGGATGTGATCCAGAGCAATCACACCCTGGCTGTTTAATGAGGAGGAAGCAGTGTGCATCCTCCGGATGACGGCTTTGATGCGGGCCATTAACTCCCGTGGGCTGAACGGTTTCGTTAGGTAATCATCCGCACCTACGGATAAGCCAATGATCTTGTCTGTTTCTTCTGACCTGGCGGTCAGCATGATCACATAGGCATCCGATTCTCTCCGAAGCTGCCCAAGCACTTCAATTCCATCCATACCTGGCAGCATGACATCTAAAATGATTATGTCTGGCCGGTAAGACTTCACTGCTTTTAGCGCGGAAATGCCATCTTCAGCGGTTAAAAAATCATACCCTTCAGATTCCAAATAAGCAGTTACCAATTTCAAGATACTTGGTTCGTCATCCACAACTAAAATCTTGATATTCGGCATGTCTTATCCTGTGTGAAAAATAAAATCTATATATGATTACTTAATTAATAGTATACGCTCAATGCATAATAATCGCAGGGTCATTTCTTATTTAATGAGGTGTAATAACAATTATCCATTGACTATAAATAAATTTACATGATTCTTGTAAAGAAGATGAGATAAATTTGTGAAGTTATTGTAAAGAATATATTTTGCTATTCGTTTTTAAGTTGTTAGGAAAAAGCTATCTAGAAAATAAATATTGTCTAATTGCACTTGACTTTGATGTGTCTATAGTGAAGCGGATAAGATTATGATTGTTAAGGATGAAAAGCAATCCGTCATTTCATAAATTTATTTCAATAGTTTATAACAATATATGCAATAATTAAGATAAATAATTAGGGTGATTGCATGGTTTATGAGAATAAAACACATCAAAGCGTGATCGATTGGCTGCTGGGAGAAGATGAGGTTAATCCATCCGTCCGGTATTTTACTTTGGTAAATATACTTATGGAAGACCCGGAATCGCAGGAAGTGGTTCGGGCGCGAGAAAAAGTAATGTCTTGTGGTCTTGTTCCCGAGATCTTATCTAAACAACACTCTGACGGATATTGGGTTGAACCTGGGGCAGGATATCGCCCGAAATACACCGCGACTGTTTGGTCACTGATCATGCTCGCGCAGTTAGGTGCTGATGGAAGCGTGCCGTCTGTATGGAAAGCAAGTGATTATATCCTTGACCATACTCGCAGGAAAGAAGGCCCATTCAGCATTTATGCTACCCAGACCGGTGCAGTGCACTGCTTGCAGGGGAATTTAACTGCTGCCTTGATTGACCTAAAAATGATTAATGAACCCCGATTAACTGAAGCGATTGATTGGATGGCGCGCAGCGCTACAGGTGAAGGATTCGGAAGCGTCGGAGAAAAAGAGATAAGCCCACATTACATCCGAAGTGGAATCAGTGGACCCGGGTTATTGTGTTCGGCGAATGATCACCAGCCCTGTGCATGGGGAGCCGTAAAAGTGGCTTTGGCGCTCGGAAAGATCCCATTTAAAAAAAGGTCTCCCCAAGTTAACAGTGCGATTACTGTGTGTAAAGATTTTCTACTGAGTAAAGATCCAGCCGTTGCTGATTACCCCCATCCTTATGCGAAAAAACCAAGTGGCAGCTGGTTTAAATTTGGCTTCCCGGTCTTTTATGTAACAGATGTGCTGCAAAATTTGGATGCTTTGTTAACGCTCGGCTTGGCGGGCGATCAGCGTTTGAAAAATGCGATTGAATTAGTGGAGAGCAAGCAGGATGATGCCGGCCGGTGGAAGATGGATTATACC
>Ga0255406_1014_pt1 | contig 19090 bp, 18 predicted proteins | sample ANMaggSeSYBR01F8_FD_182124 | JGI IMG/M metagenome (GOLD analysis project Ga0255406, IMG submission 182124) | Sediment cell enrichment communities from methane seep in Santa Monica Basin, California, United Staets - ANME aggregate JGI... | ecosystem: Environmental > Aquatic > Marine > Cold seeps >...
GTGAACCTAAATTTGTACTGGATGCTCATCTAGGGCGCCTGGCTGCTTACCTGCGGCTTCTGGGCATTGATTGTTTGTACCGCAATGATTATGCGGATGAAGAAATCACGGAAATTTCCCATCATGAAAATCGTATCTGCCTGACACGTGACCGCGGTTTGTTAAAACGCAATCTGGTCACGCGCGGCTACTGCCTCCGTTCAAAGGACTCGCGGCAGCAGGTGAAAGAAGTGCTGCGCCGTTTTGACCTTGTCAGGAAAGTTAACCCTTTTTTGCGCTGTGTGCACTGCAACGGGCTGCTCGAAGACGTGGATAAAAAAGAGATTAGTGATCAGCTTTTGCCAAAAACCAAACAATATTATGATGAATTCAGGCGCTGTTCTGAATGCGGACAGGTGTACTGGAGGGGATCTCATTTTGAGCGGATAGTTAAATTAATTGAGGGTTTATTAGAATAAGGGATATCCGAGAGGTGTATCAGCAACCGCAGGAGAAGAGGACCGCGTCGTCATAGAACGCACTACCCGCGATGAAAGCAGCTATATTGGGAGGCATTCTCCGAGGTCACAGAGTTGATTTTGGTTTTCATCTATGTAACGGCGGCATACACCAGGAAAAGCACATCCTTTGTCACAGCGAATGACGCATTTCTCAACTGGCTGGATGGTCTCCGCCTGCTCATCAAGAATTGCTTCTGGAGTGGGCTGCTGCTGCGGTGTGGGAGTCGATTGAACAAGGTTTTCTTGAGAAGATGATCCCCGCCGCTTGCCCCTTTTTTCCCCCTCTTCTGCTTGTGCCAGCTGCGGCAGCGGTTCTTCTGTCCCCATCGGCGTCGATGTAGGGACAGCCGCATCCGCTTTAATTATCTCAATTCCTGGATCAGGGAGCGGGGCGGATTTGGAAATTGTCAGTGCGGAGGCAGCCTTGAAAAGACCAAAAACTCCCACAGCAGAGATGACACCCATGGTTCTTAACGCATCACGGCGGGTGTAGCCAGATGCTGTGTGTGCAGCAGGTACGGGAGGCTTCCTGATTGGAAAACGAAAAGGTTTTAGAATGTTCGCGAAAAATTTCCAATGCAGCCCCATTTTCACGATCAAGAGCAGCAATCCTGCGATAGACGAGGCGATATGGATAGACCGCAGAAGCATATAGTTAGAAAGAAAAATGTCAAGCCAGGTAGAAATAATCACACCGGTGATGGTAATGATAAAAAAAGCCAAAAGCAGCAGCCCATCTAAAAGATAATATAAACGAACCCGCCCTGACACCTTTTTAAATATACGCCTGGATACGTTCGTTATCCATGTCCAATGGGTGATGATATGGACTGCTAAAATTCCTGCCGCGGCGGCCCCAAGATACTGGTGCAATTCTAAGCCAGTCAGGTCTATAAAATAGGTCAAAATAAAACTTACAAGCAAAGCGAAGCTAGCAAATATTTTGATCGTTTTTTTAAAATTCATTTTGTGAATACCATCTACTAATTCTGATGCCTTTTTAACCCACATAATAATAAGGCAATTCCCCCAATTTGGACAATGTTTATCGTCATTCATTCATATGACTGCGGTCACATGAATGAATATTCCGTGGTTGGATTATTCTTACGTTGTTGTAAGGCAAACCTACTTGTCCCACGATTGAATTTCAATAATATTTCCTTCCGGATCTCGAAAATATACGAATTTCAAAGTACCAACATTTTCTATTTTCTTTTCCGTAACTTTTCCCAACAACTTGGCTCCATTGTTCAAGGCATAATTTAATGTGGTTTCAACATCATCCACTTCAAATGCAATATGTGTGTAACCCGTACAGTTTGCCATTACGGGTTTACGTTCATACACATCTTCATATGTGAAAATTTCCAAAGTAGGTCCGCTTGTCCCGTGACCCGGCAGCAACAAATGAATGCCCGCCAACCTGGCGTTCGTTAGGCCGGTAGCTTGATCTAACCAGTCTCCTGAAAGATTTCGCTCCGGAAGTTTTTTCTTGCAATTGAAGACCAGAAATATGCGGGCAACATTTACACTAATAAATTAAACAATATTAGGCAATCTATTAAATCGTTCGGTTTCACACATACTTATTTTAAGAGTCCAATTGATTTTGACAACGATTTTTACTTCAGAATCGGGTTATATAGGCAACCAAAAGATTCTTATAAAGACAAAAGATATTTAGAGAAACACATCAGGAAGTGGTTAAGTGAAATGGATCCACTTATTTTAGATTTAGATTTATCCAATGTTTCGGTTGTTATTAGCAAAGATGAAACTTTACCTTTAAATCACACAAAATCATTCTTAATTTCTAATTCTCATTTAGACTATAATTTTCTTACACTAGCAACAAAGGATAGTATATAAGGAGGGCTATTGCCTAATCCAACCGTATTCTTGTCATATTCACGGTCCGATGAAATTTTTATTAATCGTTTAGCCACCGATCTTCGCGAATGTCAAATAAACGCCTGGTATGATAAATGGGAAATTCAACCAGGGCAAAGCCTAGTCAAGCGAATATTAGAGGAAGCTATTCCCAGAGCAGATGCTTTTTTTGTATATTTAACTCCACAATCAATAAAATCTAAATGGGTAAAGGATGAATTGGAAACAGCATTGGTTGAGGCAAAGCGATATAACCTAAGAATATTGACATTTGTTGACTGTGAAAAAACCCTTAGTTATTTACCATCATACTTATTAACAAAGAAGTGTCAAATAATCAATAATGACGATTATGAACTAGGTATTAGAAAAATAATAAAAAGTGTTTCTGGAGCAGCGCATCTAAAACAACTTAGGGCTTTGGAGAAAAAGGTTTCTTGTGTTTTTCAACCAACGCTTCGAAAAGGAAAAACACTAATCGATTCAATTAAAGAAACTGGTCTGGTTGATATAGAAAATCGCGATGATGAATCATCTAATGTTCCTCCCTCAAAATTTTATAACTTAGCAATAAATGAAGTGTTTATCTCAGGCTTAACTTTAGAAAGAACATTTGATCTACAAATTAACATGCTACACAAGATTTTAGATAAAAACATTCGTCTTTTTTTATTATTACTGCACCCTAAAGCTGAAATAATTCCATGGTTATCAAAACGGGAAAAAAGAGATTTAGAATCCATAATAAACAAGAATGTTATTGAAGTTGCACAAAGAGAAAAGATTACTGAGTATCCAAATTTTAGAATGCGATTAATGAAAAAATTCCCTTCATTTTCTGCAATTATGTTAGATGGTGATATCGAAAAAAACGAGGAACAACATCTTTCGAATATTTATTTTAGGATTCAACCAACAACAATTTACAAATCGCACCATAATGGTTTAGTTATACAACTAGAAAAATTAAAAGAGACACCTAACTCAATTTTTGATTTTATCTATGATGAATTATGTCAGCAATGGAATAATTCGATTAAACTTGAGACGTATCTACTCAACAAATAAATGGGGAAAATTTATTGTTAGATTACTTCTTTAAGTTTTAATGTAAGATTTTTCATAAATTACTAATAGTTCTTAAAAACGGAGAAGATAATTTTTAATTATTAATTACTTAGATGCTTTTTGTAATAATGGCAACTAAAAAGTTTTTACAATAATCTCCTCCCTTGATAGTGACTTTCCCAGCTTACTCCTCGCTCGTCAGTTGCTTTGGAAAAATAATGCCTTATCCTGTTTTTTCTTGCGATGAGTTTGTTTTCGTTAAAATATCATCACGCCTGTGAGCAGCGCAACCAAAAATAATGTATGCCGAAGGCACGTCACTTCCACGGCTAACCCGATCAAAGGTAGCCTCACCAGGAAACCCGCATATTCAATCGTCGCAACCCATGCAATTCCAGTCCTGTTGGAATACCTGGAAAATCCGCACCTTCTGGTTAAATCTAAGATTTTTCCGATTGTGATTTCTTTAAAAGAATCAGCGTTCCTACCATACCCACAATAAAGCCAACTGGACAGATAATTGTTGCTGCTAAAAAGAAGGCAACCCCAAAGAAATTTATGATTTTATTCACAACGACTAAGTTTTCAGTGATCGTACCTAAGGCATAAAGTAAGTTGTGGAGAACGACGCCTAATAAAAAACCGGCTGAAGAAAAACCTGAAGATAACAGGTAGAATTTACGTTTTCCTGATGTTTTCTCCCTGTATGTAGTGACGATCAATCCCACCCCTGCGACAAAATGGAGTATCCAAAGAATAAAGATATAGGGGCCCGGCATTAGTCCAATATCCGGGACAAGCATATTCAGCATCACAAGAATTGAAAGGATCACTAATACTTTGAAAAGAAACTGGGTGGAAAATATATTTACTTTTTGAGTTTTCATTCAATCTCCTTTCGCCGTTGAAGCCTACCCTTATTTTATCCCACTGATACGATTCTTTTTTTTACCACTTCCTGTACCGTTGGCTTCCCCGGCGAATCCGAGAGTTCCTTTGGAAAGGAACTCGAACCTCCGCGGCCAACCCAATCAAAGATGGGCCTACCAGGAAACCTTCAATACCCTGTTCCACAGACAGGGTCAGAGCTGTCCACGGCGTATCACAGCGCCCATTGTGTCCGTTTTTTCCACTTGGTATCCCCGGTGTTGCACCCGATTTACTCAAACTTCTTCATAAAAACAGATTTCATACTTGGCAGGCAAGATGGAAGTTCACAGGGCCGAAGTATTGGTGGTTCCGTTCATCAATATAAATTTTCATCCAGTGCAGTATTGTAATGGGCGTGAGGGAATTGGCACTAATCGTTTTCATGCCAGCAGACTCAAAAACGATTGAATCATGCCCATATTCCGTTCCGTCACAGCGCTTCCAGTAATAGCTGACCGTTCCCAGTCCGTTGATGGTGATTTCAGTATTGATAATAAAATGATCTGCCCGACAGCAGATTGCAGTTTTTGTATGCGCTATAATAAGTTTTCCATTAAGTGTTCATTGGAAATTTGATTTGACAAAGCAAGACAATCGTGAAAAGGCAGTTAGACTAATAATCATAATGAAAACCTTTTCTCTTTTACTCAATTACGAGGAACAGCTTTTTTCGCTCCAAGGAGAACAACATGATTGAGACCTACGACTGGTCGAGCTTCTATAATGCACTTTGTAAACTCGGACCGCGCCTACTCATCGGGATTGACAACTATACGCGTGAGATGATTGAGGAATTTGCATCGAGTACAGACATGTTTTGGTCGGATGGGCTGCAAGATCTGTTGGCAGTAAATGACAATAAAGATGGTTTGCGCGCCAGCGTCCTGTCCGTCCTAGAACTGTGGAGAGAAAACGTGCTCCAGACGATTGACGCGAATTTTGGCATTGAACTGGACTGGAAGACTGTACGTATTGATACCGCAAGTCCACTTATTGACGAACTTATTGAAGCTGCAATGCCTGATTGAAGATTAATCGTTTAACGTTGATGTTATGAATACATATAACGTGAAAAATTAATTTGTATTTACCAAGACCGACAGTCATCCAACACTGAAATTAAATACCCACCCCATATAAAAGGGACTGCCGATTAGTAGCCCAACATCTATAGGTTGCTGACGGGGGTTGAACCCGCAACATCCTGTTCCACAGACAAGGAACTTTCTGTCCACAGAGTATCACAGCGTCCATTGTGTCCACAGGTTGCACAAACCAAAGAAAAAACTGCCCCATGATTTAAATTTCTTTCTCCCCCAATTTTGTACGGATAAAAACTGTAGGTGCAATGCCGGTTATCCATAAACCGATCAAAGCATAGCGAAAATACCGCAGACTGACACTTAATAAATCTCCGGTTCTCGGGAAAACATCTCCCAGACCTTTCCAAATCAGCAATATGCCCGCCAAACCAATTATGAAACGGAAAACATGATTCAAAAATGGTCCTGCGTTCGCTCTATAACCACCTTTCTCTTTCACCCATATCCCGCCTGCTAATAACCCAAATAAAGTAGCCGTCGTTGTAACCAATCCATCAATGGCAAAGGGAGAGATCTCCTTTTCTGGATGAGCGATGGCTGTATTTCGAATCCACTCATTCGGAAAGGAAATACCCTGAAAGATTTCAATAAAAAGAATTCCTAAAAAGACCATGGCAATTGAAATGCCAAATACACACAGTATGCGGACGATAATATTCTGGCGCTGAAAATATTCTGTGGTTCTCTCCTCATATTTCAAGAAAATCCATAGGATGAAAACTCCCACCAGAAGACCCATAAGAATATCTGCAATAGAGTGAACGCCCAGATATAAACGTGAAAATGCAACCATTATTATCGTGAAAATGATCAAACCCCTAAGCCATTTTCGCTTTGTTGAGGCCGCCATCAGGCCAAATACGGATGCGGCGTTTTGAGAATGGCCAGAAGGCAGTCCAAAACTCCCCATTGGAACGGTTAAATCTTTAATTTTGGATGAAACCCAGTATGGGCGCGGCTGGTGAAAGCCAATTTTTAAGAAAAAGTTTAAACTGCCGCTCAACATCAACAGTACACCCAGCCGCAGGCCAAGCGTATAGTCCACTGACCATACAAATAATGGCATGATCAGCAAATAAAATTCTTCATTTCCTAAAAAGGTAAAGAATTTCATTACCGGCGCCAGCCAGGCGAGTTGTGTCTGTAAAAAATTGATGATACTTATACTAATTTGAAGTAAATTTTCCAACATAGAATTCTCCTTGCCTTAGCCACCACGACTTGATATCTGCTTCTTCATTTTGCCTGAACATCCATCGCTTCTTGCGATAGAATTCTGTCAAAAACAAATCCAGATATCGCTTACTAGACATTATATACTTAAGAATAATGTCCTATAGAGCTCGCATTTTTACGCGCTGCCTTTGAGATGGACAGGAATAATTCAGGTCTACAACTATACGTAGCGGATGATGAGCGGCACAATAATACTGGTGAGTGCCAGACAGATTATCACTCCTGTGAAGAGCAGATAACGTTTCCCATACCCCGCCATCAGTGATTCGTTGTAGTACTTGGCAACATCATTATCCTGATACATATCAAGCAGACCGCGTATCAACTTCTCCCTGTTTTTCTTTCCGAAGTTCAGCGCTGTAACAGCGATGCTGTTTATCAATAAGCTCATAATGATGAGGACCATCAGGATCAGATCATTTGATGGATTTGCATTAGCTGATGCTGCCTCTCCTGCCACACCTGAGTTGATCCCCATCACGATCAGATTGAATACTATCGCTGTCACCACGAAAATCGTATCCGTTCGAGCATTCTGCTGCAGTTCGCTGGCAATATGCTCATGCACCTGTTTTAACATCACGTCCTCCTTTTGCTTACTTAAACATATTAAAAGATCAGATGCTCCATTTATATTATAAGGATGTTTAAATGAGAAATCATGTGCCCTGCTATTTTAATAATATTTTTGATATATAGCCATCCTTACTCGATTGTATTCAATGCAATATCCTCACATTTCTTGCTTTTGATGGTAATGGACGAAGTACATTTGTCTTGAAAACAAACCATTGAACTTAATACCAATCTCTCATCAAGCCCCAAAATTTAGTACTACCCATAAGTAAATGCTTTCAGGGTTAGAAAATTTATACGTGGTTTTTATTTCCAAGAGCAGCATGAGGATAAGCGGAATTGTATTCTTCTGGCCAATCTACTGTAATTCTCCTGGCTTCATCCAATGAATTGAATAAATATGCGTCTAACACATCTCCCGATACGTGCTGTTGGAGCATTCAATAAATCCGTTATATTCAATCCAACTACCCTCAGTGTTTATCTCAAGTGTTTCATATGTATTGAACCTATATATTGTTATAAAATTATATTATTACTGTATAATTATTAATTGTGAGCATTAGTTTTTATTATTCATAAGTGCTATGGCACTCTGAATAGTACACATGCAAGAAGGAGGGTTTATCGATTATTAAATAATTGGGTGAATTAGAAGTAAAAAACAAACAATTAGGAGATAACAATGTCCAAAACAATTTTACTTATTGGAACCCTTGACACCAAGGGAGCAGAATATAGTTACGTTAAAGATCTGATCACCGAACGAGGTCACCAAACGCTGGTGCTCGATGCCGGCGTCGTCGGCAAGCCAACCTTTAGTCCCGACATCAGCGCAGAGACTGTGGCTGAAGCGGGGGGCAGCAGTCTGGCCGAGCTCCGTAAAAAAGCAGATCGTGGTGTAGCAGTAGAGGTAATGGCCAAGGGAGCCGCCAAACTGGCCCAGGAATATCTCGCCGCTGGTAAATTTGACGGTGTACTGGGTTTGGGAGGTTCTGGCGGTACGGCAGTAGCCACTACAGCCATGCGTGAATTGCCGGTGGGGCTGCCCAAAATTATGGTCTCGACAGTTGCCTCTGGCGATGTGCAGCCATATGTTGGGATCAAAGACATTACGATGATGTACTCGGTAGTGGATATCGCTGGTTTAAACAGGATCTCACGGCGCATCCTGGGCAACGCAGCCGGGGCTATCTGCGGTATGGTCGAACAAGAGATACCTGCCGCCGAAGATAAACAACTCATTTCCGCCACCATGTTTGGCGTCACTACCCCATGTGTCGACGCAATCCGCGAGCGTTTGGAACAAGCTGGCTATGAGATACTGGTCTTTCATGCTACCGGCAGTGGCGGCCAGGCTATGGAGAGCCTGATCAGTGATGGTTTCATCACCGGAGTAGCCGACGTAACCACCACCGAATGGTGTGATGAGCTGGTTGGCGGCGTGTTAAGCGCAGGTCCAAACCGCCTGGAAGCAGCTGGACGAAAAGGCGTGCCCCAGGTTGTCTCTTGCGGCGCCCTTGATATGGTAAATTTCTGGGCTTACGACACCGTTCCGCCCAAATTCAAAGATCGGATCCTATATAAACACAACCCCAACATCACCCTTATGCGAACCAACCCTGAAGAGTGCGCTGAGCTGGGACGCATCATCGCCGGCAAACTCAACCAGGCCAAGGGCCCCACAACCTTATTTTTACCCCTCAAGGGAGTGAGCGCCATTGACAAAGAAGGCCAACCTTTCTACCTGCCTGAGGCCGACGCAGCCCTGTTCAAAGCCCTGCGCGAGAATATACACCCGCCAGTGGAGTTGGTCGAGCTGGATATGGAAATAAATGACCCGGCATTTGCAGCGGCAATGTCAGAACGTTTGCTGGAGATGTTGGCAAATTGATCCTGGAAGTCAGAGTGAAACAACTAAAAATAATAAGTTTTTTAAGAAACGGAGTATACAAATTATGCCATATATTTCTCGTGATGAATCACTTCGACGGCTGCGAGAGCAGGCAGCCAAAAACAGCCCGATTATCGGCGCCGGCGCAGGCACCGGTATCTCTGCCAAGTTTGCCGAGCAGGGCGGTGTGGATATCATTATCATCTACAATTCAGGCCGCTACCGTATGGCCGGACGCGGCAGTCTAGCCGGGCTGCTGCCGTATGGCGATGCTAATGCTATTGTTGTGGAAATGGCCAGTGAGGTTTTACCGGTGGTCAAAGATACCCCGGTGCTGGCTGGCGTCTGCGGCACCGATCCCTTCCGGCTAATGCCGACCTTTCTCCGCCAACTCAAAGATATGGGCTTTGATGGGGTTCAGAATTTTCCCACTGTCGGATTGATAGACGGAGTGTATCGAACTAACCTGGAAGAGACAGGTATGGGCTACAACCTGGAGATAGATATGATCCGAGAGGCCCATCAGTTGGATATGCTCACCTGTCCTTACGTGTTTAACACTGCAGATGCTAAAGCTATGGCAGAAGCCGGCGCTGACGTGTTGGTACCCCACATGGGACTCACGACCAAGGGCAGCATCGGTGCAGAAACAAACCTGACATTAGAGGAATCAGCCAAGCGGGTGCAAGCTATGCACGACGCCGCCAAAGAAGTAAATCCCGACATCCTGGTGCTATGCCACGGCGGACCAATTGCTGAACCGGAGGATGCCCAATATATCTTTGAACATACCACCGGTATCGCCGGATTTTTTGGGGCCAGCAGTATAGAACGGCTGCCGGTAGAGCCAGCAATAAAAGATCAGGCCCACCGATTTAAAATACTCAAACTCTAAAAGGAGTTTACACAAGCCTAACAGAGCACCACGCCCAGAATTCCAGTATAGGCGTGGTGCTCTTGATATACGGTAAACCGCACGACAACCATAGCCATCCTGGTGTCGAGAAAATTTTGTACGTGGTCTCAGGGGAAGGGAAGCAGGCAGTTAATAATGGGGAGCCGCGACCAATCAAGACCGTCAGGTGCATCCATGTTCCTGCGGATGTCACTCATTCTACTATCAATACTGGCAGGAAATTTTAAAGCTCGTCGCTATCTACAGCCCACATGTCTGTAATACCATACCCAAACACCACCATTCCTCCAGCGCTTCTTCTTCCCCGGTCCGGCTTGCAACTTCTTTCGCACCGACTGGATAAACCGTTTGCAGAAATGGCTTTTTAATATCACCCCTTAATCACCCGCTTTATCCCCTCAAAATCACCTAAATATTTTCAAAACTGTCACCTTTTGTCACCTTTTGTCACCCCCCACACCCCCCGTCTCTTCCCCATTATCTAATGGTTGCGCTTGCCCCGCCCCGGCTTGCGCGTCATGATCTGCTTCTGGCGCTCACGTTTCCCCGCGTCCTTCTCCACAAAGATCGGTTTCTTTGTAAACGGGTCCACCTTGGTATGATACATCAGCGCGGAATAGGTCGATGGCAGCGGGGTGAACAGCTGCACCTGCTCCGGGGAGATATGCAGCTCTCGGCTGGTAAACTTCCTCAACGAATGCATGTGCTCCTGCGTACAGCCCGGGTGCGCGACGATCAGATAATACGTCAGATACTGTTCCTTTCCCGCATCCTTCGAGAATTGGTCAAACTTGCGCTTGAAAGCAAGCAGGTCCGCGTGCCCCGGTTTACCCATTGCCTTCAACACCCCATCCTCGCTGTGTTCCGGCGCCACTTTCAACTGCCCGGACACATGGTGGCGGGCAATTTCCTTCAGATACGCGTCTCCATGCTGTTTATCTTCCAACACCAGATCATAGCGAATTCCGGAGCCTACAAACACCTTCTTTACCCCGGGGATCTTCCGCAGCCGCTTCAGGAGCGCGGTCTGCCTCTTGTGGGTCGGTTTCAGTGCGCCGCACACTGTCGGGTAAATACAGCGCTTATCCTGGCAGGCGCCCTCCTTAAGCTTGATCGGACATTCAAAGCCATACATATTCGCCGTTGGCCCGCCCACATCCAGGATGTACCCCTTAAAATCCGGCAGTTGGGCGATCAATTCCGCTTCAGTCGCAATAGACCCCTCGCTCCGCCAGCGCACGGTGCGCCCCTCATGCACAGCGATCGAGCAAAAATTACACTCCCCATAGCAGCCGTGCTGTGAATTGATCGAGAAGCGGATCGTCTCAAGCGCGCGCGCCTTTCCCTGGTCCTCATAATACGGATGCTGTGCGCGTTGATACGGCAGGGCGTAAACCGCGTCCATTTCCGCCTGTGAGAGATACTCAGCGGGCTTATTCTGCACAAGATAACGATGGCCGTGCTGCTGCACCAATCCGCGGGCGTTCAAAGGTTCATTATTCTTATAGAAAGCATGAAACATATCAATGAACGCGTTCTTATCCTCGCTGACCTGCTCATAAGACGGCAATTCCAGATAGTCCCCCGGCGGCTCTTTGGCAATATAACATAAACCCCGGATGTGGTTCACATCCTCCCGCTTCTTCAGCGAGTCCGCCAACTGGACAACCGAACGCTCTGCCATCCCATACAGCAGGTAATCAGCTTTCGCGTCAAACAAGATCGAGCGGCGGATGGCGTTATCCCAGAAATCGTAATGCGCGACACGTCGTAAAGACGCCTCTATTCCTCCCAACACAATTGGGGCGGTGCCCTTAAAAAAACGCTGGATCAAGTTTGTGTAAGCGATCACCGCCCGGTTAGGGCGCCGGTCATTCACGCCGCCCGGTGTGTAATCATCCCTGCGCCGCTTTCTGCGGCTGGCCGTGTAATTCGCGACCATGGAGTCTACACTCCCCCCCGTCACACCCCATAACAAACGCGGTTCACCTAAGCGGGTGATGTCCTCCGCAGAAGCAATATCCGGCTGCGCGATGATCCCAACCCGATATCCGGCCTGCTCCAGAACCCTCCCGATCACAGCCGCGCCTATATATGGACTGTCAATATATGAATCCCCGCTGACCAACACCACATCCAACGCATCCCATCCCCTTTGTTTTACCTCTGTAAGTGTGGTGGGCAGGAATGCGGTGGTATCCATCAGCTTGATTGGCCAGCTTCTAATGACCATCGGTATATCACAACCGCGCCTAATCCTATGAAACCGGAAGCAATAAGAAATAACGTGGAGTACGCCCAATATTGCAAAAGCAGTCCCGCCAACAAAGATAAAAATCCCACCGGGAGAATCAGCACCGCGTTCAAGCCGGCGTATGTGCTTCTTTCAGCAGCGGGCGATACTTCAAGCAGTGCGCTCTGGAAGCCAACCTTGCGTCCGTTAAAAACTGCACCGGCAAAGAAAAATACAGGCAGCAGTGCCATCCAGCTCAATGAACCCAGAACAATAGCAAATAAAGGTATTACGGTTGAAATGATAGCGCACAGGAATAACATTTTTCGGCTTCCAGACGTATCCACAATCCGTCCCCAAACGAGATTGGAAAGTGATACACCCAGCACCTGTGCCAGCAAAAACCACCCTACAGAATCCGTTGGAGCGCCCAACTGCTCACGGGCATACACCACATAGAAAGGCAAAACCATCAAGCTAAAACCTGTCAGTAACTGCGCGGTAATCAATGGCCTTAACTCCCGGCTGATAGAAATAAGCTGCTGTCGGTACTCAGGCCAGGATTGCGGCTTTTGATGTGTGTTTTCCGATACCGGTTCACGTATCACTAAAAACCCAATGGATGCTACAGCCAACCCAACAGCAGCCATGCCGAACAAAAGAGCATAATTTTCCGGATAGGTTACATTAGCAAGGATATATCTTGCCGCAAATGCCGCACTTACAGAGAGAGGCCCAGCCAGAATCCCCATTCCGCCAAAATACGCCCCGCGTTTGTTTGGTGGAATAATTTTTCCGATAATATCAGTATACGGAATAGCTCCAAGTCCTCCCCCCACATAAAAAACAACCAGCATGCCCACCAACAAACTCGCAAGCGCCATCGGATTCTGCCCGCCATTAAGATAAATGGACCACGCCAGAATCCCCCAGCTGATCACTCTCAGATAAATAGCGGTCAGCAAATATGGCATTTTCCGCGGACGGGGCTCGATCAGGCGGGCAACAAAAAGCTGGGGGATCGCTCCAGCAACCGTGAGGACTGTCATTAAGCCGCCCACCCATATTGTTGAGCCGGTCAAGTCCGCCACAAATGCAGAGATCACGGTTGTCGGCTGCGTTAACGAAACGCCCAGCGTTAAAAACGCCCCATGCCATAACCCGGCAATAAAATTTCGGCGGTTCAAGGACACTGGTGGTTGGCGCTGATCAGTCTTTATACTTTCACGAGAATGCATTAATTAGCTTTCCTGGTCATTGAATGTGGCAACCGCTCCAGCGGGAAAAGGTTGAACACGCTCGCCAAATGCGTTCGCTAGCGCTTTAATCGCATCGTCACCGGTGCAGTGGTTCAGGTAAAAAAGAAGGTCCGAATATCGCTCATCAAGCACATTGATCACATGATCCAGCAACCTGCCATCTGCTGTCATCAGGTGCGTTCCGCCCATAACCGTAACAATTTCTCCTGCAAAGTTTTCTTCCACATGTGCGAGTGTATTCAGCAGTCCCGCATGGCAGCATCCGCAGATCACAACCAGCCCTTCCTGCAGCTTCAGCACCAGCGACATATCATCTCGATATGGGTCTGGCTGCCATCCTTCTCCATCACGTACAAAGTGACTGCTGCTGCGCCCTTCCGGTTCCACCCGTTGGATGATCTCCCCGGTTGTCCATAAATTAGGGAATATTTCCATCGGTGTGCTGCTCAGCCGAACTTCAACTCTCTTGGTAAACTCTTCCCGGCTCACTTTAAATCCGCTTGGATTATATTTACCGTCGCGCAAAGAATACTTAGGGCGGAACACATCTTCATTAGCGTACATGATCAAATCGGGTTTTTCAGAAAGAACAGCTTCCAGGCCGCCTGTATGGTCATAGTGCGCATGGCTGATAGCCACCGCATCAATATCCTTCATACTGAGATTCAATAATGACATATTATGCGAAAGCACGTCCGCTGTCTGCCCGGTATCAAAAAGGACTATTCCAAATTCGGTTTCGATCCAAAAAGCCAGGCCATGTTCAGTCTTGAGATGTGTACTTTTAAGCGCTTTATTATCAACCACACAAATTATTCTATTCATCAGATACACCCTTCATCATTTGTATTAATCGAAAAATAAACATATATTAAATTTTTCACTTACTCCCCCGCCAATTCTGCTGCTCAATTGATAAAAAGTTCTGGCGTTCTTCATCATTCATAACCGCCAAATCCACTTTATCCAACTTTCCTCCTGCATTTTGAGCTGTGTTTGTTAAACTATTAATCATAAGGTTTCTTACGTTCTCTGGGATATTCGGGAAAGGTAGCACCATTATTAACGATACTTTTCCTTCCGGTGTTACTTCTATATCGCGGAGCATACCCAATTCCAACAAAGTGGCTGATATGGATGGATGTTCAATTTTCTCAAGTGATTCTATGATTCTTTTCGATATATTCTTATCGGTCATTTTTTTCCTATTTTACCGGTCGTGTTTTTATTGAGTTGTACCTTGCCATAAATCAAGTGGCTGTTTATTCTCATACCATCACGTGTATATCTGCCCAATTATATCTTCCTAGTAAATATTTTGCGGATTTTCGCTTATCTTTGTTCGCAGTACGTGATTCTTGCTGCTTTTTTATGATAAAAATCAGCAATCTTCATCCTTTCAACAATTACTTTGTTATCGCAACCTGTTGTACAATCTATAGAAACCAACACTTAGGAGGATTTCTTGTTTGAAACCTTTACCATCGCAATACCAATGGCCGGGCTGGGAACACGAATGAGGCCGCAAACATGGAGCAAGCCAAAACCGCTTATCCATCTGGCTGGTAAGACTGTCTTAGATTACGTATTAAACCAATTCCAATCCGTCCCGCGCTTCAAAGACGCGCTATTTGTGCTCATACTTGGACCCAATCAAGAAGATCAGGTAATCCCCTATATGCGGGAAAAACACCCTGACAAAAAAGTGCGTTACGTTATCCAGGAAGAGATGCGCGGGCAATCCGACGCCCTGTACCTGGCGAAAGAGTACCTGAATGGGCCGATGCTAATGGCTTTTTCAGATACATTAATCGAAACAGATCTTTCCTTTTTAGATAAAGAAACTTTGGATGGGATTGCGTGGGTAAAAGCAGTGCCAGACCCACGCCGGTTTGGAGTTGCGGAAGTAACTAAAGCAGGACACATTACCCGCCTGATTGAAAAGCCAAAAGGAATTGAAAACAATCTGGCAGTAGTTGGCTTCTACTACTTCAAAAAAGGGGCTGCTTTAGTGGCTGCGATCCAGCAGCAATTAGATGAAGATATTTCCTTAAATGGGGAGTTCTTTTTAGTTGACGCGATCAACTTGATGATCAAAGCCGGGGCTGCAATGCGTGCGCAGCCAGTGGATGTGTGGCTCGACGCAGGAAAACCGGGAGCGCTGCTGGAAACAAATCGCTATTTGTTGGAAAACGGGAATGATAACAGCGCCGCTGCTGGCAAACGCAAAAAAGTCACCATTATTCCACCAGTTTATGTGCATCCGGAAGCTGAGATAAAGAACAGCGTGATCGGACCGCATGTTTCCGTAAGCAAAGATGCGGTAATTGAAAATACCATTCTAAAAAATTCGATCGTTGAGCAAGGCGCAATGATCAACAACATGGTGCTTGAGAGTTCAATCATCGGGCGGTCCGCCGCGGTACGCGGGCGGGCAGAAATCATGAATATTGGAGATAATTCCTGGATCGAGATTTAGTATCCATTAAGGACACATACCGACTGACCTAATCTAAAATTACAAATTTCATAATTGAGGAGAAAATATGGCAAAATCATACCTGGCTGAACGAGTGGCCTCTTTAAAACCTTCTGGTATTCGTAAATTCTTCGAGATCGCATCCACAATGAAAGAAGTGATCTCATTGGGAATTGGCGAGCCTGATTTTAATTCACCACCAGCAATCGTTGATGCTGGCATCAAGTCCATGCGGGAGCACAAAACACATTACACATCTAACCGAGGAATTATGCCACTGCGCGAGGCATTAAGCCGGCATATTGAAAACCTGTACAATGTCAATTACAGCCCTAAGGATGAAATCGTCATTACAGTGGGCGGCTCTGAGGCGTTAGTCGTTGCATGCAATGCGATCTTGAATCCCGGTGATGAAGTGATCCTTCCCACACCCTGCTTTGTTTCTTACCAGGGTGTGATAGCACTGGCAGGCGGGGTTTCTGTTGAGGTCCCCTGCAGGATGGAGAATAATTTTATGCCGGATCCAGAAGAACTGGAAAAAGCTGTTTCTAACAAAACGAAAGCCATCTTGATTAATTTTCCAAATAACCCTACTGGCGCTGTGGCGGATAGAGAAACGCTGGTCGCGATCGGAAAAATCGCCGAAAAACACGATCTGATCGTCATTTCAGATGAGATCTATGACCGCCTGGTATATGGCGTAGAACATGTCTGCTTCTCCGCTCTGCCAGGTATGAGAGAGCGGACAATTTTGGTCGGAGGTTTTTCCAAGAGTTACGCAATGACTGGATGGCGGATCGGATTCGCATGCGCGCCAACCGGCATGATGCAGGGGATAGCACGCATTCATCAATATATCATCATGACTGCCCCCACTATGGCTCAATACGGCGCGCTTGAAGGGCTTCTCTCCTGCGAAGATGATGTACAAAAAATGGCCGCCGAATACGACCGCCGCCGCAAATTTATTGTGGAAGGGTTAAACTATATTGGCCTGCCCACTTTCGAGCCGCGCGGGGCTTTCTACGCATTTCCAAAAGTGAGTGTGACCGGTTTAGACGATGAAGAGTTCTCCAACCGGCTCCTCCAGGAAAAACATGTGGCAGCAGTTCCCGGGTCCGCTTTCGGGGCAGCAGGAAAAGGGTTTGTACGCTGTTCTTATGCGACTGCCATTGATCAAATTGAAGAAGCGTTGGATCGCATTGATCAGTTTGTGAAATCACTGTAAATATAATCGAGACCAACAAAGCACCTCATCAATGAGGTGCTTTTTAATTTATGTTCAGTTTTATTAAAAACAAAACCACAGCTCTTCATCGGTAAGTATATATAAAATTCTTTACATACTATAATTACTTGGTTAAAACACACACAGGTATTAAAATTGACAAAATATAACATTGATATCGGATTAGAAGTACATGTGGAACTATCCACACGTTCAAAAATGTTTTGCTCCTGTGCGGTAGTGGACAATACAATCTCGCCGCCCAACAGCTCTACCTGCCCTGTATGCTGCGGGATGCCGGGCACACTTCCTGTGATCAATCAAAATGCAGTTGAGCTTGCCCTGCGCGCAGCGATCGCTCTGGAATGCGGGATCAACCAGACAAGCATTTTCGCCCGAAAGAATTACTTCTACCCGGACTTACCCAAAGGATATCAAATATCCCAATATGAATATCCCCTTGCGGAAAACGGAAAATTGCGTATCCACACCATCGAAGGCGATAAATATATCCGCATTCACAGAGCACACCTTGAAGAGGACACTGGCAAACTCACCCATGTTGTCCGGGATGGAAAATCCTACTCACTAGTTAATCTTAATAGAGCAGGTATTCCGCTGCTTGAAATCGTCAGTGAACCAGATATGCACTCAGTTGAAGATGTAGCAGCATACAGCCGTGAATTACGGCTGCTGCTGCGGACAATTGGTGTTTCAAGCGGTGACATGGAAAAGGGAGTTATGCGGTTTGAAGCAAACCTTTCTTTGCGTCCAGAAGGATGTAAAGAATTGGGCACTCGTGTTGAGGTTAAGAACCTGAACAGTTTTAAAGCCATGGAAAATGCAATCATCTATCAAATAGGTATTCAAAAAACAACTTTAGATAAAGGGAAAAAGGTCCGCCAGCAAACACTCGGCTGGGATGAAACAACAGGGCAAACCTTCTCACAACGCAGCAAAGAGAACGCAAATGATTACCGTTATTTTCCCGAACCTGATCTGCCGCCGTTAATTGTGGACCAAAAATGGGTGTCAAAAATATCAGCGGAAATGCCAGAATTACCTAATGCAAAGCGCGAACGCTATATGATTGAATACAAACTTCAAACGGAAGATATTGAGCGTTTAATTGAAGAGAAGGAAACCGTGGAGTTTTTCGAAGCGTGTATCCAAGCAGATTCTTCGCTCGCTCCAAAAATCATTGTCAATTGGATGCTCACTGACTTGTTTGCATGGATTAAACAGAGTGGAAGCACGCTTGGAATGCTTAAAACAAATCCTGCTGATTTCACAGTTCTGATCACGCTGGTGGAGAAAGGAGTCATCAACCAATCTACCGGGAAAGAAGTATTGGTAGAAATGCTTGATAGTGGGGAATCCGCGGAAGTGATCGTCGAGGGAAAAGGGCTGCAGCAAGTCTCCGATAGTAAACTGATCAACGACATAGTTGACACCGTGCTTGTTAATAACCCTGATGAAGTAAAAGCATATTTGAATGGCAAAGAAACCATTATCAACTGGCTTTTCGGGCAGGTGATGCAGAGCGCAAAAGGAAAAGCAAACCCGCAGGTCGTCAAGAAATTATTACAAGAACAATTGAATTCTAGAAAATTGTAGTTTCTTTACCATAACTGACAATTCACGCAGTTACTCTCTTGAGAAAGCAGATATAAATATCATTCTCGTTTATAAACTCTGCGCCTGATGAATTTTGTTGTTGTTGTGAAATAATTTGATTTACCTTAAACTGTAATAAATTGTATGAATTTCATATT
>Ga0255406_1015_pt1 | contig 18189 bp, 17 predicted proteins | sample ANMaggSeSYBR01F8_FD_182124 | JGI IMG/M metagenome (GOLD analysis project Ga0255406, IMG submission 182124) | Sediment cell enrichment communities from methane seep in Santa Monica Basin, California, United Staets - ANME aggregate JGI... | ecosystem: Environmental > Aquatic > Marine > Cold seeps >...
TTTATGGTTTGTGACCGCGCTGGATAAAATATTTGTCCCTGAAGAAACAGCGCACTGCAATGAATAGACCTGCTGCCTTGAATACCGTCAACAAACCGCCATTTGGACCGGTTTCGCTACTAGCTCCCCAGCAATTTTCAGCGACCAAATACAACTGCTGGTTCATCGCCTCCCATTATTCGTTTCTGTCCCTCTTTTTATGCCCTCCGCACCTCCTCTCTTTTCGCAATGTTCTTAAAAACACAACCGCCAAGACATAATTGGCGGTTAATAATGTTATTCACGCATGAGTGTTCTTAGTTTCTGAAAAAGACTCCGCTTATTTTGACTAACGTGAAGGTATATTTATTATACAGAAAATAAACAAGAAATCAAAACATAATCGTACATAAAATAGATTTTCAAACATCACATATATTGCCTTTTCCTATTTTATGTGTAATACCTGTGGAAAATTAGTATTTGTCTATGGAGCCTAAAGTTGCAGGTGCATTTTTTGACGGGGACATCCCACTCGGCTATACTTAGAAAAATAATTAATTTACTAACGAGGAGTTTTATTAATGGTGAAAGGAACACCCTTCAAACTTACCTACGCGACGATGTTTAATCCCCCGGAAGAGCTGCACACCCGCTTTGAGGATGCGCTCGCCCATGTGAAAGCCAATTTAGGTAAAGAATACAGCATGTTCATTGGCGGGAGTGAAAAACAAGCTGCAGAAACATTTGAAGATCACAGCCCGATCAACACAAATATGGTGCTGGGTATATTCCAGAAAGGGGATGCTCGCGATGCGGATGCGGCAGTATCCGCGGCGAAAAAAGCTTTTCCTGCCTGGAGCGCCCTTCCCTGGAAAGATCGCTTGGCCCTGCTGCGGAAGGCAGCGGACATCATTGATGAACGTGTTTTTGAATTTGCGGCAGTGATCACTCTTGAAGTAGGCAAGAACCGCATGGAAGCATTAGGCGACGCCGCGGAGGCGGCAGACCTGATTCGTTATGCCTGCGGCCAGATCGAAGCGAACGACGGATTTATCAAGAAGATGGGCAACGACCCTCTTCAGGGATATAAAGCGACCAATTATTCTGTTCTGTGCCCATATGGTGTGTGGCTGATTATCAGCCCGTTCAATTTTCCCGCTGCGCTGACCGGCGGGCCAGCTGGCGCAGCGTTAGCAGCAGGGAATACGATCGTGATCAAACCCGCTTCAGATACTCCCTGGACATCGCGCTTGTTAGCAGAATGTTTCCGCGACGCAGGTCTGCCTGCCGGGGTTTTCAATTTTGTGACCGGACCCGGCAGCACATTGGGTCAGGCGTTGATCGATAACCCGGATGTGGACGGGGTCACGTTCACGGGTTCATTTGATGTTGGGATGGGTATCTACCGTTCATTTGCGAATGGCCCCTATGTGCGCCCCACCATTCTTGAATTGGGGGGCAAGAATCCGGCGATAGTATCTGCTAATGCGGATGTTGAAGATGCGGCAGTCGGGATCGTCCGTTCAGCGTTTGGACTGCAGGGACAAAAATGTTCTGCTTGCTCACGCGTGTATATTGAGAAGTCTATCTACCAAAAAGTGCTGACTCGTATTATTGAATTAACCAACAAGTTAGAGGTTGGTGATCCTACTGAACGCAGCGTATATCTGGGCCCGGTTGTGAATAAGTCTTCTTACCAGGACTATCAGGATTTTGTTAAAGAGATCAGGACTGCTGGCGGGCGTTTTCTTACTGGCGGCAGTGTACTTACCGATGGTGATCTGGAGAAAGGGTATTATTGCGCGCCAACCATTGTGGTTGATTTACCATTAGAGCACCGCTTATGGACACAGGAGATGTTCTTGCCGATTACGACAATCACTCCGGTGGATAATCTTGAGGAAGCAATGGCGCATGCCGTCAATGTGAATTATGGGCTGACTGCAGGTTTCTACGGGTCACTAGAAGAAGTAAAATGGTTCTTCGAGCATACTCAAGCAGGCGTCAATTATGCTAACCGCCCACAGGGTGCAACCACGGGCGCATGGCCGGGTTTTCAACCCTTCGGTGGATGGAAGGGCTCCGGTTCCAGCGGAAAAAACGCGGGCGGATTGTACTATGTACAGCTATACATGCATGAACAAATCCAAACTCTGATTCAGAAGGAATAGTTATTTTTTGGTATTTATTTTTTAAAAATCAGGAAAATATTGGCGGCCATCCGAATAGGTAACTATTTGCTGGTTTGCTTGCTGAAGAAAGTATACTTAGGGTGAAAATGACTGTAAAACCTGTTGATATCCTAATCCATTACCCTTTGCCAGAAGCGGTACTTGAATCGCTTTCTGCTATCTCGCCGCGCGTACGCTTATCTTTCCACCCGGAGGATAGTTTGTCTGAGATTCCGGCGGATGTGATCGGAAAAGCGGAGATCCTTCTCACAGCAAAAGATATCCCTGACCCGGAAATTGCGCCTGAGCTGCGCTGGATACAGTTCTCCTATGCGGGCATTGACTTTATCAGGGGACATCCCCTGTTGGAACGGGAAGGGTTTAGAGCGACCACATTAAGCGGGGCGGCATCTCCTAAAGTAGCGGAATATGCATTAATGGCGCTGCTTTCGCTGGGGCACAAACTGCCTATGATGGTCCAGTATCAAGGGAAAAAGATCTGGCCGCCGGACCGCTGGAAACGATTTCAGCCGCTTGAACTGCGCGGAAGCACAGTGGGGCTGCTGGGCTATGGAAGCATCGCCCGTGAATTGGCTCGTCTGCTGCAGCCCTTTGGCGTGAAAATACTGGCGACAAAAAATGATCTTATGGATTTAGACGGGGATGGATATATTCCGAAAGGTACTGGAGATCCAAGCGGGGATTATTTTACCCGCCTATATCCTCCGCAGGCAGTACATTCTGTATTGAAAGCCAGTGATTTTGTGGTCATATGTGTACCGCTCACTGACGATACACGGAATCTGATCAGCAGCAGGGAGTTAGAAATAATGAAACCAACTGCTTATTTAGTGGCAATAGGACGCGGTGGACAGGTGGATGAAGATGCTCTGCTGCACGCGCTGCGCGAAAAACACATTGCCGGGGCAGTGTTGGATGTATTTAATACTGAACCACTTCCGCAGGAAAGCCAGCTTTGGGGAGCGCCTAATTTGGTGATCACGCCGCATATCGCGGGTGATACAGGACGTTATCATGACTTAGTGGCAGAGCTTTTTACTGAGAATTTACGCCGTTATTTAATGGATGAAGATTTGCTAAATAGGTACGACCCGAAAAAAGGATATTAGTAAATGTCAGATATTTGGCCGGATTGGATTAGGGGTGATATTCCCCGTATGGTTTCAGTGGATGTGGAGACGGCCGGACCTAACCCTGCTGATTATGCTCTGTTATCCATTGGCGCGTGCACGCTGGTTGACCCCCGTAAAGAGTTCTATGTTGAATTAAAGCCAATCACTATGAAAGCGGATCCACAGGCGAAAACGATCCACCACTTGGACTTATTGGAATTAGCAAGAACAGGAGAATTGCCTGCGCAGGCGATGCAGCTATTTTCTAACTGGTTGGATGAAGTGGTACTAACGGACAGCCATCCACTTTTTCTTGGATTTAATGCGCCGTTTGATTGGATGTTCGTCTGTGATTATTTTCACCGTTTCATAGGGCACAACCCATTTGGCCACTCGGCACTTGATGTCAAATCATTCTATATGGGGTTCGGCCGAGTCGAATGGAAAGGCACCAGCATGGAAAAACTCTCAACTACACCTTTACGCCACAATGCGTTAGATGATGCGTGTGATCAGGCAAGGTTATTTAAGCGAATCGTAACGAGATCTGCTGTATAGTAGTTATATGGATCCAAAGATTGCGAGGTTGTCATGAATGATCAGAAAAAAAACAGGCAATTAGAGCAGATTATCCAGTCTGCACAGCGGTTGGGTATCGAACTGGATCAGGCAGAGGCGCTGCAGTGGTTGACTGCTGTTGCTATGGCACAGGGGGAAGACGACATTTCAGTGGATATTAAAAGTGGTGTGTTTGGTCATAAAGTCACCATGCTCGATTTTAGTTCTGATGAATTGGCCCATTTCCGCCGTGTTGGTGAACTGGTTGGATTTGAAGATATTCCTGGAGAAGTGGAAACTGCTTTGGCGCTTTCTGGGTCAGCGGCGCAATCCAAGATCCAAAAATATCCGGGAGACGCGGATTTCTTTGAACGTATCAATATCCTTGCCCCTACTAAGGAGGATGCATGCGCCGTCCTGGCAAGAGTGATCAAGGATAAAGTACATTCTACGCTCAAAGGCCCTACTTACCAGATGATTGAAGTTAAATTTGGTTCTTATCTTAAAGATGTGATCATAAATGGGGAACGCATCGGAACTGGTGGGCCGATCTCATGGCGTCCTGCTGAGGTGCTGGCAGGTGAGAAAGTTGTCGAGAGCGAATCGGGAGAACCGATTAAGATAAGCTGGGAAAGCGCCAGCATGGATCCTGGATGGTGCAAGCTGGACTGGGTCGTTGCGGATACTGCCCATGGGCATCTAGTTAACGCCAGCAATATGCTGGATGTAACCTGGGAATCGCCGCAGGGAGATATTATCCCTTTGGATGGCTATTTAGATCCTTATTTTCAGGAAGTCTATCTGGAAGCGGAATCCATCCCATTATTCTCAAAATTGGCGAAGCACGTTTCCAGTGATGCGCTGGATGAATATGTGACTGCGCTGCAAAAAGAGGTTAAAAAATACATCACCAAGTCAATAAACTACGGAAAAGCTGCCCGCCGTATGTATAATATTTTCCGGCTCACCGGGGAGTATGAAGCGGCAGCATTCATCCGGGAACTGTTTGATGAACCATCCACGATTTTGTATCAGGTCTGGTCGCTGATCCGAACCATGGATGATTGTTGTGTTGAGGGAACCAGCATTACGATTGAACAATTATTAGACCATATGGACCAATTGATCATGAATGTGATTGAGGTGCTGGAAGGGGGTGAGGAAGCGGAAGTGGTGCGCCTTTTGCTGCGCTTAAGAGATATTCTCTCACGTGAAGAGACTGGCCATACGTTTTCCCCTCAAGCGGAAGCTGCCCGGGCTGAATTGATCAATATTGTCAATAACTTCTTCTATGAGAAATTGATTGCCGTCCCGATTATTCAGGGATATATGAACGAAATGGCAAAATAAACCAAACACAGTGGAAGCTGTAGTAAGTAAACCTGTTGCCTGGATGAACGGCTGGGCAGTTTATTTTAATCGCAAGGGAAATTCAATTGGAATGAGCTGTTTATCAGGGGTGAATCTTTAGGAAAATCTATGTAGGTAGCTATTGGTTGTAATTAAAAAATAATTATTGCTATTCTATAGAATAGATAGCAATCCGTTGATTTTCACTTTCAAAAACTAAAGTCCAGTTTTCCGGGTGTGCAGTAAAATAATCTGGGAACGAATGATACTTAGAGTTTAAATAGAAACGATCTATAATGATTTTCCCGAATGTAATTTCATCGGCGCGTAAAAATTGGCCATCGGTATTGAGATATTTAAAGGTACCATCCCAAATCTTGCGTCCACAAAAATCATGGATATATATCGGCAAGATTCGATCAAAGGATATTTTCTTTTCTCGATCGATCCAAATTACTTCATCTGGACTGTTGTTTTCCGACAAATAATTACGAAGTTCTATGTAATGGTCAGCGCCATTGCGAATAAGTTTAGGATTGTTTATTATTAAGGAAATCCCTCGCAAACCTGAAATTGAAAGCAAAACAACCAGCAGGATATTTATTAATGGATTAACGATGTAATCTTTTAATTTTATTTCTTGAGAAATTTTGATTAAATATTTCTCAACTGCCGCAACTCCCCCTATGATCAATGGGGGTAATATTGGGCTCCAATAGCGGAAAATGTGTAAGCGCAGCAGGACAGTATCTTCCCAGGAAAGAATAATGGGCAGCAGACCAAGAAATGTAAAAAAGCAATAAATTAATAAAATCCAAGAAAAAAGAAAAACATGCGGCTTATCTTTCCTGATAGTTTGGATGATTAAATTAATAATGCCTACCACTCCGAGAATGGCTGCGCCTTCTCCTCCTCTTCTGCTGATCAAAATTGGAAAGAATTTTATGATCCGCGCTGCGTCTCTTTCAATATGCCCCATGGTTTCTCTGGGGTTAGCAGAAAGAAGCCGTACAAACGGGTTGTCATAATAAATTAGTCCAAAAAGGGCTTCAATTCCAAACATTAATAAAATGCCGGCACCAATGGGGATTAGATTGCGGTAGGAAATATTAAATACCCAGAAAAAGACAGGGATCAGCAAGATGAATATTATGAAGTATTCTTTAAATAGATAAGACCACCCAAACAAAAAGCCAGTTAGGAAAAATAACCAGTTATTCTTTCTTTTTATTGCCTGAGAAATTTCATTTTTATGCAAATCCTTAAATGATACAAGGATCGCAAAGCCAACTGTAATACAAGCCGTTGCCGGAATGTCAGGCAGTAAAATGCCGGATTCAAGTAAGATGCTTGGGATAAAAATTAACCAAAGTGCTGAAAAAAACCCTACACGGCGATTGAATAATCTGCTGCCTAGAAAATAGAGACCGATTGAGAAAATAGTCATGCTTACCAGCGGCAGGCTGTAATAAGCAATTTCCGCATTTCCGAAAATCCGATAAAGAACAGCGACCGGAAGGATCAAACCAATTCGCAAACTCCAATGATTGGGCTGCTCAGGGAGATGGGGAAACTTGGTTGCAGTAAAGTAATACTCCAACGGATCACTAAGTATGGGTGGATTCAAAAAAAGTGCCTGCATGATGAGTGAAACGAGGAGAAGAAAGACGACATTTCGTAAATCCCATAAAGATGATTTATTCATATACTACATTATACAAAGAGATTGGTTGAAAGTTTCTTAGGATGGTGGTTTGTTGTTGTAAAGATCTTCGATCACATACTCCTCAAGATTGTTCATGTTTGCGGAAGATTCGCTGACTACCTTACCCATTACAGAGATGCCAGCGCGGTGGATAGAGTTGGGATCGCCACTGACCAGAGGGTGCCAATCGGGCAGAGGTTTGCCTTTCAAAATCAAGCGGTATGCGCAGGTTTCCGGCAGCCATGTCAGGTTTTCCACTTTAGAAGGTGTGATCTTAATGCAGGTTGGCATCGCGCTTTTTCTCTGATCGTATAGCTGGCAGGTGCAGGTCTCAAGGTCCAGGAAGCGGCAGGCAACGCTGGTCAGACGCACTTCCCTGCTGTCCTCATCTTCGATCTTATACAGGCAGCAAATTCCGCATCCGTCGCACAAGGCTTCCCATTCTTCCAGGGACATTTCTGATAACGTCTTATTTTTCCAAAAATCTTTGTCGATCGTCATCGTGATGCATGGCTGCTATGGTCTGCTGCAGCAGTGAGCATCTCCGCCAATTCTCTTGCGTGTTCAGCGTTGATAAAAATGTTTGTTTCGCTTGCGTAAAGTATCTTTTCATCCTCAGGGCCGTACTCCTGCACACACACGCAAATGTTGTCCTCGTATTCTTTATCTTTCTTGTCGAAATAAATTTCGATCTTCAGACTGCCGTTGAGCAATTTGATCGCCATCTCAACCTCCGAAAAGATTAAAAACCGTTTCTAATATCATAATGTATTTTCCTGCTTTCCGGACAATGTTTTTTGAGAAAAATGTCGCTCTTTTTATTGAGGTTTTTGATATTAAGAAAAAGGAATAACAAATTACTTGCAATGATTGCAGAAACTATCAATCAATCAGCAGATTTTGGATAAGGAAAAAAAGATGTGTAATAAAGGGCGGTTTTTTCATGCCATGTCCTATAATATTGTGACATTAATAATGTACTATTATGTTGTAATTTTTTTAGAATGGAGTGATATGATTCTTTTTATGAAATCGAGATTTCGCTTATTAATGAGTTTTGCATTGATGGCAGTTTTCTTTATCACCGCGTGTTCTGGATCAACTACAGAAGAATCGATTGGAACTGTCGAGGAATTGGAATTATTTGAAACTGGCATAGGAATACTTGCTTTTGCCGCCCAGCCTGAAGGTGGAGATGCCTATGATATTTTTATGCTTGATCTACCGAGCGGTGATGTTACCCGCATTACTGAAGATCTTTCAGCGGATATATCCCCTGCTTTACCCCAGGAGGGGGGATGGCTTATTTTTTCTTCAGACAGGGGGGGGGACATACGATCTTTATAAAATGCTCTTACCTGCAGGTGACCCTCGGCCCCTCACAAAAATTGCGGCTGATGAAACTGAGCCCCGCGTTAGCCCGGATGGGAAGTTGATCGTTTACCAGACGGATGCTTATGGCGATTTTGATATCATGATATTTAATTTAGAGACATCAACTGAGATGCGCCTGACTGAGATGGACTCCCAGGAAACACAGGCAAACTGGTCTCCAGATGGCAGGAAGATCGCTTTCCTTTCCAACCAGGACGGTGATTTTGAGATATTCCTAATGAATTCAGATGGATCAGAGCAAACCCAGTTAACGCATAATGATACCTATGAGGCATCTCCTGTGTGGTCTCCAAACGGAGAACAGATCGTGTTTCTTTCCAGGCGCGGCAGCTATTTCCAACTGTATCAGCTGGATGTAATCACAGGTGATGAAAAGCAGTTAACAGATCTCTCAGCGACTGTTCACTCGCCGTCCTGGTCGCCAGACGGAAAGTATTTAGCATATATTCAGGAGGAAAGTACTGGCAGCCAGATCAATGTGCTTGAAATGGAAAGCGGGCGGTCTTTTCTGATTGCGGATGCGTTCAATAAATATGCTGGGTTGGTATGGATTAACCCCTAGAAAAATAAGCCGTGTGAACAGCACGGCTTATTTATTAAAACGGGGAGTAAATTAGTGTGTACCTTTGCTGTTGATCGATCCTAAACCGCTGATGTTCTGGTACACATCCGGGTTTCCAAAATAGGATACAGAACCGACCCCTGTTATTTCAACATCTAAATCATCTTCAGCCCACACAACTGCACTGCCCGCGCCAGATAAATAGATCTCCGCGTCCTTGCTTTTAAGATCGCCGCCTTCATAGCTTCCCACGCCAGAGAGGTTGATATCCTGCTTGTCTACCGTTCCCGCAATGATGATCGCGCCCGCGCTGGCCAGATTAACTTCTAACCGTTCCGCTGTTAGTTCGTCGATCTCAATACTGCCTGCGCCGGTCAGGTTGACGTTCAGTGAGTTTGTTTCCAGGCTAAATGCCTTGATAGAGCCAGCTCCAGAAAGGGAGATGTCCTCCAGATTTTTTACCATGATGGTGAATGTTGCCTGGTGGACAGGGCCGCCGATGAACCCACGGCGGGTGCTAATGATCAGTGTTTCATTCTTCACTTCAGTTGTGATATATCGCAGATAATTGCGTGGCGCTTCGATTGTCAGGGATTCTTCATCTCCCTGTTCGATGATGAACTCACCGAATGTTTCGATTGAAATGCGATTGAAACCGCTTACGTCGTCACTCCTGGTTTGATACGGACTGGTGCAGGCAGTCAGTACCAGACCAAAGAAGATCAGGATTGCAATAAATAAACTAAAAATATTTTTGTTTTTCATATCTCACCTTAATGTCGGATTAATTTTTACTTTTCAATATTTATATACGTACACATGCGAGAAAAGATGCGGGCTTTTTCCTTCTTTTATGAAAGAATATTTACAATCCTGTTTTTATTTATGAAGTTGATTGTGAAGTGTTGAAAACAAAAAAATGTGTTGATCGAGTAAAAACAACAGATGGTATCATATGTATAAATTTTTTATGGAGAGTCACATGAAGTGCTTGCATTGTGGAAAAGGGGTTTCAGGCGAAGATAAAGTTTGCCCATTCTGCGGTGAGGAAATCGCAAATGTGGTTGAAAGTGACAGGATGAAATGCCGTCATTGCGGAAAATCCCTCAAAGAAGATTTTAATACTTGCCCGTATTGCGGAACACCCAGAAAGATTGTCTGTTCCAATTGTAAAAAAGAATTGGAGGAGGATTATTCGTGCTGCCCTTATTGCGGTGAAAAAGTAGGTGGAAAACCGGTTGTTAGCAAAGATAATGCTGGCAAGCATGAGTATATGAAAAAGTTTACGTCTGTATTAACTGCGACGGGAAAAATTTTTATATTTATTGGCAGAGTATTAAGAATGTTTGCGATCGTTTCTTTTGACTGGCTGGTGAAAATATTCAACAAGGCGCTGGATTGGTTCAGGTCTCTGGACTGGGGGAATCTCAAAAATGCAGGGAATAGCTTAACGACGTACGCCAAAAAAATATTTACGTTGCTGAAGCAGGGGTTGACTAAGGCTTGGGCTTTCTTTAAAAAAACCTATATCCGCTTGCGGGATTTCATTTCCGGCAAATTGGAAGGGAAGCTTTCTCCTGATTCAGCCAAGCGAGCTGCCGTTGGTATCATCACTGCAGGCGGCCTGCTGAGTTTTTCCCTGCTGGCAGCGGTTGTTTTTGGAGTTTTCAGCCCATCTGGAAGGTCAGAATTCACGGACGGCATAGGAACTGATGAACCTGAAATTGCGACTACATCGGGAACTGTTCAACCAATAGTGGATCCATCTGAGCAGAAATGGCTGGTTATGATCTATGCGGATGCGGATGATGAGGTCCTTGAAAATGATATTTATTTTGACGTGAATGAGGCTGAAGCAGCTGGTTCCACGGAGCGTGTGCAGATTGTGGCCCAGATCGATCGTTTCACAGGAGGATATGCAGGGGATGGTGATTGGTCGGGCACCCGGCGCTATTTCATCACTAAGGATGATGACCTCAACGCGATCCACTCAGACTTAGCTGTGGATTTGGGCGAGGTGGATATGGGTTCCACTAATACGCTGGTTGATTTCGCCACCTGGGCGATCGAGACTTATCCCGCTGACCGCTATGTATTGATCATGTCAGATCATGGGTCAGGTTGGCCGGGTGGCTGGTATGACGACGACCCAATAAATCCGTCTGGAAACTTTATCGCATTAAACCAGATGGATGCAGCCCTTAGTGAGGTCATCGCTCAGACAGGTATAGGTAAATTTGAACTGGTGGGTATGGACGCATGCTTGATGGGCATGCTGGAAGTATATAGCATGCTGGAGCCCCATGCACTCTATGCGGTGGCTTCAGAAGAATATGAACCGGGCATGGGCTGGGCGTACAGCTATTTTCTTAAGCAGCTGGTTGAATCTCCAGAGATGGACGGCGCAGGTCTCGCGGGGGCGATTGTGGACGGCTTCATTCATCAGGATTTGCGCATCCAGGATGATTTTGCTTATAAAGAACTGCTGGCTGACTATGATCTACCTCAAGATATAGACGAAGAATTAATGGCAGGGAAATTAGCTGAGCATATTACGCTTTCTGCAGTGAATCTTTCTGTTCTACCAGAATTAAACAACACATTCAATCAACTGATCCTCGAGTTGAAGGAAAGTGATCAGGGCATGATAGCAGAAGCCAGATCCTATGCGCAGGCATTTCTAAATATATTTGATGATGAATTGCCTTCCCCATATATTGATTTGAAAAATTTTCTCAATATTGTCGCAGAAAAAAATACGGATCAAAACATAAGCGGGCATTTGGCGGATGTGGAGTCTGCCTACGATAAAGCAATTGTCGCGGAAGTGCATGGCTCGAAGCTCCCCGGCGCATCAGGTATTTCCATTTATTTTCCAGTTTCTCAGCATTATTGGGAAGGGGGGATATATTCCTATGAAAGATATTCTGCTATAACAGAACGTTTTTCTGAAAACAGCTTGTGGGATGATTTTTTGGCTTACCACTACGCGGGACAGGATTTTGGGCAGGGTATTCCGTCAATTGATACTCGGGCGATCGCTCCGGGATATTCCGAAATATCCATCAGCACACCCATTATCACACCCGGTAGTGTCTCTATCGATCGCCCAAAAATCAACATCCAGGCAGATATCAGCGGTGACCGTATTGCGTATATCTATTTTGTGAGCATGTATCGATATGAGGACAGGCTGCTCTTTTATCAATCTGACTATATCCTTGGTGATGAGAATGTGGAGGTGAATGGGGTCGTTTATCCTTCTTATCAGCGTAAAAATGGGGTTAAGCATATTGACTTGGATTATGAGATTACCGCTACCGCGGTGACAGATGGAAAAACGGCTGCTTTTGCCGTACTTGAGCCCGAAATGTATGGCATGACACCTGCGGAAACCATTTATTCGGTAAAGGGATTTTATGTGTATTCAGGGACGGGGCAGAAGGTCTCTGCGCGTATGTATTTTTACAACTATGGAGACAACGAAATGCGCAATATTGTTGGCTACTTCGGAAACAGTGAGCATGGCTCCGCACCGGCGGAGATTACCCCAAAAAAGGGGGACCAGTTTACCTTCTTGGATTCCTGGTGGGTGGTTGATGAAGAGGGCAATGTGACCGATCAATTAAGGGATGGGAATACCTTGACGTTTGGGGATACGCCATTCCAGCAGGGTGTAACCCCAGAATTTGTATATCCGGGGGAATACTTTGTAGCGATCGGGGTTGAAGATATGGATGGAAATCAAACATTCTCATTCTCTCCAGTTACACTCTATTAAGAAAAAGGTTAAGCTGAGGCGGAAAACTTTTTATAAAACTTCCCCTGCTGGAGAAAACGGGGAAGATGATTAATTTTTCTCTCGTTCCTTTTTCTTTTCGATTCGCTCCTGGTTGTGTATATAAAATACATATCCATAGATGATCATGGATGCCGCGAACAACACATATCGCAGGATGAGTAGTATGGATTGTGAGCTTTTTGATAGCGCTTGCCCGATGATGAGCAGCACCAGCCCCAATGCCAATAATCCGGCTTTATCATTCTCGGGTATCACATCTTTAAATTTAATGGGCATAATAAGGGTCCTTAATTATTTGATTTCCACTATTTCGATCAGATTGCCAGCGGGATCACGCAGCTTGATCCAGCGGGAATCACGCCGTTCTTCAATGCCGTTTTCAATGTCAACATGTTCTGCTGTCAATATTTCAACTATCTTGTCAAGGTTATTTACATCAAAAGCTATGAGTGGAAAGTCTTCTGGGAAAGCGTCAATCGCAGGCGGCAGTTTCCCTTTAACCAATACTAACAAACCATCCCCAACTTTTAATTGAGGCACATCTCCGTGGTGAGAGATTAACTTCAGCCCAAGGATATCCTCGTAAAAATGCAGGACGGAAGCGAAATCTTCCACCCACAAAGCCACCGCTGCAAATCTCCTGATCATAGTGCTGTCCCGCAGTATGTGCAGGAGCTGCTGCTGACTGTATTTTCTCCCCCGCAGGCGGGGCAGGTTTTCATCGGTTCTTCGTTTTTATCGAGAGAAAGCTCGCCCTTCAGGTCTCCGCGTGCCCAGCGAGTGTTTGTTGGAGAATCATTTTCAGAAACAGTCGTTTTTTCTTGTACTTGATTGCTGGCTGCTTGAGTTCTTCGCTTAAGGGCGAAAATTACCATTACTGCTGTCAGGATCATCACTCCTAAACAGATCAAAGGCAGGATCGCGATTCTAAATAATGCTTCCATCATTTCTTCTCCTTAATTACTCTTAAGATTTCGGTCTCACTAAAAACGAGGTCACAACTGGCAGTGTGTAAAAAGAGCTGTCTTATACTTTCACAAGAGCGCTGTGTAACAATGCATACGAGAGCAGATAACTTTGACTGTTACAGCGGCAGCATGTCTCTCTTTCCTAATTGTAAAGCAATCTAATAATATTCGGAAAGGGGTATGTTTATCCGGTTATAATAGGACAAGCGTACTATAGAATAAATCGACTGGTGGAAAGGCAAAGGACATATGGATTTATTTGACCATGCCATGGATGAGCGGATGAAGACGGAAGCGCCGCTGGCAGCCCGCATGCGGCCGCGAACGTTAGAAGAATTTGTTGGGCAGGAGGAGATCATTGGCGAAGGCCGCTTGCTGCGGCGGGCTGTAAAAGCTGACCGATTATTCTCTTCAATCATTTTGTGCGGGCCTCCCGGTTCTGGAAAGACCACTTTGGCACGCTTGATCGCGAATTACAGCCAATCGTACTTTGTGACCATGTCCGCGGTCATGGCTGGCAAGGCTGATCTTCGTAAAGTGATTGCGGAAACCCGCGACCGCCGGCGTTTATATAATAAACGCACGATCCTCTTTATTGATGAAGTCCATCGCTGGAACCGCGCTCAGCAGGATGCGCTGCTTCCAAGCATTGAAACCGGGCTTATCATTCTTATTGGCGCAACCACCCAGAACCCATATTTTGATGTCATACCCGCGTTAGTTTCCCGGTCCCGCATATTTACCCTTAAACCGCTTAATAATGAGCAGTTATCAATCATTTTTGACTCTACGCTGGCGGATTCAGAGAGGGGTTATGGAAAAAGGAATATCAAAGTAAGTGATGAAGCGAAAGCGCATCTTGTCAATATGGCAAATGGTGATGCGCGCAGTTTGTTAAATGCGCTGGAATTGGCAGTTGAATCAACGGAGGCAAACCCATCAGGCACGATCATCATAGATCTACAGACTGCCCAGGATTCTATCCAGCGGCGGGCCATTCTCTATGACAAGAACATGGATGAGCATTACGATACAATTTCTGCTTTCATAAAATCAGTACGCGGCTCAGACCCGGATGCAGCGCTTTACTGGCTGGCAAAAATGATCAAGGCAGGGGAAGATCCGCGCTTCATTCTCCGCCGCTTGTTGATCCTTGCTGGTGAAGATATTGGACTGGCAGACCCGCGGGCACTGCAGGTGGCATCAGCTGCTTCTTCCGCTTTTGAATATGTAGGCTTACCGGAAGGCATTTATCCTATTGTAGAAGCAACCCTCTATCTTGCTACTGCGCCAAAATCGAACTCAGCTTCGGGTTATTTTAAGGCGGCCAAACTGATTGAAGCAGAAGGTGCCCAGCCTGTTCCGGTCCACTTGATGGACGCCAATCGGGATGCCAAAGGATTTGGGCATGGAAAAGGATATAAATACCCGCATAATTATCCAGGGCATTTTACCGAGCAACAATATTTACCGAATGCTGTTCAGGGGAAGAAGTTTTACCAGCCATCTGATGAAGGATATGAAGCCAGGATAAAAGAATTCATCGAACAATTAAAAAATTAAAATCGCATTTTTCAATGACCTGCATAGTTAAAGATTAGAGTTATAAAAAATGCTCATCAATTAACGAAGCTAAGTGAGCGCTGAATTGATATAGGGCAGAATTCCATCCATAGCTTTTGCGCGGTGGCTGATGCGGTTCTTTTCAGGCATGCTAAGTTCAGCCATTGTGTGATTAGTACCCTCACACAGGAAGACAGGGTCATACCCAAAACCACCGTTCCCTCGTTCTTCCGGGATGATCTCTCCTTCACAGATGCCGTGCGAAAAATATAAGCTGCCGTCCGGCAGTGCGAATACCATTGCACACATAAAGCGTGCTGCCCATGGTTTAGATGCACCATTCAGCTTACTGATCAACAGCGCACGCCGGTCTGAATCCGTCGCGCCTGGTTTTGGGGAGAAGCGTGCGGAAAATAGCCCCGGTGCCTTATCTAAGGCATCCACTTCTAACCCGGTGTCATCCGCAAGCGATGGCAGTCCGCTTGCTTTGCAGAAAGCGGCTGCTTTTATGTGAGCGTTTTCTGCATACGTGCTTCCTGTTTCAGCTACATTAAGGGATATTGACAGGTCTTGAGGTGTGACTAGTGTGTAATTTTCATTCTCCAACAGTGCGAATAATTCGGCTTGTTTTCCTTTATTAGTTGTGGCGATCAGAATAGTTATGGTCATAGGTTGTTAATTATTATGAATATTATTATAAAAACTTGACTGGTAAATACCTGCGTGCTATAATCAGACAAATTATACTAACTTTGTTGGAATTATCTTGAATCCATCGCAAAAACCCTTCCGAATCAATGTGGGTTTTCTTATTAGTCAACCCATAGGATATTCACGTGTTTTGCCATTTGAGTTGGATAAGATTGACATAGAAGATGAGTCTCTGCATAATTTTTACGGATCGATAGAACTCTCACGCACACAGGACGGGCTTATAGCTCAAGTAGTTATTGATGCGGAGGTGGAAAGTGAATGCAGCCGCTGCCTGGAACCTTTTCAGAATAAGATATTTTGTGAATTTAAAGAATTCTTTACCTTCCCTTATGTAGAGGCGTCGGAAGAAGAGATCAGGGTGCCTGAGGATGGCAATATTGATTTTGAACCGATTCTCCATGATTATATTCTGATGGAAATGCCCATCAAGCCATTGTGTCAATCTGACTGCAGGGGATTATGTGATACCTGCGGGCAAAACCTCAATCGATCTGTTTGTGAGCACCACCAGAAACGAAAGACTGGAGATGACACGAAAAGCACTGGTCAAAAGGAACTACAGAAAGAAGATCCAACAACCGAAACACTCACCACTTGAAAGAAAGGAGCATATTGAAAGCAGCGTACTCTCAAGGCAATAAGAACGAATCAGTTATTGATATGCTGCTTGAAAAAGCTGATCTTCAAGGCCATGTCACATTAGAGGATCTTGAAGAGATCATTCCGCGAAGTGGCGCAGGTGTGGAACAAATTGAGGAGATGGTGGGTATCCTTAACCGCCAGGGTGTTCAGGTCATTATTCCGGACGAAGTGAAAACATTAACTGTAAAAGGATTTACGCAGGAAGATGAAGGAGAGGGTGATCAAGGAGCGGATGAGGTTGCGGTTGCTGGGGTAGACAAAGCAGCCGTCAGCGACACGATCACTTTATATCTGCGGGAGATGAGCAAAGTCCCGCTTCTTGATAAGGAACAAGAAGTCAGCCTTGCCAAGCGGTATGAAGCTGGGCGGGCTGCGAAAGAAGAGCTGATTAAACTGGGAAAAAATAATTCTCCAGAAAAACTGCAAATGTTTGAGGAGATCATCGAAGATGGATTGCTGGCACGTGAGCACCTTATCAAGGCGAATACCCGTTTAGTAGTGAGTGTGGCGAAACGATATAACCGGCGCGGTGTGCCTTTTCTCGATCTCATCCAGGAGGGCAATCTGGGTTTAATGAAAGCAGTTGAGAAATTTGACCATTCCCGGGGATTCAGGTTCTCAACCTATGCCACCTGGTGGATTCGCCAAACGATTACCCGGGCAATCGCTGACCAGGGCCGCACGATTCGCGTACCTGTGCATATGGTTGACCGTATTCGCGTGATGTATAAATATATCCGTGAAATGGAACAAAAACTGGGCAGGGAACCAACTATTGAGGAACTGGCGGGGGCGCTGAATTTACCTAAAGAAAAGGTTGAATGGATGATCCGAGTTTCCTGGCTGCCATTGTCGCTGGAAAGTCCTCTTAATGAAGAAAATGAGGAATCGGAATTGGGAAATTTTATCGAGGATCGGGATACACCCACTCCCAGCCAGAAAGTGTATATAAAATTACTGAGTGAAAAGATCAATGACATTCTAGATTCGCTTCCCTATCGTGAGGCACGTATATTGCGCCTGCGGTTTGGGTTAGAGAATGGCCGTTTCTATACGCTGGAAGAGGTCGGGCGAAAATTTGGGCTCACGCGTGAGCGCATCCGTCAGATAGAGACCAAAGCCCTGCGTCATCTGCGCTATCCACAGCATTCCCGGCAGCTCAAAGAATACTTGTAATTATCATCGTACCACAGGGTAAGTAACTCTTCTAAGAAAAAGGGGCAATATCTTTCGAACTGCTCAAAGTCTTTAAAAGATAGTTATATGCTTAGATAAATACGGTTTTATTGCACTTCTTTGGTCATGTAAAGACCGGAGCGGATAAAACCGCGTTTTTCATAATATAAGCGTGTGCCGACAGCAGCGATTACTACCAGTTTTGAATAGCCAGCGTTCTTTGCTATTTGCTCTGCTTTTATTAGCAGCGTGGTTCCCAACCCACTGTGCTGGGCGGCACCGGCCTGCTCGCTTCCAACAGCCAATGACTGTCCGTAGACGTGTACTTCGCGGATCAAAGCAGCATCTTCCAATTCGGGGATCAACGCGAATAATGCCTTTCTTTGGGACATGAATATCGGATCGGAAGAGTCAGATGAAATAGACAGGCGCAGATAACCAGCCAAGCGATCATCAGGTGTGCTGTAA